>Ga0172362_10000142_pt1 | contig 50703 bp, 42 predicted proteins | sample LakKivs1_kivu2a2_FD_114534 | JGI IMG/M metagenome (GOLD analysis project Ga0172362, IMG submission 114534) | Sediment microbial communities from Lake Kivu, Rwanda - Sediment s1_kivu2a2 | ecosystem: Environmental > Aquatic > Freshwater > Lake > Sediment | place: Rwanda: Western Province, Lake... | reverse complement strand
TTCCTCGGTCAGTTCGACATGAAACGGCAGAATACCCCTGGTTTTCCAGGGTCTGGCGCAAATCATGTGCCGAAGATCGAGAGGTCATCTGGGAAATGCGGGTTGAAGGCATTCCGCGACGCGGCGCAATACCTCATCTCCGACAGCGTGTCCAAAGCGATCGTTGACTTGCTTGAAGTGATCAATGTCGGCAAAAATTACGGATAGGCACTCGCCCGTATTCTGAACCGTTGCCAGCTGCGCCCGCAGCGTTTCCTGCATGAAGCCGTAAGTGTAAAGCCCGGTGAGGCTGTCAGTGATTGCCAGCCGAAGGGCCTGTCCACATCGCTCGTTGAGTTCATCGAGCGTTTGTTTGAGCCGCAGTAGTCGCCGAACGCGCGCGGTGAACTCGCTCCGCTGGAACCCTTTGACGATGAAATCGTCGGCCCCCAGCTCCAGCGCCTTCACTCGATCTCGAACCTCGGCCATCGCACTTACCACAAGGATCGGGACGCGGTTCTCGGAGACTCTCTCGTGCAGCGAGGCGATGAAATCGTATCCATTGCAGTCGGGAAGCAGCAGATCCAGTACGAGCAGGTCGGGCGCGCATTCGGCCAAGAGTTGGTATGCTTCGCTGGCAGTGCTGACGCCTCGCGTGCTGCAGCCGAGTTCCTGCAAGTAAGTCTCCAGCAGACGCCGTTCGTGGAGATTATCTTCGACGATCAACGCGAGTGGCGCTGGACGCGGAGAGGCTGGCTGTACAGCCTTTTGCGACTCGGAGGCCTGCCGGCTGAACTTCAAAGCTGCAGTCTCACGTGCTCGCAATTCGTCCGTGTAAAGCTTGCTGCGCAAGAGCGATCTGACACGGCTACGAAGCTCCAGCGAATTGACCGGCTTGGCGAGAAAGTCGTCGGCGCCGGCTTCAAGTCCGCGGGCCAGGATCTGCCGGTCATCCGACGATGTGATCAGCGCGATCGGCAGAAGAGCTGTACTTGGCTGGTTGCGCATCCAACTGGTCAGACGAATGCCGTCCATATCGGGCAAGCACACGTCGCACAGCACCAGATCAGGCAGATGCTGCGCCAGTTGCTGCTGAGCCTCGGCAGCCGTATGGGTGACCGAGACCTTATAGCCCGCGCCCTCCAGGTGGGCCGCGGCCACTCGAGCGCAACGGGGATCGTCTTCGATGACCAGAACCGACGCGTTCAACGGAACCTCGATCTTGACCAACGGCGCGGGACCCTGCTCTCGCGAATTGCCGTCGCCGGTGGAAAATAGTTGTGGATTGACCATTAACTTGTTCTCTGCCCCAAGAAATTGACGAAGATCATTGGTTGTCGGCGATAGCCACCGCTTGCGTAGGCCCCAACGCCGCCGCAACTTCCGCCAGTAGCTCGCGAAATCGAAACGGCTTGGTTAGAAACCCGCGGCATCCCGCCGCCAAGGCTTGTTCACGATGATCGTGAAGCGCGTGCGCGCTGATCGCCAGAATCGGAATCGTGAGAGTCTCGGGCTGCGCGCGCAGGGCGCGGGCCATTGCCAGCCCATCCATGCCAGGCATCTGTAGATCGGTGATAACCAAATCGGGCGAACTGGTGCGCGTCATGGTCAGTCCGGCTTGTCCGTTTCCGGCCAGACAGGTGCGATAGCCTGCCGCTTCGAGCATGGCGACAGTCAGCCGGGCATTCTTTTCATTGTCCTCGACGACCAGCACTAGTCGGCCCTGGCCTTGGTTGCCAGTTTCATTGGCTGAGGTAGTCAATGCGTCTGAGTTCATCGGACCTCCGGGAGATTGGGCACGCACTGCGAGGGAGAGTAGTGGGAACCAGCCACCAGAGAGTCACTCGCATGTCGCGGGAGGATTACGCGGAAGACGCTCCCCTGTCCAACTTCACTTTCGATAACGACGCTGCCGTCATGCAACTCGGCAATCTGGCGGACTACGGCCAGGCCCAGGCCGGTGCCTTGTGCGTTCTTTGTGAGCGTTGAATCGACTTGATAGAAGCTTTCGAAGATCCTGGCATGCTGCTCGGGATCGATGCCGACGCCGGTATCGCTGACTTCGATAGTGACGTGCGTATCGTTCTGCGAAACAGCGACGCGCACCTCGCCTCCCTCGGGTGTGAATTTGAGGGCATTTCCCAACAGATTGTATAGCAATTGTTTGAGGCGCCGTTCATCCGCCTCGATTACCTCGACATCGGAACCAACTGCACCAACCAGCCGCACACCGTGTCGCACGGCACGTTCGTGAAACATTTAGAGCGAGCGTTCGATGATCCGAGGCAGACAGATCGCCACGCGTTGGATCTCCATCGAGCCGGCTTCGATTTTAGCGAGATCGAGAATGTCGTTGACCAGTGATAGCAGATGTTGGCCGCTTTCAAGAATGTCGGTGACGTATTGAGACTGGTTTTCATTGAGCGAGCCGAACACGCGTTCGCCCAGGATGTCAGCAAAGCCGATGATGGCATTGAGCGGAGTTCGTAACTCGTGGCTCATATTCGCCAGGAATTCGCTTTTGGCTTGGTTGGCATTTTCTGCGGCGTTCTTGGCTGCCACTAACTGGAGCTGCGTCTGCTCTCGAATCGCGACTTCGGCCCGAAGCTGCGAGTTCATGGCCTCGGTGCTGGTGGCCGTAGCTTCCAGTTCGGCCTGCCGCTGCGCGACGTTCCACGACTCGTACAAACCCTGTCGACAGAGAAGTAGTAGGAAGCAAACTTCAATTACTACTCAGAAAGTGTGTTCGAGAAAGCGCCATGGACTGACGAGATTGATCCCGTAGACGGACTGCGGCCAGAGGATTCCCCGCACAAAATGATCGACAGCGACGACTGCAGCCATGGTTAACAGCACGCGCCAGTCGCGGTAGAACGCAAGTACTGCCAAAAAGACGAACACGCTGAAGTGGGTTTCGATACGGCCGCCCGTTAAGTGAATCAAGAGGGCCGTGAGCAGACCTTGCGCGAACGCAATTATGATGCGAGTCGTCGCCTGACCGGGTTGAGATCGCACCGCCACCAGTGGGACGCTGATCACAAGTGCCCCAAGAAACACGGCGGTCCAGACGTGCGGGTGGATGACGCTGTCGCTCCCGGCCCAGGCACGTGGAGCGACCCAGATTGCAAGTGCAATTGCTGCCAGCCACTGGGTGACAAACAGCACGGCAAAGAGCTGGTCGGTCCAGCAGTCGAGCCGGAATTGATGTTCGGCAAACAGTTCGGCGGCGCGAGAAGAAGGATTCGCGCGAGCCCGCAGGCCATGGGTCTTGAGTCGGAGATGGCGCATGCCTGGCAATCTTGCGAACGATATATAGGGTATCGGGTTGCCGCCTTAAAAGCATAGCTTTCGACGATCGATACCGAGGCCTCTGCAATGGTGGTTGTGCGGATCAGCGCGATCGTTCCGACACCGCTGTCGGCCGGTGGAATTAGAGGGATTGTGGCGGCATTCCGGCGACGTTCCTGGTAGCCCCCCGCTTGACTCGCCAACCCGCGAGGTCCACCGATTCAACCAAATCGGCTCAAGAATCGGTTCTCAGATTCAACGTCGCCGATCACAACCAACTCGCCATCGACGGGAAGGGGCTTGAAGGCGTCGGGATTTACGTCGCATTGGTCGTGCTCGAGTACTGCAACAACGTTGCAGCCCGTGGCTTGCCGGATCTGGGATTCGGCCAGAGTGCGACCCGCCAGCTTGGCGGGCATTGGAATACGAAAAACGTCGAGCCCTTCGGCCAACAACAGAATGTCGCTTCGGCGCAGCATGTTAAACAACATGCTGGCTCCCATGGTGGCATAAGACAGGACGAAGTCGGCGCCGGCTCGATGAAGCGTTGAGGTGTTTCGTTCCAAGTTTGCCCGCCCCAGAATCTGTATGTCGGGTCTTAGTCGACGACAGTAAATCGTCAGGTAAACGTTGATGTCGTCGTCATGGGTGGTGATCACGACCGACGAAGCCGCCTGAATGCCGGCCCGGTGCAGTACGTCCAGGTCCGCAGCGTCTCCCACCACGTACTTCTCCGGATCGCGGACACGCTCGGAAAGCCTCTCGATGATCCGATAATCCGCACCTTGCTCTCGGAGGGCTCGGGCCGTGGCTCGACCCACGCGGCCGCCACCGATGATGACTACCGGCGTTTCGATCGACTTGTAGATACAGAACAGCTCATCGTAGGAGTCGAGTTGGGCGCGCGATCCAGCTAGGATGAGGACCGATGTGGACTGGATCATGGTGTCCGGGCCGGCAAACTGGAACCGCCCGCGATCCCAGACGCCTAGCACGCTGACATTTGCATGATCGCGGAGTCGGATCGAACGCAAGTTTCTTCCCACGAGCGGTGTATTGGCTGCGGCCGCCTCGGCAATCAGCAGTCCGCTGAACTCTCCAATCACGCGACTCTTGGCATCACGGCCGAGCACACGTCGGCCGAGTGCCTGGCCCAGGACTTCGCCAAGCTGCAGCACGAAGTTGCACCCTGCGAGCTCCAGGATATCGACCGAAGCTGCGGACGCCGCAGTGGCCACAATCGTGACTTTCGCGGAACTCTCACGAACCGTGAATGCGACATTGGTGTTTGCCGCGTCTCCGCGAACCGTGACTACCAGGGACGCCCGGTCCGCATGCGCGCGGCGATAGGTGTCCTGATCATCCAGGTCCCCGAGCATGACTTGATAGCCCTCATCGTGCAGTCGCAGGGCCTCGGTTAAATCCGGCACCAGCAGTACGTATTTGACGCCGGATCGTTGCAACATCCGGATGAGCGAAGCTTCGACCGGGCTCAACCCCGTCAGCACGACATGATTGTGTGTTTCTGGCGGCAGCTCGCGTGGGGCACGCGCGGCCGACTGCGCCTCCATCCATGGCACATACACAAATTGAATGAACATGAACGGCAGCAGCACGAGCATGAAAACCGTGCCCGAGAGCAACACGGCTACCGAAAATGCCCGCCCCAAGTCCGATTCGAAAGTGATGTCCCCGAATCCCAGGGTCGACATCACGGTCAGCGTCCAATAGATGCCGGTCATCCAGCTAAAGGAGCGACCTTCACGAGCCATCAGATAGTGAAACGCGACCGAGAAGATCGCCACCAGTAAGACAAAGAAGCCCAGCAATCGCAGCAGAATCAACACATTGCGACGCTGTTGGGGGCGAGTCAGCAATGAGAACACGATCGGCATCGACTTCATTACAGATTCCCGTGCTCGAATGTCGGTTGCCGCTGGTCGTGTCGGTTGGCAGATTACCCGACGCCCGAATTATCTTCAAAGCAGATCAGGTCCACAACCCTGAGATCCGCACACGTCGGGTGGGCCGGAGCAGCAGTGGCTACAGGCTACTCACCAGAATCAGGTCGCACTGGCCAGCATGGCTTCACTGGCGACCAGTGGCAGACGCACAACGAAGGAGGCGCCCTTGCCAGGCGAACTTTCAACTTCAATCGATCCACCATGCGCTGCGACAATTGATCGGCAAATACTTAGCCCCAGTCCATTGCCGCTGGTGTAACTTTCGCGCTGTCTCGATTTGTCGCCGCGATAGAACCGTTCGAATACGTGCGGCAGATCCTCGGCCGTGATACCACTGCCGGTATCCGTGACGCGGAGCACGGCCTCACCCTGTCGTTCGTCGGAGCGGACAGTGACCAGCACGTGTCCGCCGGGAGGCGTGAACTTCAGGCTATTGTCGATCAGATTGTTGATCACTTGTCGCAAGCGGTCGGCATCGCCAGCAATTGTCACAGCTTCGCCGCCGCTTGCCGCCAGTCGCACATTACGCTCCTCGGCTGCACCGCGAAACATGTCCGCGGATCGTTCCACCAGCCGGTCCAACCTCACCGGCAGCCGCGCAACTTCGAATCGTTGACTGTCGGTCTCTGCCAGCAGTAGGAGTTGATTTACCAGGACTCGTAACTGTCCGCACTCGTCGGCGATTTCGCCGAGCATTTCCTGATACTCTTCCGTGGTGCGTTCGGTGTTGAGCGTGACCTCGATGGCACTTTGCACGGCCGCCAGCGGGGATCTCAGTTCATGGGCAGCGTTGTCCACAAACTCGCGATGCCGCTGCAGGTAGTCGCGCAGTTGATCCAGAAAGTGATTGATTGTGAGCGAAAGTCGATCGAGTTCGTCGCCCGTTCCGCGAATCGCAAGTCGCTCTTCCAGCTGACTTGGGCGCAACCGCCCGGCAATGTTGATGATCTCACCAAGTGGGCGCGTTGCGCGGCCCGCGAGAAAGTAACCCGACAGCGGGGCAACGAACAGGATCACAACCCCGGCGGCCATCATCAGCCGAGTCAGGCGCGACATGTCGTTGTCGATCGTGGCCAGCGACGCGCCGACTTGCACGTTGAAGGCCGGAATGCCTTCGCGCGCGACGGGACGCGACGCCATCCGGTACCCATCCACGGTCATAAAACGCGGTGGGTTCTGCGTCTCACCCCGATCGAGTTCGGGCGGCCGGCCAGATTGCAGAGTCACCCGTCCCTCGGCATCAATCAGCCGCACGAACAGTTGCCGGTCCTGGTGACCGGACGCTTTGCGCTGCATCTCGGCTTCGATTTGGCGCAGATCCGGATAGAAGCTCTCGACGGCCAGACCGACTTCATGAGCATCGTCGAGCAGTACCTGGTCCGTTTCATTCATCAGCGTAAAGCGCATGGATTCGCGCACGCCGACGAGCGTTACCACCACGATCAGAAGTACGGCCGCGGTGTTCCAGGAACTGAGGCGAAACCGCAGAGAGCGAAAGAGAGTGTTAAGTTGCTCGAAGCGCATAGCCGCGGCCCCGGACGGTCTGGATTACGGAGCCTTCGTAGCCCTTGTCCAGTTTACCCCGCAGGCGATTGATATGCACTTCGATGACGTTTGTGGCCCCTTCCCAATCGGTTTCCCAGAGGTGTTCTGAGAGCATTCGCCGAGTGACGATGTGGCCTGCATACCGCATTAGGATTTCCAGCAGGCTGAATTCCGTAGGAGTCAGGTCAATATCGCGGCCGTCGCGCGCGACTCGACGGGTTGCCAGATCGAGTGATAGCGGCCCGGCCTGCATGATCATCGGCGGGCGGCTGACCGTGCGGCGGCAAACCGCTTCGAGCCGGGCCATGAGCTCTACCAATGCGAACGGCTTGACCACATAGTCATCGGCCCCCGCTTTCAAGCCGTTGACCCGATCGTCCACCGAGCCTAGCGCGGTGAGTGCGATCACCGGGGTTTGAATCCCCTGACTTCGGATGTTCCGCAGGACATCGAGTCCCGGCATGCCAGGCAACATTAGATCGAGAATGATCGCGTCGAACTGCTGACTGGATGCCAGTTCCAGGCCGCGCTGTCCATCTTTGGCCCACATGCAGGCGTGACCCGTCTCGGAGAGACCTTGGCGGAGCGTCTTGCCGATCAGAGGATCATCTTCAATGACCAATAGTTGCATCGCATCAAGCTCTTGAACTGTCATGATTGTAGCGTGTAATAGGTCGCTGTTTGAGTTCGAGCCGCCAATTGAACAATACGCAGCTTGAACGCACTACGGCCCATGATGCAAGGTATTGATCGATTCGCGACCGCAACCTTACGGAAATGTAATTGCTTTATATTAGGTGACTTACGTCAAGACGCTTATACTTTCAAACAGTGGCGCATCAGAATCTCCATCCGCACGCGCCGCACGTCGCTTCCACGGACATGCAACAGCATTCGCCTTTGGACCCAGATCCTCGGCGAGTGCACTTTTCGCGATCACGATTGGCCAAAGGTTGATCTTAAGCGCGCGAACTGGCCAGCGATACCTGGTCCCAACGCGCAGGGAAGTAGCACCGGCGAGTCATGCTGGTGAGGAGCTTAGAAAAGCGATGGTATCTGTTACGAAAAACGGGTCCGCGACGACAATTGCAGCCGCAAGTGCATCCCCCGGCTCCAACGGCAAGCAAGTCCCCCGCGGCGATCGTGAAGGATTCAAGAAGTACTTCGGCCGCGACGTCGTGGCTGGTTTTCTGGTGTTCCTGATTGCCTTGCCTTTGTGCCTGGGCATCTCGCTGGCGTGCGGATTTCCGGCCATTGCGGGCGTCTTCACGGCGATCATTGGTTCGATTCTCACGACGTTTCTCAGCAACTCGGAATTGACGATCAAGGGTCCCGCGGCGGGGCTCATCGTGGTCGTGGTTGGGGCTGTCACCGACTTTGGCTTCACCGCGGGGCAGAACCCCGCTGCCGACATGCAGGCTTATCGCATGGTCCTGGCAATCGGCGTGGCGGCGGGAGTCGTGCAGATTGCGTTTGGTCTCGTACGCGCCGGCGTCTTGGGAGACTTCTTTCCGACGTCGGCCGTGCATGGCATGCTCGCCGCGATCGGTGTAATTATCATGCTCAAACAGCTTCCTATCGCGATGGGTGAATCGGCGCAGGGTGAACCACTCGAGATTCTGCGTGAACTGCCCAACATGGTGCTCAACGCCAATCCCGAGATCACGCTCATCGGCGCGGCCAGTCTGTTGATCCTGTTCGGCATGCCGCTGCTCAAGAATAAACGGCTGCGTCGGATTCCGGCTCCGCTCGTCGTGCTGCTTGTGGCCGTCCCTCTCGGCATTTACTTCGACCTCTCGCACGAACATACCTACTCGATGTTCGGGCACACCTATTCGCTCGGCGAAAAGTTTCTGGTCAACGTACCTGGCAACATGTTTCGGGCGATCACGTTTCCTGACTTCGCGGCTCTGCAAACCGTGACGGGCTGGAAGTGGGTCTTGATGTTCTCGCTCATCGGCTCGCTCGAATCGTTGCTCAGCACCAAGGCGATCGACATGCTCGATCCCTGGAAACGGAAGACGAACCTGAATCGCGACCTGATGGCAGTCGGCTTTGCCAACACGGTTGCCTCGTCGCTTGGTGGGCTACCGATGATCTCGGAAATTGTGCGCAGCAAGGCCAACATCGACAACGGCGCCCGCACTCGTTTCGCGGATCTGTGGCACGGCCTGTTTCTGCTTGGTTTCGTGGCCCTGCTGCCGATGCTGATTCACCGGATTCCACTCGCTGCGCTGGCCGCGATGCTGGTTTATACGGGCTTCCGACTCGCCTCGCCGAAGGAGTTCTTGAACGTCTATCGTATCGGTCGCGAGCAGCTCGTGATCTTCGTGGTCACGGTCGTGGCGGTGCTAGCGACCGACCTGTTGATCGGTATCGCGATCGGTATCGGGGTGAAGTTTCTGATTCACGTCTATAACGGCGTCCCGCTGCACTCGTTGTTCAAACCGTTTCTGGAGATCGAAACCCGCGACGATAATTCGGTCGTGATCTCGGCTCGGGAGTCGGCGATCTTCACCAACTGGATTCCGTTCAAGCGGCGGATCGAACAGCTTGGGCTGGTGCAGCGGAACAACGTGGTGGTCGATCTCTCAGGAACGAAGTTCATCGATCACAGCGTGATGGAGCGGCTGCACGAGTTGGAGGTCGATTTTGAACAGGCTGGGTTGCTGCTTGAGATCGAAGGCCTCGATTCGCACCAGCAGTTCTCGGCGCATCCGCGCGCCGCTCGCAAGCGCAGTCTGGCCCGGATTCGTCGCGTGACGATCATGGCCGACGCGGCGCTGGAGACCGAAATCACGCAGAAGTGCGTGGAACTCGGCGCCTCGGGATACACCGCGATGCCGTGCCACGGCGCTGGCCGTCGTTCGCTGGCCGAAGGCGCGACGCGCAGCGAACAGGTCCGCATTGAGGTGGTCGCCCCGCAAGCCGTGGCGGAGCAGATTCTCGATTACCTCCGTCGCGACATCTCACTCGATCACGCCGTGACGGCCTGTATCGAGACGGTGGAAGTTCTCGCGCTACAGCAGTTCTAGGGCGGTGCTTTACGGCAGCTCGCGAATCCGCAGGTTGCGGAACTCGACCGGTGAGCCTTCCGATTCCAGGCACAGAAAGCCCGTGGCCGGTTTACAGTCGGTGCCACCGGCCACCTCTTCTCCGTTCACCCACAGCCGCAATTCGCCATTGATCGCGCGGATGTAGTAGTGATTCCACTCGCCCACGCCGCGGCTCAGGTTCTTTCGCGGGAAAGCACGCTTGCCATTGGGAGCGACCGGCGGGAACGGCGTCATGTCCGAAGTGCCCACCGGAAACACATCGCCATTCGTGGTGAACCAGTCCGGCTCTTTGCCGGATTGCTTTTTGTATTGCTCGGCATAACCGTGATCGAGCACCTGCACCTCAATGCCATGCGGCAGTTGGCCCGGTTTGAGCGGCGTCAGCGATGCCTCGGGCACCCAGGCAAAAATGCCCGAGTTGCCGCCACTCTTCAGGTGTCGCCACTCAGCCACGAGTTCAAAGTTCGTAATCGGCTTCTTTGAGCGAATCACGCCGACGGGCTGGCCTGTGCAGTGGGCTTCGCCGCCGTTCCACTTCCACGTGTCCGGCGCGCAGTTCACATTTTCAAAGTCCGCTTCGCCGAGCTCGCGCCAGCCGGGACCAAGGCCGTCGATCGTGGCCTTAGGCAGCAGGGGTTCTTCGGCGGCTGCAAGTTGCGTGAGAGCAGCAATCGCGAAAACAGAAAGCGTCAGGCGAAAGGCGTACGGCATGGCGGCATAACTTCCTGGTGGATGGACGTGGCGTGAACGGTCGGCAGTTTGTCACGCCACGTTAACACGCCTGCCAGCCCCGAGCAACTTCTCACAGTGGTCCCTGTTCCCAGGGGCCCGTGATTGCCACCGTGAGCCCCGGTGTCTGGATGTTCGCCAGGAGCCAACGGCCATCCGGGGTGAAGGTCGCGCCACACCATTCCTGTTTGCGGAAGTCGCCTGAGAAGCCGTTCTTCTCGCCGCTCAGCACAACGTAATTCTCAGCGAGCGGAAAGAGCTGCCCGTCGAGTGTCAGACCGCATAGCCGCTCGGCCTTGCGGTCACCATCTTCGCATAGCACCAGCGCGCCGCGCGGGCTGACCGTGATGTTGTCAGGATAGTCGAGCATGTGCGCGCCGGGCGATTCGAATACCAATCGCAGTCGTTCGGCCGCGGGATCGTACTCCCAGATCTGGCCCGCCTCGGCGTCGCCGCCCGAGGTGGCCGTAAAGTACACCTTGCCGCCGCCGAACCAGCAGCCCTCGAGCCGCGCGAACGTCGTGCCGCCTTGTCGCTGGCCTTGATCGAACACGCCGCTGGTGTCGTTGGTGCCCGGACGGCGGTGTCGCAACGGATCGGCAATCTCGACCCAGCTCACGGCCAGGCTTTGGTTCGGCTTCATGCCGCGGCGCGAATCGGGCGTACCTGCGACGCGCATCATCTCAAGCCGGCCACCATCGATAAGCTTGCCGGGTGCCGTAGGGATGAAGCGATAGAAGCCCGCGGTTTCGTGATCCTCGGTTTCATAGACGATCCCAGACGCCGGATCGACGGCAATCGCCTCGTGCACGAAACGGCCCATGGCCTTGAGCGGCACGGGCAAGGCATCGCCGCTAGCCGGCACTTCGAAGATGAACCCGTGGTCCTGCTCGAATGGCAGTGGTTTACCTTGATACGTGCCATGCGCGTCGTCAACCGTCTCTTCGCACGTCAACCATGTGCCCCAGGGAGTCGGGCCGCCGGCGCAGTTGCGGTGCGTGCCGCCGATGGCCGGTTCAGCAGACACGAGCTTGCCGGTATCCGCGTCAAAGAGCAGTCGCACACAGCCAGCGCCGGCCTGGGGATCGTAAGTTGAAACGGCCGGCGCGATCGAAGGTCCAGGCAGACTGACTTCGTGGTTGCGAATCACGGTGACAAGCCCACCGGCTTGCGCGAGCGCCGCCATGCCATCGTGCAAGCCCGGCGTTCGAGTTCCTCCAGCCAGCGGATCGCCCGTCCAGCCGAAGCTGACGTAGCGGAATCCCTCGGGCAGCTTGATTAATTCGAGGCCCGTGGCTTCGTCGCGCGCGGGTCGCAAGGGACCGTAGCCCGTGCCGCGCGTCTCGGCGGCGCGAAGTTCGCTGCGACGCCTGAGTGCGTCGAACGGTTCGGCGGCGAATGCGGCAGTCGCCAGGGCGCCGACTTTGAGGAAATCGCGCCGCACAACGTTCCCGGGTTCGTTTCGCATGAGAGTTTCCTTCGCAGCGGTCGAGATTGCTGAGAGGTCAGCTCAAGCAATCTAAAACGACTGCTGGTCTCGACCAAGGATTCTCATCGAATTCACACAAACGACGCGTCCGCGTTGCGGCTTAAGCGACGGGACAGACGTTCTGCGGACAGACGTGGACTTAACGCCGGGTCTTCGATTTGCCGGCGATCTCGGTGGGCACGTCCATGATGTTGTCCCGCTGGCCGGTGGCCGCGATGATGTCGGTTGGCACGCTGCCGCTCTCGACCGGTCCAGCCCCCAGCACCTTCCAGCTCTTGAAATCGCTGCGTGCCAGGACCGCGTCGCCGCGAATCACCGGCATGCGGGTGTTGGCGTCGAAGGCTACGATCCGGAGCTTGGCCGTGCCGTTGGCCCTGGTTCGCGACAGGATCGAAACTTGCGGAATCATGATCGGCGAGGGGGGCGGCAGCGGAATCTCGGAGATGCCCAGATACTTTTCCTGGCGGTCGGTTCCCACGCCGCCGCTGGTGACGTGAATGATTACGTCCGCTTCCTCGGGCTTGGCCGCCAGCACGCAGCCATTGGCAAACAGCCGCTCCTGCATGGCCACGATCACGTAGTTCTTGTCGACGCAGTCGAGGTACTTCTCTTCGAGATGCACCTTCGCGCCGCGGATCGGCGAGAGGTCGATCTTGTCGAGCGCGTCGTCGACGGCGCTACTGATCAGGAGCTGCTCGATGCCAGTGCGGGCGGTGTCCGATTCCTTGGTCGTGGCGCAACCTGCCAGTAGAAGCATGCCAGCGGCCAGGGACGTGCAGGCCGCGAGCTGCTGAATGCTAGTGCGTAGGGCCATCTTTTTGCGAACTCCCGATGCCAGCAGGTCTGCTTCTGTTGGGGAACAGCACTCCCCGCTGTGCCGTATCGGCATTTCCGGCTGGGGGAGTTGAGCGGGATGTGGCCGGTTTGCGGCCACGCTGGCGTCGCTCGAACTGACACCCGGCAACTCAACCGCCGAGGGCGCAGAGGTTCGCAGAGGAAAAGGCAGAGGCGAGGCTGCCTGTTGGCTCGAATTGTCAAGGAGCTAAAGGGACGCGATTACTTAACGCTTAAAACTTCTAGTGGCTGTTTCTTACGCGCACATTTTTCGCGTGTGTGGATTTAGAAACTCGCGAAAAGCATGTTTCGGGCGCACACACTCACCCCGGCACAGGCTTTCCGGGGCCCCGGCGAGGGCCGCGCTTCTTCGCGGCTTCTCCAGGTTCTCAGCGGCGTTGGCATTGGTTGCGAACATGATTTGGTCTCTACCTGTTGTCGTGACCTTACACTACTTGAAATCCTGGCCACATTACTAGAGGTGGTGGACACGTGGGCGGTGTGCGCCGTGCGCACGCGAGCGCGGCATGTGCAAACGAGTTGCGTCGGCAGCGCGCCACACACGCGGTCAAGGGGCGATCGGAATGCGATTTTTTCAGATGCGGCAATGGCCAGCTGCATCGCCATCAAACAGAGCCGGCGAGGCGTTAACCGCCAAACAGTGCGCCGGTCCTCTCGTCGGCGAGGGGAGGAACGCACGGGGGCGAAGGGGGCGCGCCGGCGGCCAGGTGGGCGTGCGAACCGGTCGTGATACGAAGAACCCCGCCGGCAAAGCCGGGGGCTGGCGAACGGCGTGTTCGCGCGGTTCAATGAGTGGCGCCCGCAGGCCCCAGGGCGACGGCGCTCGACGGCGCTCTGCTTGCCCGCCATGCAAACACGCACCTCAAGGACGCGCCGTCGACGATGAACTTTTCAGAACGCGTCAAAGGCGACTTTGACTACCGCGACTGGCAGCGCGGGGCTGCGTACTATCTTGCGGGCGCGGTCTCGCTGTACGAGCCAGAACATGAGGGGATCGATGCCGAGGTGGCCGGTTCCGGACCGGAACCTTACTTTGTCCGCCTCGAATGGTCTCGCGCCGCGAGAGGAAAGCTGCTGGTGTGGTGCGATTGTCCGCGGTTCGCGGACACCGGTTGCTGCAAACACCTGGCGGCCACGGTCATGGCGGTCGACCCGATTGTGGGTGACGACGTTCCCGGTAAGGGACCTCTGCGGCTGCAAATACTCGAATTGGAAGGCGGGGCAGACATCTACTCCTCGAGCGACCCAGAGGATGACGACGAGGACCCAGACGACGGCGACGAGGACTCTGATGCGTGGGAAGACAACTACGACCATCGCGGTGGCGGTCGAAGTGCGTGGCTGCCGGCCGCTCCTGCGCCGCGGCGCGGCAAACAAACTTCCAACCTGGGCTGGAAGAAGCGCCTGGACGAATTGCCCCGGGCGATGCCGGACAGCCGCCAGCTGACGAGCGGCGCCGGCGCGCCGTGGAGCAAGCCTCGCCAGATTTGGTACCTGCTGCACCTGGGCCGCACGATCAGCCAGGGGCGCCCGACGCTGGCGCTGTTTCAGCGGACGCTGAAGAAAGACGGCGCCTACGGCAAACTGAAGCCCGCCCAACTGACCAAGGACGAGGCCGAGAACCTGTCGGAGGAAGTCGATCGAAGGCTGGTGGCGCTGCTGGCCGGCAACGAGCGCGACAGCGAATACAGCTACGGCTACAGCAGCTACTACAAGCTGAGCGCATTCAGTATTGCCCCGGCCATGTTCGACTTTCTCCTGCCTCTGCTCTGCGCCAGCGGTCGGTTTGGCTGGGTGATCGACGACGATTGGCAGGCCGATCCGGTCGTCAAGACGCTCGCCTGGGACGATGGACCGCCGTGGACGGCCAAGTTGCGAATCGCGAGGAACAACGACCAGCAGGCCTGGGAGCTCACGGCCAACCTGGTTCGCGGCGAGCAGGTTGAAGACCTGGGCCGCCCGCGCACCATCTTGAAAAATGGGCTCGCGATCTTTGGCGATCACATTGCACGATTCGATCCTGCCGACAGTTTTCGTTGGATCGTGATGTTGCGGAAGGGACCGCTGGTCGTGCCCGTCAAACAGGAGCAGGATTTCGTCGAGTCGCTGGCCAAGCTGCCGGCGCTTCCGGAGATTGAGTTGCCCGAGGAGCTGCGCTGGGAGGAGGTGCAGCTTGAGCCGCTGCCGCGGCTGGTCGTCGCGCGTGCCAAGCAAGCGTGGCTAACCGATCTGGAGTGCCGGCTGTCGTTCCAGTACGGCGACAAGACGGTGGCGTTCGGCGACGGTGAAGCGGCCTGGTACGATCGCATGGCGCGGACGCTGGTTCGCCGCAACCAGGCGGCCGAGATCGCTGCTCGCGACCGGCTGCTGGCCGCCGGGGCCAAGGCAGCGAGATATACCAACTATGAAGTTGAGCCGCAGTTTCGTGTATCGCCGGGCAAGTTGCCGCACCTGGCCGCCCAACTGGCGGGCGCCGGTTGGACGGTGGCAGCCGACGGCCGCCGGATTCGCCTGGCCGGGGCGGTTTCGATCAACGTCAGCAGCGGCGTCGACTGGTTCGATTTGGAAGGGACTTGCGATTTTGGCGGTGTCACGGCCAGCTTGCCTGAGCTGCTCGCGGCCCTGAGGCGTGGCGAGGAGTACGTGACGCTGGATGATGGTTCGCGGGGGCTGCTCCCTCGGGAATGGCTGGCGCGGTACGCGCCGCTGGCCGAATTGGGGCAAGCCGCCGACGACCGGCTGCGGTTTCGGCCCTCGCAGGCGGCGATGCTCGACGCCCTGCTGGCGGCACAGGATCACGCCAGTGTCCAGGTCGACAAGGCGTTCACTCGGCTGCGCGATCAACTGCGTTCGTTCGATGGGATTCGCCCGCGCAAGGAGCCTCGCTCGTTTGTCGGTGAGCTGCGACCCTATCAGCGCGAGGGCTTAGGCTGGCTCGAGTTTCTCGATAAGTTCGCTTTCGGCGGCTGCCTGGCCGATGACATGGGCCTTGGCAAAACGATTCAGGTGCTGGCCTGGCTGGAGACGCGTCGCACGTCGCGCGGCAAGAACAGCGCGAAGGGGCCCGCGCTCGTCGTCGCCCCCCGGAGCCTGGTCTTCAACTGGGTCGAGGAGGCCCGGCGGTTCACGCCCAAGCTGCGCGTGCTGAACTACACGGGCCTGGAGCGCGCGGCGCAGCTGGAAAAATTATCGGAGTTCGACTTGCTCGTCACCACGTACGGCACGCTGCGGCAGGACATCGTGAAGCTGCGCGACGTCGAGTTCGACTACGCGATTCTGGACGAAGCCCAGGCGATCAAGAATGCGGCCTCTCAGTCGAGTAAAGCCTGCCGGCTGCTAAACGCACGTCGCCGGCTGGCGATGACCGGCACACCGGTTGAAAACCACCTGGGCGAGCTGTGGGCGCTGTTCGAGTTCCTTAACCCGGGGATGCTGGGCCGCAACGCGAAGCTACACGATCTGTTCTCCACGCGGCGGCGCTCGTCGTTGCCGAATGACGCTGCGGACAACGAGCGAGAACAGGGCGAAAGCGTGGCCTTGCTCGCCAAGGCGCTGCGGCCCTTCATGCTGCGGCGCACCAAGCAGCAGGTGCTTACCGAGTTGCCGCCAAAGACCGAGCAGACGTTGTACTGCGAGCTCGACCAGCCCGAGCGCAAACGTTACGACGAGCTACGCGAGCACTACCGGAGGTTGTTGCTCGAGCGCGTGGAAAAAGTGGGGATCAACAAGTCGAAGGTACACGTGCTTGAGGCGCTGCTCCGACTGCGGCAGGCGGCCTGTCATCCGGGCTTGCTCGACAAGCAGCGCGCCAAGGTATCGAGCGCGAAGCTGGAGACGCTGCTGGAACAACTGAACGAGGTGCTCGCCGAAGGGCACAAGGCGCTCGTGTTCTCGCAGTTCACGAGTTTGCTGGCGATCGTACGGCATCATCTGGACGAGCGACGGATCGTTTACGAATACCTGGACGGCCGCACGCTGAAGCGCGGAGCCAAGGTGGAACGCTTTCAGAACGACCCGAACTGCCCGCTGTTTCTCATTAGCCTGAAGGCGGGCGGGCAGGGATTGAACCTGACGGCCGCGGATTACATCTTTATTCTCGATCCGTGGTGGAATCCGGCGGTGGAGGCGCAGGCCGTCGACCGCGCGCATCGGATCGGGCAAGAGCGACACGTGTTTGCTTATCGTGTGATCGCGCGGGACACGATCGAAGAGAAGATCCTCAAGTTGCAGGAGCATAAGCGGGGCTTGGCCGATGCGATCATCTCGGCCGAACACACGCTGCTGCAAAGCCTGACGGCGGAAGATTTGCAGGTGCTGTTGAGCTGAGGAGAGACTAGCAGGCACACGCCGTGCCGTCGCTGCGCCGGCAACGAGCCGAACCATCGCGCGATTGAACGGGTAGCTCCGGCCTGAATCAGATTCCCCCCCCTCCCCACCCCTCCCCACACGTGCCGATCCGTGTCGGTTAGCTTCCTGGTTGTGGCGGCGCGCGCTTGTGGACACGGATCGGCACGGGGGGAGGGAGCAGAACTTGGAGACCACGCCGCGCGAGGAGACCCTCGGGATCGTTGAGCTGGGCGCCGCGAAAGAAGCCGACATTCACGTGCGCTTTGAAGGCGTTCACATAAGCGAAGGCTGCATCGCCGGCGCAGGCCGTGGGCTGGCCGTCGTGCAGCAGTTCGCGCACGTCGTCGCCACAGGCGCGCATCACGTCGAACCAGCGCCTGGCGATGGCGCCGAGCTCGCCGGGGTGGGCATCGAACCAGGCCTCGACGGCTGGGTCGCGCTTGCTGGCGGTGGGGAAGCGGAAGAGGGCCTCCATGGCCTTTATCGTAGCGGATGTAGAGCAGAAAACAGCTTGGCGAAGTGAGCACCACCAGCGTTTCGCGTCCTCGATTTCAACAAGCGTGGCCCACAGATTGAGAGAAGCCCGAAGGCGAGAAGTAGGTTTGTCGCCGGCTCGGGAATCACAACGTAGGCGATGCTGCGAATATTTGGAAACGCCGGACCTTCACCGCGTCGCAATGCGAATGTGGACGACGAGCTACTAACAACTTCACGCGTGCGGGAAATCGGATCGTAGCGATAAATGGTGTCGCCTTCCACGTATAGAAGATTGTTGTGCGAATCCACAGCCACATCGCGCGCCTGAACAGTTCCACGTAGTACAGTTCGATCACCGGAAACAGGATCGATGCTCAGTAGGAAGTGCGTGCCATTGTCGGCGACGACGAGGCTTCCGCCTTGGGCGACAGCTATCGCGCTTGGAATGAGAAGGTGACTCCCGGTTCCTCGCACTGGCGGTTCAGAGCTGGAGATAGAGCGACGCTCCCCCGATTCAGGCTTGACCGACATTATCCCAATTCTATCAGCCACAACGATTCGGCCTCCCGGCTCAACGGCCACATCCCTTGGATCCAGGAAGTTGCTGCCCGATCCAATGCCCAGCGACTGTGACGAAATGATCGTTCGATTACCAGTCTGAGGATCGATTTTCCAAATGCCGCTGTTGGTGAATGCCCCTGCAAGCACGATCAGGTTGCCATCGGGATCAAGGGTGATGGAGGAAGGAGCGAGAAACGTGGGCCCCGTTCCGACGGTCGCCGACGAGACGACCCTGCGGTTCCCGGTGCGCGGATCGATCGATAGTATGGCGTCGAGTCCCAGGTCGGTGACGTAGATGTCTCCCGAATTGTTGGCTGTCAAACCCCACAACATGCCGATCGGACCTGTTCCACGATCTATCGAGGACACGATCGTTCGGTCTCCCGTTACCGGATCGACGCCAAATAATGCATAGCCATTGTTGGAGTTGGTAGCATAGATATAGGCGAATTGCTCCGCGGCTGCTCTCTGAGGGAAAGTTGCGAGACACGCTAGCGATACGATCGCAATGCAGAGACGGACACGCACGGGTTGCAACCTCCAAGGGTGGTAAACTTGAGTATCCCCTGATTGAGCGGTTATGCCGACCGTATTATGGATTCGCCGACCCACGAATTGCAACGCAAATTGCGTTACCGACGATGCGGCTGGTGAGCGGCGCGAGTTTGAAGTGGGGCGGATTTGTTGTCTCACACCCGGACGAAGAACCCCTGGCCCGACCTACTAATACGGCCGCGGCAGGCAAACGATCTGCCAGAGCGACCAGAGGCCGTTGGCGGCGATCAGCGCGGCCAGAACGGCCAAGGGAATATGCCAGCGGGTGAATTGCCATTGGTCGCGCGAGGCGTGGCCGTTCACCTTGAGATCGATCGCCAGGCCGGTCGCTGCACCGACCGCGAGACCCACGAGCATGAACGTCGTGACGTGGATTTCGAACTGACGCTGCCGAGCCCAGCGGCTGCCGCCCTCGGGATCCTGGTAGAACGGCACTGCCAGCGGACCGAGCAGGCCGCCGATGAGCGTGCCCAAGGCGACGATGCCAGTGGTGCGCGGGAGGGAGTTCATGCCTGCATGGTAACCGAGATGCGGCAGCCGTGGTCGACTCGGGAGGCCGAACATCAACGACAGGAGCGACGAGGGTATACTGCGAGAAGGAAACTGGGCGCGGCATGCGTCAACGATGGGGCGATCCGATGGCGAATCCAAACGATCCGCGATACGAACTGGAGCGAGAGCCGTTTGGTTTCGGCGATCTTCTGACCGAGTGGAAGTCGCTGCTGTTTTCGCGTGAGGCGTTTTACGTCGCCTGGGCACTGCTAACGCTGTTTCTGGCGGGCGGATGGTTTGTAGAGTACGTCGGGCGAAGGATTCGGCCGGTGAGATTCGAGCAAGAGGCTCAAGCCGTTTTGCACCGCGACTGGCAGGCCGAGATTCGCAGCGTCACTTACCGCAAGCCGGGCTTCATGGAGAGGCCGTTCTTCGTGGTCTGGATGCGAGCCCGCAATGCCGAAACGTTTGAGCCGCTGTTGACGGTCGAGAATTCGATGGATTCGGTCGCAGGTGCTCCGGTTGTGCACGAGTCGCCCGAGGGACTGCAGATTATGGATGATCGGCCGACCTACGTGTTTGATGTCGGGTCGCGGAAGTTCGTCGAGAACGAAGCGGATGACGAGGTTTACGCCGGTGTGTATCGCAACTGTCTCGATCCGCCGCATTAGCTATTAGTAAACCACGACGGCACGACGACACGACGAACGCGGCGGACTCTGTTCACCTGATGGGAAAGATAATGACCGAAGACCAAGCGAAACCCCGGACCGTGCTGTATGGGCTGCTCTTCTGCTCGATCGCGATTTCACTGAGTTCGATGTTTCTTTCGTGGCAGTCAACGGCCGAACGCAACCGGCGATCGGAAGAGATTCGTCAAGAGCTCACGAAGCTGGAGAAGAAGTTGGAGGAGTTGGAGGCGAAAGCGGCGACCCGCGAGACAAAGGGCACCGCTGTCGATGACGGGGTGATCTCAGAGAGAACGGGCGAGCGTTGACGGAAATTTTATGTCCAAGCATCGCTCACGTCCGCTGCCCGGTGGCGCTGCTGATCTGGCGTTCTCGATGGGAACGTTCGTCGTGCTGTGGACGATACTCTGCATTCCCACAATGGCGCTGCGCCCGGAACTGGAACCGATCGTGGGCACGTTTGCTGCAAATGCCTGGCGGCCGGGACTTGCGGTGGCCTATTGCATCTGGCAATTCAGAAAGCAGCGGCGGCTGAGGCGTGAAGCATGGGAAGCGGATTCTTCAGCTTCGAAATCGAGCGGGTGAGTTATAGTGAAATTTAAGACTCCCGTCCCCGCTAATTCGCCCCGTTCTTTTTTCAGGCTGGTGACGAAATGCTCAAGTGGGCAAGAGCGAGGTGGTGGCGCATAGTGCTTTCGATCTCCATCATGCCGTTTGCATTCGTGCTATGGCGCCAAGAGTTGGTTTTTCAGCGTGAATTTGATCCAGTGGCTCTATGGCCACGGTTCGCGGCCGCCGTGTTGACTGGATTGGCAATGGGATTGCCATTTCGGTTCGGTTTATACGGTGCGGCTTTGGGACCGGTTGCGCTCGTGGCCTATGCTTTTCTGCTAGGTACCTATTTAACCGTTAGAGCATTGATCTTTGGAGATCGCGGTGGATGAACTGTAGCGGTTCGGCGACTTTGGGAGAGGAAAATAAGGGACATCAAGTTCTGACCCCTTGCATCCCGGCGCGCCACACCGTGCCTGAGGTCTACCAATGAGCCGACGAATTCTCTGGCACGCCTTTGGGCTGGCCGCGTCAATTGCATTTGCGATCTGCCTGGCCGGGCTGACCGGAGCGGGGACGCATACGTCCATGCTACCTGCCTTGGCCTGGGCCGTTCTTACGGCAGCAGCCTTCGTCGCTCTCTTGCGATATGTGGGTTGGTATCGCGGTGGCTAATTCTTCGAGCCTTCAGCCCATTCCGAAAAATCGCATTTCAGACCGACGCACTATCAAATTCCCCGAGAATTTGACCATCCCCCGTAACTCCAAGTATACTAGAGAGTTCCGAGCGGGAGCTGCCGGAGGTGTGGGGGCATTGATGCCCTGTCAATTGCCGGCCAGTGCTTGCAAGCGAGCGCGGCCAACCAAGTCACTTCTGGCCCAAAGCTGAGAATTCGCACCACGATGCGCAAGCTGCTTTTCGCTCATTCTCCCGTCCTTCGCACGCTGCTCGCGTGTGTTGTTTCGCTCCACGCGGCCCGTCCGGCGATGGCTCAGGAGCCCGCGCCGCCGTTTCGGCAACTGGCGCCGGGCGTCGAGATCACGATTCCGGCCAGCCTGGAAGAAGCCGAAACGGTTTCGAAGGCCGACGTCGTCGAGATCCTCAAAGGCATACCCGGCCTCGACTGGTCGCCCAAGTATGCGCCCGAGACGCGGACGCTGAAGGCGCTGGCCACGGGCACCGAGTTTCGCCGCACGGTCTGGTGCCTGGAGTTCACGTTCAAGCCGGTGAGGACGATCTGGGTCGACGTGCCGCAAGCCGGCGGCAAGATGCAGCGGACGCTCGTCTGGTACATGATCTATCACGTGCGAAACCCGGGCGGAGCGCTGCGGCCGACGAAGAACGACGAGGGGGTCGTGAACATCGAGCCGGTCGATCGCGACGTGCGATTCTTCCCGCAGTTCGTGCTGGAGTCGCACGAGTTCAAAAAGGCGTACCTGGACCGGATCATGCCGACGGCGATCCAGGCGATTCAGGAAAAGGAAGACCCTAACCGCAAGCTGCACAACAGCGTGGAGATCGGCAGCCAATTGGTGCCGGTCTCGGGCGACCTGGTGGACAAGAGCCTGTGGGGTGTGGCCACTTGGGAAGGGGTCGATCCGCGGATCGACTATTTCTCGGTCTATGTCGAGGGGCTGACGAACGCCTATAAGTGGGTCGATCCTGACGGGGCCTTCAAGGCCGGGCATCCGCCGACGACCGGCCGGGTGCTGATGCAGAAGAACCTGATGCTGAATTTCTGGCGTCCTGGCGACGAAAAGGACGATCAGCAGACGATCCGGTTCGGTATTCCGGGCAAGGTTGACTATAGCTGGGTTTACCGCTAAGTTGAGCGATTCCCCTAGCCGTAGTATCGAATTCCTTACGGAATTCGCCCCAATAACCCAGGTTTAAGCCGGCGCCGGCCGCAGTATATTTGCGGCGACCACGTGAGCGCGGCCCAGAAATTGTCGGAGAGCTTGTCATGGCACATAAGAAGGGTCAGGGTTCCAGCCGCAACGGTCGCGATTCGAACGCGCAGAAGCGGGGTGTGAAGAAGTACGCCGGCGAGAAGGTGCAAGCGGGCAGCATCCTGATTCGCCAGGTCGGCACGAAGTTCCACCCGGGCGCGAACGTGGGCCAGGGCTCGGACTTCACGCTGTTCGCCCTGACCGAAGGCGTGGTGAAGTTCGACCGCGAAGGTCGGCGGATCAACGTCGTGCCGAGTGCGAACTAAGCGTCAGCGTTAATCGGCGGCAAAACTGACCGCCAGCGCAGACTGTCCTATACTGAAGCCCAGGGAATGCCTTCCCTGGGCTTTGTTTTTTTGAGCCCGACCGAAGAGTTCATCGGGCTGGTTTTCTTCTTGAGGTGTGAAAGTGTTTGTCGACGCCGCCACGATTGAGGTTGAAGCCGGACGCGGGGGCGATGGTTGCCTCAGCTTCCGTCGTGAGAAGTACATTCCGCGCGGTGGTCCGGACGGCGGCGACGGCGGCGATGGCGGCAGCGTGATCTTCGTGGCCACGGCCGGAGTGGACAGCCTGGCGGGGCTCTCGGGCCGATATCACTGGAAAGCTCAGAACGGCGAGCGCGGCGGCAGTTCGAATTGCCACGGCCGCAATGCCGAAGACCTGGTGATACCGCTGCCGCCCGGCACGCTGATCATCGACGCCGAGCAAGGCCACGTGATCAAGGATCTGGCGGTGGCCGGCGACAGCGTGGTTGCGGCGCGCGGCGGACGTGGCGGCAAGGGGAACATGCGATTCAAGAGCGCTACCAATCGCGCTCCGCGGCAAACCACACCCGGCGGCGAGCCTGAGAAGCGAGTGCTCCGGCTGGAGCTGAAGGTGATTGCCGACGTGGGGCTGGTGGGGAAGCCGAACGCGGGCAAGAGCACGCTGCTGAGTCGCCTTTCGCGCGCGCGGCCCGAGATCGCCGACTATCCGTTCACCACGAAGTTTCCGAACCTGGGCATCGTGCAGGTCGGGCCCGATCGGTCGTTCGTGCTGGCCGACATTCCGGGTTTGATCGAAGGGGCGCATGAAGGCGCGGGCCTGGGTCACGAATTTCTCAAACACATTCAACGGGCCGGCATCCTGGTGCACCTGGTTGAGCCGGCGCCGGTCGACGGCAGCGACCCGCTGGAGAACTATCGTGTCGTGCACGCGGAGCTCGAGCAGTATGATCGCGAGCTGGCCGAGCGGCCGGAGATCGTGGCCATCAGCAAAGCGGAGTTGCCGGGCTCGGCCGAAGTGCGCGACGCGCTGGCCGCCGTGCTGGGCCGCGAAGTGCTGTTGATTTCGGCCGTGACGGGACAAGGGCTCGATCGACTGGTCCACGCGATGGTGCGTGAGCTCGATGCCCGGGCGGAGGCGGCGAGCAAATGAACGCGGCCGCTCCCTCGCCTGACAAGGATCTGGTTCGATCGCTGGTCACGGTCGACGTGGGAAACACGCGGCTCAAGCTGGGCGTGTTCGAACTGCCGCTGGCGAGGCCCCTGCCCCATCCGCGGGCGACGATCTCGATTGGGCACGATTGGGAGCCGGCAGAGATTGACGCCTTTCTGAGCGAGCCGCCGGCAGCGTATGAGTGGGCGATTGCCAGCGTGAACAAGCCCGCCCGCGAGCGGCTGGTGGCCTGGCTCGAAGAGCGTGGCGCGCAAAGCATTCACCGGTTCGACTACGGCGAGCTGCCGATCGCGGTCGAAGTTGAACAGCCGGATAAGGTTGGCGCCGATCGCCTGGTGAACGGCGTGGCCGTGAATCGGGTGCGCGAGCGTGGCGTGGCGGCGATCATCATCGACATGGGGACCGCGCTGACGGTTGATGTGATTTCGAATGCGGGGGCGTTCGTCGGCGGCGCGATTGCGCCGGGCGTGGCGACGAGTGCTCGCGCGCTGCACGAATTTACCTATGCCTTGCCGCTGATTGAAGTGAGTGCGACACCGCCGCCGGCGCTGGGGCGCTCGACCGCGGAGGCGATGACCTCGGGTTTGTACTGGGGCGCTGTCGGCGCGGTGCGCGAGATCGTGCAGAGGCTGACCGAGGAAGTTGGCGACGCCGAGATCTATCTCACCGGTGGGGCGGGAACACTGTTCGCCAGCGTACTGGCCGAAGAAGGACGCCGGCCGCCGCAGTTCATTCCGCATCTGACGCTCGCGGGGATTGCGATTGCCGCGGCCGATGCGGCGGATGGCGACTGACCGTGAAGAGAGGGACAGTTCCCGCGATGACACGCGTCGTGCTACTCACTGCTCCGGGACGCGCGGCGATCGCCACGCTGCTGGTGGTTGGGCCGCAGGCGACGGAGATTGTCGACCGGTTGTTTCAGCCCGCGGGGAAGAAGCTGCTCAGCGAGCAGCCGCTGGGGCGGATCGCGTTTGGCCGCTGGCCTTCCGGTCCTGTCCGCGAGAAGGCAGTCGCCGAAGAGGTGGTGGTTTGCCGGACGGCCGCGGATCGCGTGGAGATCAACTGTCACGGCGGCGTGGCCGCGCCGCGGGCGATTGCCAGCTCGCTCATTGCGGCCGGCTGCGAAGAATTCGACTGGCGCAGTTGGACGCGCGTGTCGCTGGCCGATCCATTGGCGGCGGAAGCCGAGATCGCGCTGGCCGATGCGCCCACGGAGCGAACCGCGCGGATCCTCTTGGATCAGCGGTGCGGAGCGCTGCGGCGGCAGTTCGATGTGATTCGCGAAAAACTACAGGCGGAAGACGTGCCCGCGGCGTTGCGCTTGGTGGAAGCATTGCTCGCGCGAGCGAACGTCGGATTGCATCTGGCGAAGCCTTGGCGCGTCGTGCTGGCCGGACGGCCGAACGTGGGAAAGAGCAGCCTGATCAACGCGCTGGTGGGCTACGAACGCGCGATCGTACATGCCGCGCCGGGCACGACGCGCGATATCGTGACCGCACTGACGGCGCTCGAGGGATGGCCGGTGGAATTGGCGGATACCGCGGGGCTGCGCGCCGGGGAGGAACCGCTGGAAGCGGCTGGCATCGAGCTGGCGCGGCAGCAAGCTGCGGAGGCCGATCTGCTGCTATTGGTGTTTGACCGGAGCGCGGCGTGGAGCGCGGAGCAAGACGCGCTTGCGAAGGCGTGGCCCGCTGCGCTGGTGATTCACAATAAGTGCGATCTGCCGGCAGGCGCAGGCGATCGTCCGGCGGGGATCGAGGTCAGCGCGCAGAGCGGAGCGGGACTGGCCGAGCTGGCGCGGGGGATTGTGGCGCGGCTGGTGCCAAATCCGCCCGAGCCTGGCGACGCGGTGCCATTTCTCGAGTCGCACGTCGAACTGCTGGAGCGGATTAAGCAGTCGCTAGCGGCAGGCCAACATGATCGTGCACTTCAGCAAATCGCGGACGTTGGGTGCCACCGACAACGTGTTGTCGGTGTTGCGCAGCAACAAGAGGGCTTAGGGAAGGCGTGATTCATAGGCGCGGCTTTGCTTCAGGTAACGCGACGCTTGAGCCCTCCTGTGCCGGAGGCACCCTGACAAACAAGTTGTCAGGGCCACCCAGATTTGGCGATGCAGCTTAGGGCTAGCTGCTAGCAGTATGCTTGCGTCTTACGGGCGCTTGCTCTGGACGCAAAGTCCCGACGCCGTCATACTTTGCCGCTAATTTGAGCCAACGGCTCTCGACGCGAAAGCGCGCATTTGTTTGCGATCGATCATCGCATCGAGGGGCCAATCACGATGCTCGCGGTTCAGGGAGGAACCCGACATGCGGTGGAATCTATCGCACTTGCGATTGCGTACGGCGCTGGCCGTGTTGTTCACAGCGACGTGTTGCGCGGCCGGAATTCCGGCCTTGGCCGAGGAACCGCCGGAAACGGAAGCACCTGTTGCCGCGTCCGAAGAGTCCGGCGCGCCGGCGGTGGAGCCCGTCGGCGATCCGTATGCGGAACCCGCGCCGGCGGAAGCGCCTGCTGAACCTGCTGCCAGCGAACCGGCACCTGGCGAGGCCCCCGATCCGGCTGGCGACGAACCGAAACCGCTTGAACACGCCGGCGATCCTGCGCCTCTGCCGACGGTAGCGCCGCCGAGCGAGAGCCAGTCGGAAACCGCCGAGCCGCCCGCGAATGAACCGCCGAAGGGCGCGCTCGATCCGGCCAGTCTCGATGGCGTGCGGCCGGGTACAACCACTCGCGTGGAATTGCACAAGCACTTGGGCGTACCGATCCAATCGCAGCGTGTTGCCGGCGGCACGCGCGAAATGTTTGAGCTCAAAAACCTGGGACGCGTGCAGGCCGCGATTTTCGAAGGCACCGTCAGCTCGCTCACCTTGCAGATTCGACAGCCGATTCCGCAAGCGGACATCGTCAAGCGACTTGAGCTGGAGGGGTTTGAGCCCGCGGTGATCCACGACGAGAACGGCGAGTCGCTGGGGGCGGTGTATCCGGAGCGCGGCGTGCTCCTGGGTTATCTGCCGAAGTCGAAACCGCCGAAGGTGTTTCAGGTGGTGATCGAGCCGATTGACGCGCAGCACTTCGTGGCGCGGGCGGATGCAAATCTCGGCGGCCACTACGAAAAAGCGCTCGAAGACGTGGAGCGGGCGCTGTCGATCTCGCCTGACCATGCGCAGGCCTTGCACTTGCGCGGGGAACTGATGCTGCGGTCCGGCAAGCTGGAAGAAGCTCTCTCGAGCGCGCAGCGGGCGGCCGATCTGGAACACGACGCGGCGGGACACCGCTTGCTGGTGGCCCGGGCGCTGGCGGCGGCGGGTGACTATCCGGCGGCGATCACCTGCCTGCGCGGGATTCTGGAAGCACCGCAACTCGACGACCTGGATGCGGCCCGGGCGGCGCTGTACCTGGGCGACTACCTGGGGCAATCGTCGAAGCGCGATTTCGCCGAAGCGATCAAGCAGCACCAGCATGCGATCTCGCTGGCCGAACCGCTGATGGCCGCGAAAGACCGGATGATTCGCCGGGCGGCGAAAGAGGTTCTGCTCGGTGCGCATCTGGGCGTGGCGTACGACATCGGCCACGGTCGCTGGCAGCAGAAGACCGAAGCGGTGGCCAAGTGGATCGATCGCTCGGCCGTGTTCGCCGACGACCTGATGCGGAAGGAAAACGCAGGTTCGGAGCCGCGGCTGGAGGTTTATGTGGGAGCGCTGGCCGCGATCGGCGGAATCGACACGCCGCCGGATTGCAGCAAGTGGGTCGAAGGAACGCGAGCACTGGGGCAGAAGCTGTTCGACGCAGCGAGCGATCCGATTCGCCGCGCGGAGATTGCCTGGCAATTGAGCCGGGCCTTGAGCGACGCGGTGGAAATTGAAACTAACAGCGGGCACGGCGACGAAGCCTTCGACCTGGGGACGGTGGCGGTTGCCCTGATGGACGAGGCACGGCCGATCGCCGAGAACCTGCCGGTCTACAGCTACCAGCGCGGCCGCTTGTGCTATCGGATCGGCGCGGCGTATGCCGTCTCGCGCGGCGATCACGTGCAGGCAATTGTGTGGTTCGAACGGGCCAGCCCGCTGCTGGAGACTCCGGTGCCGGCGGCCGCGGTCGAGTCGGGTGAACACGGCGAGACGTTCGTGAGCATGGCGGTCTCTTACTGGGAGCAGCAGGCGCGCGAGGAATCGCTTAGGCTGACGAACCAGGGTCTGAAGCTGATGGAGCAGGCCGTCGAGGACGGCACGCTGGATGCTGCAGCGCTGGCCGTGCCGTATGGGAACCTCTCGGTGATGCACCAGGAGCTGGGCGATTCGGAACAAGCCAAGTGGTGTGCGGACCTGGCCCGGCGCTACGAAAGCTCGGCGAAGAAGTAGGCCGGTTGTGGAGCACTTCGCTGGCGGCGAGGGCAGCCCTGACAAGATTGCCAGGGTGCCTGGTGGCACAGGAAGGTTCCGGCAGCGGTTCATCGAAATCCAGCTCGACACTGCATAGACCCGTTGCCTGATCCCTCCTGTTGCTGCGCAACGCCGACAAACAAGTTGTCGCTGCCACCCACGCCGGACTCGGGCTAGCATGTGCCGGAAAATTGCCTCTGTTTTCTCGCACCGTGCGGTCCTAGAATTCCCGAAGTAACAGCTGTTTTGCTTGGGGAGAACTTCTACGTGCTTGGTCGATTTTTTCTCGCGCTGATTCTGCTGCCAGTGGCCGAGATTCTCGTGCTGTTCTGGCTGGCGGACGTGACCAATTGGCTGGTGGTGATTGGGCTGCTGGTCGGGGCCGGACTGCTGGGAGCGTTCCTGGCGCGGCAGCAAGGACTGCGTTCGCTCTCGCGGCTGTCGGACGAGGTGCGCCGGGGCCAGATGCCGGCCGATGCGGTCTTCGACGCGATGCTCGTGTCGTTTGCCGCCCTGTTGTTGATTTTGCCGGGGCTCTTAAGCGACGTCGTCGCCATCTTGCTGCTTTTGCCCGTCTCGCGGCGGGTGATCAAGGCGGCGCTGCGGCGCGGAGCGCGCGGAAGCGTGACCGCAACGTACTACACGAACTTCGAGCCGCGGCGCGAGGATTTCAGTTCACGCGATCCGCGGGATGAGATCATCGACGTGAAAGTGATTGAGCGGTGAGAGCCGGATGATTCACCGCGGCGGATGCGGAGGGATGTTTGGCTCAGAGGCATCGCCGACAGCACAGTAGTTGGATACGGCGCCTGCAAGAAGCTCCGTCGGCGATGCCTCCGGGCTAAACGCTTGAAGGTGAAGCGGAGGGGGATAGGTCCCGCTAATTCTCGACGAGCGGTTCGACGTCGACCGAGACGTTCATGGCATGCTCGCCGCCGCCGACGAACACGCCCTTGATCGGGCAGACGTCGCTATAGTCGCGACCCCAGGCGACCGTGATGTGTTCGAGCGAGGGGATGATGTTGTTCGTGGGATCGAAGTCGACCCAGCCGAACTCGGGACACCAGGCCGAGACCCAGGCGTGCGAGGCGTCGGCGCCGACCAGACGCGACTGACCCGGCGGCGGCGTGGTGAGCAGATAGCCGCTCACGTAACGGGCAGGCAGTCCCAGCGCTCTGAGGCACCCGATCTGCAAGTGGGCAAAGTCCTGGCAGACCCCGCGTCGCATGGCGAGCACGTCGTCCAGCGGCGTACTGACCGAGGTAGCCGTGGCATCGTAGACGAAGTCGCGATGGATCCGGGCTGTCAGATCGAGTGATGCTTCCAGCCACGATCGGCCAGGCGTGAACGACTCGCGGGCGAGTTCCACGAGTGCTGGAGTCGCCGTGATATGCGGCGAATCATAAACGAACTGCCGTACTTCCAAGTCGTCTCCCGGAGCACGGCGCTCCAGCGAGGTGATGTCTTCCCAGTGGGTGGTGCTGCCGGGCAGCAGGCGCTCGGCGGCGCGCAGCTCGACCGCGGTGTGCGCCGTGACGGCCAGCTCGGTGTGGCGGTCGTGGATGGTGAAGAACTGGATGTGGTTGCCGAAATAGTCGCGGCATTCCTCGACTTTCACGGGCAAGGGATCGATCACGAGCCGATGCGTGAGGCCGGTCTGCCGGGTTGTATCTCGAGGACGGACGTGGAGCTCATTCTGGCAGAGCGGCACGGCCTCGCTGTACAGGTAGCGCGTGGCGTGCACGATGCGGTAACGAGCCCGGGCGGCCGGCGCTCCGCCCGGCGGTCGACTTCTGGCCATGGTATTCATCGGCGCGCGATCTCCGCCAGTTGATGGGCCGGTCCGGCATGAACCAGGTATTTGTGCGTGATGGCATTGGCCAGTTCGCAGAGCTTGACACCGGCGTCGTCGAGCAGCGCGTCGAGCCGCGGACGCTCGCCGGCTTCGTCCGGTTCGGCCAGTTTTTGCACGTTTGCCAGGCGGACGGCAGAAACCACGCTGAGCACGAGCCGTTGTTCATCGCTCAGCAGCGGTTCGCCGTTGGTGCGCGGCAGACGTTCGACATGATGGGCGAGCGCGGCGAGCTGGAAAGCAATCGCGCGGGGATTCGTTTCGTCGGTCAGCAGCAGGTCCAACAGCGGCGCAAGTTGCAGGTTCGTGGCGTAGCGGTTGCGATAGGTCATCGAGCTGTCGGCGATCTCGAGCAGCGCGTCGAGCACGGCATGTTCGCCGGTGGTGGCGACCGAAAGCGTGCCGCGCAAGAGCGAGATCATGGCCAGCGCGCGTTCGATGCGCCGGCCCAGCTCGAGAAACTGCCAGCCGGGTCCGCGAGTCATGTTTTCGGTGGCCATACCGGCGAAGGCCGAGATGTTGTAGATCGTCTGGTTGAGCATCGTGAGGATGTCGCTCGAAGCGACGGCCCCGCGGCCGAACGGCGGTCGGTAGTCGTCCTCGATGCGTTTCAGGATGCGCCAGGTATCGAGCGAAATACGGTCGCGCACGACTTTGGCTACGCGGCCCAGGCCGGCAAGGATCGATTGCATGCTGCCGGGCTGATGCTCGTCATAGAGGAACTCCATCAGCAGCAGTTCCATCGTGGCGACCGTGCCGGGGCCTGCGTCGTCTTCGGCCGGGGCAGACAGCGGCCCGCACAAGGCGCGATAAAGCACGTTGAGTTCGGCGAGGCTGCCGGGGGCGGCTTCGCTGGTGAGCCGAGTGACGATGCTGCGCAGGAGCCGTGCGGCGCCTTCGGCGCGCTCGATGTGCCGGCCCAGCCAGAACAGATTGTCGGCCACGCGGCTGGGCAGATCGTTGCCGCTGCGGCGCGGTTCGACCGGAGTGCCGGGCGGTTGCAGGAGCGAGACCGGCGCGACGGGCCCCGCGGCAAGCACCCAGACGTCCTTGCTGCCGTGACCCATGAACAGCGATTCGCCGAGCGCGGCCGGAGACGAGCTAACGTGCGCCAGCGCGCCGGGCATGACCCGGTAGCCCCCTTCTCCAGCCACCAGGAACGCCCGCAGGGCGATGTGTCCGGGCTTGATCGAGGCCTCGTTCCAGACTGGCGCGGTCGAGCGGACGACGAGTTCCTGGGCAACGAAGCGGGCGGGTGACGCGATGATCTCCGCGGCCAGTCTGGCGCGCTGATCGGAATCGAGCGATGCGGCGTGCACCGGCTTGCGATGCGGATGTGGAACGGCCGGCCCAACGACCAGCCGCTCCAGATTGTCGAGCACGTAGTCGCGGGCGTCGTCTCCACCGCACCACCAGGTGCGCACGCTGGGGATGGCCAGCGTTTCGCCCAGCAGTCGTTCGCAGATGCGCGGCAGGAACGCCATCAGGCCGGGCGCTTCGACCAGGCCGCTGCCGAGTGAATTGGCCACGACGACGCGACCGCTGCGCGTGGCATGCACCAGGCCGGGGACGCCGACCGCCGAGTGACCATTGAGTTCCAGGGGATCGCAATCCTGATCCATCACGCGGCGAAGGAGCGCGTCGACGGCAACCAGGCCGCCGAGCGTTTTGAGAAACACGCGGTTGTCGCGCACCGTGAGGTCTTCGCCTTCGACGAGCGGGTAGCCCAGGTAGCGCGAGAGGTACGCATCTTCGAAGTAGGTGGGGCTGCTGGGTCCGGGGCTGAGCAGCACGACGTGCGGCGAGGCCTTGCGGCGCGCGGCGAGCGAGCCCAGTCGACCGCGGAGCTCCATGAAGAAGCTGGCCAGCCGCTCGACCTGGCAGTGGTGGAAGATGTGCGGCACCATCCGCGAGATGACGATCCGGTTTTCCACGGCATAGCCCGGGCCGACGGCGGCCTGCGTGCGATCGGCCACGACCCACCAGGAACCCTCGGGCGAACGGGCCAGGTGCGCGGCGTACAGGTGCAGGTGGCAATCGTCGGGGACGCGTACGCCGTGGCAAGGGCGGAGGAACTCGGGGTTGGCGAACACGATCTCCGGCGGCAGCAATCCCTCGCGCAAGAGGTGCTGGGGGCCGTAAAGATCCGAAAGGATGGCGTTCAGCAGCCGAGCCCGCTGGGCGAGTCCCGTGGACAGACCCTGCCATTCGTCGTGCCGCATGACGAGCGGCAGCGGATCGAGTTCCCAGCGGCGGTCGCGTCCGAAGGGATCGCCGTGGACGTTGTAGGTCAGACCGTTTTCGTGAATGACGCGGCGCGACTGCTGCCAGCGGCGTTCGAGCTCGTCGCGACCCAGGGCGTCGAGCAATTGGAAGAACTCGGTCCACTGCGGACGCATGCGACCCGACGGATCGAGCAACTCGTCGTACACGCCCTTTGGCGGCGAGTAACCGGCGAGAAGTTTATCGCCGACAGTGCGGCCAGGTGCGGCTTGGAGTGGGTTCATTCCGAGTGGCGAAGCGGCCGAGGCTGGTCGGCAGGTGTGGATCTGGGGGTTAGCTATCGGACTGGAAACACGGCGGACATTATTCCCGGACAGGCCGTCCGGAGGGAAGAGCAGCAAGGAGACAGCAAACGATCGCGACAGGGAAACGCGAAGTTATTGCTGCAGGGCTCGTTGCATCTGGGCGAGTGGTCTGAGCGAAAAGAACGTTTCGTGGATCGCCTCGCCCACCTTGTTCAATTGTACTTGGAACGCGTCGATAAATTCATGCAGACCTTGGTCGATGATCTCGCCGATCTGCAGGTAATCGAGCTGCGAACGGAGTCGACCCAGGCGTTTTTCAGGCATTGAGCGGAAATGCCCACGCTGACCGCCGGTGATCGAAAGGAGCGATTCCTCGGCCTTGATCAGGCAGAAGTGGATGGCCCGGGGGAATTCGCGGTCGAGGATCAGGAAATCTGCGACCTGGTGGGGGACGATGCGGCCGAAGCGTTTGCGATACATTTCCAGGGCGCTGGCGCTTTCGAGCAGGGCCGACCACTGGACCGTGTCGAGCGGCGTGCCGACGTCGGCCACTTTGGGGAGCAGGACGTAGTACTTCACGTCCAGAATGCGCGAGGTTTTGTCGGCTCGTTCGAGCAGCCGGCCCATGCGCGAAAAATGCCAGGCTTCGCCGTGCGACATGGTGGCCACGGTGATGCCTTCCAGCAGGTGGCTGCCGAGCTTCACCTCGTTGAAGAATTCGTAAGCCGTGTCGAGGATGCCGGGATCGGTCTTGGCCGCGCGGACCATCAGGAAGAACTTGTTGAGCTCTTCCCACATCGAGGAGCTGATCATTTCGCGCACGGTGCGGGCGTTCTCGCGCGCCAGGCGGAGGCACGACAGGATCGAGTTCGGATTGCGTTCGTCGAAGGTGAGAAACTGAAGCGCCTTTTGGCGGTCGGGTTCGCCGTACAACTCGGTGAACAGTTTGTCGTCGCCGGTGGTGACGACAAGCGGCGCCCATTGGTCGGCGGGATGCCCGGTTTCGGGTCCCACGTCCATGGCGAGTTGCAGGTTGACGTCGATGAAGCGCGCGACGTTTTCGGCGCGTTCCAGATAGCGGCTCATCCAGAAGATGGAGTCTGCCACACGACTGAGCATGGTGGTTTCTCCGCCTTACTTGAGCTTACCGTTCTTGAGAACCCAGGTGTCCTTGCTGCCGCCACCCTGCGAGGAGTTCACCACCAGTGAACCCTTCTTGAGTGCGACGCGCGTGAGACCGCCGGGGAGTACGTAAATGTCCTTGCCATAGAGGATATACGGCCGAAGGTCGACGTGCCGACCTTCAAGCCGGTCTTCGACCACGGTGGGCACCTGCGAGAGCGAGAGCATTGGCTGGGCCACGTAGTTGCGAGGATTCGCGCGGATCAGCTCGCGGTATTTTTCGTGCTCCTCGCGCGTTGCACGGGGACCGAGCAGAATGCCATAGCCGCCCGATTCATTGGCCGGTTTGATCACGAGCTTTTCGAGATTTACGAGCACGTGCTCGCACTGCACGGGATCGCCGCAGACGTAGGTCGGCACGTTGGGCAGCAGCATCTCTTCGCCCAGGTAGTACTTGATCATCTGCGGGACGTAAGCGTAGACGGCCTTGTCGTCGGCGATGCCAGTGCCGGGCGCGTTGGCCAGCGCGACGCGACCGGCGCGATACACGTCGATCAGTCCCGGCACGCCGAGGGCCGAGTCGGGGCGGAAGTTCAACGGGTCGAGGAACTCGTCGTCGATGCGGCGGTAAATGACATCCACGCGTTCGAAGCCGCTGGTGGTGCGCATGAACACATAGCCGTCGCTGACCACGAGATCGGAACCCTGCACGAGTTCGACGCCCATCTGCTGGGCCAGGAAGCAATGTTCGAAGTAGGCCGAGTTGTAGATGCCCGGCGTGAGCACGACGACGTTGGGATCGCCCACCGTGGGCGGCGCGATGTACTGCAGCATCCGCAGCAGCTGTTCGGGATAATCCTCGACGGGCTGGATCGAGAGGCCTTCGAAGATCTGAGGGAACGTGCGCTTCATCACTTCGCGATTCTCCAGCACGTAGGAGACGCCCGAAGGGCAGCGCAGGTTATCCTCGAGGACGTAGAACTGGCCGTCTCCGTCGCGCACGAGATCGGTGCCCGTGATGTGGCACCAGATGCCGTGCGGCGGATCGAGTCCGGCGCAGCGTTTGAGCAGGTTCTTGCCGGAGTTGATCAGCCAGTCGGGAACGAAGCCCTCTTTGATGATCCGCTGTTCGTGATAGACGTCGTCGATGAACAGGTTGAGCGCGGTGATCCGCTGCTTGAGTCCCTGCTCGACGTTGCTCCACTCGCGCGATTCGATGATGCGCGGGACGATGTCGAAGGGCCAGACCTTTTCGGTGCCGGCCTCGTGGCCGTAGACATTGAAGGTGATGCCCATGTTCAGCAGGGCGAGGTCGGCGGCCTTCTGGCGGCGTTCGAGCTCGCCATCGGAGAGCGCGCTCAGGCGCTGCGCAAGCATCTGCGCGAGGGGCCGAGGGCGACCCGACTCTTCGAACATTTCGTCGTAAAAGCCGCTGGTCTGATAGGCATCGAATCGGACCATAGGGAGCGCCTCCATCACTGCGGACTTACAGGAGCTGACTCATCGCGGCTGGCCGGCCCTGCAAACGTAAACCTACCGGGACTGCCCAGCGAGAGGGCAGCCGGCGACTGTCGTTTGGGCATTTCGGCCGCAAACGGGCGTAAAATCGCTCGTTTCAAGGTAGAAACGCAAACCCTATGCCCAAGGTCCCACCGCCAACGCGTTTCGCCGCCGCCGTGGGTTGCGCACTCGCGTCGCACGCTCGGCCGATTGTACGTGCAGGTCGGTTTTCGCCGCTTGGACAAAACCTTTTGTATGATCTTTCTGCCATTCGCGGCAATACCGGCCGCGGACCGTTTCCATTTCACGATCGCGCGGCGGCCGCGACAGGGAGCTCGATGAACTGGCAATCGTGGAGCCTGTTTCTGGCGACCGAGTTGGCTCTGTCACTATCGCCGGGCCCGGCCGTGCTGTTGGTCCTTTCGCAGGCCCTGCGGGGCGGAGCGTCCCGGGGGATCGGGTCGGCAGTGGGGATTCTGGCCGCCAACGTGGTTTGGTTCACGCTCTCGGCATTTGGCGTGGGAGCCGCGATCTTGGCCGCGGGAGACCTGTTCTCGGCGATTCGCTGGCTGGGAGCGGCCTACCTGCTGATCCTGGCGGTCCGGTCAGCTTGGGGGGCATTCAGGCCTGCTGCGCCGGCCGAGGTGGAAGCCATCGATTCACCGCCGACCAGGCTATCGGGAGGACTGGGCCGCGACGTGCTGCGCGGGTTCGTGCTGCAGATGACGAATCCCAAGGCGCTGCTGTTTTTCGTGGCGATCTTGCCGCAGTTCATCCAGAGGGAATATCCGTTGGAGCGACAGTTACTGATTTTGGGAGCGACCAGCATCGCCGCGGAATTTCCGGTGCTGGTGCTGTATTCGGCGCTCGCAGCACGCGCGAGAGATGCCACCAGCGATCGTCGCTGGGCACGAACAATCGATCTCGCCGTGGCGCTCCTGCTGGGCGCGGCGGCGTGCGGAGTGGCCCTTGCGAGCTAACTGACTTGACAATCTCAGCGCACCACGAGCGCGCAAGTTGAGCGCCGGGGGACGGTGGCCAAGGACGTCCGCGATTAGAAAGAGTAGCGCCGGCGGAAGAAAATCAGGAAGTACAAGAGCGACGCCACGGCCAAGGCAACTGCCGAAGGCTCGGGCACAAGGGTCAAATTCGAGGTGCTGGCCGCCGTGAGACGAATTGCTTCGCCGCTGGTCTCGGTGAATTCCAGCCCGGCCCGTGAAGGCTCGGTTAGCTTGACGTTGAGCGGATCCTGCGAAAGTGATTCTTCTTCGCCGGACTGTTGCTCTAAAATCCGCTCCAAGACGCGATCCTGAGCGGGGGCAGAGGCCACGCCAGGGGCAGTCTGCGAAATGACGACCGGCTTGCCGGCCAGAAGGTCGTCGACCGCGTCAGCGGCGGCAAACGAGCCTGAAAGGAGCGCGGAGGCGAATGCTCCAGCGCAAGTAAGTACGCGAATCGTTTTCACGAGCGTGTCTCCCGAACGCCGTAGACTCATTTCAAAACACATTACGGTGCAAATCCCGAAGGAAAGCCATCGGAACCAGGCATAGGCGCCACCGAGTCCCAATGAGGAGGTTATTATGTACACGAATAATGAGAATGCAACGGAAAAGTCGCTGAAAAGCGCAAATTTCTGCGCTTCTGTGCAGGTAAATCTGTGGCTATAGGTAAAATGGTGAGTTTGCGACGTAATTGTTGTCAGCGACAAGTGCTGCAGATTCGTCGTACCAGGGCATCGCCGACAGCAACAACCCCCAGGATGAAACGCGGCAGCGCACCCACCGGGATGCTGGCGGCCAAGAACTGCGGCAAATCGTCCGGTTCCGGGCCAGGCAGGTTCCTTTTACTTTCCTTCAGCCGCCCAGCGTTTCATCAGCTCGATGTTGCGCTCGGTCTCAGTGGGGGGCTGGCGGCGGCTACGGCCGCCGATGTAGACCGCCATGTCGCTGTCGTACATCGCGGCCGGCTCGGGCTCGCGACCTTGGTCGCTGGTTTCTGACTCCCAGGCGGAAAGCTTTTCTCGCAGGTTTTGGAGTTCCGCCTGATGCTGGGGATTGCCGGCCAGGTTGACCAGCTCCTGGGGATCGGACTCGAGTTCGTAGAGCTCCTCGGCAGGTCGCGTGGGCGCGAACAGCAGCCGCTCCTGGAGTTCATTCAGCTTGTCCTCGGCGTGCAACTCGCGCAGGCGCTGAACGATCTGCTTGCCGTCCTTGTAGGCGTTCGGTTGCAGGTGCGGCCGCTGGTTCAGGTAGTTGCGAATGTACTTGTAGCGGTTCGTCCGCACCGAGCGAATGTGCTCGACCGTTTCGTCGCAGCGGTCGCGGGCGGCAAAGACGACGTCGCGCGGCTGGTAATCTTTGGCGAGAACGTTGCGTGCCTGCATCCGCGTGGGGATCGCGATACCGGCGAGCGCCAGCGACATCGCTGCCAGGTCGATGTGCTCGACGAGATCGCTGCGAACTTTGCCTGCCTCGATGCCGGGACCGCGAATCACCAGCGGAACGTGTATGCCCTCGTCGTACAGGAACTGCTTGCCACGGGCGTGGCTGATGCCGTGGTCGGTCATGAAGCAGACGATGGTTTCGTCCAGGATGCCTTCCTGTTCGAGCCGGGCGAGAACCTGGCCGACTTCGTGATCCGTGTAGCCGACCGCGTCAAGATAGCGAGCCCAATCTTCGAGCAGGACGGGATCGCTGGGATAGTATGGCGGTAGGATGACGGCGCTGGTGGCGACATTACTGCCGAGTTCCTGGAACACGCGTTTGGCCCAGGCGTTGTACTGTTTGGGCTGCGCGCCGCGGTACTTGCCGCCGTGGAGCTGGACTTGCATGAAGAACGGCTGGCCAGGCTGGCGGCCCGACCAATCGGGTCCGTCGTAGATGGCCGGCTCGTACTCGAAGTTGTAGTCGGTTTTGCCCGGGCGGTTGCGATCGGAGCCGAAGCCGCCGATGCAGGTGTAGTAGCCGGCGCGCTGAAAGATCGCGGGAATCGGTTCGATGCCCTCGGGCAAGTTGATCTTCAGTTCGCCGCGGCCGCTGCGGTGGTGGTGCGCGCCGATCGTGGTCTGGTAGCAACCGGTGATCAGAGCCGAGCGGCAGGGCGAGCAGACCGGCGCGGTGACGAAGGCCTTGCTGAACAGGGTCCCTTCGCGGGCGAGGCGATCGACATGCGGGGTTTCGATGGCTTTCTCGCCATAGCAACCGAAGTTCGCCGACATGTCGTCGACGATGATCCAGAGGATGTTGGGGCGTGCGGCCTCGGCGATGCAGCTCAAACCGGCGGCCAAAACAAAGGCGAGTGCCGCGAAACATTTGATCAGCATTTTGTTCGTCTCAGTTGGCTCGTGGGTCGAGTTCGTTATAGATATCCATATTGGGATCATCCCAGCCCGCGCGTTCGGCAGCCTGCTTCAGGAGGCGAGATCGCTCTTCCGGTGATAACGGCCCTAGTTCTAGCGATTCATGGACCTCTTTAAAGCCGTCACTGGGCACGCGGGGTGAATTCACTTTCGAGTCCTCTGCCTTTGCCTCTGCGTACCTCCGCGGCCTCTGCGGTGAATCATTCTTTCTTGCTGAGGAGTGACTGCGGCCAGCCGCCATACCAGGCGGTGCCGGTGCGGCGCTCGCGCTCGATGTCCGCGAGAGCATAGCGCTTGACGGCGTCGCGACCGGCGAAGATCGGTCGGTCGGTTTCGATCTCGTAGTGCCGCGCCCACATCAGCGGAGCACCAATTTCGCGCACGACCACGAGGTCGAAGCTGGCCGTATGCCGTTGGAATTCTTCTCGGCTGGCAGGCACGCGCACCACGCGCGTGTTGTTGAGCGCGACGCGGGCCAGCCAGGCCTTGGCGCTTTCGACGGCGGCCCGGACTTCCGGCGAAGGCCGCTGCTGCCGCTCGAGAAATTGTACGATCTCGGTCGAGTCTTGTGGACAAACGGAAGCGAGTTCAAACGTCCGCGCACTTGTGGGCGCCATCGTGACCGGATCGTGCTGCTGGCACCAGCCTTTCAGCTCACCATTCACGATGATCTGGCACTTGAGGATGCACTCGACGGCGCGGTCGATCGCGGCGCGAGCTTTCGTGCGGCGCTCGTCGTCGAGCCATTGCCAGTGTTCCGCGCCCGTAGCGGCATCCTGAAGCACGTTCAGAATGCCGATCATCGCACCGTCATTGAAGGTGATGTGCCCGTGATAACCCGAGGTGCGTGGATACCATTGCGGAAATCCGCCCGAGGGGAGTTGGGCCGCAAGCAGCCAGTCGAAGCCGCGCAGGCAAGCGGAGCGAGCTTGCTCGACTTGTTTCGGCTCGGCGCTCAGGAGCGGCAGCGCCCGGGCGAGGTAATCGACCTGCGAGTGGCCGTTCGAGTTATCGAACGAAGTGTCGTCGCGATCGGTCGTAGCTTCAACCGCGGCACGCTGCTCGGCGGTCAATACGGCGAGCATGTCGAAGTCTTTGGGCCAACCGCCGTTGGTTCGTTGGAACAATAGAATGTTCTCGACGATCTGACTCACTTGGTTCGGCTCGTAGGCCGGCTGATCGCCAATCGGCTGGATGAACCGCTTGTCATCGCGAATCCGACGCCAGTGATGAGCGCTGCTGCCAAACGCGCGGGTACTGGGCGGTTGCGGGTGGTTGTTCGCGTTTGCGGCAGGCGCGCGAGCGGCCTGTGCCAGCAGGGCCATCACGCGGTTGAAGTCGTTGTCGGGCACGCCGGGTTCGAACTTGCCGCGATTGGCCCCGCGCACCGCGACGACCATCCGCAGGCTGGGAATCACGGTCACGGTATCGCGGTTCCACATGCCGTTCGCCTGATAGGTGTCCGCTGGGAGCGCGGACCAGGCACGCTTCCCTTCAGCATCGGGTGTGTTGAACCAAAAGTTGAAGCCGTACGCGCCGGGGCCTAAGGGGGTTTGGTCGGTGCCGCCACCGTAACTGCCGATTGACAGGTAGTCGTCCGTGCGGCCGGCGGTGCGAGGCAACTCAGCCGAGACGCCTGGCCGGAAGCAGTCACGTATCAGTTCGCGGGGCAACAGCTGTTCTCCCTGCCAGGCGCCATCGTTCAGCCACAACCAGCCGAGCCGGGCGAAGTCGCGCACGCTGGCGGAAACGCCGAGTCCATTGCGCGAGGCAAAGAATTCGCCGTCCTCGAGCTGGAGTGCGGCGAAGCGACTGCGAAACGCCTCATCGAGCGGACGGCCATAGATGCGCTCGAGCGACTTGGCGTAGAGCTGAATCGCGAAGTCGTTGTATCCCCAGGCCGCGCCCGGCGGCTCGGCGCAGCAGTAACCGCTGGTCATGTTGGCGAGGTGGCGGAACGTCATCGGCGCGTCTTTGCCCGTGAGCGGCCAGCCGGCGTCTTTCACGCGGGCGTCGACGCTGGCGAGCTTGCCGTCGGCCACGGCCGCCAGCAGCAGCGTGCTGAGAACCGGCTTGGCCGCGCTGGCCCAATCCTTGTGACGCTCGACGTTGCCCCAGGTCTTCACCAGGTCGCCGTCGCGAACGACGCAGCCGTCGCCGCCGAGTTGCGCGGCGAGTTCGTCGAGCGGCTTACTGGCGAGGCCGACGCTCTCAGGTGTGCGTGATTCCCAGTGCTGGCCGGGGAAGTGAGCAGAAGCACTCCCCTGCTCTGTCGCGTCGGTCTTTTCACCGATTCGTGTCACGAGGACGACCCAATCCTGGTCGGCGTCGACCGGAGCATCACCGATCGGGACGAGAGCACCGCCGGCGACTTCGCGCGGTTCGCCGGCGAACTCGCCAGTGCGCGGATTGAACCAGCGGAGCGTGGCGCGGCCGGCGAGCGCTGTGAGATCGAGCGAACCGCCAGGCTCGGCCGTGGGGAGATAGACGGCGTAGATCTCGCCCGGCTTGACGAATACCTGCGGGCCGAGCGGCTGTGTTTTGCCTTTGCCGATTGGGAGCGGTACGGTGCCGGCGCCGGTCACGAGGCCGTCCGAGGGTTGCATCTCCCAGAACGGCAACTGCTCTTCCATGAAGTGCCGGGCGATGGCCATGTAGCGCCACAGCTTCTCGCGCTCGGGCGTGCGGAAGGTATCGACCTTGAGCAGGCCTTCGAGGATGAACTCGATCTGACCGCCGGAGAAGTACGTGGGCCAGAGCTTTTTGCGGCGGTGGCCATCGGCGTCGTCGACCGGAATGTGCGAGGCCCGCTGGCCGCGGTCGAGCGTGAACTCGTCGAGGCTGACCGGCAGCGGCCGGCCAGCCTTGGCGGTTTCGCGCCAGATCGCTTCTGTCACCTCGTGAATCGGGCGCTGGTTGAGCTGCACGCTGACCATGTCGTAGCGCGGGTCGCCGTACATGAAGCGGAGCTCTTCGACCGGATCGCCGGCCGTGTGAGCCGCGATCGGATGATCGTACGGATCGACGGCGCGCAGATAGCTCGCAAAGGCGCCCATCCGCTGGGGCCCAAAGTCGAGGTTCAGGTTGTACTCTTCGCACAGGTTCCACTCGACGGCCGGATGGTGGGCGAAGCGGGCGATCATCTCGCGATAATAAAGCTTGCGCTCGGGACCAAGTTCGCCGTCGTCGAGTTCGCGTTTGTTGGCCTCCTCGGCTTCGTTCAGGACCATGTGCAGCATCACGCCGCGGCGCTGGGCGTGTGCGAACACAGTGTTCCACTGGCGGAGCTTGAGTGTGTCAAAATGCAGGTTGTCGTTCTGGGGGCTCCCACGGCCGTCGATCTTGCCGGCCCAGGGCCAGACGTCCTTGCCGTCGCCACCCACGTTCATCAGCAGGAAGTACATGCTGTTGACGTCCTGGCTGGCGAGGTAGTTGACCATGCCGATGATCGCGCGGCCGCGCCCGCAGACGGCCGTGGCATCGCCCCAGTCGGGATCGCCGTCGCGCCAGTCGGACGCGTGGTCTTCGTATTTGTGCTTCGGCGGTGTATTCGCGAAGCCCTCGTAGGCGAGCAGATTCTCGGGCTCATCCGTGCCGCCGCGCAGCCAATAAGGACCGTCGGCGAACTTCAGGTAGTGCCCGCCAGCGTAGCCGAGGAAGCCGTACTTCAAATAACCCGGCGCGTCGGGATCGCGCGGCGTGACGTCGAACGAGCCGGTGAGTTCGGCGTCGCTGAGGCCCTCGGGCGTGAATGCTTCTCCGGCGTCGGGCTCGAGCGCGATCGCCACCTGAGAACCGCGACGGAAGCGAGCCGTGTATCGCCAGGTTCCAGCCGCATCAGGCGTGAAGCGGGCACGCCAGACGTTGCCGCTCGGAGAAGATTCGCCATCGCCGTCGCCGTCGAAGAAGCCGGGGACGTCGTAGCGCTGGTTCTGCGGGCCGACGAATTCGACTTGCAGGCGAATGTCGAGGAAGGGGTTCGGAGCGCTATCCGTCTCGGCGGCCTGCGGTCCGGCAAACGTGAGGGTGAGCGGATGCCACGCGGTGCGCTGGCCATCGACGCTGGCGGGTGCGGAGAGAGCGAGCGTGGTGAGAAAGGCTGACAGTGCGGTTACGATCATGCTGCGGGGGCTCCGTTCAACCAAATCGCTACATCAGCTTAAGCCCAGGGAATGCTTTCCCTGGGTCGATGACCAACGCACACCATAAAAAACCCAGGGAAAGCATTCCCTAGGCTTAAACGTCTTTCACGCGGCTGCGCGCGGTTCCAGCGACCCGGTCACGCAGAGGCCTTCTTCGCCGCCTTCGGCGCAGCGGCTTTCACTTCGGGGAACTTTTCGTCAAAGCGCTTCATGATCTCTTTCCAGTTGGTGAACACGACTCCCTCGCGTTCGAGGAAGGCGATCACTTCGGGATCGTCGAACATCTGCGCTTCCCAGGCCCGCTGCTGCCAACTGCCGGTGATCTTCTTGAGCCCTTCGGTGAGCGTCGAGGGGTGGAAGATGATCTCGTTGAGGCCCGGATCGAGCGAGCGGATTTGCTCGTAGAACTTCTGCTTCTTTTCCTCGTACGTTTTGCCTTCAGGCACGGCGTTGAAGTCGTCGAGCTTGGGAAGCTTGTAGCCCGTCATCAGGTCGATCCCCTGCTTCGTGATCGGGTAGCCTTGCTTGCGGAACTTCTCGAGCACCTTGGGCGTGGGCTCGACGACCATCGCCGGCAGGTGATATTCCTCGGCAACACGCATGTAGGCGGCCGTGAACTCGGGGCGGGCATAGAGGCATCCCATGTGCGTGTCGATGTGGCCGGGGCGAATGCCGCGCGAGAGCGCCCGTTCGACCTGAGCGCGGATTTCCTTTTCAACTTCCTCAGGCTTGGCTTTGAGAGCTGTCGGAATCACGTCGCGGTGCAGGTAGCCGTCCTCATCGCACATGCCGGGCACGGCGTCGCGGCCGGCCACCGGTCCCCAGCGATAATTCTTCCACTCGCTGTTCATCGTGAGGTGCAGGCCGAGATCAAGATCAGGATTCTGCTTGTACCACTCGGCGATCTCATTGAACCAGGGACACGGCACCATCATGGCGGCGGACTGGATGCGCCCGCTGGGCAGATAGTTCTTGGCCGACTCATTGGCCTCGTAGCACATGCCGATGTCGTCGGCGTGCAGCATCAGGATGATCTTGCCCGAGGGATAGCCGAGCTTTTCGGCCCAGGTTTCGCCACGGGCCGAGGCGGCAGCAGCGACGAGAGTGATGAGCAGGAAAAAATTGCGGAGTAAGACGTGGGTGCGAAGCATAGCGGGTGCGTCCGAGTTGTGCGTGGGTGGGGTGGAAGCTGCGGTCCGGGCCGTGCGGCGGAAGCCTCGATTGTCGGCACGGGCAATGGGAGCGTCAAGCAAGTGCACTTTGACGTGCGAGCCGGAGAATTCGCGTGAGTGGGAGAAAATCAAGTCCAAAAATGTCACTCGCCGGCGGTTCGCCCTTTGCGCGAGTTGGCTTTGCCTGTGTGACCTACCAGTTGGGGCTGTCGACGAATCGGACGTTTCGGCTGCGGAATCTGTCGCCCGAGCGGATGGCGCAGACGACCGGGCAGAACCTCGACGACCTGGAAGCGATCCTCGAGTGGATGGAGCCGCGCGGGCGGCGGATGTTTCGCATCGGTTCGTCGCTCGTGCCGTTCGCCTCGCACGAGCAGGCGACCTGGGATTGGACCGAGTGCTGCGCCGAGCGGCTGGCGGCGATCGGAAGCAAGTACGCCCCGCGCGGGTTTCGGTTCTCGCTGCATCCGGGGCAGTTCACGCTGCTCGGGAGTCCGGAGGCGGGCGTGGCCGAGCGCTCGCTGGCGGAGTTTCGCTACGCTTGCCGGGTGCTGGACCTGATGGGCATGGGCGATGAGCACAAAGTCGTGCTGCACGCCGGCGGCGTGTATGGCGACCGCGCGGCAAGCGTGGCGCGGCTTGTGGCGGCGATCGCGAAGTTGCCTGCGGAGCAGCGAGCGCGGCTCGTGCTCGAGAATGACGAGGGGCAGTATCACCTGGGGGACATTGTCGCGATTTGCGAAACGACCGGCGCTTCGGCCGTGTTCGATCTGCACCATCACGAGCTTCATCCGGTCGAGAATGTGGAACGGTGGCTGCCGCGTGCTGCCGCCACCTGGACGAGCCGGCCCAAGGTGCACCTCTCGTCGCAGATGCCAGGCTCACGGGCGGGCACGCACGACGTAATGATCCGGCGCGAGGATTTTGACTCGCTGGCGGCGCTGCTGCCGTTCGAGGCGGACTTGATGCTCGAAGCCAAGGGCAAGGAGCAGGCAGCGCTCGAAGTGCTCACCTGGAGGAACGAGGCGGCTACTTCGCGCCCGTGATCGCCGATTCGTCGAACGTCGCGACGTTGATCTGGCTGCGGGCGTGCGAGGTGTAGATCAGGCGGATCTTGCCGTCTTGACCCTGGATGGCATAGGGGTAGGCGTAGTCAAAGTCGCCGGTGGCGATGTCGCGTGAGTGCGGCCAGGTTTTTCCGCCATCGGTCGAGATGGCCACGGTCAGCGGCGTGCGATCGATCGGGCTGTTGTTGTAGACCAGGAGCAGATGGCCGTTCTTGAGCTTCAAGAGGTCGATCGCGGCGTTCGAGTTCGGGAACTTGGTGTCGACGCCCTCACTCCAAGTTTGACCGCCGTCTTTCGAAGTGGCCGCGACCATGAAGCCTTCGGTGCCGGGCCCGTAGCCGCCACCGCGGCGGCAGAAGGCCAGCAGGTTGCCGGGCGAGAGCTCGACGACCGAGGGCTGGATGTTGCCTCGCTTCGAACGGATCGGACCCGACTTCGTCCACTGCTTCGTCTTGGGATCGAACCTGAGGAACAGCGAGACGCTGTCCGCGCCGACGACTTCGGTGTCATGGCCCGTCTCGCGATAGACGGGGAGCAGGTACTCGCCGGTGGAGAGCACGAGCGGCCGGCTGCGGACCATCATCCCTTCTTCGAGCGCGAGGAGGAACGAATCGCTCCAAGTTTTGCCGCGGTCTTCCGAAAGCTTGGCAGCGATCCGCGAGGTGCTCCAGGTGTCGCCGAAGCGGACGACGTAGAAGATCCACACCAGGCCGTCCGGCGCTTGCCAGACCACGACGTTGCCATCCGAATAGAACGGCGTGTTGGCGATCACCTCGGGCTCGGACCACTTGGTCTCGCCGGCCTTCTTGCGCATGCCGTAGTCGGCGGTTTTCTCGGCATATTCGCCGTCGCCGCCGTAGTAGACGATGTACAGGTCGCCGTTGTCGAACTCCTCGATCGTGGCCGGATGCTTGTACTTGCCGGGATACTCGGGGCCGATGACGCGTTCGAACGCGATGTCGTCGGCAGCGAAAGAGAGTGCGGCAGTTAGTAGCAGCGTGGCAAAGGCGAGCAAGGCGGGGAGCTTCATGATGATCTCGGCGGGGTGAGCGCGGCAATCGGAACGGATTGTTGGTTCGCTCAAGGATATCCTGCCGAGATGCCCCGTGTCGAATCGCCCGCGATTGCGGAGAGACGCAGGCGGCTACTCCCCCATCAGCCGGAAGGCCAGCCAGTCGAATGCCCGTTGGGTGAGCCAGCGGCGGAGTGGCACGACTATGGTCTGGCTCGGCTTGCCGATCGGGTAGCGGAGCTTCGGCTTCGGGTCGTTGAGGATCCGTTCGACCAGCCGGGCGATCGGCTCCGGCGTTGCCCCGTTTTGCTCTTCGTGCTGCTGCTTGCGGTTCATCTCGGCGAAGCGCTCGCGATAAGCGTCATTCGTGGTGGCGGCCGCGGCGATGCGCCGGGTGGAGGTGATCGCGGTTTGGTAGTCGCCCGGCTCGACCAGCGAGACGTGAATGCCGAAGCGGCGCGTTTCATAGCGGAGGGCTTCGCTCATGCCTTCCAGGGCGAACTTGCTGGCGCTGTAATGGCCACCGAAGGGGAGGCCGAACACGCCGGCCAGCGAACTGATGTTCACGATGTGACCGCGCTTTTGTTGTCGCATGATCGGCAGCACCGCGCGGCAGACCCTGAGCGCTCCGAAGAAGTTGGTTTCGAACTGGGCCTTGGCCTCTTCGATCGAGGTGTCTTCGATCGAGCCGACGAGCGAATAGCCGGCATTGTTCACGACCGCGTCAATCCGGCCGGCACGCTCGATGACTTCCTGCACGCCGCGGTTGACGGACGCTTCGTCATCGACATCCATCCGCAGCATGGTGACGCCGTCCGCGGTAGCGGTATCTTTACGCGAGGTGCCGAACACTCGCCAGCCGCGAGCCGCGAGATGCACGGCGCAGGCCTGTCCAATGCCCGAGGAAGCTCCGGTAATGAGCACGACGCGCGGTTGAGACATGAATCCATCCTTGTGCGGAACGATGGCCAAGAGGATACCGCAGGGGACGCAACCGCGCAAAGCCACGATTCAAGGGTGGCACGCCCCTGAGCCCCTGCGAAGGGCGTGGTTCGTGACGCATCGGCGAAGCTTCCGGGGGAACTCGTATGCTGCTACCACGCCCTTCGTGCCTCAGGGGCGTGCCACCCCGCGAGTCTACTCAAACAACCGGCCTTGATCGGCGTTGGGGGCCGGATAGCTCACGCTGCCTGCGTTGACGACCGCGCCGGCAGTGAGCAAGTGCGGCTGGAGCTTGCCGTCGGGCATGATGTTCCAGACGGTGTGGCCACCTGCGAGCAGAAAATCGCTTACCAGCCGGCGATGGCAGCGCCAGAAGAGCCCCTCGGAGCACATCGTGGCGGTGCGCTGCTGCTGGGCCAGCGCGAGCAGTTCGGCGATGCCCGCGCGAAAGTCGGCCGTCGCCATGTAGTCGGCGTAGTTGCGGAAGCTGTCGTTTCGCAGGCCGAGGTTCCGATCCGATGAGCCCGTCACTTTGCCGCGGCGGCCGCCCAGCGACTGGAGCCAGTAGTATTGCACCCCGACGGCATTGAGGGCCGCCGCAAACTCCGTCTGGTTGAACTGCGGATGCTTGCGCGAGCCGGGAAAGCGGCGGACATCCGCGATCGCCCGGATCTGGTGGGCATCGAGCAGCGCGAGAAACTCGTCGATCGGATGCGTGGAGTGGCCGATCGTAAAGAATTCCCAGGGCATGGGTCAGTTTGCCGGCGTTTGACCTGGCCCGGCTATTTGACGTTTGGGGGGACTGCCTTGCGGATTTTCGCGTCATCGCGCACGGCGAGCGCTTGCTGCTGGATCGACTCGGCATCCTCTCGCCGGTCAGTCGCCAGGGCGACTTCAATCAGTTGCAGCACCGAGTTGGTAAAGGTCCGTTCGGTGTAGTTTTTATGATCGGCGCCGAACTTTGGATCCTCGGATAGCTTGAGGTTCAGGTCGTACATCTGTTTCACGCGACGATAGTCGGCGTCGAGGTCCTTCATGTATCGGCCGGCCAGATCATAGCGCTTGGCGGCAATGACATAGTCTTTGGCCACGATCCAGTACCTGGGGGCTTTCTGCGGATAGGATTTTTCCATTTGCTCGAACAAGTGAACCGTGCCCGCATCGTCCTCAAGCGTGCGGTTTATGGCAGCCGCTTCTTGGAATAGTTGGAAATCGCCGCCGTCTTCGAGTAGCCGCTTCGTGGTCCGGTCGCGCATTTCGAGCAGCGCGATTCCCGCCGGCGGATAATCATCCGCGAGGCGGTTCCAATCGCTGAGTGCGAAGGAAAGTCGGACGCCAGTCATGCCCGGATCGTGGTCAAGGGCGTTATCGTGAAACCACAGCATACGTTCGAGCGCCTCGGCGTGCTTACCCTCGCGAACGAGCTTTCTGGTCTGGTTTCGATAGGCTCGCATGTCCTCTGCCTGGGCCGCGGCCGGCAACCAGCAAAGCAACGCGATTAAGGTCCAGAATTTCATCGGACGGACTCCGCCGGAATGACTTGGTCGAAACACGGGCCTCACCCTCGGTGTGATTGTCCTGGATTCTGGAGTGCTTGTCACGCACATTGTGCCGCCAACCGTTCTTCGGAGGAATCGGGCGGGCGACGGCGTGCCGGGTGATCGCAAACCGGCAGGTCGCTTCGATCGGACCATTGCACAAAAGCTGCGCGGAGAAAATCCGCCGGCCGTGACCTAGGCTTGGGGTATGCTCCCGCGCATTGCAACGATTGCCGTACTTCTGCTGGCGTGCAGCGCACCGCCGGCTGATGCCCGCCCCGCGCTCACCGATCCGGCCGGCCGAACGGTCCGGCTGAGCGATTGGGGCGAAGACCGGCTGCTGGTCGTCGTGTTCCTGGGCGTCGATTGTCCGCTGGCGCGGCTCTATGCGCCGGAGTTGAATCGACTGCACGAGGAATTCGCCGGCCGGGGCGTTGGGTTTCTGGCGGTGTTCTCGAACGCCCATGAGACGCGCGACGAAGTTGCCGAGTTCGCCGGGGAGCTGCAGTTTTCGGCGGTCTGCGATTCGCACCAGCAGTTGGCGGACGAGCTGGCCGCGACACGAACGCCCGAGGTCGTGCTGCTCGATGCGCGGCGCGACGTGATCTATCGCGGGCGGATCGACGACCGATATGCGGTTGGCGTGCATTTGCGCGAGCAGCCCACGCGGCGCGATCTTCGCCTGGCGATCGATGAATCGCTCGGCGGAGTGCCTGTCAGCGTGCCGCGAACCGAGTTGGCGGGATGCGTCATCAGTCGGGCGACGACACCGCATGCCGATGCAGAGGACGCAGTCACGTACTCCCAGCACATCGCACCGATCCTCGACGCGCACTGCGTGAGTTGCCATCGCGAGGGAGAGGTCGGGCCGATGCCGCTCACGTCGTATGGGGAAGCATTTGCCTGGCGCGAGACGATTCGCGAGGTACTCGACAGCCGGCGGATGCCCCCCTGGGGTGCACGCGACGGGCACTTTGCCAACGATCCGTCGCTAAGCGAGGAAGAGAGGAAACTGGTCTTCAGTTGGCTCGACGGTGGCGCACCGGAAGGCGATCCTGCCAACCGCCCGCCGCCGCCCAGTTTCGCCAGCGGCTGGTCGATAGATCCTACGGTGGAACTTTGCGCGCCCACGTTTCAGGTGCCGGCCGAAGGGGTGCTCGACTACCAGGAGTTCGTGATCGACCCGGGCTTCACCGAGGACACGTGGGTGCGGGCGATCGAGATTCGGCCCGGTAACCGCGCGGTCGTGCATCACGCGACGCTGCTGATGAAGCCGAAGGACGCCGTGCCGGGAATGTTCTACTACGACGAAATGTTCGACGCGTACCTGGCACTGTATGTGCCGGGCAACACCAGCACGCGGCTGCCGCCGGGGACCGCCAAACGGATTCCGGCCGGCTGGAACCTGGTGCTGTCGGTGCACTATGTGCCCAATGGCAGCCCGCAAACGGATCAATCGCGGATTGCGCTCGAGCTGTGCGACGAGCCAACGGTGCAGATCGCGACGCGGATGGTGTCGCATCCCGTGGAGCTGGCGCCCGGCGAGATCAAAACGGCGGTCGCCGAATCGATCTTGGATGCGGACTACCTGCTGATCGCGCTTTATCCGCACATGCACCTGCGCGGGCGCTCGATGCGTTTGGAGGCGATTGGGCCGAGCGGCGCGGCGGAGACGCTGCTCGACGTGCCGGACTACGACTTCGAGTGGCAGCACCGTTATGTGCTGGCGCAGCCGCGCGTGCTCCCGGCTGGCACCAAGCTTCGCTGCACGGCCGTGTACGACAACTCGGCAGCGAACCCGCGAAATCCCGATCCGAGCGCGCACGTGAAGTACGGGCCGGCGACAACGGATGAGATGTTCTTTGGCGCGTTCGAGCTGGGGCGACCGGTGACGCGCAGGAAGGTGACCTGGCCAGCGCTGGCGGTCGTGGGAGTCGCCGGCTTGTGGACGATCGGCCGGCGCATGCGGCGACGGTAAGTGGATTCGCCAGTCCCCTGCCCTACCGGCCGGCGCGTCGCGGCGTCATACTTCAAGGGGCTCAAACCGAATCGAAGAGTTCTCGGCGGTCCGGGACTCGCGATGTCATTCCAGCGATCAGGCGGCGCGAAAGAATGAAATACTGGCT
>Ga0172362_10000141_pt1 | contig 50707 bp, 45 predicted proteins | sample LakKivs1_kivu2a2_FD_114534 | JGI IMG/M metagenome (GOLD analysis project Ga0172362, IMG submission 114534) | Sediment microbial communities from Lake Kivu, Rwanda - Sediment s1_kivu2a2 | ecosystem: Environmental > Aquatic > Freshwater > Lake > Sediment | place: Rwanda: Western Province, Lake... | reverse complement strand
TGGTACTGTGCACAAGAGTACGGAAGAGTAGGTCGTCGCCAAGGTTTTTTTAGTATCGTCAGGCCATCTGGGAAACCAGATGGCCTTTTTTTTGAAAAGGCTGTTATAAAGTCTTCTGTTAAAACATCCTTTATTATCTTTGGGGAAGAGATTTTTTGACTTTTTCTACAACTAATCGTACTTTTTTTCTTTGATTTGTTTTATATTCGGCTATAGTGTAACAATGATACACGAATACTAACTTACATCTTGCATGACAACGACTGCTAAAGGTGCTTCTAAAGATCTAATGCGTTTTCTATGGAAGTTCCTCGTCCGTTTTCCATGGTCATTGGGACTTTTATTGATTGTTTCCTTTGCGTGGTCTTTTGATGCTACGTTTTGGCCCTACACTCTGCGTGTGACTGTAGACACGCTGACAGCTCATGAACTTAGCAGAGAAAATATTTTCGCAGCTCTTCGTTACCCTATTTTTTGTGCTTGTGCTCTTTGGCTTATCATAGAAACAGGGTTTCGTCTTCAAGGGTTTTTGCTGACGCGCTTTTTCCCTAAACTAGAAGCTGGCATTCGTATGACGCTCTTTGATCATATTCAAAGGCACTCACCAAAGTATTTCAATGAGCATCTAGCAGGTAGTCTGACGAATAAAATCACCGATATGACAACGCATACAACGCAGGTGCTTTGGCAGTTTTTATACTCTATCATACCAGCTTTTGGTAGCTTTGTTGTCAGCCTCTATTTCTATTCACGGATCAATTTGTTTTTCACAGCAACACTGTGCATCCTTGTCATGGTGTATGTACTTGTTTGTTGGATTTTTTCCAAAAAATGCATGGCAAAAGAGCAGGCTCACGCAGAAGCAAGAAGCTCTCTTCTTGGTAAAATCTTAGATAGTTTTACCAACAATTTTAACGTGAATCTTCTGTTTAGATTTGGAGCCGAAAGAAAATATATTTGGCATTTTCAACAAGAGGAAAGAAAAAAACATATTGTTGCCAAACAATATGTAGAGTTTATGAGAATGTGGCTCTCTATCACCTTTTTGGTGGGAGGTGTGGTGATCAATGGATATATGCTTTTTCTATGGAAAAAACATCAGCTGACAACAGGTGAGATTGTACAAATTTTCAATATGACATGGAATGTGATTTTGATCCTTTGGTATGCAGGGGTAGAAATTCCCTCGCTTTTTCAATCTGTAGGTATCCTTAAGCAAGCGATTACCGTCATGAATGACCCTAAAGAAGTTCCTGAAAAAGAAAGCTCTCCTAATCTTATCGTCCAAAAAGGAGAAATTGTCTTTGATAGAGTCTCTTTTGGTTACGCGGGGAAGTTTTTGTTTCGTGATAAGTCTGTTAAAATTCGTGGAGGAGAAAAAGTAGGCCTTGTAGGCTGCTCAGGAGCCGGTAAATCGACTTTTGTAAGCCTCATCCTCCGCTTTTACGAACCTAATCAAGGAAGGATATTGATTGATGGACAAGATATCAAAGAGGTCTCTTTAGAATCTCTGCGCCGGCAGATCGCTTTTATCCCGCAAACTCCTTTGCTTTTCCATAGATCGATAGAAGAAAACATCTCTTACGGACGGGTAGATGCAACACAAGAAGAGCTCATTACAGTTGCTAAACAAGCCCATTGCCATGAGTTTATCGAGCAATGCAGTCACTCCTATCAAACAATCGTTGGAGAAAGAGGCTCAAAACTCTCAGGAGGAGAGCGTCAACGCATCGCTATTGCAAGAGCGATGCTTTCAAAGGCCCCCATTATCATCCTCGATGAAGCAACCTCAGCGTTGGACTCTATTACCGAACAATATGTCAGAGAAAGCCTTGAAAGCTTACTTCAGGAAAAAACAGCCATTATCATTGCTCACAGACTCTCTACTTTAATGCAGATGGATCGTATCTTAGTCCTTGATGAAGGGGTGATCATCGAAGAAGGCTCGCATGAGCAGCTCCTTGCACAGGGGGGACACTACGCTAAGATGTGGGAAACCCAAAATGGGGCAGCTATACGAGACACATTATATAGCCAAGCTATCCTTCAGTAGAAGGAGTGGTTTTTACATACCCTTGCTTTAACTCTTCTTGATATACTATCCATAAGCCAAGCAGTACAATAGCTGTAGACATGAAAATCACAGGAGAGGGTTTTTCTCCAAGAAGAATCCATCCGCTAAGGGAAGCAAAAACAGGACTTAAAAGGCCTGCAAAAGATAAAAAGGTCGCTGTAAATTTTTTAAGCATGTAACCGTACAAGTTGTAACAGATCATGTTAGAGATTACAGTGATTACTAAAACCCCTCCTAAAAAAGGAAAACAAGACCCTTGTGCTACAGGCCATGGGTTCCAGCTATCCAGAAAAAAAGAATGGAGCATAGCTACAGCTCCCCCAAAGGCCATGCTAGCGCCATTGGCCATCATAGGAGAAATCTCTTGCTTCACAAAGACTCGGAGCAAGATCCATCCATACACGGAAAAAAGCGCTGCTCCCATGACTGCAAGATCAGGAAGAGAGACAAGACGCCACATCGTAAAAAGCTCTTCAGAGCCAGATTGCAGGCTAAGTACTGGAATAAATCCTATAAATCCTATAGCAATGCCAAGGAGTTTTTTTACGGTGAGTTTTTCTTTGAAATGCAAATAGGAGAAAAACATCGCAAAAAAGGGCGAGAGGCTATAGATAAAGCAGGTTTTTGCAGAGCTTAGGTGCTGCAGTCCCCAATACTCACAGATGTTTGTAAGATAGACGCTAAAGATCCCCAGCAAAAATAGGCCAATATATTGTTTTATAGAGAGTTTGAAAGCCTTGGATTTTCGTAACCATAAGATGCCAAGTAGAAGGATTCCAGCAAAAAGCATCCTAAACCCTATAAGAAAAACAGGGGAGCTCCATTGCAAGACAAGTTTAGCTAAAGGGAAGCAACTCGACCACAAAGCATATACAAAAAACACAAGTAAGATAGACATGTAGAGCTCTTGAAAAGGTAACAGTTGGCGGGGGATTTTAGCATAAGCTACAGAGCTTGGTCAATCAATCAAAACCTTATATGGTATAGATTTTTTTTAAAGTTATAACTCCTCCTGGAGGGATGTTATAACTTTTTTATGAGCTGGGTCATGTTAATATATTTACTTGACGATTTTGCGTAGTTGTAGCTAGGATTTCTGCTCTTTTTGACAAAAGAGGAAGGTAGAACATGTCGTCTTCAACTAGGATGGTACAATTTTTTGATGAAATGCGTATGAAGGCTTTCTTGGAAGGGGAAGGACGGTTGTCTCAGGTATATAGGCAGGAAATTGTAACCCGTGTTGCACAGCTTGCAGCTCAAAATTTTGCGTGTAAAACAATGCCTTACGAAGTCTTTAATAAGACTTGCAATCAAGTAGTTTCTGATGTTTCGAAAGGACAAGAGTTGCCTCAAACATTCCGAAGGGATGTGAGGTTTGATCTTATTAAGTGTGTGCTAGGAGAAAAGATAAAGATTCCTGATGCAGAAAAAGTAAAAGATGTTGTATCTAAAGGTTTTACGAGTGATTTTTGTGGTTATTGGTCGCAAGAGCTTATAGAAGCTATTGAAAAGCTTGTAATGCAGTACTTGCCCGAAGAGGAGTTTCTTGATTGGGATGATTTTAACATGACGTGTAAAGTAATAGTTCGTCAGGTAAAGACCCATCATAAAGGCTATGCTGAAAGTATATGGGGTAAATACGAAATGAAATTATCGGAAATCCTGAAAAGGATAGTCTCTACAACTGCAGACTAGAAACTATACTGCACTTGAAAGGTGACACCATACAGCTGTAGATCTTCTGCAAACCTGCTTATAAGAAGCCTAGTAGATTCTGCAAAGGTGATGCTGATGGGAGAAGGATCAGAGGTTTTTTGGTTCAGCATTTGACTAGCTCTCCAGAAATAATTGACTTCATAACTCAGAGAAAGTGAAAGAGTCTTTGTATCCTCATAGAAGGTTTTATCCCATCCGAAACCTAAAAGAAGTCTACCATAGGGAATAAAGCTATGGATAGACCCATGTAAGAGAGCTTCTGAAGAGACAGAAGGAAAACCCACAGGACTCACAAAGTATTCTGCCTTGTGCCGTACTTTAAAATAGCTATGCACTAGCGCAGCTTCTGCTGTAGCAGTGATAGAAAACTGGTTACAAAGAAACCAAGAAAAGTGGGTGCCCACTTCAGGTCCTATGCCCCATATGTGACTTGTGTTTTGGAAAGAGTTGTTCACTGTTCCCTGCACGGGAGTTAAACTTTGCAGGTCATCGATTTGATTGAAAATTTTTAATTTGTAGTTTTCTCCAAGCCAGAGATTCTTGAGCCCTATATAGGGAGCTACTCGAAGGTTAGAGCTTGTGAAATAGCTTTTTCCAAGACAAAGGTCTAATGCATTGTAGCTTAAACGAGCGCTAAAACGACCGCTGGCAACACCTCTAGAGCCTGCTATGCCATTGAAAGACTCTGGAGTTGCAAAGGGAGCCTCAACTTTTGTAGAATCATCGGTATGGTAGTAGGTATATACAAGCCCTAGATTCCAATCATCATGCGTATAGTGTTTGCTAGCACCTGCGCGCAATCCAAAGTTCCACGAAAATCCTAGGGTATCCATAGAACCATCCAGAGGATCTACCACTTGGTCGAACACAATCACCCAATTACAGTCTCCAGATTTAGCATGCCAAAGAAGAAGTTCCGCATCGATGGTCCATGGATTTTGCTTCTCTTTTGCATGAGCAAAGAGTGCTCCAGCAGATTTTTGATCGGTTTGCAAGTAAATGTCTTTCATGCTCTCTTCAAGAGAGGTAAGCCGTTCTTGTACATTAGCATGCAGATGCAAAACGGAAAGAAAAGAAAGAATTATTAAAAGCAGGAATTTATTCATTATAATAGGTCTGTTTGTTATCAACTATTATTTTTTTATATAATAAACCTTGCATTTACATGTAAACAATTGTGATTTATTACATTGATAAAAAAATCACAATTGTTTGTTATTTACTGAGTTAGATAGGTAGTTGGCACAGGCGTATTGAGTAAAACTTCAGCCGGATTATACACAGTAAGACGAGCTGCTTGAATATAATCCTTAAGTTCTGCAGACCAAATAGCTCCTCCGAATCCTAAAGCATTTAAATAGATTACAGAGGACTCTCCATCGTAAACAGTATCAGTGGATATTTGATTTACAGAGGTTAAAGTAGAAGAGCCTCTTGGTAACAATCCCGTACGGACATAGTAGGAACCTGATTTGCTGAGCCAGCTAGCTACAACATTGTTTCTTCTATCAACAAAGACGTTGGGATTGATGGTTGCTGATCCTGTAAGGATAACGGTGTTTCCCAAGGAGACGGTGCGATTGGAGGTATTGATTTGAAAGGTGATCATTCGCGTGTCTATGGGAGTAGAACCATCACTCACATCTAACTCGTCCCAAACAATAGCTCCAAAGCCTGAGCCATTCATAGATAGTTTATCATTTTTTTGCGCATTTGCTGATGTGCTGAGTGTTTGTAGAGGGCTCCAACTGGATGATCCCCTATATAAGACAGAATATTGGAGTATGTCATGGAACGATGTGTTTTCGCTCCAAAACCAGACAGCAAAAGCATTACCAAAATTATCTACGCTGACAAGACCACCGTCTTGATTTCCCGTGCTAGGTGATACTGCACTCACGGGTAAAGAGATTACAGAACCAAGCCCTAAAGATGAGTGAGAAAGATGAAAATTGATCGAATAATACTGGGTAAAATCTGTGATTTTATCTCTCCAAATCAATGTTCCATCACCAGAGCCATTGACGCTTATGCTTAAGGAGCCAGAGTCTGCAGTTCCTAGAAAAACTTGTTGTTGATCACTCCAAGAAACAGAAGTGCTCGACGTAAGCACCCCTCTAGCTATCCACACAGAATGCTTAGGGGTGGATTCATTAATCCAAGCTACAAGGATCTCATCATTAGGAGTGATGCAAATAGCAGGTGCGCTACATCTTTGATCATTGGGAGAGGCTTGTGTAATAGGTCCAAATACAACCCCTGCAGAAGTTGAGGTAAAAGGAACAGTGTATAAGAGGCTAGGTGTTTTGTCTCCCGCTGACACCTGACTTTCCCATGTGAGTATACCACGGTTTGAGGAGTTAATCGCGGCAACAGGTCCATTTTTGGCATTTTCTGGGACGACGACGGTTTGGGTATTCCAGGTAGTAGATAGACGAGGTAAAAAAGAGCTGAGCAACTGATGATTTGTTGCATCATGCCAAAAGGCTATACCATTGTTAGAAGAATCAAAAAAAATGATAGATTCTTTCAAGTTAGAGCCGGTAGAAGAGACGTTGGCTTGTGGAATAGAATTATTAATTACATCTGACGTATCTTGCGCATGACCATAGATGCAAGATAAAGCTAATAGACTAGAAAGCAGACGCTTCATAGAAAAATCTCCTATATTTTTTTTTATAATCTTATAGCAAGAGGTATGAAGAAAGCGCAACGAAAAGAAATATAAGTGAGTAGATCTCTATGAAAGAAGATAGGTTTTTATAGGAGATCGTTGAGAATCTTTTCTCGATAAGAGTTCATGAGCTGTACCATGAAGTAGAGATTGTGCACCGAAGTTAACGAAAGAGCTGTTAATTCTTTGGCTTTGAAGAGATGATGTAGATAGCCTACATGAAAATGCTGACAAGTAGGACATTTACAACCTTTTTCTATAGGCTCAAAACTTGCTTTGCAAGAGCCCTTGGAAATTTTAAGAGGACCATTTTTTGTGAAAGCAACACCGTGGCGGGCTGCTTTTGTAGGATAGGAGCTATCAAAAGTGTCTATCCCCAACGGAATGCATTGCTCTAGAGAATCGAGATCACCAATGCCAAGCAGGTGATTGGGAGCCTCTTTAGGAAGCTGAGGCATTGTAAAAGAGAGCAGTTCAAACATCTCTTGTTTTGTTTTGCCAACACTTCCTCCAATGGCAAAGCCATCAAAGGGAAGGGCTGTGAGGTAATTGATGCTTTTCTTGCGTAGTTTAGGGTCTATTCCTCCGTGGATGACAGCATACATCGCTTGAGCATTAGGGTTTTTAAGATGCTCGTCCAAAGAACGTTTTTCCCATGCGTGGGTGCGATCTAAAGAGCGAGAGAGAGCTTCTGGAGAAATGTGATAGGGAGGAAGCTCATCAAAAGGGATAATGATGTCTGCACCTAAAGCTTTTTGCGCAAGTACCGAAGTTTCTGGTGTCAAAAGAAACTTTTGTCCATCACGATACGAGCGAAAGAGCACCCCATCATCGTTGATTTTCAAAACGCTATGGTCATGTTTTTTTGTTCCTTGGCTCTTTAACTCACTTGCAACAGAACCATAAGCTAGGCTGAAAACCTGAAACCCACCAGAGTCTGTAATAATGGGGAGGTTTCTATTAATAAACCGATGTAATCCTCCTGCTTGGGCGATCACCTCCACTCCAGGCTGTAGAAGAAGATGGTATGTATTGCAGAACATAAGCTGCAATCCAATGGAAGAGACCATCTGGTTATCAAGCGCTTTGAGTGTTCCATTGGTTCCCACAGCAACAAAATTAGGAGTATCGATGATGCCGTGTGGCGTGTGAATTCTTCCCACCCTTGCAGCAGACTTTTTTGATTGGTGAATCAGCTCAAAATGGAAGGAGGTTGCTACGTTCATGAGGTTGTAAAGGGTCTGTAAAATTTTTTAGCAAGGAGAGTAAAGGGTGTCATACAGCTAATTGTTAATAGTTTTACCAGATAGCTTACGATGATGACATGCCATAAAGAATAGACGACGCCAGCTAGAGCCAAATAGCTAAAGGCTACAGTGTCATACAGCTGCGCTAGCACCATAGGCAAGGAGAGGACAAAGAGTTTGGGAAAACGGGATCTGGAAAGCCAGGACTGTAAATAAATACTTAACTTTTGCGCGCTGATGGCGATAACCATGGAGGTGAGACATACCCTGGGTGTGCCCTTAAAAAGTTTGCTATACAGGTCATGATACGTATCTGTTGGGCTTGGGATGTAGCTTGCATGCAAGAGGGTAGCTGCCAGCAAAGAGAGTAACATGCAAAACGAGAGGACAATCGCTCTATTCGCTTCTTTTGTCCCATAATAATGTTGCAAGAGACCCAAGGAGAGATAAGCGCCGATCAAATAAGCGTCAGTGCAGGTTATCGTGAGGCCAAAAAACACCATCTGCTTGAATACAAACAAATTAGCGACAATACCCTGAAAGCAAAAGAGCATCATAAGGGCTTCTTTGCCTACCCGCAGAGAAATAAGAACTAGGGCAGCAATACAAAGAACATGTAAAAGAAAAATTACTTCATTCATAAATGGTTGTTCGTGGACATAAAAAGCTTTGCATGATACTTACAAGATATAATTAATTCAAAACAAATTACTTCAGTTTTTTTCAAGTAAAGGGGAATGCTTATGGCGCAAGGAAAGGTTCTCATTGTAGGGGCGGGTCCAACAGGACTTATGATGGCTTTAGCCTTGCAGCGCTATCAGGTCCCCGTGCGGATTGTGGATAAAAAAGAGGGGATTACGAAATTTTCGAAAGCACTAGGGATGCAAGCAAGAACTTTAGAGGTGTTTAGGGACTTTGGGCTTGATAAGAAACTATTATCCATAGGGCACAAGATTACTCAGCTAGAGTTTTATAAAGGTAATGAGCAACTTGTTCAAGTGCACTTTTCTCATCTGCAGAAGACAGAATATCCCTTTATCTTAGGTATAGCACAATCGGAAACAGAGCGTGTTTTGCTACAAGCACTTCAAGAAAAAGGTGTACAAGTAGAATGGGGGACAGAAGTAGTAGGTCTTGTTTCCCACCCAACTTATGTAGATGTAACTTTCTCTCATCAGCAAAAACTCTCCTATGATAGTTATTCGTGGGTGCTAGGTTGCGATGGCTTACATAGCATTGTTCGGGATGCAAGTCATATCGGCTTTATGGGACTGCAAGATGAAAATCGATTTGCTCTTGCAGATTTGCAAATTGAAGGAGATCTTCCAAAAGATCGAGGTAGAGCGTACTTAGGTGGTAAAAATGAAGGGCTTGTCATGATCTTTCCTTTTGATCAACATGACACGCGTATCGTTCTTGATCATTGCCTCCTACCTGAGCGTACAACACCTTCTTTAGAGTATTTGCAAAAAGAGGTGCAAACCAGGACAAAGCAGCCTTTTGTGCTTAAGGATATGACGTGGTCTTCTACCTTTCATATTCAGTATAAACATGCGGTGCGGTTTTCTCAGGGGAGATGTTTTTTAGCAGGAGATGCTGCGCATGTCCACTCTCCCATAGGGGGACAAGGTATGAATACGGGCTTGCAGGATGCTTATAATTTAGCGTGGAAGCTAGGCCTTGTCTATCATGGAAAAGCAAATAACTCTCTTTTGAAAACGTATCATGAAGAAAGATATAAAAATGCGAAGAGATTGCTACGGATTACTCATATCATGACAAAAATAGGGGCGAGGCAGACCTCGCTTTTCAAATATCTTGCGCCTCATATCATGAAATTTGTCTTCAATCATCAGGCGTTACACGACCGTATTGTGTATAGAATGTCGCAGCTGGAAATTAACTATCGGCATATGAAACTCTGCAAAGAATACCTGCTCTGTCCCATATTTTGTAGAAATAAAGCTTTTCTCACAGCTCCACATGCGGGAGATAGAGTAGTCAACTACCCAGCTACGCTGGCGGCCACCAAAAAAAAGACAACGTTATGTGATCTTTTGCCGGGCACGAAGTTTCATTTGGTGGTGTTTCTTCCTACACAATATGCAAGTAAGATATCTATCTTAGAAGAGCTCCAAGACCTAGATATCAATTGTCCACAGGTGGGAAAAATACTAGTTGTTCAGCAGGAGAAAGATATTCCTGAGCAGATGTGGTCCAATGCCATCCTTATCGATGATAGCGGAAAGCTTTTTGCAGAATATGGAGCTAAAAGCGCTTGTATGTATGTCATCAGACCTGATCAATACATTGGGATGAGAAGTGTTTTCTTAAGCAAAAAAAGATTTAAGAATTATCTTAAGAAGTGGTTTCGTTAGACTTTCTAGCTTCTTTGATCGCTTGTTTATGAGCCGCTCTAAGAGATCTACGAATATCAGCTTCTTTATAGCGTCTTTTTTCAATAGCTGTTGTGGGAATAATCTGTGGAATGGAAGTGGGTTTTTGAAAATCATCAAGACCTACAAAGGTAAAATAGGCTGATACCACATGCCTTGTCTCATGAGTTTTTGGGTTTTCTGCGACGACTTTAAGTCCTATTTCCATAGAAGTTGTCCAAACTCTATTGACAGCAGCCTTAAAAATAAGATGTTCTTCTGCGCCAGCAGGTGCTAAAAAATGCAAAGCATCAACAGAAGCTGTCACGCATGTGCAGCCGGAGTGTCTTTCAGCGACAACAAGGGCTAGCCTATCTAAGATGCTCATGATCAAACCTCCAAAGATAGAGCCATTGGAATTCAGATCATCAGGAAATACCCTATAAGTATAATCCTCGATTGCAGACTCGTCTACGCGCTTCCCTTCAAGCATAACCGTCACCCTCCAAGGGTCACATTAGGGTAAAGGAGATATCTGTCGCAATAGTTTCTTTGCGTAAAAAAAAGAGGGTTTAGTTATTCTCTTTTGGTATAGCCACACTACATAGAGGTTGTATGACGCAGAAGGTTAAGAGGGTAGTAGTTACAGGAGGAGCAGGACAGATAGCTTATAGTTTGCTATTTCGTATAGCAAGCGGAGAAATTTGGGGTCCTGCGCAGCCTGTAATTTTGCATATTTTAGAAGTGCCTGAGGCTATCAAAGCCTTGGAAGGTGTGGCTATGGAGCTTGAAGATGGCAGTTATCCTCTTTTACAGGGGATCAATATCGAAACAGATCCTCATCTACTCTTTAAAGATATTGATACAGCCATTCTTATAGGGGCAAAGCCTAGAGGTCCTGGCATGGAGAGAAAAGATCTTCTTGGAGAGAATGGTAAGATTTTTATAGAGCAAGGAAAAGCCTTAAATAAAGCTTCAAAAAACGCTAAGGTTCTTGTTGTAGGGAATCCTTGTAACACCAATTGTCTTATTGCGATGCATCATGCCAAAGAACTTCCCAAAGAGAATTTCTTTGCTATGACGCGTCTTGATGAAAATAGAGCAAGGGCATTACTTGCAAAAAAAGCAAAAGTTTCTGTGTCAGATGTGCATCATGTGTGTATCTGGGGAAATCATTCTGCAACACAAGTGCCAGACTTTGTTCATGCAAAGATTGGGAAAAAAAAGGTAGAGGAGGTGATTACAGATAAAGCTTGGTTTGAGAAAGAGTTTATGGAGAAGGTGCAGAAAAGAGGTGCAGAGGTGATTGCAGCAAGAGGTAAATCTTCAGCAGCATCAGCAGCGCAGGCGATACTTGATACTACCAAAGCTCTTTACATCCCTACTCCTAAAGATGAGGTGCACTCTGTGGCGCTTCTTTCTGATCGTAACCCTTATGGAGTGCAGCCAGGGCTTATTTTTTCTTTCCCTTGTCGCACCGTAGAAGGTGGTAAGGTAGAGATTGTAAAAGGGCTAGAGCTTACCCCTTTTCTCAAAGAGAAGATTGCGTTGACAGAAAAGGAGCTCTTAGAGGAAAAACACTTGATTAGTCACCTACTGTAAGAGGGAGAGCATGAGTAAAGTGCTGTTTGAGATCACCGAAGATCAGCTTGAAACGGGTATGAGAGGATTTCCTGTAGGTTATTGCCCTACTTCCTTTGTTGATCCCATCAAAGGGTTATTTTATCATGGAAAACCTGTAGCAGAGCTTGCGCACCAGACACCTGAGCAGGTGATTTACCTTCTCTACCATGGAAAAGCAGGATCCTCTAAAGAGATCAGATCTTTTTTATCCTCTCTACAGGAAAGAGGGCATTGCTCGCAGGCTGTTATCCGTCATGTGCAGTCTTTGCCAAGACAGGGGCATCCTATGAAGCTTCTTTCTGCAGCGCTCAGTATTTTGGGGATGTTGGAGTCACAAAATGATTATAGAGAAGACTGTTTAAATATCATTGCAAAGATACCTCATCTCGTTGCAACGGTGATTAACTATCACGCGGGTTGGGGAGAGACTCCTCCTCCTAATCCTCAGCTGGGGTATATGGAAAACTTTGTCTCTATGTTACAAGTGCCAGGTAAGCAAGAGACACTGAGTGATGTGCTTCGGTTATTTAATATTTTGCATTATGATCATGGAGGAGGGAATTTATCGGCCTTTGTAGCCAAAGCTGTTGCCTCAGGGTTAGAAGATATGTATGGGTCTATCATAGCCTCCATATGTGCTTTAGAAGGTCCTCGTCATGGAAGGGCTAATCAAGATTGTTTGGAGTTTGTACAAGATGTTCTTGACCAGGTAGGTGAAGAGGCTACAGAAGACGATGTCGCTAAGCTGATTCAAAGTCGGTTAGAGCGCAAAGAGTTGGTGTTTGGTTTTGGGCATGCGGTATTAAGAGCTGAAGATTCTCGAGCTAGTGTTTTGTATGAATATGCACAGAAACATTTTCCAGAGCATCCTCTGATTAGGACAGCGTTGCTGCTTAGAGCAGCAGGGCCCAAAATACTTGGAAAAAACCCAAAAGTATCGAACCCTTATCCTAATGTGGATGCTATATCTGGTAGTGTGCTTTGTGCTGCGGGTTTTCATTACCCTGAGTATTTTACCGTGCTCTTTGGTCTTTCCAGAACAGTGGGTGTTGCAATACAGATTGTTTATGAAAGATGTATAGCAAGAGAAGGCAAGGGTACTCCTATTGTAAGACCCAAATACATCTATAAGCCTCATTAGAGCTCTTTTCCACAAAGATCTAGGCACCCCATAAGAGCATCTCGCACTTGTTGCATGCTAAGACGCGTTTGTGGATCTCCGTGTAGGCACCCTTCAATAATCTCCTTTACCTTAGAAAACAAATCGTTGTTCTCTCTGAGCTTTTTTGTGTGGCTTATCTGAGTTGTATGTAGATCGGAAAGTATCGTATCTTTACAGCAGGTCATATGAAGCTGTTGTACAGTTGACTGGGTATCATCGCAAAAAGGGAGCTTGCCTGTCAGCATTTCATACATCATGACTCCGAAGGACCAACAGTCTACTTTTGTGGAGAATGGTGTCTGAGCCATCCAGATTTCAGGAGCTGCGTAGTCAGGAGTTCCTGCACAATTATTGTCAGTTCTTGTTGATACAGTAAGGCCTAGATCACAAAGTTTTGCCGTTTTAGAGTTGTCTATCAATACATTGTCTGGTTTTACATCTTTATGAGTAAAGCCATGGGTATGCAGGTGGAGGAGGGCCTTAGATATATCTAGAAAATACCCTAGTAGCTGTTGAATTGTTAGAGAGAGATTAAAGTTGAATTCATTTTCTAAAGTTCCTCCTACCATGAGTTCAAGCCAGAGTTCTTGAGATCTCATCGCTCTCAAGGAAACAAGGTTAGGATGAGGTGGTATAGCCATATAGGCGCATTTTTCTGATAACAAGCAAGAATTCGATGCAACATTTTTATTGCATGTTTTTTTTGCATACGTGTTATCTCCAAGAGATGTCTTTTCTATGACGCCATAGGTTCCTTTTTCTAGGGGGCATGGGTGTTGGATGGGAACTCCTTGTATAGTGAGTCGCATGAGTTTGAGAGTGTCGGGGGGGATTGATACCATAGCATTCTCTGGAAACAACTGCTGGTAGGTATTCATACATTGTAAAGGAGCTTCAACCCATTCTAGTGCATTGTTCAAGCTTGCAAACTGCGTCCATGTTTGTAGTAGTTTTTTGGTAAGATTTTCGAAAAGCTCAGATTGAGAAGAGGTAGGTAAGGTTAGGCTTTCAACTAGACACGAGGGTTGCATTGTTTTATCAACCTGACTCGAGTTAGGCTGTGTCTGAAAAGATGTGTCTAAATTGAGCGCAGAGATATATTGAATTCGTTTAATGGTCGGATGAAGTTCCCATGTTAAAGTATCTAATTTTTTGAAAAGATCCCTGCGAGAGTCTTTATTATCAGAAATTTTTTGTAATAACGATTCTGCCGATGTTGGAGGAAAGGGTTTCTTAGGAACTAACTGATAGATCTCCTCAATAGAGTTTTCTAAGTTCCCCACTATGGACTGTTTTTGGTGAATGAACCACTTTTGTTGACTCTTAGGGTCAGCAACTATGAGCTGTTTTTGCTCAGGCAACTGCGTTAACCACAGTTGGTTATCCGGAAAATGTTTTGATGGAGAAAAGGAGGGTGCCATGCGATTGCCTCGATTTTTTTGGTGCTGCAGGATATAACATCGCACGTAAAAGAAGAACTTCTAAATAAGAAGGAAATCTTCAGAAAATTAGGAGCTTACCTAGCACAAAGAGCTTGGCACTGTATAAGGGTATCGTGAATCTGCTCCATACTTAGACGCTCATTTGGATTTCCGTGTAGGCATCCTTTAATAAGTGGCTTTAGCATGCAAGAAGAATAGACAAAATGAGATTTTTTGACGGTAAGGCGGTTCATCCGATTTTTCCCAGATTCAGATAGACGGGAAAAAATTGTGTCTGGGCAAGGTAGCATATAGCGATTGTGGTATTGCCGTGTTTTGTAGTCTTCTATTGTTTCTGTTGGGTTGCCTTTACTGTCTGTATCACGAGGAAAAGGTATACAACCTGTTAGCAGCTCATACAGCATGATCCCAAAAGACCAACTATCAGCCCTTGTAGTGATTGTTCTTTCGCTATAGATTTCTGGCGCTTTAAAATAAGGGCTCCCAGCATCGTCTTTGTCACCACGTGTTGTAGCAATAAGACCTAGATCACAAAGTTTTGCTGTTTTAGAGGATGCATTCACCAAGACGTTGTCTGGCTTTAGATCTTTATAGGTAAAGCCACATTTATGGAGATGGGATAGGGCACTAGCTACGTGTAGACAATATCCGATAAGCTCTTTACTTGTCATTGTGGGATCCTTAATTTTATCGTGTAGAGTTCCTCCAGAGACCTTTTCAAGAAGTAATCCTTCAGTGTTGATCCCTTCCAGAGAAACCAAATGAGGATGGCTTGGTATAGCCATGTATGCGCAGCCTTCACGTTGAAATCGTTTTGATGCATTTACAGGCAGAGCTGTTTTCTGTGCATATACGCTATCTCCTATGTGTGTTTCTGCTACACTGCCAAACTTCCCCTTGCCTAAGTGGTTTTTTGGTACACAGGGTATTCCTTGCAATGTTTTTTGCATGAGCTTTTGTGTGTCTTTAGGGAGGGAGAGCTGAGCCTTTTCAGGTAGCCACTTTGTATGTGTTGTTATCCACGTTAAAGGGGTTTTCATCCAGTCTAAGGCTTTGGTTAGGAAAGAAAGTTTTTTTTCTGTGGGAAGCTTTGCAACGTTAAGCTCGCACAACGAGTTAGGCTTTATGAGCTTTTCTTGCTCATCTGTGAGCTTGGAAGAGCAATGGGAAATCCTTTTGGTATTAGGGAGCTCAAGGTTTAACCATGCAAGAGAGGATTTTTGCACTTTTGCATGGTGCTCGGGAAGGGTAGAGCTTAAATCTAAGGCCGAGCAAAAAAAGGCTCTTGCGTCTAGCAATGCAAGGCTTCTCTGACCAAGGGTAGAAGATGTTTCTAAAGCATCGATGGTTTGTAGCAAGCAAGAAGCTCTGTCAGCTGTAAACCTTTTGGAGGTGGCTAAATGACATGCGTTGGTAGGTATGGTGTCTAATTTTTTCCATACTGTAATTTTTTTCTGCAATAGATCTTTGTCAGGGTGATCTGGAGTGTTTATATGAGTAAAGCTTAGATGATGTGCCAGGGCATTTGGAGTAAGAGAATGACTCATTTGTAAACTCCTCATTTTTTAAGTAAAACAGATTTTGTTAATTTTTTATGCTAACAAAATGTGTAATTAAAAAAAGTATAATTTTTGTTTTTATTGTATAAATCTTTTTTTTCTTTCATTAAAGAAAGGTCTTTTTAAAAAACCTTTTGTCATTTCTCTTGCTATTCATGTACAATTCCCTCAGGAACTATTTTTAAAAGATGATTGTACAGGGGCTAGTATGTCTTGGGAGCAATTGGAAAAGATGTTTGATCGAGCTATGCAACACAGCTTCTCCAAAAAGAAATTGTTTATTACGGCTTTATTATTGGTAGTATGTGGGCTGTTTTTTATCCTATGTCAAGCTCTTGCTGTTGGCGCAAGTGGTTGGATGTTTCTTAGCTTAACTTTTCTGCCCATTTTTTTGTCTTCTAGCATTTTGCTTGCAGGAGGTTCTATCCTCACTCGTATGTATCATCATGATCTCAAAGGCATCCCTTGTAGTTTGACAAAGACGTTAACCAAATCTTGGCAGATGCTACTCAATATGTCTTATCTAGCGCTACCTCTTCTTCTTATCTACCTTGTACTATGGATGGTAATGGGGCTTTTTTATCTTTTGAAAGAGCTTCCTGCAGTAGGGGAAGCTGTGGGGGTTATTCTTTCCTTTGGACCCTTTCTTTTGGTCCTTGGATCGCTTGTACTCAGCTTTTTCACCTTGATGGTTCTTTTTTTTGTGACACCTGATGCGGCTTTAAAGACAGGTGTGAGGCTAAGACTTGTGGAGGGCGTCTACGCAAGGTGGAAACAAGGTATGCTTGCAAACTTGGTGCTTCTTGTTGTAGGGATGATGCCTTTAGCTATTTCTTTAGGAATTTTGTACCTAGCAGCTGCAATGACAGGAAATAACTTTATGGAGCACTCAGGGGCGGTTTCTTCTGTTCTTCAGCATTTTTTCATTATGATCCCTTTTTGCGCTTTGCTTACACCTAGTGTGGTCTTTTTCTTTAACTTTTCTACAGAGAGTTTTTTGTTTAATCAAAAGAAAATCTCTTTGCAAAACAGTTCATCAACGTGAATCAGAAACCTATGCAAGTAGCTATTGTAGGTGCGGGGTTTGCAGGGCTTAGCCTTGCTTGGCATCTTGGCTCTTTAGGTAGGGCACATTGCACTATTTTTGATGCAGTAGGGATAGGGGCAGGAGCTTCTGGTATTGCATCGGGTCTTTTGCACCCTTTTCCTGCTGCTGCAACACAATATAGCTTTATGGGAAGAGAGGCTCTTCATGAGAGTATAAGCCTTTTACAGGTGGCTCAGCAGCATACAAATCAGCCTGTTGCATCGAAGTCAGGTGTTTGGAAGCTTGCTATGAGCGATGAAGACAAAAAACATTTTAGCTCTTTAAGTTATCGCTATGAAAGGCTGCAATGGTATCCTCAAACTTCTCTTGAATATATAAAAAACTTTCCCGCACTTTTACTAGAAAATGGTGTTACTGTCTTTTGTAAGGCCTATCTACAAGGATTATGGGAGGCTTGTAAAGCTGGAGGCGCTAGTTTTGTGCGTGAGAAAGTGCAAGATCTCTCTACACTTAGCTCTTTTGACATTGTGGTAGCTTGCGCAGGCAGCGGCATTACCGAGCTTGATCCTACATGGAAACTACAAACCATCAAGGGACAAATTGTAGAGTGTAAAATGCAAAAACAGGTTACAGCACGCAGCGTGATTGCAAAAGGATATATAGCTGTAACAGCAGATCCTTTAGTCTATCATGTAGGTAGCACCTATGAACATCACTATACAAACGCTCTACCAGAGATAGAAACAGCTAAAAATAGCATCTTACCCAAGTGTAGAACCTATCTTCCCTGCATAGATGAGGCGCAGATTATAGGCTGCAAAGCAGCTATTAGGGTAGCTAGTGCACATGCTCCTTTACCTATCATTAAACGGTATACTAGCAAGCGTTATGCTATGACAGCTTTTGGCTCGAGAGGTCTGTTATATCATGGTCTTTTAGGTAAACAACTGGCAAGAGCTCTTGTTTTTGAAGATATGGAGAGAATTTCTCGTGAATTTTTTATAGGTGCATCCTACACTTGATTCTTTGTGAGAACCAGGGACTGGGTGATGAAGGGTCGCTTTACGTTTTTTGGAACAGGAGCTTCAACAGGTGTTCCTGTTGTTGGGTGCTCGTGTGCTGTGTGCCTTTCTGATTCTCCTTTAAATCAGAGGACAAGAGCTGCTGCTCTTTTGCACGTTGAAAATCAGCAGCTACTGATCGACGCAGGGCCAGATTTTCGCTCGCAAGCGCTCAAATACCGCCTTCATAGTTTGCAAGGTCTTATTCTTACCCATACCCATTATGATCACATAGCAGGTATTGATGATCTTCGAGTTTTTCAGTTTATGACAAAAAAGCCTCTGCCTACACTGCTTTCACAAGAGACCATGAAAGATCTTGAAAGAAGATATTTTTATCTTGTCAAAACAAATAAGACACCAAAGTTTACCTTTCATGTTTTAGAAGAAAAAGAAGGAGAGCTTTCTTTTTTGGGCATTCCTATCCAATACTGCTCTTACCATCAAACAGGGATGAGTGTTACAGGATATCGTTTTGGGGATTTAGCTTTTATTACAGACATTAAAGAGTACCCAAGTTCGATCATTGATGTGCTCTCAGGGTCAGAAACCCTTGTCATCAGCGCCATCGATTGGACACCTACAAGAGCTCATCTAGGTATCGAGGAGGCTGTGGAGCTTGCTCATAAAATTGGCGCACGCAGAGTCTTTTTTACGCACATAGGTCATGAGCTCGATCACGAAGCAACAAATGCAAAGCTTCCTAAATTTATGGAGCTAGCTTATGATGGGATGTCTATCGAGTGCACTATATGAGGGAGTTAGAGTTGACAGAGCGAGAAAAGGCTGAGGCTATAGATAAAAAACTCTATGAGGATATCAGGCATGAGCTTAAAGATCTCACAACAGCAATGCTGATAGGGACCTATCAAGGATCTGAAGATAAGATGATCTGTGAAGAGCACCTTACTGAACTCCAAGCTCTTTCTTATACCTATGGTTTTGAAGTGGTAGATAAGATTGCATGCCCTCTCAGAAAAATAGATCCAGGAACCTATCTTGGTTCAGGTAAGCTAGAAGAACTCTCTGCTCTTAGCGAAGCCCATCAATGTGATGTCATTATCTTCGATGAAGAGATAGCTCCTAATCAGCAAAAAAATCTAGAGAAGCTTTTTAAAAAGCCAGTGATTGATCGTACAGAGCTCATTTTAGAGGTTTTTGCAAAACATGCTCATTCGAAAGAGGCAAGACTGCAAATTGAACTTGCAAAGACGCAGTATCAGCTGCCAAGACTCAAGAGATTATGGACGCACTTATCTCGTCAGGCAGGTACTGCTGGAGGGGGTTCCAGCGGTGGTGGCGGTTATCTTAAAGGAGAGGGAGAGACGCAAATTGAGATCGATCGGCGTATTCTCAGAAAAAGAATCGCTGTTTTACAAGCGCAGCTCAAAACAGTGCGAGAGCAAAGACAAACCCGTAGACAAGGAAGACTGCGCTCAGGAGTGCCGCTTTTTGCTATTGTAGGCTATACAAATGTGGGCAAATCCACACTGCTGAATGCTCTGACGAACGCGGGCGTTCTCGCTGAAGATAAGCTCTTTGCAACCCTTGATACGACAACAAGAAAATTTTATCTACCCAATCAACAACCAATCATTTTAGTAGATACGGTAGGCTTTATCCGCAAGATCCCCCACTCTCTTGTAGAGGCTTTTAAAAGCACTCTTGAAGAAGCTGTATATACCGACATTTTACTCCATATTGTAGATATCAGCCATCCTATGGCAGAAGAGCAGGCTGAATCTACGTATGCAGTCTTAAAAGAGCTTGGCGCTCATGGTAAGCCTGTGATCACAGTTCTCAATAAAGTAGATCAGTGTACGGATCGTTCCAAAATCCTTCGTTTTAAGCTCAAATATCCAAAAACGGTGGTGATTTCCGCTTTGCATAAAGAGGGGTTTCCACAACTTATTGACATGATAGTTCAAGAGCTTAAGAAGCTTCGTAAAGTAGTTTCTGTAAAAATTCCACAAAGTGAATACGCTCTGGTGAGTGAGCTTATGGCTAAAGGGCGTGTCATAACATCAGATTATGAAGAAAATGATATCCTTCTCACGATAGAGATTCCTCAAGAATTAGAGCATAAGGTGACCTCCTATCTAGTAGGAGAGTAAGTTCTACCTTGGAACATGTCTTCACAATGAGAGGTGAAAATGTCTATAAGTGCTATAGGAGTGAGACAATCAGGAGTAGCTGTCTATACCGTTTGCAAAGAAAAGTTAGATTGCGTTACAGCTACTTGCAAACATGTTGCACAAAGAGCTTTTAGCGCTCTTTCTGATTTTTTTAGACAATGTGTACAAAAAGTGTATAGGATTTTTGAGAGAAAGGTGGTGCCTGCACCTGCTGCTGTGGTGTCAGTGAATGCTAGGTACTCTCTAAGCCCTGAGTTTTTGAGAGTCACGAGGTATCTACCTGAGGTAGACAAGGTTCTTCAACAAAGTGAGTTGCGTAAAGCTAACATAAAAGTGTTCTGCACGCTCTTGCAGCAAGGGGATTGGAAAAATGTTATCAAAGAGTATCGCCAAAGGCCAGAGCTCTTAGCAACAGATGCATTGAAGGCTTTTGCAGAGCAATTGATTACAGAGTCGCAGTGGACGACGACTCTTTTTTGTTATGCTCTTATGGTAGATTTTCCTGAGGAAGAGATTCATGTAGAGCCTCTTTTTAATGAGGATGAGTCGGTAAACAAGATAGCAGAGGAAGCTATTTCTTATACAATGCACAGAAAAGGACCTTACCTGACAGGAGACCAACTTACAACGTTTTTTACTAAGATGCGGTCCGAGCCGAAGTCGGAGCAGGCTTTCTTCTTTGTGAGCACGCAACCGTACAACTGGGGGATAGATTGTAAGAAGGCATCCGAAAAGATATTTATTCATCAGTCCAGGACAGTCATGGAGGCAGTAGCTGTAGATGCTTATATGAATGTATTCCATCAGTTTGTAAAAGATGAAAAAACATATAGGATGATGCCTAGTTTGAGCATGATGCAGCAGTTTTTGCATACATATGCAAGAGCTGGTGATGCAGTTAAGATCACACCGGTTATTGGACTCTCTACTCCAGAAGATATAGAGAAAAACATCGTAGATCAACAGAGAGATATGGCTTTGCCTTTTCCTGGCATGCAATTTCCTATAGAAGCAGACTGTTTAAAGGCTCCCTATAAGGTAGATGTGATAGGACATGATTTTTATCATAGCTATACATGTAGTGAGATCTCAAGTTCTCTACGTCTAGCATTTGCAGAACTATCGACAATCATTAAAGATTTACAAAAGCAGTGTGGTAAGGAACAAGAAAAGATGTTTTTGGAAGCATTCTATGAACGGGTTATTGATATGGAGTATTGCAGTTTTAAACAGCTTGAAGCAGGCTTGTGGGAAGGTCTGGAACCAATGATGCATACTTTAGAACATCTCACAAGGCACACCATCAACCGGATGGTTTTACAAGAATGTAGACAAGATGTTGTAAACAAAGTTGGCACGGTATCAAGAGAGTTAGTAGAGGAGAGGTTTTTATTGCACAGGCTGTTTCTTACACAGGAAAAAACAGAGCAGAAATTAGCTGAACTTCTGTGTAAATGTGGATTTTATTTAAAGTATAACATTACCATTCCATGCTTGGAAAAATATTTGAGAAACAAGAGTCTAAGATTTGCAAGTCGATCAAAGGAAGAGCAGCAAGAGATAAGGGCAAGCGTTGAGAAGTATAGCGCATGTAAAGAAAACGAGATTCCTTCAGAACTACAGGGTTTTATAAAGAAAGCAAAGAAAAAGTTGACAATTAACGGGGTAGAAAAAAGTCTTTTAGATCTTGAGTTTGACTTGGATCGTGCCCAGGAGAGTTTAATAGGGTATTCATTGCAATATTATTCTAGGAGTTTACCTTCTTTGCTTTTAGTTCAAAAACACAAATAGTTAGAAAAATATTATTAAATATTTTGCATGCGGTTGTCAAAAATTTGAAAAAAAAGAACCCCGTATTTTTTGCAATACTCATCTATACACATTTAATTTTAATTATTTACGCAATAGAAGCCCGTCCTTTACTATAATGCGCTGAATTAAGAGGTCTTTGGAGACTTTTATAGGGAGGTAAACTATGGTAATACATAGTATAGGGATTGGGCAACCAATACGGGTTATCTACGCAAATTGCAAAGAAAAAATTGTCAAAGTTGCTACTGCTTGCAAAGATGTTGCGATGAGGGTCTTTACAGCTATTGCTGATTTTTTTAGAGGGTGCTCAGCAAAAGTTCGTGGGTTTTTTATGAGGCGGATGATTGTAGCAGCAGCTCCAGCACTAGCTCAAGGTATAGGGCCAGCTCCAGCTGAGGATCTAGGTTCAGAATCTCCTTCCTCCGTAATTGCAAAGCTAACGCAATATTTGCCAGATGCGCTTGCTGTGCTTCGAGCAGGAGAGTTACGTAAAGAGCAGGTGGATACACTAAGTACATGGCTACAAGAAGGACGTTGGCAGACCATCATAGACAATTACCGTGCAAAGCCAGAGGATCTAGCAAAGGATGGATTAAAAGCCTGCGAGCGGAAGCTGATCACAGGTGAGCAGTTTGCTACAGTGACCTTTTGCTATTCGCTTATGATGGATTTTCCAGGGAAGCAGATTCATATAGAACCTCTTTTTAATGTAGATGGGTCGGTAAGTGAGGTGGCGCAAGCGGCTATCTTCGATACAATGAATCGTGCATCAAAGCGATTTATTAAGAATAATGCTGATCTTGAAGAAACAAAGCTTAAGGAATTTTTTGAGAAGATGCGATCAGAGCCAAAGTCTGAGCAGTTTTTCTTGTCTGTGGCTACAGAGCCCTACTTGAACAAAAACCAAGAGCAAGTAGTCCAAGATTTGTTCATAAATAAATCACAAAGAATTATGGAGACTCTGTCTACAGGCAAGCAGACAGGTTTCAATGTATTTCATCTGTTTACAAAGGGTGAAGACACTTATAGAATGATGCCTAGTTTGGGTATGATGCAGAAATTTTTAGATACATATGTAAGAAAAGATGATGCAGTGAAGATCTCTCCTGTGATCGGACTTCCTCAAGAGAAGGATATCGTTAAGAAGGTGGAAGAGAACTGCTGGCAGATGAGATTGTCATTTCCAGGAGTTTCTTTGCCGGAGGAAATAGAATTTTTTAAGGCTCCTCATAGAGTAGACGTTATGGGATACGATTTTTACCATGCCTATGTATGTAGTGAGATTCCAAGATCGGTTCGCCCAGCATGTGTGGAAGCGGCAAAAATCATCAAGCAGTTGGAAAAGAAGAGCGAAGGGGAATACAAGATACTTCTGCAAACTCTCTATGAAGCGATTTTTTCTATGAATGACTCTTGGTTTCAACTAGCATCCGATGCCTATGCAACGCAACAAGATGATCCTGCAGGTTTATGCCATTTCTTACTCCAAGCTTTGACTATTGCTCCTAACAGAGTCGTTTTCCAACAGTGTGTCCAAATATGCACAGCTGAGACTTCTCTGGAGAATTTACAGGAGATAATGTGCGATCTGGACAAAAAATGGGGTGATCTTTCTAAGGTAATAGAAATGAATGTATATAATGAGCTAAGCGAAAGAAATTTTTACACAAGGCGTCGCATTACTGAGGAGTTGTGGAATCAAGTAAAGCAACAGTACTTCTCTGAAGAGGAGTAACTATTTTTTTCTTCTTTTGCAACAACCGAAAGATCTTCGAGCTTGCCATGGGAGCATGTCTCATGGCATACTTCTTCTCTCCATGAAAAATCCAAAACGTTATGAAAGTCGCCAGTCGTTATAGACCTTTTTCCCATCAACCTGGATGCAAGATGTGCATTCTAGGCACGACGTATATCTTATCGGTATATCCTACTGCTATTAGAGTAGAAAGGGAGCACTCAGAAACCATTCATATTGATTGGCAGCTAACAGGTCTTATTAAAGATTTTACTGTCACCTGGGATTTAGAGAGAAATCGAACTATTGTTCATGGTATCGCCAAAGAAGGGTATTTTAGCTACCAGGTTCTTGCAGAAGGGGCTCATTTGCTACTTTATGTGGATAGAGCCAAGATGGGGCAACTTCGGGGTACAATACGCTCTACCGGCTTAGAGATCTGCTTACAGCCTAAAGAAAATAGTATACTGTCGCTGCTAGATGAAATGATGGCAAAGCCAAAGCTAGAAAGGCTTTCATTTGGTAGTCACAAGGCGCAAAACTGGGAAAAAATTCAAACCCGTTTGGATCCTCTGGAATATTTCCCTTTTTGGTTTACAGCAGGGCAATATGCGACTCATAAGGAGCTAGCAGAGAAGAGAGGCGCGTTAGAGTGTATGCAAAGATGTCAGGAGCTGCTACATCATCCAAGCAAAGAGTTGCTTGTGGAAAAACTCTCTGAGCTTTTTCAGGTGGGGTTTGAAGGGATGTTAGTCCCAAAGCTTTATGACAATCACTACTTAGGGGTGTTGCAAGCAGGTCAGCAAGGAGCTGTTCCTCATGAACTTGTAAGACAAGGCTACTTGCTCATCCGATCTATGTTGTTACAAGAAAAGCAAGATCATATAGCTATTCTTCCTCATCTTGCCTCTTGTTTTCATGCAGGCAGGTGTTTAGACCTTGCGCTTGCTCATGGAAAGTGCTCCATGGAATGGTCAAAAAAATTACTGAAGAAAGTGATCTTGTTATCAGAGAAGCCACAAACACTACATTTTAGTTTTCAAAAGCCCTTAAAAAGTTTTAGACTGAGATCTTTGCAAGGTGGTCCTTTGAAGAGAGCATCTTGCGATGCTCCATTGACACTCGGTCATGGGGTCTATGTCTTAGATCGGTTTGAAAAATGATTGCAGGGTAACCTATGGTGAGTAAGAAAGAGTATCTGGAGCTTATTCGAGAAATTGAAAAGCACGATAGATACTATTTCGAGCAAAGCCATCCACAGATCTCTGATTTTGCTTACGATAAGCTTGTAGAGCAGCTAGCCCATATTGAAAAAGAGCATCCTGAATGGGTGACAAAAGATTCTCCCACCCAGAAAGTACGAGAGAAAACCACTCGTGGTTTTACACAAGTGGAGCATTTGGTTCCTATGCTCTCTTTAGCTAACTCGTACTCACAAGAAGAGATCACCGATTTTATCAAAAGAGTCGATAAACTGCTGAACCGGGAAGCTGTTTTCACTGCAGAGCTAAAAATGGATGGTATTGCAGTATCATTGCGCTATGAGCAAGGGCGTTTTGTACGGGGGCTGACACGTGGAGATGGTAAAAAAGGTGATGATATCACACGCAACCTTGCCACCATCAAAAAACTTCCTAAAATGCTAACAGGCAAGCAAATCCCAGAGCTACTTGAAGTAAGAGCCGAGGTATATATGCCGAAAGCTCGTTTTATAGAGCTCAACCATACCAAAGAAGAAGCTGGGGAAGAAGTGTTTGCGAATCCTAGAAATGCAGCAGCAGGCTCTTTAAAGTTACTCGATGCACAAGAGGTGGCTAAGCGCGCTCTTGAGATTATGACCTATGGAATTGTAGAGCAAGACGCTACGATTACAACACAAGAAAAGGTTCACCATAAGCTTAAAGAATGGGGTTTTCCAACTCTTGAAGAAGAGCATTTTGCTGTGTGCAAGGATGTCAAGGAGCTTCTTGTTTTTGCAACACGTATTGAAAAACATAGAGAAGAGCTTCCCTTTGAAATCGATGGAATTGTGATTAAAGTGAACGCTCTCAAAGACTGGGAAATATTAGGGGCAACAGGAAAAACGCCAAGATGGGCCATCGCTTACAAATTTGCTCCCTTACAAGCTGTGACGCAGATCCAAGAGATTACTGTCCAGGTAGGACGCACAGGAGTTTTAACTCCTGTTGCAGAGCTTACACCTGTATTTTTAGCAGGTAGTACGATCTCAAGAGCGACACTACATAATGAAGAGGAGATCAAGCGTAAAGATATACGTGTTGGTGATTATGTGGTGATTGAGAAGGGGGGGGATGTCATCCCTAAGGTCGTGAGTGTTGATTTTACAAAAAGATCTCCCTCTTCCTCTCCATGGTCTATGCCTACAACCTGTCCTGTATGTGATAGCAAAGTAGTGAAAGTTTCAGGAGAGGTCGCCGTGCGATGCTCTAATCCAAAATGTAGCGCGCAGCATGAAAGAAAGCTTATGTTCTTTGCGAGCAAGCCTGCTATGGATATCGATCATTTAGGTGATAAGGTGATGATGAAGCTCATGCAGCATGGTTTTGTAAAGGATTTTTCAGACATCTATCGACTGGATCCCTTTCAACTTTCCTGCATAGAAGGATTTAAAGATAAATCTATCGACAATCTACTCTCAAGCATTGAAAAATCTAAGCAGGTGAGTTTAGATCGATTTATTCTTGCGCTGGGTATTCCTCATGTAGGCAGTGGGACTGCAGAGCTAATTGCAGAATATGCTCAGGATGTTCATGCGGTTATGAAACTGACTAAGGAAGAGCTTGTAACAATCAGTGGGATTGGGGAGACAGTAGCTGACGCTGTTGTAGAGTATTTCAAACAACCGCACAATCTACATGAGATCAAGGCGCTACTGCAAGAGGGTGTAGAGCCTACCTATACCAAGACTAAAAAAATCGCTCACCACCTCTTTGCTGGTAAGGTTTTTGTGGTCACGGGTACTCTTGAAACTCTTTCTAGATCAGAAGTTACAGAAAAAATTAAGCAACGCGGAGGAATAGTTACTTCTTCTGTCACCAAAAATACCGATTATCTTCTTCTTGGAGCAGATCCAGGGTCTAAGTATGATAAAGCTGTTGAGTTAAAAACAGCGATCCTTGATGAAAAGACGTTTATTAAGATGTTATGAGCAGGCAAGCTGAGAAATCGCCTTTGCCTGGGTTCTTGTGATGCTACAGTGATCTTGCCCTTCAATAAGAGCGTACTTAGTAGATACCCCTTGAGGCATAGACATCAAGGTCGAGCTATAGTTGGGGACGGTCCAATCGTGTGGTGAAGCAAGAAAAGTGTATTGGTGAGGAATGCCGGAGGTGGGTAGATTTTGCAGCCCCTGAGTAAGCTGTTGAGTTCTGGCAGAGTCTGTGGGCATTTCTTGCGCAATGGGTTTTGAAAAAAGCCAGCAAAGATGCATCTTGCGGGCTACATTGATTAGCGAAGAGCCTTGAGCTGCGCCTGCAATCGATATAACATGCACTTTTTTTAAGGCATTTTTAGTGGTTTCCGATTTGAGTAGTTCTACATTGATAGCGCTTGCTAGCCTTGCGCCATTGGATATGCCTACTAGTACCACTTCTTTTTCAGCGCCGCCAAGCAGCCAGTTTTTCATCTCTTTAAAAATAGGTTGAATCATTTCGTCGATTGTTGCATGACCCTTCTTGAGAATAGGAGGGATATAAATCTGTGTTGTGGATAAGTCATAATGATTCATAGCGTTGACGATAGGGGAAAATTGAGAGGTGGAGCCATTGAGTCCATGGAGACAAACGATAAGTTTTTTTTTGGTAGAAGATAAGGTGGGGATATGTGAGCATTTTCGGATTTCGGAAGGTGTAGGTTTGTTAAGAAACTTGAAGATTCTAGGTAGCGCTGAGAAAAAAGCTTTTACACAGCTGCGTACGAAGCTTGCCACTTTTTGCCATCTGGATAATCTCTCAAAAGAGGAGATACACGCAGAAGGAGTGTCAAAAAATCGAATATTGTCTACGACTGTATAATTCATTTTTTCTGGGTAATGAAATTAAAAACAAAACCCAATTATATTAATATACAAATAAAAAAAGAATAGAATGTTGTTTTTTATTTTATATATGTAATTATATAAACGTAAATTAAATAATTCTTCATGAAGAATGGACAGCAGGATATCCCATAAGCGTCTGGTGATTATAGGAATGAATGTTGATGGTGGCTAATTGACCAATAAGCTCGTCAGGTCCATCAAAGACCACATTTTTCCAGCAGCGAGTGCGTCCTTTGAGTTTTCCATCACGGCCCCGTTTTTCCACAAGAATTTCTACATCTTTTCCAATAAAATCTTGACGCTCTTCGGCGCAGGTTTTTTCATGAAGTTCAAGAAGCCTGTGAAGTCTTTCTTGCTTGATCTCTTCAGAGATGTCATCTTTCCAACGAATAGCAGGAGTCCCTTTGCGGGCGCTATAAGTAAAGATGAAGGCGACCGAATAACGAATTTGCTTAAAAATCTCATAAGTTTCTAAAAATTCTTCTTCTGTTTCTGTCGGAAAACCCACAATGATGTCTGTGCCTAAAGAGACATTAGGGACAATACTGCGTAGTAAGGCCACCTTTTCTAAGTATTGCTCTTTAGTGTAGATGCGGTGCATTTTTTTGAGAATGCGGCTTGAGCCTGCTTGTATGGGGAAGTGCACAAATTCACAAAGAGAAGGGAGATCACGGATAGCCTGCATCAGCTCTACTGTGATATCGATAGGGTGACTTGTCATAAAGCGCACTCTTTCTAACCCTTCTATTTTATCTAAGCGATAGAGAAGATCGTGAAAAAGAGTCGCCCATTCAGGACGGTCTTTTCCATAACTGTTCACGTTTTGCCCAAGTAAAGTGATTTCTTTATACCCTTCAGCAACGAGTTTGCGACACTCTTGTTCAATATCTTCTGGAGACCTCGACACTTCTTGACCTCGGGTATAAGGAACTACACAATAGGTACAGAATTTATCACACCCTCTGATGATAGAGACAAAGGCTTTGACCTTGTCATCACGGTGAGCGAGTAAGTAATCAAGATTTTCTTCAAACTGCTCTTCGGTTTTGATCGCTGGAGATCCTGTCTGGATCACTTCATCAAGAATGTTGTTGAGATCGGAAATATTATTGGTTCCAAGGACAAAGTCAATATGGGGAAGCTTACGAAAAAGGCTCTCCTTTTTGGCCATAGCCATGCAACCTGTAACCCCTATCATAGGGCGTCTTCCCTTAGATCTACCCAAAAGACCGATCTTACCCATCACTTTTCTTTCAGCAAGATCTCGGATAGAGCAGGTATTGAAAATGAGAAGATCGGCATCATGCTCTTCATAGACCCTTTGCAGCCCCCGCTTTAGCAGCTGTCCTACCATAATCTCTGAGTCGAGCTCATTCATCTGGCAGCCGTAGGTTTTAATATAAAACTTTTTTGGATCTCTCATGGGTCGTTTCTATTTTCTATTTAGAACATAGCCTAGTTGCCGGCGATTTTAGGGAAAGAGTCTCATTAAAGCAAGCATCAAGGGGAATTTTTGTGGCCAAGAGGGGTTATCAGTTGGCAAAAAAGAAAAAAAGACTTATCCTTACGGTCTTTTAGGATATAATTAATTCAGGTTTGGAAAGGATGAGCAAGCGAAAAAACAAAGAATCGACGTTGCTTTTGAAAAAAGAAGAAGTGGGTTCTGCAAGAAGATGGTTCCTTTTGGATGCAAAGGGCAAGACTCTAGGGCGTTTTGCTACAGAAGTAGCGACAATTTTAAGAGGAAAGCATAAGACGACATACACCCCACATGTTGATGGTGGAGATGGAGTGATTGTTATCAATGCCGATAAGATTGTTGTGACAGGTAACAAAGAAGCGCAGAAGAATTACATATACAACACTGGATTCACAGGTGGACTAAGGGAGATTCCTTATCACATCATGAAAGGAAGAAAGCCAGAGTTTATTATAGAGCACGCCGTTAAAGGGATGATGCCTCGCAATCGTTTAACAAGCACACAGATTACAAGACTTCGTGTGTTTGCTGGGGAGCAGCATGATATGCAAGCTCAAACGCCCTGCGCAGTCGAAATTTAATCAGTGATGGGGAAAAAAGGATTATGACAAAGCAAGATAAAGATATTATCGGAGTAGGAAGGAGAAAGACTTCAGTAGCTTCTGTGTGGCTCAAGAGAGGAAAGGGAGATATTCTCATTAATCGCAGAAAGTTAGAAGAGTACTTTCCGACAGAAGAGCAAAGAAGTATCGTCATGGCTCCTCTAGAAAAGTTAGAGCTTACAGGACGTTATGACCTTGTCATCCGAGTGAGTGGCGGTGGAGTAGAAGCGCAAGCTGTTGCGGCAAGACTGGGTATTTCTAGAGCTCTTGTGGAAGAAGACGAAGAGAGAAAACCTTCTTTAAAGGAAGAAGGGTTTTTAACAAGAGATCCAAGAAAGAAAGAAAGGAAGAAATACGGTCAGCCTGGTGCACGTAAGAGATTCCAATTCTCTAAACGTTAACAACTCTCTTTTCAGATGGTGTTTTACAAAACCTCCAGGTTCTCTGGAGGTTTTTTTTGCTTACACAGGATATTTCTTTTGCAGGTAATCTTTGAAATACTTTTCATTGAGAGAATGACCTGTAGCTTTTCTTAAGAGCTCATCAGGGGTATAGAGCCTTCCATGTTGGTGGACATGCTCTTTTAAATAATCGCGGATGAAAAGCAGTTGTCCTTGCTCAACTTTTGCGTTCCAATCAGGATATCTTTTTTGCAGGGCATCTAGCAGCTGGGCAGCATACAGGTTGCCAAGAGCATAGGTAGGAAAGTATCCAAAAAGTCCTGCTGACCAATGAATATCTTGCAAGCACCCTTCGGCATCGGTTTTAGGAGAAATATGGAGATAAGCTTGCATCTTGTCATTCCATGCTTGAGGGATATCTTTGACTTGTAAGGAGCCTTCTAGAAGAGCTTTTTCTAATTCGTAACGTAAGATGACATGTAAAGAGTAGGTTACCTCATCGGCGTAGATGCGGATAAGTGAGGGGGAGACTTGGTTGATAGCTTGGTAAAAAGAGGTGAGAGAAACATTTGCAAAGTGTTTAGGAAATGCTTTTTGTAAATGAGGATAGAAATAGGTCCAAAAGGGTAGCGATTGCCCTAAAAAACACTCCCATAGTTTCGACTGGCTTTCATGGATGCCCATAGAGAGAAATTCACAAAGAGGGGTGCCAAACCACTCTTCATTGAGCCCTTGCTCATAGAGACCATGACCTGCTTCATGAATGACAGAAGAGATATTTGCAGAAAAAAGATCACGAGTTTTTGTCACCGTTGTCATTCTCACATCTTTAGGATGCAAGCTCAGGCACATGGGATGAGAAGAGGTGTCAAGTCGATAGGTATCTTTTTGAAAGCCCATGCTTTCTACAAGAAAATAATCAAAATCCAACATCGCTTTTTCTTCAAAAGAGCCATAGAGAAAATCAGCTTGGACACTCTTTTTGGAGAGCTTGTGTGTAAGATCAATGAGAAAAGTCTTAAGGCCTGCAAACAGCTTATCGAGAGTTTTTGTTGTCATGCCAGGTTCATACTCATCAAGTAAAGCATCATAAGGATGGTCTTTATACCCTAGATAAGAGGCTCTTTCTCTACAGAGTTTTACAAGCCCCTCTAAATGGGGCTGAAAACTTGTAAAGTCATTAGCAGCTCTAGCTTCTGCCCATACAGAGGTTCCTTCAGACGTTGCCTTGGCAAAAGCCTTAACAAATTTTTCTGGGAGTTTTTTTTCTTTGACAACATCACGGCGCCACTCTCGCAAAGCTGCCTTTTGAATATCATCTAAACCTTGTACAGAAAGGAATTTTCCAGAGTCTAGATCTATGAAGTGAGAGAGCTTTTCTTGAAAGTGTGTGCTTGTCATCTCTTGATGCAACAGAGCTTCTATGTATTGCTTGTGCATAGAGCGAATCCCTATACCTTGCTTTGGCATATAGGTCTCTTGGTCCCAGCCAATCAGTGTAGAAATCGATTTAAGTACTTGTAGTTCCTTGCCTTTCTCCCAAAGAGAGGCGTAGAGAGTTTGAGCCGATTGCATATAGAAAGCTACCTTTTAAGAATTGATGACACGCTTTTCTCTTCTCTTCCGAAAAAGATCCGATACTAGAGTAGTGCTCCATTCTTTTAAAGGGGTATAAATAGCCCAGCTCATCACAAATAATGAAATGACAAGGCTGCCCATAATGATGTCTGTAAACCAGTGACATCCTGTAACAAGCCGAGGAAGCTGCCAATAGATGTTATAGAGAAAGGCAAGGATACCAGCTCGCCAGCCCATCAAATGAAATACACACATCGTAAATAAGATCGCCGTTGTTCCATGATCCCCTGGATAGGAGGTCATCGAGTACCCTTTCACTTTAATCCAAGGAAGCTTATGAGCTAAATTGATAGCAAATTGATAGACAAGAGAAGGGCTCTTACGTTGGATATGCAACACATCTAGACACAGCCAGCGATTGATAATGACGATGGTAAGACCCACAAGTAGACAAAAAAAGACGAGTTCAAACACCTTTTTGCTAAAGGGCTTATCTGTTTTTTTTGCAAGGTATAGGCCGAAAAAAGAGAGCATAACCACATCGTGCAGCCAATCAGTAAGATTGTGATTGGAGACAGCCCAAAAGGTTTGCCAAAAGAGACTTTTTTCAATAAACCCATTTACAAAAAGATAAAAATGGTAATCTATCATCTCCCAAAAAGGGTGTGAAAAATAGAGAAACCAGCTCCCTAAAAGACCCAGGATTACGCCATGGACAAGGAGAAGTTTCTTGATCTGCCAGCTGCTACCGGCTACATCCTCTGTTTTTTTTGTCATCATGATACTAAACAAGCTTTTTTAAACTTTACCCAAAAGCCTGTTATACAGAGCAAAAAAGGTAAAGAGATAATAATAATTGGATTCATGTTATTATTTTCACATAGAATAATAGCTGAATCAGTAATAATAAAAAAACTAATAACTCCAAATATAGAAATAGCATAAATCAGAAATATTGGTAACTTTCTTGAGAAATTCATGCAAAAAGGAGCGCAACTCATGATGAGTAAACAAGATAAAAAAGGAGATAATAACTTAAATACAAGGTGAGCTTTGGCAGACTGTGCAATTTTTGCTGGAGATTTCTTGGTGAGAAGATAGAGTTCAGAAAGACTCATCTGTTCTACAAGAGCGACTGTTGATAGATGAGACATAGGATCAATAGTCAGTTCTGGAAACAGATACTGTTGATAAGAGCCTTCCTTATATAAATTGCCTTGGTCATTTCGAACAAAATGGTCTATGTGATAACCCAAGCAGCCAGAGGTGTTGTGAACAAGGTGTTTGATTTTCCAGATGTCTCCCAAAGAGGGGAGGTAGTAGACATCGTATAGGGTGTGGGTTGTAGCATCATAGCGACCAAAGAGAAGATGCTCTTGATCTTGTAAAGTAAGATGATACGCTGAGGTAGCTTGGTAGTCTTGTTGCTCCTTTTTTCGAAAGTTTTGCTTTTCAAAAGATTCAAGATAGGGAAGCGCCTTAGGTATAACGATTTGAAAGTTATACAGTAGAAAAGCAGCAAGTAAGAGAGCGACCATAAAACAAGGACGCAGCAACGTACGTTTTTTTAACCCCCCTGTGAGAAGAGCGATGAGTGCATGGGACTGATTTAAGCTAAGTAAGATCTTATTAAGAGCGAGCACGAAGGCTAAAGGAAGAATGATTTCTGCCCGTTTTGTCATGAGATAGAAATAGTAGGTGAGATAATCATTCCAGTGTAGGTGGGAGATTTTAGAAAAGTGACGTGAGTGCATAGAAGAATCGATCACTATATACAGGACATAAAAGGAGACGAGTGCAAAGAGTAGATTTTTCATAAGTTGCACAAAGAGATGTCTTTCCCATAAGTGTTTCATGACTCGTACCCTTCTTGCACTCTTTTAAGAGAGCGTATACAAAGGACCCACACAAGGATTTGTGGAAGTATGTAGACAAGTAAGGCAAGAGAGGGCCTTTTATGAAGGGTCTTTCCTATGATGTAGCTCAAAAATAAGAAAGTGGTGAGTAGGCTAATCATGATAAGATGTTTTTTGTGAGAATTTCTTCCTATTTCCATACCAAAGGAGATACCAAGTAGGATAAAGGTAAGGGGAGCTAAGGTAAAAAAACTTCGTTTGTAGAGCTCAAAAAGACCTTTTTTCCAGGCGCTTTTAGAAGGGGAGTTTTCTAACATTTTGATGAGACAGAGCTTGGTAGGAAGTTGCTCATACCTTACCCTTCTGTGAGAGGATTTGAGCAGAGAGGTGAATTCTTCTGCTTTCATCACCATAAGAGCGTTATTTTCAAGGAGAGTGTCATCGGTTGTCTCACGATCTTGCAAGCTAGAGATCATAGCTAGATGTTTACCTGTAAGTATGCCTTTTTCTAAATAAAGCTCTTGCGCTGTAATCAAGGAGAGTTTTTTAGAAGAGGGGTCCAGAAAGGCAAGGATAAACTCTTTAGAGTGTGCAGGATCTTTTGTGAGGGTAAGATCTACAAAGGTATCTTTGATTGTCAAAAATTTGTTTTTTTTAAACATCAGCAGAGGATTGTCTTCTATGCTTTTGTGTAATAAGGAGATAGATTCCAGTTTGCAGTAGGGGCCAAGCTCTGACACAATGACAAAGTTCAGAAGAGAGAGTAGGGAGCCAGTGAGCAAAAGAGGAGTGAGTAAAGAGCTTAAAGAGGCGCCACAAGCGCGCAGAGCTGTCCATTCCTCCGTTTGGCTTAAGGTTTGTAGTAAGATCGTAGAGGAAATGAGTCCCGACAAAGGGATAGCAAAAGGTAAGATATAGGGAAGCTGGCAGAGGATAAACCAGAGCACTTTGGTAGGGTTTGCGCTAAAGGCTGCAAAGCGCGCTATCTCTTGGGATCGCATCACAAGGAGTAAAGCGACAAACGTCCCCACAGAGAGAAGAAAAAATTTACAATAATGTCTTAAAAGATAGCGCCATAAGATAGGCATGTTGCAATAACTCTATCTGGTCAATGATGAGTAAAGAGTAAAGGGTCTCTCTTTTTTTTAGAATCCTACTTTTCATAAGGAAAGCTCTTCGTAACAAAAGGTGTCTGTTTTACAATGGACTCCTATGTGGAAAATCGTACAAGAATGTTTACAAAGATATAAGCTAGAGAAGGGCCCTCTTCTTTTAGGGTATTCAGGGGGGGTAGACTCGGCCGCCTTACTTGCCTTGCTGCGCTTAGGGACTGCGGAGCTTCATGTCCTTCATATTCATCATAGCTGGAGACGAGAAGCTTTGAAGGAGGCTTTTCAGCTTGGAGAGTATGTGCGCTCTTTAGGCTTACCTTTCTATATGGAGTCCATCACAAGCATCGATCCTGAGATGGAGGGTAATATAGAAGATAAGTATCGCATAGAGAGAAGGAAAATTTTCCAAAAATATTATAAACTTACTTGCGCAAAAGCGCTAGTGCTAGCCCACCAACAAGATGATCAGGCAGAGACGGTGTTTAAAAGGGTCTTTGAAGGAGCTTCGTTAGGTAAGCTTACTGGCTTAAGAGAGTATGCAGAGCTCGATGGCATGATAGTTGTTAGACCCTTGCTGACTCTTTCCAAAGAAAAACTGTATAGTTTTTTAAAGAAAAATCAACTTTCTTATCTTGAAGATAGCACGAATAAAGATGTGCGCTATCTAAGAGGGCGGCAAAGAGAAAAAATTTTTCCTGAGATAGAAAAGGCATTTGGAAAGAGGGCTTCTCGCAATCTATGCCGACTAGCTGATGAGTTATCAGAGTATGCTACCTACATGACAAAACGTGTAGATTCTTATTACAAAGCGCTGTCACAAGGACCTTGGGGGTATTATCTGGACTTAGGTAGACTTCCTTACATCGAACCATTTGAGCTTGCCTATTTTGTTCGCCAGATGTGTGCATCTCTGCAGGTTGTGATTTCTTATGAAGGTTTAAAGACTCTTGTAAAAAATATTCTTCTTAAAAAAAGCGATAAGAAAATTATTGCGCAGTCTATTGAAATTCACCTGGATAGAAATAAACTATTTTTTCTGCGCTCTATAAAACAGGCGGAGAAACTCGTTATACAGAGCATCCCTTGCACATTTGTCTATCAGGGCTTGAGTTGGAAACTAGAGCAGGTGGAGCATAGAAATCTATCTAGAGGCTGGGAGGATCTATGGAAAGGATCTGTAGAATTTGCTGCTTTTCCAGATCTTGAGATGACTTTTTCAAATAGCGTAGCAAAAATAGGCCATACATCGATAAAAGAGATGTATCAAGAGCAAAAAATCCCTGTGCCATTGCGAGGAAAATTTTTTCAACTCTTTCAAAATCAGCAGCTATGTTTTGATCCATTGCTGCCTATCTGCGATAAACGTTGCTGCGGCCAAAAAATCTTTAGACTCTCAATGATAGATAGCATATAGATACGAATATTTTCATGGCCTGAAAACAGGAGAGATTGTTATGCTGGAGCGCTTAAGTGGCTGGAGTTTAGTCAGTGTGAGGTTAGAAAGTTTTTTATACTGATGAGTTGGTCTTGATTTTTTGATATGTTTTCTGTTGTTTTTTGTTTTAAATTAAGTGTAATAAAACATTATATGTAAAAACGAAAACAATTCACCGTTAAATATAGGATTTTTGTACTAAGATGAATAAAGATAATAAAATGAAGCCTGATTCTAAGAAAAAGCTACCTGGCGGCTTTTTAATCTTGCTCTTAGCTGTGGTTCTTATTGTGTTGCTTGTACAGAATTTAACGGGGGATAAAGGAGGTCGCGTATCCTTTAGCTATCAAGTAGAGCACCTTGTCAATCTTGATCTCCTTGAAAAAGAGTATAATAAGAAAATTGCTTTAAATGACAACTTAGTCACCTTTAGCGGTAAATTTAAGGAAAATTTGAGTGATGATGCGAAGGCTAGATATCGCTACTTAGAGTTGCTGAGCAAAAATCATGAGTTAAGTGGTGAGAAGGGAAGGCTTACCAAAGAGCTGGGTGTTTTAGAAAAACAAGTTAAAGATGCAGCCGATCTTTTCTTGCATCTGAGCGGTATTCCTATTCCTAAGGGAGGGTACCGAGTTATAGACCCTTACTATGATTCTGCAGAAAGAGAAAATGCAATTATCATCAATAAGCTCTCGAGCAAAGATATTGCAAGCGTTCGTGATGTAGAAAGAGAAGCTAAGGCGCTTGGAGAGCATCCTACGCAAGAGGGGATTGAGTCACTGGGAAGAGATTTACATCTACTGATTCAGCATTTTCGTTCTCCAACTTTAGGAATTGGTAGCGAAACTCTTAAGACAGAACTTAACCACCTACATCAGAGGGTAGAATATACATTTTCTTCTCAAACAGAGCTGACTCCAGCGCAAATCTTAGCGGTCTATGAAGGGGCTTTAGATGATTTGCAGCAGATGGTGACAGAGCTAAATACGGTGAAACAGTATGCTCGACTACTACCTTTGAGAAGTGTTCGTAGCTATCTAGAGGATTTATCTCAGTATGGTCTTGTAGATGAGAATCTTCAGAAAAATACAGCTCAGCTTGACAAAGCGCGTCAGCGTGTTGCCGATGTGATTTGGTTTTTTAACAATAAGGAAATTTCTACGAAAGTCCTTGAGGAACAAGATCCAGAGGCTTTTAATCAGTGGTTTGCGCAAGCAAAGGCAGAATGGGATAATTTTGCCTATAACAAAGGAGCTTTGTTTAAAGCCCCCGATCAGCCACGCAATCTCGTTTTAGAAAAAACATTCAAAAGTGAAGAACCCTCTCCTAACTATTTTAGCTATATTTTAACACTACTTCCCATCCTACTCATTGTTTTACTGCTTTGGTTTGTGTTTTCTAGGCAAATGAAGGGCATGGGATCTTCTGCGATGAATTTTGGAAAATCTCCTGCGAAACTTTTGAATAAAAGCGCTAATCGTGTCACTTTTGCAGATGTTGCAGGGATTGATGAAGCCAAAGAAGAGTTAGAAGAGGTTGTGGAATTTTTAAAAGATCCTACCAAGTTTACAGCCTTGGGAGCTCGCATTCCTAAAGGAGTGTTATGCATTGGTCCTCCAGGGACAGGTAAAACCTTGATCGCAAAAGCGGTAGCTGGAGAAGCGGATAGACCATTTTTCTCTATATCAGGCTCTGACTTTGTGGAGATGTTTGTTGGAGTAGGAGCTTCACGTATTCGTGATCTTTTCGACCAAGCGAAAAAGCAGGCTCCTTGCATTGTGTTCATTGATGAAATTGATGCTGTGGGTCGTCATAGAGGCGCTGGTATTGGTGGAGGACATGATGAGAGAGAGCAAACCTTAAACCAGCTTCTTGTTGAGATGGATGGCTTTGATACCAATGAAGGGGTCATTTTGGTTGCGGCAACTAACAGGCCTGATGTTCTTGATAAAGCGCTCTTGAGACCTGGTCGTTTTGATAGAAGAATTGTGCTCGATCTTCCAGATATCAAAGGTCGTTTTGAAATTTTAAAAGTACATGCTAAGAGAATCAAGCTTGATGTGAGTGTGGATCTTATGCAAATTGCTAGAAACACTCCTGGGTGTTCCGGAGCGGATCTAATGAATATTCTCAACGAATCAGCTCTTCTTGCAGCAAGAAAAGGACGCTCTGCTGTGACGAATGAAGATACTCTTGAAGCGTGCGATAAAGTGCGATACGGCAAAGAAAGACGTAGTTTAGAATTAGATGAAAATGAGAAACGTAACACTGCTTATCATGAGTCAGGTCACGCAGTTGTAGGTCTTGTCGTTAAACATTCGGATCCTATTGAAAAAGTGACCATTATTCCAAGAGGGTTCTCTTTAGGAGCTACCCATTTCTCTCAACAAAAAAACAGAGTCAGTTATTGGAAAAGAGAGCTTGTTGACAAGCTAGCTGTTCTTATGGGAGGACGTGTTGCTGAAGAGATCTTCTTAGAAGATATTTCTTCTGGCGCTCAGATGGATATCTCTCAAGCTACAAATCTTGCCAGAAGCATGGTTTGTGAGTGGGGGATGACGGATGCTCTTGGACAGGTTGCTTATGATCGTAGAGGTGAAGAGGGCTCTTATTACATGCCAGGTCACTCTGAGAAAAGTTATTCAGAAGACACAGCCAAAGAAATCGATGAAGAGGTGAGAAAACTCTTACATGAAGCGCATGGGACTGCAAAAGAGATCATTGTGCAGCACAAAGATAAAGTTGAGCTCATGACGCAGATGCTTATGGAGTTTGAGACACTGGATCAAGAAGATGTCAAAGCGATTATGAGCGGAGAATGGAGTCTAGAGAAGAAGAAGATTAAAGTAGAAAATGCAGTGAAGGCGCATCGTAAGCTGCCACCGCCACCGCCGCAGACTCGAGAAGAAGCTTCTTCTCAGCAACCCACAGCGAAGCCAAGACCTCAACAGGCTTAAGAGGCTTTGTTTAACTTTTTTTGTGTTTTATAAAAAAATCTATATTACAAAAGTAATAAAAACCATTTTTAATGGCAATTAAATAGCGCTTTCAAGGACAATATCTTCTTACTTTGAGAGTCATGTGCTTTCAATAAAAAATTCGATGTCAAAAAACATAGGAGACAAAGTCTATGGCTGGGTTATTACCATTATGGAGAAGTGTTTATTACGCTATTCAGGGGCTTGTTCAAAGGCAACCGCATCCTTTTGTGACACAGAACTTAAAGATAGTTGAGGAGTGCCAAGCTCAAGGCAAGTCTGTTCAAGATACAATCAATAAACTTGCTGGACAGGCTCTATCGCATTATCAATGCAGGCCGCATGGAGATTGGATTGCTGCAACATGTGCTGAGATGAAAACTTTTGATCAGCTTTGTAGGCAACTTAGAAAATTTCCTTACGATGGGATTATTAATATGGATCAACACTGGGAAAACATAAAAAAGAGTCAGCCTAAAAAATAAATGCTGATCCTTTTAAAGATTGTATTATGTAGTCAAATTTTTTACAAAAATAGCAATTCTTTGAGCTAAGTCAGGCTTTTCGAATTTTTCTACTTGAGTATGCAATACTGCAAGAAGAACAACTCTTGTGCCGGCCAGGATGTACATGGTTCCTACCTGGTCAACTTTTACGTGGTCTTCACGAGTGCCTACCATGGCGATTTTATTGGCTCCTGAATATCTGGTGGTGTTGTCCGGACAACTTTTGATATATAATCCAGCTTCATCTTCACCACATTCGCTCTTTCTTAATACAAATGTTCTATCAGGGCATTCGTTGGCTTGTTTAACAAGATCCTCGGCATTACTGGATCCATGGAATGCAATCGCAAACAATTTATCATTACTTTGTAGAGCTTTCCCAATTATTGCATTAAATTGATTTTCAGTAACTGCATCTTGAACAATACCCTGAACTTTTTTTAATGTTACAGTTGGTGTTATAGCAGGATGACTCCAGTAATGTCCATACTTTACAGGAGGAGGAGTACAAGCAGCTTTCATAGCTCTGTATCCGTTAGCAACACATCTTAAAACTTTCATAATTAACCTCTATTAATTATTATGTTATTAATATAAAAATGATATTATATATTAAAATAATATATTATTGCAATTATTTTTTTTTAATTACAACTTGTTTATAATAAAACAGTTGTAGATTGATTATGACAGTAGCGAAAAAAGAGTTTTTAAGAAGAAAGTGACTCAACCTATTTAATGTTAATAGGTTATGGTTATTGTATTCAATACTCAAAAGGAGAGAAGGATATTTCTTTGCAGAAGATATTGGATTTATTCGAACAGCTACACATCTAACTGATTTTGCATTAGGTGAGAAGATTCTTAAAGGAAAAAGCCACTCAACACTCTTTGTCAGGGTGCTAAGTGGCTTTTGTTGGGTATGTAACAAAGATCTGCTTTACCTGCGAGGGGCAGGAAGAAGCGCTTTATGAGAGAGTTTGATCTGACCCCTATCATTGATATCTAGTACCTTCACATCGATATAATCACCTTCTTTAAAGAGATCAGAGATGTTATCAATCTTGGAATGAGATAGCTCAGAAATATGACAGAGACCCTCTTTGCTGAAAATCGCTACAAAGATCCCAAAAGCCACGATGGATACAATACGCCCTTTGTAGGTTTTTCCGATTTCCACATCTGAGGTAAGTTCTGTGATGATTTGCTTAGCCCTCTCCATAGATTCACTGCTTGTAGAAGCAATATTGACAGTTCCACTATCATCAATATCAATTTCCACACCCGTTTCATCAATGATAGCTCTAATCTGTTTACCTCCTGGACCAATCAAGGTAGCGATTTTGCTAGGCTTCACTTGAAGAGTTTCAATACGTGGTGCATAAGCAGAAAGATGCTCGCTTGTTTTTGGACAAGCCTCTAGCATTTTATGCAAAATATGAATACGCCCTTCTTTAGCTTGCGCAAGAGCTGCTTTCATGATCTCTGTAGAAATCCCTTCTACTTTGATGTCAAGCTGGAACGCAGAAATACCGTGAGCATCTCCAGCTACTTTAAAGTCCATATCTCCCAAAGCATCTTCAACACCTAAGATGTCTGATAAGATAGCAAAGCGATTTTCCTCCAAGATAAGACCCATCGCTATACCGGCAATAGATCTCTTGATAGGTACTCCTGCCACCATCATGGCAAGGCAGCCGCCACATACAGAAGCCATCGAAGAAGAGCCGTTAGATTCTGTAATCGTCGATTCCAATCGGATCGTGTAAGGAAAATGAGATTGAGCAGGAATGGTAGCCTCTAAAGCTCTTTCTGCAAGAGTTCCATGACCTACTTCTCTTCTTCCTGGAGGACCTATTCTTCCCACTTCTCCTACAGAAAAAGGAGGAAATGCGTATTGGAGATAGAACGTTTTCACCCCTTCTTTAGAAAGGTTCTCAAAACGCTGCCCAGCATTTTTTCCACCTAAGGTACAGACGGCTAGGGATTGCGTTTCTCCTCTTGTGAAAAGAACACTACCATGCGCTCTAGGAAGAGGGGAGACATCAATATGAATAGGTCTGATATCTTCCATCCTTCTGCCATCACTTCGGATATTGGTGTTAAGGATTTTTTCACGAAGAATTTTGGAAGAGAGGTTTTTAAAGGCTAAAAGAATATCTCTTTTCTTGTAGATAGACTCTTGATCGGGAGGAGAAAGTTTTTCAAGAACAGTTGCTTTAATTGCGCTTTCTGCTTCTTCTCTTTCTGCTTTCCCTTGGATTTCAAAAGCCTTGACAAGCCCATCATAGGCAAGAGCAGTAATATCTTGAGAGAGTTTTTCTGGAAGAGGTTGTACAGAGTTAAAATTCTTCTCTTTTCCAGCAATTTTCTGGAAATCATTTAGACAAGCTGTGATTTGCTTAATAGCAGCATGCCCTTCTTCAACCGCTTCTAAGAGCTGCGCTTCTGTCAAGAAATCACAATATCCTTCGATCATCAAGATGGCATCTTCTGTACCAGCAAGAACAAGGTCGAGTTTGGACTTTTCTTGCTCTGGAATGGTAGGGTTAATCACAAAACGGTCTTCGATGAGTCCTACACGCACAGCTGCAACAGGCTTTACGAAAGGAATATCGGAGATAATGAGAGCTGCAGAGGCAGCGCAGATAGCTAGAGGTTCTGTAGCATGTTCATGATCAAAAGAGATAACATAAGAAAGTAGTTGTACTTCATCATAATAGCCTTCAGGGAACATAGGACGCAGAGGTCTATCTATCAATCTACAAGAAAGAATTTCTTTTTCAGAAGGCTTGCCTTCTCTTTTAATGAATCCACCGAGAGTTTTACCTGCAGAAGAGAATTTTTCAAAATAGTCCACACGTAGGGGTAGAAAATCGGTCTCTTCTGAGGATTTTGCTGAGCAGGCCGTAGAGAGGATCATTGTGTCGCCCGTTCTGGCAACGACAGCTCCACCAGCTTGTCTTGCGATCTTTCCTGTTTCAAAGGTAATGGTTTTTCCGCCGATAGAGACGGATGCATGTTGAGGTTTAAACAAAATAGACTCCTTTATTGGTTTAGGTCTAATAGGACATCAGCGAAGCCTCTTGGACATCCATTTTTATAGGACATATTCAAAAAATTTGAATGCATTCCATAAAAATGAATGAAAGCTAAGAAGCCGAGCCAAAACCTACTATGGGTTTGTAAACAAGAAAATCTTAACAACTCACAGGATTAGATTCAATCTTCAGAAAAGGTAAAAAAAACAGCGCTAAAGTAAAATCCCTTAGCGCTGTATAGAAATAAAAATCATAAGAAAAGATTACTTACGTAGATTCAGCCTAGTAATCAGTGTCTGGTAACGCTTGGTGTCGGTGGAATTTAAATAATCCAATAACTTGCGTCTTTGACCTACAAGCTTCAAAAGAGCTAGTCGAGAACTATGATCTTTTGGCGCTAGTTTTAAATGCTCGGTGAGTTCTGCGATTCTTTCCGTTAAAATCGCAATCTGCACGTCAGCAGAACCAGTATCCTTTTCATGTAACTGGAACTTCTTTGTGATCTCTTCTTTTGTTCCTTTATCTAAAGACATTAGTAGCTCCCTATCTGAGAGTTTTAGACATAGACATATAAAAAAAATGCTCTATAACATTGCCCAAATTCTATCACACAATAGAAAATATATTCAATGCCAAAGAAGAGTCTTCTGTGTTAGGCTGTTTTCTCTAGTTTTTTTTTGTTAAACGTGACTATCTTACTAATTTATATTAATATATATTTTTTATTTTTATTTATATACTAAAGGTGTTTTTTTAAATCATGTGCAAAAATAAAATAATAGATTTTTCAAAAACAGATGAAATATGGATGAAAGTTGCTTTGGAAGAAGCTAAAAAAGCATATTGTGCCAAAGAAGTTCCTGTAGGCGCTATCCTGGTTAAAGAAGACGTTATAGTGGCAAGGGCACATAACCTCATAGAAAGCCTACAAGACCCAACAGCTCATGCGGAAGTGTTGTGTATACGTAAGGCTGCAGAAGAAATGCACAATTGGAGGCTTGTGGGGACTACTTTGTATGTTACCCTTGAGCCTTGTAGTATGTGTGTGGGAGCTTTACTGCTAGCTAGAGTAGACCGTATTGTCTGGGGGGCTCCAGATCTTCGTCATGGAGCCTGCGGAAGTTGGGTGAATTTAATGGCAAGTAAACATCCAACACATGAGTTGCTCTTTAAAGGAGGAGTGCTTGAAAATCAATCTAGAGAACTGTTACAACAATTTTTTAGAGAAAGGCGTCAAGGGGTTTTATGATGGAAGAAGAGCTCGATCAGTTAATTGCATGGCAGCAAACTAAGCTTTTGGAAGTAGCTAGACGTATTATTCCGCATGTAACTCAAGAGGATATTATGCAGCCTTTTGATTTTCCTGAGCTTGAAGAAAGTCCTCTATTTCGCTATGAAGAGGGTGTGTGGAGTGGGCTTTTACAAGCCAAAACACTTCTGCTGCAGTGGAGTAGAGCGCAAGACTAAGAAGTTCTTTTTTTACGCTTGAGAATCCGTTTCATCTTCCATTTTTCAAGCCAACTTAGGGAGTTTTTCCCTTCAGTAGCTATTTTTGAAAGACAGATGTCTAAAAACTCTTCGTCGGAGAGGATGACTTTTCCTGTTGTAAAGTCATACACCTTCCCTTTGCAGTGAGGTTGGTATTTCGAAGAAGAGTTGAACAGGGTTTGCAGCTTGTGACTAAGCCGGATGACTCCCTTTTCAAAAGAGTGGAAAAGGGGAAAAGGGCCATGTATTTGCCATACGCAAAGAGCATAGAGATAGCCAAAGCCAATAGAGCTCAAGTATAACACAAAATGTGTCAAATGACCTTGAGATAGGTCTGTCAAAAGATTAATAGCAAGAATACCTGCTATAAGCCACTTGATTTTGATGGGAACCATAAAAAATACCAAAACCTGCATCTCAGGAAGAATCATCATCCAAGCGGTGAGGATAGTGTATAAGGCAGGATAGACTCCTGCAATAGGAGCAAGAGATCCTGTATGTAGCAAGGAAAGAGAAGCGATAACCCCGCTGAATACACCTCCCCCTATATAGAGGATCAAGAAGTGTCGTAAACCTTGTCTTTGCAGTAGGGAAGAGCCTACAACCCAAAGAAAGTACATATTGAATAAGAGGTAGAGTATAAAACCTAAAGAAAGGCCTCCAGCTTGAGGACTGACAAAAAAATAGGTGATAAGCTGCCAGAAAAACCCTTTTTTCAGTCCCCACAGAGATAAAGAGAAAAGAACTTGAGGGGAAGGGAGTTTCCACTGAGGAAACCATACATCAAATAAAGCGCAAAATAGGCTAAGAGCGACATGAATAATGACCAAGCTCTTAAGAATGGTCAAGGGATGCACATAGCTATTTTTTGAATAAAATGATCTCACTGCAAACAGCCTGTACATCGAAGATGTTTAAACCACGCGATTATTTCAAATTCTTGATTTGTTGGCCATGCTAATTTTCACCTGGGAACCTCTCCTAAGAAAGGACTTGTTTTTAATACATTATGAAGATAACCTCAGTGATCTAAAAAAATGGTCGAGCTGACTTCAACTCAAGGGGTTTACATCATGAAAAAGAAAGGGCATCCTCCCTATCAGAAAGTTTTATTTGTAGATACAGCAACAGGTTATAAGTTTGTTTGTGGTAGCACCTTGCAACCTAAAGAAAAAGAGGTGTTTGAGGGGAAAGAGTATCCTGTGTATAGAGTGCCTATTTCTTCGAAGTCTCACCCTTTCTTTACAGGGAACCAACAGTTTGTGGATGCAGAAGGTCGCGTAGATAAATTTAAGAAGCGCTACACTAACAAAAAGCTTGAAGCAGATAAGCAACTAGAAAAAGATAAGCAAAAAGCAGAAGAGCTCAAAGCTGAGAAAAAAGCTAAAAAGGTTCCTGCTTCTGTGAAGGTTGTAGCTACCAAAGAAGAAGAAACGGCTCCTGCAGCAAAGAAGGCAGCTCCCAAAAAGAAGGTTGGGTCTAAAGAAAAAAAACCATCGTAACTGATGGCGAGTAGGCTCTTCGTATGAAAGCAAAAATTGAAAAGCTCTTAAAGAGATTTAGTGAAGTAGAAGAGCTGCTAGGAAGAGCCGAAGTCGTTGCTAATCAAGCGCAATACAAGCAACTAACCACAGAGCATGCTTACTTGTCAGAGCTCAGTGAGCTATGGCAGGGGTATGTGCGCGCTGAGAAAGCGGTGCAAGAAAATCAAAAGCTTCTACAAGAAGAAAAAGACCCAGAGCTTATAGAATTCATTAAGGAAGAGATTCAAGCAAATAGCAATCTAAAAGACTCTTTAGACAAGAAGCTTCATTTGTTGCTGGTGCCACCAGATCCAAGAGATCATCGTAATATTATTTTAGAGCTTAGAGCAGGCACAGGCGGTGATGAGGCTGCTTTGTTTGTAGGAGATTGTGTTCGCATGTACAGAAACTATGCAGATCAGCATGGGTGGAGTGTGGAACTACTCTCTTCTGCGCCTTCTGATATGGGTGGATACAAAGAATATATTGCTGTGGTATCTGGAAAAAATGTGTTTAGACTCATGCAATATGAAGCAGGTACCCACCGGGTGCAAAGAGTTCCTGCTACGGAAGCGCAAGGGAGAGTCCATACGTCGGCTATCACGGTAGCTGTGCTCTTAGAGCCAACGCAAGAGGAAGAGATTAAGATCGATGAAAAAGATTTAAAGATCGACACGTATAGAGCTTCTGGAGCGGGTGGGCAACACGTGAATACGACAGATTCTGCTGTAAGAATCACACATCTTCCCACAGGAGTTGTTGTGTACTGCCAGCAAGAGAGATCTCAGCATAAAAACAAAGAAAAGGCGATGCGCCTTCTAAGTGCCAAACTCGTTGAGACAAAACGGAAACAGCAGCAAGAAGAGATTTCTTCTCTTCGCTTATCACAAGTGGGTTCAGGAGATCGCTCAGAAAGAATCAGAACCTATAACTTTCCTCAGAACCGTGTCACAGATCATCGTATTGATCTCACCTTATATAAGCTAGATCGCGTTATGGAAGGAGAGTTAGACGAATTCACAGAAGCGCTTGTAGCTTATTATTACGATATAAAACTAAAAACTGCCTCATGAGTACTCTTGGTGATGTACTCTTCTCTCTGTATCATACCTGGCAAGATGTGCCAAGACGTGATATTCAAGACCTTGCTGCTTTTGTTTTTGGGAAAACAAGAGATGAACTCTTTTTATCCCTAGAAGAGGCGTCTGACACCATTTCCGAAGATAAGCTCAAAGAGCTTGTGGCTAAAAGAAGCGCTCATTACCCTTTTGCTTATCTTGTAGGAAAGGTGCATTTTTGCAATTGCTCGATTGCTGTCAATTCTCATGTGCTCATTCCAAGGCATGAGACCGAGCTTTTATTACATAAAGTTATGCAGAAAATCCAAAAGCGCCAAGTACAAGTTGCCTATGATCTATGTACAGGCTCTGGCTGTTTAGGGATTGCTTTAAAAAAACACTATCCATCTGCTGATGTATACCTAGCAGATATTTCTCCTTATGCTTTGGAGATTGCTCAAAGTAACGCAAAGAAAAACCAAGTTTCTATAACAGCACTTCTTGGAGATCTTATGGAGCCTTTTTGCTGCGCTTCTAAAGCAGATGTGGTGCTTTGTAACCCCCCTTATATTGCAGAAAATGAGTTTGCTGATTTAGAGCCTTCCGTACGAGAATTTGAGCCTAAACAAGCGCTGGTATCAGGCTCTTCTGGCTTAGAGATCTTTGCAAGACTTGCTACAGAGCTACCTCCTCACATAAATCCAGGAGGTCTACTGGCTTTGGAGATAGGGCATCTTCAAGCTGAAGAGGTAAGTAAAATTTTTTCTAAGCATCCTTGGAAGATTCTTAGTATAGAGAAAGACTATGCACAATTGGATAGGTTCATTTTTCTTGAGATCGAATAAAGCGATAGAGTACACTAAGCAAGGCCTCCCTTTACAACTAGGGAGAGGTTTGAGTAGGGTGTAAAGAAATTATTATGTTCGGCGCATTAACAGAAAAATTTCAGGATCTTTTTGCGAGATTTAGCTCAAAGAAAGTGCTTACTGAGGATGCTCTTTCGGAAGTTGTTCGAGAGGTAAGGCTTGCTTTGTTGGATGCTGATGTGAACTACACAGTAGCTTCTCAGTTTATCAAAAAAGTCAAAGAAAGAGCTATAGGTAGCGATGTATTAAAGTCGGTCTCGCCTAGAGAGCAGTTTGTGAGTATTATCCATGATGAGCTTGTAGAGCTTATGGGTAAAGAGGAGCCTTCTCTGTATCTTAAAGGGTATCCTTCTGTCATTCTGATGTGTGGTCTTCAAGGAAGTGGTAAGACGACGCAAAGTGCCAAGCTAGCCCATTTTTTACTCACCTCGCAAAGTAAGAAGGTGCTCCTTGTTGCTTGTGATTTGCAAAGGCCTGCCGCTGTTTTGCAATTGCAAACTCTTGGCAAGCAGATAGGGGTTGACGTGTTTGCTCTTGAAGGAGAGAAAGACCCTATCTATGTCGCTAAAGAAGCTATGAAAAAGGCTAAAGCCGAAGGTTTTGAGGTGGTTATTGTCGATACAGCAGGTCGATTACATATAGATGATCCTCTCATGAAAGAGCTAGAAAAACTCAAAAAAATCGTGGAACCTCATGAAGTGTTTTTTGTGGCAAGCGCTGCTACAGGTCAAGATGCTGTAAAAACGGCAGATGAGTTCAATCAGCGCATAGGCATCACAGGGACGATTTTAACAATGCTCGATGGAAATGCTAGGGCAGGAGCTGCGATCTCTATCAGAGAAATTACGAAAAAGCCGCTAAAGTTTGAGGGAATCGGAGAGAAAGTGACCGATTTTCAGCCCTTTAATGCACATTCCATGGCAGATCGAATCTTAGGGATGGGGGATATTATTAACCTTGTCCGTAAGGCAAAAGAACACGCCGATGAAAAAGAAGAAGAGCGATTAGAAGAAATGTTTAGGAAGGCGTCATTTACCTATGATGACTATCTTAAGCAGCTTAATCGTATTAAAAAGATGGGGTCTATCAAAAGTCTTTTGAAGATGATTCCAGGGTTTTCTCAAATGGCTGATATGGATTTTTCTGATAAAGAGTTTTGGAAATCAGAGGCGATGATTTTGTCGATGACCCCCAAAGAGCGTCTAGGCATGGAAGATTTGCAGCCTAGCCGAAGACGTCGGATTGCAAACGGCAGCGGCACAACGATAGACGATGTCAATCGTATGGTTAAAGGGTTTAAAAGGCTTAGGCAGATGATGAAGCAGATGCCAAAAATGAAAAAAGATTTTTTAAAAGACCCTTCTATGATGTCTAAACTCACCCAGGGCAAGACCCGTTTTTGAGGTGGGTAAAAAAAAAGTCAATGGTAATTCACAAATTGTATCGAGTTTTTTAGGTTTTTTTATTAGAATCCGTGGGAAAAACCAGGAGAGAGTGATTTATGGCACTGAAAATACGTCTACGTCAGCAAGGTCGCACTAACCACACAACTTACCGTATTGTCGTTACAGATACGCGTTATCCAAGAGATGGTAAGTATATTGAGATGTTAGGATGGAGCAGACCTTTTGATACGATTGGAGAAACATCAAACGTTGATGGCGAAAGAGTGGATTATTGGCTCAATCAAGGAGCTGAGATCTCTGAGAATGCTAAGCTGTTGATTGCAAAGCTAGCCCCTTCTGTCATCGATGCTTATAATCAACGTGTGCAGAAGAAGAGAGTGGCGATACGTGAGCAACGAAAAGCAGCACGAAGAAAGAAAGCCAAGGCTTAAATTTTCTATCCTTTCACTGTTTCCTGAATATTTTCGAGGACCTTTTGATGTAAGTATGATCAAAAGGGCTAGGGATCGTGGGATTGTCGATGTAGAATTGGTTGATATCAGATCTTTTGCTCACGACAAGCATAAGACAGTAGATGATAGACCTTATGGGGGAGGACCTGGAATGGTGCTCAAACCAGGACCTTTAGTGGAAGCAATTCGTAGTGTTAAAGGAGAAGGATCTCATGTAGTGTACCTTTCTCCACAGGGAAGACCTCTTGACGCTGCTAGATGTCGTGAACTGGCTGAATATTCTCATATTGTCCTTGTTTGTGGACACTATGAGGGTATCGATGAGAGGGTGATTGATCTAGAAGTAGATGAGGAGCTGTGCATCGGAAGCTATGTACTTACTAGTGGAGCTCCTGCAGCAGTTGTTGTTGTAGATTCTGTAGTGAGGTTTTTACCCGATGCCATAGGGCATCCCGATGCTGTGAATCAAGATTCTTTTGAAGAGGGAATGTTTGATGCACCTGCCTATACAAGACCTTTGGTTTTTGAGGGTTTAGAGGTTCCGGAGGTGCTGCGTAGTGGAAATCATAGCGCGATTCAAACGTGGAAAAAAAAGCAGGCGTTAACAAAGACAGAGCAAGTACGTCCTGACTTGTTACAAATATGCTCTAGGAAAAATAGCTAAGAGTTTTTTGAGGAAAAGGAGTTTATAAGATATGAGCCGGGATAGACTGATTGAAAAAATGGAAAAGGGTCAGCTTAGGAAAGATATCCCTGACTTTCGTGTAGGTGATACCGTCAAGGTACACACTAGAATCATTGAAGAAGGCAACAAAGAGCGTATTCAGGTGATTACAGGGACTGTGATTGCAAGAAGAGGCAAAGGTCTCTCAGAGATGTTTGCTTTGTATCGTATTGCTTACGGCGCTGCCATGGAAAGAGTGTTTCCTGTACATAGCCCACGTATTGCAAGAATTGAAATCATGAAAGAAGGTAAGGTAAGACGTAGCAAGCTCTACTATCTAAGAGGAGTGTTCGGTAAGAAAGCGAAGATTGAAGAGAGAATGATAGCTAGGAAAAAACAACCTCTGCTTCATGAAGATGCTCCTGCAGAAGCAAGAGGAGAACCTGTAACACCAGAAGAGGGACAAGAGTCCTAAGAAGAAGTTAAAAAGGTTCTTATACGTGATCACAGAGCAGCTGGAGCTTCCTACTTTTTTGTT
>Ga0172362_10000137_pt1 | contig 51308 bp, 35 predicted proteins | sample LakKivs1_kivu2a2_FD_114534 | JGI IMG/M metagenome (GOLD analysis project Ga0172362, IMG submission 114534) | Sediment microbial communities from Lake Kivu, Rwanda - Sediment s1_kivu2a2 | ecosystem: Environmental > Aquatic > Freshwater > Lake > Sediment | place: Rwanda: Western Province, Lake... | reverse complement strand
GCTTTACTTCAGATTTTTTTTACTTTTGCTCCGGAGAAATGCCGGAGTGGTCGAACGGGACTGACTCGAAATCAGTTGTCCTGCTTACGTGGGACCGGGGGTTCGAATCCCTCTTTCTCCGCTTATAGAATGAAATATAGCTTTAAGCTTAAGTTATGTCATGGATAGAATTTCTATTATCATTAAATCAATTAAAATAATGTTTAAACTGAAATATTATTATAAATTTAACTTGGCTTTTAATTCCTCAAGCAGTTTCGGAGGTACACTATAACCCATATGAAGGGCTTTAAGAAGGAGTTTATAAGATTTATTCAAGTCTTGAATATCGTAATAGACGATGCCGAGAACATAATAGCCATTTGAATCATTCGGTTTGATTTTAATATAATGATTAAGATCCTGAATAGCATTATTATACTGAAATAATTGATAATAAGCCCTTGCCCTGTTCAGAAAGACGATCGGATCAGGCGAGTTGTAGCGCAAATACATTGAATAATCTTGAACGGCAAGTGTATAATTACCGATCAAATAATAAGTATTCCCTCTTTGTAAATAAGCATAAACAAAGTTAGGTGATAATTCAACGGTTTTATTGAAATCATTAATAGCAAGATCATATTTCTTTAATAAATTGTAGGCAACTCCTCTGTTGTAATAGGCATTCACAAAATCGGTCCTGACAGCGAGAACCCTGTCGAAGTCACGGATGGCCTCATTGTATTGATTCTTTTTAAGATATGCAATGCCTCTCGAAAAATAGGACATGATGTAATCAGATGACCTATTCACATAATTATTGGCGTAAGTTAGCTCATCCTTATATATTTTACTTTCTACCAGAGTCTTTGTTATGAATATCCCAAGGACAAGAAAAAGGATACCGAATTGAACAATTTTATTAATTTTAAATGGTTTAACCTGTGCAATGAGTATAAAAGCCCCAAAAGATGCAGGATATAACCAATGATTATACACACCTCCTTTAAAAACAACAGGTACCAAAAGAAACATCATGAACCACAGGGCACCCCATAGGGTCATCCTTGAACTAATGGATTTTGATAGAATCAATATCACGATAATAACAAGAACCAAAGTACCGGTAATCAATGGCCAATGGCCATTTAATTCGAATGGAACGAAAAACCGCCCGAAAAAAATTGTCATTGACGAAATAGTTTTAATAATTGTTTGGGTCGCGTTTGGTTGTGCAAGATGCACATTACCACTCACAACATAAAATCTGAGAAGATACCAGCCTGCTAATACCGTTATCCAAATAATAGGAAAAATGATTTTCTCAGTCCGCTTATGATTTTCATGCAGTAAAAGATAATATATATAAAGTATAAAAGGCAGGACAATTGCAGACTCTTTAGTCAGCAAAGCACAAATTAAACAAAACAAATGTAAGATAAACCAATATATCTTATGCTCCCGGAAATAGTTGATACATGTAATTGCCGAGGCAAAAACGAACAGGCTAAGGATAACGTCATTTCGTCCCGGGATCCAGGCCACAGCAAGAACATTCGCCGGATGAACAGCAAAAATCATTGCAAACACAAACGAGAGAAGCGTATTGATACCTGTTTTAGTAAATAATCGAAATACAAGTAACACGGAAGCCATATGAAATATGACATTACTCAAATGATAAACAAAAGGAGATCCTCCTCCGATCAGAGTATCAAACATAAAAGTTATCATCAATAAAGGGCGATAATACCCGACAGCCCTTCCAAGAGTGGAATTTAAGAAATAAGATGGCAGGTTCGATATGTCTTTCAAAGAATCTAATTTCTGAACAATAAGCCATGTATCATCCATTGGAGAGAATGAATACCAGAACGTTTGAAAATAAACGGCCAATGTTAATATGCATAACCAAATATAGGGTTTCCATGAAGAAAGAAAAATCTTTTCATATTTAATATTTAAAGATTTCATCAATATTAAAAAATAATAACTAAAGATAAATAATAGATAAAATCATTAACAAAAATCTTTTCATAGAATCCGGTTCATCTTAATAAGCGAGGCCTTGATAAGAAAACTTGTAAATTTAGGTTGAAGGAAATATACGACCCCTGAAGGAGCAGTATGCTCATACAATAGCGGAGAAAGAGGGATTCGAACCCCCGGTCCCGAGGTGTCGGGACAACGGTTTTCAAGACCGCCGCATTCGACCACTCTGCCATTTCTCCGAGACAAAATTACAACTTTTTCAGATTGTTAGCAGACCTCATAAGTATTTTCAGATATATAAAACCAAAATGAAATAACACCGGTAACTGCCGGCAGCTCGCCGAAAACTGATTATACCTTGACTTCAAGCTATTTTATAAATAATTTTGTGTGAGTTTATCTCGATAAGTTAATTTCAAATATACTATCATTCAGCAACTTTCAACATAATTAATAACATTCTTATAATCAACATGAAGATAAAAATCATCCATGATAAAATCGCCATGAAAAAAATCCTAATTTGCACAGCCCTGGTCCTGCTAAGTCTGTCACTTACCAAAACCGTATCTGCTACCGGTTTTCAGGCTTACCTGTTTTATTCAACCTTTTATTCTCCCCAGGACGGACCTTTTATCGAGACTTATTTTTCAGTCGTGGGTAAAAGTGTGCTCTTTGTAAAAACTGAAACCGGTAAGTACCAGGGTTCAGTCGAGATAACCATGATGTTTAAACAGAATGATATCATCAAAGACTTCAAAAAGTATGAGCTGCGCAGTCCGGAAATTGATGATACCAGCCATATCGATTTTAATTTTATCGACCAGCAACGCTTCGGCCTTCCCAATGGTGATTATGTGTTTGATATGCTCATTGCTGATAAAAACCGCGATATGGTCCCCTTTATCGTTACCAAGAACATTTCTATTGATTTTCCTGCTGACAGCGTTTCCATTTCGGGTATTGAACTCATCGAATCCTTTAAAACAACTCAAACCCCCACTATTTTATCCAAAAGTGGTTACGATCTGGTCCCTTACGTCAGCAATTATTTCCCTGTCAATCTCTCAAAGCTGACTTTTTATGCCGAAGTCTATAACACAGAGAAAGTACTTGGCAAGGATGAAAAATTCCTGGTGACATATCAGATCAACTCTTTCGAGACAGGTCTGGTCATTCCCAGTTTTGTTCAATATAAAAAGGAAACAAGCCAACCGGTCAATGTGCTGTTCAGCGAGTTTAATATTTCCACTTTACCTACCGGAAATTATAACCTCGTCATACAGATCAGGGATAAAAACAACCAGCTTCTCACCTCCAATGAAGTTTTCTTTCAGCGCAATAATCCGACCATCCAAATGAACCTGACCGATATTTCAGGCATCGATATCACCAATACGTTCGTTTCGGCCATTACAGATCAGGATACCCTTAAAGAGTATATCCGTACCCTATGCCCCATTTCCTCCCAGATGGAATTGACATTGGCCACTAAGCTTCTGAAGACAGGAACCATGGTTGACATGCAGCGTTTCTTTCTTAACTTTTGGTTGACGCGTGATAATCTGCAACCGGAAGAGGCATGGATAAAATACAATAACGAAGTTAAAAAAGCTAATGCGGCATTCTCTACCGTTAACAGAAAAGGCTATGCCACCGACCGGGGAAGAATATTTCTCAAATATGGGCCTCCAAATGCCATCGCCGAAAGCTATTATGAGCCCAATGCCTATCCCTATGAGATTTGGCATTACTACGTGTTAAACGATCAAAGAAACAGGAAATTCGTTTTTTACACACGCGAGCTGGCAACAAATGACTTCATGCTGATCCATTCCGATGCCATCGGTGAGATAAACAATTCGCAATGGCAATTTGTGATACACGAGAGAGGCAACGCACCTCACAGTGTCGATCAGGACGAAATGGAAAACCATTGGGGAAGTAAGGTGCACGATTATTATGATATCCCACGATAATCGACTTTATCCCATCTTCATTTTCTTTGCTGGCTGACATATCCGGATTTCACCGTATTTTTACAATCTTAAATAAATTTTTCCGGATGTTTATCGTCTATTTTTTATTCTCTGGAATAGCATGGATTATTTCTCTCCTCCCCTTTCCCCTGCTGTATCTTTTTTCGGATATTTTGCGTTTTTTCCTTCAGCATATTTTCAGATACCGGAGAAAAGTGGTGTATTCCAATTTGAATGCATGTTTTTATGAAACACTCGAAACAAAGGCCATCCGTGAGATCGCCGGAAAATATTACCGTAATCTTGCCGATGTGGTTACGGAGATTGTTAAAACCCGCCATCTGACGGAGCGACAATTATTAAAACGATTCAGGATCACTAATGCCGAAATTATAGAAGAACTGTACCGTCACAATAAAAGTATCCTGGCTTTCATGGGGCACTGTGGCAACTGGGAATGGATGCCGGCAGCTTTTCATTATTATTTCAGGGATAAATACATGGGGCTGGCTGTAGTTAAACCCTTGTCAGATGCTTTTTTTCAGCGATACATAACCGGACTCAGAAGCCGTTTTCTCCTCCATGCCGAACTGGTTCCTTTTAAACAGACTTTCAGGACACTGGTTAACTATAAGGATGAACTCACTATAACTTATATTGCTGGTGATCAGACGCCTCACAAAGATGAGATCAATTATTGGACGACATTTTTAGGGCAAGAAACTGCTTTTTTTCTCGGGACAGAAAAAATGGCGAAGGCGCTGAATTCTGCAGTGGTCTTTCTTGATATTCAAAGAAACGGCAGAGGTCATTATGAGGTGACCGTCAGTCTTATCTCCGATGATCCCGTCTCAGTGCCAGACCATGTCATCACCAGAATATTTGTTCATGAGCTGGAACAGGCCATATACAGGCATCCCGATAATTGGCTTTGGTCACACAGACGTTGGAAATATCACAGGGAGCATCATCAAACTGTTAATTAAATCATAGCCCGCTTCCGGGGATATATATTTTAACTATTTTAGCCACTTAATCTTCAAATCAACCTGGTGCCGAAGACAGCCGTCGTTATATTGAACTGGAACGGAAGTAAATTTCTTCAGCAATTTCTTCACGGTATCATTCAGAACAGCAAGAATGTGGCTGACGTAATTATAGCTGATAATGCCTCTACTGATGGTTCCATAGAATTCCTTCGAAAAGAATTCCCTGACCTGACTGTTATCCGGAACAGCAGGAATGAAGGTTTTTCGAAAGGCTATAACGAAGCGCTCAGATTGATACAGGCTGATTATTACATCCTTCTCAACTCCGACATTGAAGTCACCCCGGGTTGGATTACTCCTTTGATAACAATGATGGAACGCGACAAAAGCATAGCTATCTGTCAACCCAAGATCAAATCCTATTCTGAACGCGAAAAATTTGAATATGCGGGTGCCGCCGGAGGATTTATCGATAAGTTCGGTTATCCTTTCTGCAGGGGACGTCTGTTTCAATCCCTTGAAACCGATCATGGACAGTATGATCAGGAAGCCGAAATCTTTTGGGCCACAGGAGCATGTATGGCTGTCAGAGCCAGCAATTTTAAACAGCTTGACGGCTTCGATGACGATTTTTTTGCTCATATGGAGGAGATAGACCTCTGCTGGCGAGCAAAAAACCAGGGGATTAAGATCATGTACTGCCCTCACTCCGAAGTCTTTCATATTGGAGCCGGCACACTACCGAGAAAATCAGCTCTGAAAACCTACCTGAATATCCGAAACAACATCATGATGTTGTATAAAAACCTGCCCCGCAAACGCCTTTATATCGTTTTAGGATTACGATGCATTCTGGATATGATGGCTGCATTGAAATTTCTTGTTGACGGAGGGATAAAGGATTTCTGGGCTGTTTTCAGAGCTTATTGGTCTTTTTATTCCAGGATCAGAAGACATTATCGCAAAAGAAAAAAACTATATCATGGTAATGTTTCCAATATTTACAGGGGTAGTATTGTCATTGAATATTTTATAAAGCGGAAAAAAAGATTTACGGAATTAGATCCTTCCCGGTTTTCTACCTGATCATATCAGGTTTTCAATTGTTTTTGTAACTTCATGCCTCCAAATGCCAGGATCTAAATATGGATACAAGCCGTTCCGCTATTCTCAGTGAAAACTTTAAAGAAGCCCTCGCAGATTATTCCCAGTGGCTTGAGAAAAATTATCCCCAAAAAACGATTCTTAAACTCGTCGGCGACCGTTATGCGCTCAGCGGTATTCAAAGGACCCTGCTTTACCGTGGCATAGCGGTCGAAAATCAAAACGGAAAAAGAATAAAAAAGCTTACCAGTGAAGAGGGAGTGAAACGACAGATCATGCACATTGACGGCTATAATGTTCTGATTACCATCGGCAGCTATCTGAACGGCAACACGGTGTTCATCGGTACTGACGGGTTGTTGCGTGACACCACCGAATCGCATGGAAAATTATTCAAAGCCGTCATCATAAATAAGACGTTGGATTTACTCATCATATACCTACAACATCTTTCCATAACCTCGGCATTTTTTTATATTGACAGCCCGGTGAAAGGCAGTGATGACATCTTCAGGTCCGTCAACACCCGGTTGCATGAAAGCAATATCAGCGGGAAAGCCCTGCTTTATGAGTCGCCTGATCATTATATCAAGACTGCCTCGAAAGGTATTATTGCTTCATCAGATACGGGCATTGTTGATTCATCAGCGTTAAAGATTTTTGATCTTTCATACCATTGCCTGTGCTATCATTTTCATCCCGATTTTATTGATCTCCGGAATTTGTTTTAACAAAAATAGATTATATCTTTGTATCACTATTTCCTTATGGGGGTGCCCTTACGGGCTGAGATTATACTCATTGAACCTGATCCGGGTAATGCCGGCGAAGGGAAGTAGATTAACATTGCAGGCACCATCATCCTGTGCTATCCATGTTTAATCGAAACAATCTGAAAAATGAAAAAAATTACCGTTCTTTTTGTCATTGTGGTCATGACACCTGTTCTTGCTTTCTCACAATACAGCATTGAGGGCAGGGTAACCGACCAGACCACCGGAGAAACCCTTTCAGGGGCTCACATCGTCGTGAATGGAACATTCCTGACCACGATATCCGATCCTGATGGATTATATAAAATATCCAACCTGAAAAAAGGGACCTATGACCTTATGGTCAGTTATATCGGGTACAAAACACAACACATTGAGGTTCAGCTCGACCATTCCTTAACCCTCAACATTCAGATGATACCCTCACCTATTACAGAAGAAACGGTGATCATCAAAGCTACGCGGGCAAATGAAAAAATACCGGAGACGTATACCAATGTCACACGTAAAGAGATCAATGAGGTCAATCTTGGTAAGGATATGCCTTTTATACTTAGTATGACGCCCTCGTTGACCATGACCTCCGATGCCGGTAACGATATCGGATATTCAGCCATACAGATCAGGGGAACAGACATCACCAGGATCAACGTCACTATCAATGGGGTGCCGCTCAATGACGCCGAATCACAGGATGTTTACTGGGTCGATCTGCCCGATCTGGCCACCTCGGTACAGGATATTCAGATTCAACGTGGTGTCGGCACTTCAACCAATGGCGATGCGGCCTTTGGAGCAAGCGTCAATATCCAGACCGCCGTGCTTCATCCTGAACCTTATGCCAACCTGGATAACAATCTGGGATCCTTTCATTCGGTGAGGAACAGTCTGACTGCCGGGACAGGCCTCATAAAAGATAAATTTGCCTTCGACACCCGGTTATCCAGGATCACCTCTGCCGGATACATCGACAGGGCATCATCCGACCTCCGCTCCTATTTTCTTACCGGAGGGTACTACGGCAACAAGACCATTCTGAAAATCAATGTGTTCTCAGGCCTGGAGAAAACCTATCAGGCCTGGGGTGGCGTGCCTTCCAATGTCATCGATACCAACAGAACATATAATCCCGAAGGTGAATATATAAACAACGAGGGAAAAATAGACTACTATGATAACCAAACCGATAACTATAAGCAGGATCATGTCCAGGTGGTGCTATCCCAGGAGATCGGTCACTATTTTATCTTTAATCTCACCCTCCATCATACCCATGGTATAGGCTATTACGAGAGCTATATGACCGATCAGAAACTCAGCTCTTATGGACCGGGTATCTTTATCGCTGACAGTGGAGTTGCACGGTCGGATCTCATCCGCCAGAAATGGCTCGACAATCTGTTCAGCGGTTGCGTATTTTCGATTCTTTACAATGATCATAAACGAACATCCCTTACCCTGGGAGGTTCATGGAACACTTATGACGGTGAACATTACGGTCATGTTATCTGGGCCAGGGATGCCATAGTCAGGGACAAGGAAATAAAGTATTACTCCGATACAGGAGATAAAACCGACGGTAATATTTTCGCAAAGATGGAATACACCCTCGCAACAAAACTCAACCTTTACGGCGACGTACAATTCCGAAATATTGAGTACAAGCTTAAAGGGACTGATGATAAATTAAGAAATGTGACTCAAAGTCACCGGTATACCTTTTTCAATCCCAAATTGGGTCTGATCTATACGATCACAGATAAACACAAAGCCTATTTCTCCTTTGGTATAGCCAACAGAGAGCCCAACAGGAGAAACTACCTTGATGCAGATTCAAGCCGGCAACCTTCACCTGAACGCCTCAATGATTTTGAATTGGGTTATCAATTCTCTCTGCCGCACTTTAAGCTGGGAGTAAACCTTTATTACATGGATTACAATGACCAACTGGTTCTCACAGGGGAGATCAACAATGTCGGCGATCCCATCATGGTCAACGTACCCAAGAGCTATCGGGCAGGCATAGAGACCACGGCAGGTGCCTATATATTGAAAAATCTGCAATGGAATGCTAATGCCAGCTTCAGCCGTAATAAAATACTGGATTTCACCGAGTATATCGACAATTGGGATACCGGCGGTCAGGATTCGAAATTCCTTGGCACGACGGATTTATCTTTCTCACCCGATCTGATCATTAACAACATCTTTAATTATGAACCTCTTAAAAACCTGAATTTTATCCTGAGTTCCAAATATGTCGGCAAACAGTATATAGATAACACATCCAGTAATCACCGGAAATTGGATCCCTATTTTATAAACAATCTGATCATCCGTTATGACATTAAAACCACTATAATAAAAAACATAGGGATATCATTTATGATCAACAATCTGTTCAGCGCAAAATATGAGGCCAATGCCTGGATATACCGTTATATTTACGAAGGCAAAGAACAATACATGGATGGTTATTTCCCACAGGCCGGCATTAACTTCATGGCAGGATTGAACCTTCAATTCTGATTTCAGCGGACAATTTTTTTACATTTGCATTCGATTCTGCACCTTAGCAAAAAAAATCGTATTATGCATCCTTATTTGAAGACATTTTCATTGACATTTGTTTTTGCATTTGTATCAGGCATCGTTATCATCATGACCGGATGTCATCGTATGAATACCGTCAACCGTCTCACAATAGCTGTTTCGAAGGGGGGCCCCGAAGATAATTACAAGACATATGGCCGGTGGCTTCAAAAGTTTTATCCGGACATCAAATGGGTTGATCTGTCACAGATGGATACAGAAAAAGCCCTCAACACCTTGAGTAAATGTTCAGGGCTGATGCTGACGGGAGGACCGGATATCAATCCGGGCCGGTATGGTCAGGGAGGTGATATAGATCAATGCATTGATGTAAACGATACACGTGATAATCTTGAGTTTGCCCTTATCGATAAAGCCGTGAAGATGAATATGCCCGTGCTGGGTATATGCCGGGGACAACAATTGATCAACGTCTATCTCGGTGGTACCCTGGTGATCGACATTCATAATTATATGCCTGATATTGTGCGGCATAAATGTGAAGATAAAAACAACTGTTTTCATGATATCACCATTATTCAGGGCACACGGCTGTATTCAATCACCAGGCTGACGTCAGCCAAAGTGAACAGCAGCCATCACCAGGCTGTCAGATTTCTGGCCAAATCGTTAACTGTCAGTGCCCTGGCTCCCGACGGCATCATGGAAGCCATTGAATGGAAAGACACCACAGGCAAAGCCCCTTTGATGGCCGTGCAATGGCATCCTGAACGGCTCGATACGATCAATCCCATGTCGAAAACCATTGCTGTTGACTTTATAAACAATGCACGGGAGTTTGCCAAGGTTGTAAAATAATCTCTGACATGATGAAAAAGATAAAACTTTCCGAAAGTGTTTACTGGATTGGAGTCAACGACCGGCGTACCCGCCTGTTCGAAAACCTGTGGCCTCTGGAGAAAGGAATCTCGTACAACTCTTATCTGGTCAGAGGCAGACGCACGGCATTGATCGATACCGTTGAGGTAGCCAAAACAGGTGAATTCTTCAGTCATATTGATCAGATCCTTATGAACAACGAACCTGTTGAATTTCTTGTCATCAATCATCTTGAGCCCGATCACTCAGGCGCCATAATGAATGTCATATCAAGGTATCCCGATATAAAAATTGTCGGAAATGCCACAACATTTAAAATCCTCGGCCAGTTTTACGGCATCAGTGACAATTTATATCCGGTGGATGACAAACATGTTTTGGACTTGGGAGGGTGTCATTTATCGTTCATTCCGACCCCGATGTTACACTGGCCTGAGACCATGATGACTTACCACCATGAGGATAAAATTCTCTTTTCGGGCGATGCATTTGGCAGCTTCGGGAACCTTAACGGAGGTGTTATGGATGAGGAACTCAACATGTCATTCTATGAGGAAGAGATAAGGAGATATTATTCCAATATTGTAGGCAAATACTGGAATCCTGTCCAACGTGCCCTGGCTGCCCTCAAAGACAAGGATATCAAGATCATTGCCTCCACGCATGGCCCTGTATGGCGCAAAGACTTGCAGAGGATCATCTCACTCTATGACAAGTGGAGCCGTTTTGAATCGGAAAAAGGAGCCGTTATCGTTTTTGGGTCCATGTATGGTCATACTGAGAAAATGGCTGAGATAATTGCCCGGGCACTGTGTGAAGGGGGCATTAAAGATATAAAAATCTACGACTCTTCCAAAACACATCTTTCCTATATCCTTAATGACATTTTCCTGTACAAGGCCGTCATTCTCGGCAGCAGCGCTTACAATGGATTCATTTTGCCGCCCATGGAGCAACTCCTGAGCAGGATCTTACATACCGGCATCAAAGACCGTTTGCTGGGGATATTCGGATCGGCGGCCTGGGGAGGTGGCGGCGTCAAAGCGATAGAGGAATTTGCCGAAAAGATAAAATGGGAAGTTGTTGCACCTTCCGTTCAGGCTTTAGGTGAGCCCTCTGCTGAGAATATGAATGATTGCGAAATTATCGGTATAAATGCGGCACGCAGACTGACGGAGATATTCGGTTAATGAACCCGTATTACCGTAATGAGGCACCCCTCTTAATCCGCTCGGCGATTTGTTCATTAATAACGTACACAACACGGAAGCTCCACAGGTTGTTATACTGGTACCTCGTCCAAGGATTCACTCCCGGAGGATGAAATTCCCTGGTACGTATCTTTATGAACGAATAGGCGTACCTGACATCTCCCCTGAGCCTTTTCCAGATGCGAAAGCTGACATCAAACAACGCATCAAAGTCATTTTTACTGTAAGGCCCATTGCTCAGTGTGGTGGTCAGGATCTGATGCCCATGCTCATACTCTTTCACGCCGGTCAGTCTGCCCCACGAAAGGCCTAATCCAAAACTGACCAGTCCCGCCTTGTCATTGTAATGGAATAGAACCGGAACCTCCACATAATTCAGTTTGAGACTGTATTCGCCCGTGAGGGAATCATTATATTGTGGTTTCTGGTAAGATCCTTTCTGGTTATAGATCGTTTCAAGTGTGAAGTCAAAATGTTTACCGATGGGAGTAATGGCTGCAGCACCTATATTCAATCCCATTTTATGAAAGCCATACACCTCATCACCGTCCACCTGTGAAATATTGAAACCGGCCATCACCGCCCCTTTAATGATCTGGGCAGACAGGGGCCGCGACAACAGAAATGAACTACTGACAGCAAAAGTGTATATGACCAATGAAAAAGGTAAACGCATATGCGAATATCCAAAGCCGGATAAAACTCCATTTACAAACGTTGCACGATAACGTTTATTTTATGATTTTCCTCTGTTCCAGCCCTTTCATTGACAATTGCACCCGTTTGCGTTCCTTATCAACATCAAGTACTTTCACTTTTACTTTCTGATGCAGGCGTACCACTTCGTTGGGATCCTTAATAAATGATTCGGATAATTGGCTGATGTGCACAAGGCCGGTCTGATGGATCCCGATATCGACAAAGACGCCGAAAGCCGTGATATTGGTGACGATGCCGGGTAAAATCATGCCGGCGGCCAGATCATCGAGCGTATGGATGTTTTTATCGAACTCAAACACCTCAAAATGCTTCCTGGGATCACGACCCGGTTTGGCAAGCTCTTCCATGATATCGGTTAATGTCGGCAATCCTGTTGATTCGGTGACAAACTCATTGAGATTGATCAGGGCACGCAACTCAGACCGGCTCATGAGTTCACTCACACTGCTTCTAACCTTTTCGGCCATTTTATATACTATGGGATAGCTCTCGGGATGCACGGCGCTGCCATCGAGCGGGTTATCACCCTCATGGATTCGCAGGAAACCCGCTGCCTGCTCAAAGGCTTTCTCCCCGAAACGGGGGACATCCTTCAGGTTGTCGCGGGATCTGAAAACGCCATGTCCTTTCCTGAAATCAACGATGTTCTGTGCCAAAGAGGGACCGACGCCTGAGATGTATGTCAGGATTTTCTTGCTGGCTGTGTTCAGGTCTACGCCGACCTGGTTAACGCAGCTGACCACCACATCCTGCAGACTTCTCTGAAGGGAAGCCTGGTTAACATCATGCTGATATTGGCCGACACCGATGGATTTAGGATCGATCTTGACCAATTCTGCCAGGGGATCCATGAGGCGGCGGCCAATAGACACCGCTCCCCGGACCGTCACATCATAATCGGGAAACTCCTCCCTGGCAATGGTCGAAGCCGAATAGACCGAAGCACCGCTCTCATCAACAATAACGGCTATAATATCTTTTTTAAACCTGATCTGTTTGATGAACTCCTCCGTCTCGCGGCTCGCCGTTCCGTTGCCTATGGCTATGGCCTCAATATCATAGGCATCGACAAGGGTCTCTATTTTATTCATAGCCCTCCTGGTCTCCTGCACAGGCGGATGAGGATAGATGGTCTCATTGTACAACAGATTGCCTTGTTTATCTAAGCACACCACCTTGCATCCTGTCCGGTATCCGGGGTCAACAGCCAGGATATTTTTAGGTCCCAGCGGGGGCACCATTAACAATTGTCTGAGGTTATCCGCAAAAATCTGTATAGCAGTCTCATCAGCCCTGTCCTTGGCCCAGTTGCGCATCTCTGTCTCCAGCGAAGGCTGCAGAAGTCTCTTATATGAGTCACGTATGACCCTGTGAATGAGATCGGCCGTCATGCTGTCTTTTTTAAGAAAATTCCTTGCCATAAGAGCAATGGCATCTTCTTCAGGCGGAGCTATGGATATGTTAAGTATCTTCTCATTCTCCCCTCTGAACATAGCCAGAATACGGTGGGATGGGGCCCGGTGTAAAAGCTCTTCATGCTGGAAGTAGGTCTGGTAATTCTCGCCTTCTTTTTCCTTACCCTTGATCACCCTGCTTTTGATAACGGCCGATCTGAAAAACAATTTGCGTACTTCGCCGCGTGTGTATTTGTGCTCATTTATCCATTCAGCGGCAATATCCAGTGCGCCGTTGATAGCCTCGTCAGCTGTGGCTATACCTTTCTCCTCACTGATGAAACTCAATGCCCTGGTTGCTATATCCGGGTACGTTTGTGACATGATCATCCGTGCCAACGGTTCCAGGCCTTTCTCTCGTGCCAGGGACCCTCTGGTCTTGCGCTTGGGACGGTAAGGCAGATAAATATCTTCAAGCGTTGAAAGAGTGGTCGCCTCCTTGATCTGTTTCTCAAGCTCCTCGGTCAGTTTACCCTGTTCCTTCATGGTGTTAAGAATGGCCTCACGACGTTTCTCGAGCTCTTTGATCTGATGAAGACGGTCTCTTATTTTTATGATGGCCAGCTCATCCAGACTGCCTGTCATTTCTTTCCTGTAACGGGCAATGAAAGGTACCGTTGCACCAGATTCCAGCAGACGAACCGTATTCAGGACCTGGGAGGCTTTTAAATTCAGCTCAAGGGTAATGATATGGGCGAAATGATCATTCAAAGATATAACGGTACTGACGCTGAGGGATGTGGAAAAATTGTCCGATTAATTTACGACAAGTTTTTCCACATCAAAGAAGGCATCATTAAACAATTTAACAAGATAAATCCCTTTGGCCCGCCCTGCGAGGTCAATGTGTGTGACGCACTTTCCTGTACCATCATTATTCACTGCGGATATTTTATCTCTTTTAACCGCTGTTCCTGTCATATCCAATATTTCCAGTGATAAATCTGAGCGAATGCCGCTAATGGCAATGGTAAACTGACCGGAAGTCGGGTTGGGATAAATTTTGACAAAAATATCTTTTTGTGGTTGGATTAGCCCTGTGCACAAGGCAAAGCTAAAAACAACGGTTACCGAATCCGAAGCTCTGCAACCGGTGAGGGGATTGGTCACTTTAACCCAATAGCTTTGAATATCAAAGCCAATGCCTGTGGTGCCGACCTGCAAGGTACGTCCCCAGGACTGATCTGACCATTCATATTGGCAGCCCGGATTGCCGGCATCAAGAATGATGGTGTCATAAACACAGGCCATGATCGTATCGTGAGAATGAGTGGTACCTGCAGTTAAATCGATTGAGGGTAAGGGATCGACAAAAACGGTCACAGAACCATTCACCGAATTATAACCGTCTGAAACGTTGACATGATAGGTGGTGGTATCAGTTGGGCTGACCGTTACGCTGACATTATGAGAGATGACCGTACCCGATTCATCCGTCCAGGTGTACTGGTAAGATTCTGATCCCCCATATGCCAGGGCTGAGATTTCAGTCTCCTCATCCCGGCAAATCTCTTCAGGCTGAGCATAAACATTTACACCCAAAGGACCACCTGTCACTGACAAAACCATCTCATCTTCATCGGTACATCCATAATAATCTGTAACCTTTAAAGTAAAAATAGCCGATCCGGTCATATTAACGGTCTGAGGATTCTGTATATTGGGATTAACAAGCAGCACTGCGGGCTGCCATTGGTAACCGTATGTGCCCGATCCGCCGGTGGCGGAACCATGCAGCACCGTCCAGGTGCCATAAGGTATGGAATCGTCATCGCCGGCATTGGCTACAGGAAGGGGATGAACCGTCACGGTCACACTGCTGCTGACAGTCGCATTGCCGTCATATACCGACAAAGTATAGGTAGTGGTTTGTGTCGGATAAACAACAGGATTTAAGATGTCTGAGGAGAAACCGGGTGGGTTGGATGACCATGAATATGTGTAAGTCTCCGTACCGCCTGCGACAACACCGCTGAGTTGAACCACCGCCCCGGTATTGCACATCTGATCCGGGTCGGCCGTGACACTCACGATCTGCAAAGGACCACCATGAACCGTCACCTCCACGCTGGCGTCGTCAGAGCATGATGTACCCTGATCGGTGATGGTAACGGTGTACAAGACGGAATAGTCGAGGTGCACCGTGGTGGGATTCTGTGAAGTTGGATCCAGAACCTTATCGGGTGGTGACCATTGATAGGTATAGGGTCCGACACCTGCAGTAGCGAGCGCATGCAGCGTCGTCCACGAGCCATAGGGAATGTCGGTCTGGTCGGCGGAGGCCTGCGCTCCCGGTAAAGGTTTGACGGTGATGGTTATGCTGCCCTCAACGGTATTGTAACCGTCGTTGATGGTGACAGTGTATTCAGTTGTAACCTGCGGACTGATATAGGGATCAGAACTTGTGGAAGTGAATCCGGGCGGGTTGGACACCCAGTCATAAGTATAAGTACCGGAGCCACCGGAAGCCAGGGCATGGAGATAGGTGCCTACACCCAGGCACAATGATTCCTGTTCGGCTGTGACCTCGACACCCAATGGGCCTCCGGTCACGGTCACCTTCATGTCATCCTCATCCTGACAGCCATTATCATCGGTGATTGTCAGATAAAAAATCGTCGTGGCCGTCATATTGACTGTCATCGGATTTTCAACATCAGGATCGACAAGCATATTGGCCGGTTCCCAATGCCATGTATAATCAGGTGTGCCGCCGGAACCCGATCCGTCGAGGGTAGTCCAGGTACCGTAAGGTATCGTCTGATCGGCTCCGGCATCAGCCGCAGGAACAGGGTAAATGCCCACTTCCACGCTTCCCGCCATGGTATCGGAACATATCTCATTGTATGCGTACACACTGTATGAGCCCGGGAAGGTGACATGATCGAAACTCAGCGGGCCTCCGTTACCCTGCAGGACGGTGCCCGTAGATAAGCTGTCAAGAAGAAGTTCGTAAGTGACGCCCTCCTCGGAACCCGATAACAGAACCGATACGCCATCCTCATTTTCGCAGTAATTACCGCCACCGCTCACATCAAATACCGCAGGGACCAGGGCAGCAATGATCTCAGCCGAACCCAGCATGTCCGATGATCCGCAATTACCATAGGCTTTGATGGTATAGGTCCCCGGAATCTCCTGGTGGCCAAAATTGATGCCGCCAACACCTGTGCCCAGGATGACCTGGCCCGTGGTCACACCGTTCAGAAAGAGTTCATAATTGACAAATGCTTCAGAGGTATTGGTGTCAAGGTAGACCTCAGGGCCGAGGCTGCCTTCACAGTAAGCGCCACCGCCCCCCACAGGGAACTGTATCGGCAGGCTCCGGACCGTGACCAGCCTGCTGATGGAATTGCTGCATCCCCCGGCGTCGGTATAGGTATACGTTATGGAATATGGACCTCCGACACCGGCTGCGCCAGGATCGAACTGAGCCGAGTTATTGCCCAGATCAGTGATACCGGGGCCTTCAAAAGTACCGTTGCCGGTCTCCGGATAATGATTGCCATAGAGTGTATCGGGATCCTCGTTGACACACCAGAATGGATACAATCCGGTAAAATCCACGGGAGGCAGTCCCTCCACAAGTGTGAAGGAATATTCCGTGGAATTGGCTATATTATCGCAAAGATCCTGAATAGGCCCCACAATCTTCAGCTTGTAATCGCCCCCATTCATGATGGGAGGATTGAAGATCAACGTGAATCTTTTTTCCTGAGTCCCTCCCACTTCACATGCATCACCGATGACATCGGTGATGGTGTAAACAAATCCTGATGCATCCTTAAGTTCAAAATCAGAAGGTTGAACGGTGCTGCATTTAACGTTTTCAGAAAAATCGAAATACAATGACGTTTCACCGGCACACCCTATCGTTTCCTGAAATTCGCTGATGTAAGGTTTAACGTTATCAAAAATGGAAGCTGTGGAAGCGCTGAAGTCAAGGGTATAACCATATTGCGACTGGCTCCAGTTGCTTACGCACATCACATAGGTCTCACCTGTACTGACGGGTATATCGATATTCCACTTATTGGTCAGACCGCCATTCTGACAATTGGTAGTCCCTCCCATGGCCGTGCTGGCACCCGTAGGCCCATTATAGCCCAGGTTACCGTAAGCATTGCAACTGGCCTGCATCTCTATGGCATCGTTATAGATCTGATAGCATTCAAAACCGTTAAGCGAATAAACAGCCCAATCGTAATCATCGTTGGGATCATTGGGTGTGATGGTAAAACGGACGATACCTGAGTTCTGGACGGTAATGATATACCAGACGTCATTTTTCTCACCGTCCATGCAACTGTAAGGGCACACCTGGTCTGGATTAATCTCATTGGGATAGTTACCGGAACCGATATAAGACTGCTCGGTAAAGTAAACCTCCTGGCAGACAGGGATGGCACCCAGACAATCCTGGACGGTTGGGATTTGGGCAATACCTGTAAAACCTGTGAGAAGAAGAAAAAACAGTAATGCGGATTGGCGAATTAAGTGCATTTTAAAAGGAATTATAATCTGGTTTTGGTTAACGTAACAGTGTTACATATCCTTTAAGCACCACATTATCATATTTGCCGAAGTCAAGAGCCACATCATAGGTCACCTTATAAATGTACACCCCCGGGTAAGCAGGGGTATTATTGACCGTACCATCCCATCCTTCATTGATGTCGTTATCCTTAAAAATGATTTGTCCCCACCTGTTAAAGATAAGCATTTGATAGTTTAATATGGCGCCTGAAGGTCCTCGTGGCACAAAACGGTCATTGATACCGTCGCCATTGGGAGTAAAAGCATTGGGCATATAGATTTTCGAGCGTAAGATCAGGATACTGTCGATATTATAGCAGCAATTGCTGTCGACAACGATCACATAATACATCCCTGTATCGCTGGCGACAAAGTAACGGCCGGAGGGTGTTGATTCAAAGTTCCAGAAATAGTAATCATATCCCGGACCGGCATCCAGTGTAAAAGAAGCGCCCGGATAAAGATAGGCGGTATCCGGTCCTATGTTGACATCAGGCAGAGGTAAAATGGTGACCTGCTCACTGCCAGGGAACTGCTGCCCGTTAAATGTTTCAGTGACGTTGACGTTGTAAGTCCCGGGCGCACTGAAAATATGACCGGGTGTTTGAGAGGTGGATGTATTATTTCCGGAGGCAGGGTCTCCGAAATCCCATTGTTGCGTAATGATGTTTGATGTGTTGGTGATATGAAAGGAGGTGGTGTCTTTAAAACAATGATGCAAATATGTAAAGTGAGGGATATCCAGATAACTCTGCATGAAATTAGGCAATCCTGCCGTGGCAAAACGTCCTGCCAGGTCCTGCCCGTCTTCAACATAGTTACAGGCATCGCCCGGCCGGTCAGGATTTTCTATGACACAAAGGTGATAACTCCCTGACTGTACATCTTCGAATTGAGTGATATATATTTTTCCGTCCGGACCTAACTGTATGGAGCCGAAGATGCTGTCCCTGCTGGAGGTAATACGCCGATATGAGGAAAAAGGATCGGTTTGACTCAGATCAAATTGATAGAGAAAGGAGGAATCGGGAGGAAACTTGATTGGCGGTGATGTGGATACATAGAGTTTGGCAGCATCAGGTGAAAAATCAAGACCGTAAGGATAATTGAAGACCGATTGGGAGATTCTCGGATGGCTTACTTTTCCTGTTTCAGTATCAAAATCGTAAATCTCGATAATGTCCATCCCATATATCACCAAAGCGATCCGGTTGCCGTCGGGAGATGCTTTCATATAACCCACTATGTTATTGCTTTCCACAGGACCCTCCTCTCTGGTGCCGACGGCACTCTCCACAGCATGGGTATTCACACCGTCACGGTCGACCAAAAAAGCATAAAACACGTCGGCGTTATCACCGTCATACCCATGTGATATCACCCAGGTATCTTTGCCATTCTTGTGTCTGACTGCCGTGATCTTTTCAGCCGTCAAACCGACTAATGGGACATTGGCCAGGGCGACATCTCCAAATCCGTTACCTAAATTCACGTCGACTATTGAATATCGTAATCCTTTTGTTTGTATAGGGAATCCGGGCGGATAATCTTTGTCCACGGTAAAAATATAATATGTGGATAATTTTCCCGGATTCTGAACAATAATAGCAGTCTGTGTACAACCATAGTCACCCAGGAGTTGTCCCCCGTGCGGCATAACCTGGAAATTACGATTCCAGACTTTCTTACCGTCTGTAAAAAACAACAGCTGCCCATTTTCATCGGATATCACGGCGGTACTCTTTCCCAACGTCAGGACATTATTATTGGTCAGTGGTGTAACGGTTCCATCATTGAAATCCAAACCTGCCATATTGACAAAATACCAGATATTGGCTTCTCTCGGAGGTTCATATTCGCAATCGCTTGAAAAGGATTGGGCTTTCACTGTTATAAAAGCCAGGAAGCATATGATAATGAGTAAAAGACGGTTCATTATGATCTTTTTATCCGACTATAAATTTAAAAAATAACAGCTTGCTATCGTTCAAGGATAATTTTATTTAAATGTACGAAATGAGGATTGAAAATTTTCAGCAGGTACACACCGTTATGGTACCCTGAGAGATCAATCTGTTCCGCATATCTGTTCATTCCGCTAGAACCAAGGGTTTTCTTACTGAGTATCTGTCCTGTCATATTCCACAGTTCCATTTCAGCCGGGGATCCCAGGCCGTCGATTGAGACATTCAATTCACCTGTGGACGGATTGGGGTATATTCTGACCGAAACATCCCCCGATTGCTCATTTATTCCGGTACATTCTGCGAAACTGAAGAATATGGTCAGGGTATCGGTGAAAGCACATCCGGTCTGAGGATTGGTGACAATGACCCAATAGGTTGAGATATCAAATCCAATTCCTGTCGTTGCGGCGTGTAATGTCTGTTCCCATGACTGGTTGGACCAGACATAATGACATCCCGGATTCCCGGCATCCAGCAGGAGGGTATCATAAACACAGGCAGCTATCGTATCGTGACCGATGACATTGGATCCCGGAGGTATCAGGTTGACAACAGGTAATGGATTGACTGTCACAATAATGGTGTCGGAACTTGGATTAAAGCCGTCCCACACCTCGATGATATAATCCGTTGTCACTGCGGGGCTGACAGTCAGGCTGGCGTCATGCGACAGGACGGTGCCTTCTCCGTCGAGCCATGTGTATTCATAATTCCCTGAACCTCCCGAAGCCAAGGATGAGAGCTCCGTTTCTTCGCCAAAACAGATCACATTGGGATTGGCATAAGCATTCACACCTAAAGGGCCTCCGTACACATTCACTACCGTCTGGTCTTCGTCCCAGCAACCATATAAATCGGTAGCCCGCAGTGTAAAGATGGATGACAATGTCATGTTGACCGTCTGAGGATTGTGTATATTCGGGTTAACAAGTAGATTGGCTGGTTCCCAATGCCACAGGTAACTTCCTGATCCACCTGAAGCGGAACCTTGCAACAACGTCCAGGTACCATATGGAATGGAATTATCCTCACCAGCATCGGCAACGGGAAGATCGTGAACCACCACTTCCACACTCTTATTGACCACGGCATTGCCATCATCCACCGACAATGTATAAGTGGTCGTCTGAGTAGGATAAGCCACAGGATTGGGGATGGTAGCGGTGAAACCGGGCGGGCTGGAGGTCCAGGCATAACTGTATGTCTCCGTACCGCCGGCTACATTACTGTTGAGCTGCACCACTGCACCGGTATTGCACATCTCATCGGGATCGGCACTGACACTCACGATCTGAAGTGGACCTCCATAAACATTGACCTCCACGGAAGCCTCATCCATGCAACCTGTAGTCACATTGATGATGGTGACGGTGAAGGTTACCGAATATTCAAGGTGGACAGTCTCCGTATTCTGTAAGGATGGATTCAGCACCATGCCGGCAGGGCTCCATGAATAGGTGTACGGTCCGGTTCCGACAGTGGCCTCTGAACGGACGGTTGTCCAGGAGCCATAAGGAATGCTGGTCAGGTCGGCAGACGCCTGGGCTCCCGGTAATGGGTTCACGGTCACACTCACATCGCCCTGAACGGAGTTATAACCATCCGAAACGGTGGCCGTATATTGGGTGGTGACTGTGGGACTGACCACAGGATCAGGATCGACGGAGGTAAAACCCGGCGGTGTGGAGGTCCAGGAATAGGTGTAAACACCCGAGCCTCCCGAGGCCAGGGCATGGAGTTGTGTACTCTCGCCGATGCATATCGAACCGTCATCGGCAGTAACCACCACACCCAAGGGCCCTCCTACAACGGTCACGGTCACGTCATCCTGATCCTCACAACCATTGCTGTCATCAACGGTGAGAGTGAAGACCGTTGTAGTATTGAGGTTTACCGTGATAGGATTTTGAACATCGGGATCGAGAAGCTGATCGGCAGGTTCCCAATGCCAGCTATATCCGCCGGCCCCGCCGGAGGCAGAGCCTGTGAGGGTAGTCCATGTCCCGTAAGGAATGGATTGATCCGTTCCGGCATCGGCAACAGGCACGGGATTGATACCTACCTCCACCGTCCCCGCCATGGTGTCGGAGCATATCGCATTGGACGCATAAACGCCATACCATCCCGGCATGGTGATGTTAGTGAAGTTGAGAGGTTGTCCCGTACCCTGTAAAATGATACCCGTCGGCATGCTATCCAACAGAAGCTCATACTCGGTCTCCTGTTCCGAATTGCTAAGGGTGATCGTTGTTCCATCAATATTTTCACAGTAATAACCACCGCCACCGACAGCATAGACGGCCGGTAAGGCGGCCTGCACGATCTGAACCGATCCGAGCATATCCGATTCACCGCAATTACCGGAGGCTTTCACAGTGTAAGTCCCCGTAACATTCTGTGGTCCGAAATCAATACCTCCGAGACCTGTGCCTACAACGATCTGACCTGTTGAGTTTCCGTTCCGGTAAAGTTCATAATTCACATAGGGTTCAGATTCATTCTCAGCCAGAAATACATGTGGTCCGGGCGTACCCTCGCAGAAACTGCCACCGCCGGCAACGGTATACTGAATAGGCAAAGCCTGAACGGTGACAAGGCGGCTGATGGAATTGGAGCAACCCCCTGCATCTGTATATTCATAAGTCACGGTATAAGGTCCACCCGGTCCGGCTGCCCCGGGGTCAAATAGGGCGGAATTATTACCCAGGTCAGTGATACCGGGACCGGTAAATGTGCTGTTGCCAGTCTCGGGATAATGATTGCCATATATGGTGTCGGGTTGGTCATTTTCACACCAGAACGGATGTAAGCCCGTGATTTCCACAACAGGCAGCCCTTCCTGCAGCTCAAATTCAACCGGTGAGGTGAGGGCATTATTGCCGCACAGATCAGTGATGACACCGACTACTTTCAATACATATTGCCCACCGTTATAAATAGGGGGATTAAAATGTAAATCAAACGCATTTTCCTGGTCACCACCCACCGAGCAGGCTTCACCAAAAACACTCGTTATAGTGTAAGTCTCGCCTGAAGGACCTGTGAGTGAGAAGTCGGAGGCCTCCACTGTCGAACACAGCACGTTCTCCGAAAATTCAAAAGATAATTGTGTCTCACCGGCACAACCGATGGTTTGTTGCACATCACTGATATACGGAGGCACATTATCATAAATGGATGCTGTTGAGAGACTGAAATCGAGTGTATAACCATACTGGTTAGATGAGAAATTGCTGACATTGAGCACGTAGGTCTCACCAACGTTAACCGGTATCAAGGCATTGAAAGGGGTTCCATATGCATTCTGATGGTTGAGGTTAGAGCCTCCGTTGGCTCCTGTAGGTCCTGGCGTCCCTGACCAGTTACAGCTTACTTCCAGACTGGGATCATAATAGATATCGGAGCACTCGGCATCGGTGAGGTTATACACCGCCCAGTCATAATCGTTGTCCGGATTGTTGGGAGTGATCAGAAAGCCAAGGTCACCACCGGTTTTTACCGTAATGATATACCAGACATCATTCAACTCTCCCCAATCCATACAGGATGGCCCGGGATTGATCTCATTTGGATAATTGCCTGTACCGGAATATGAATTCTCCTGGTAGTAAACCGGTTGGCAGACAGGTATGGCTCCCAGACAGTCCTGATCGGTGGGTATCTGAGAATAAGTAAAAATTGCTGGTAAAACCAGACTGAGAGTAATCCCTATCTTAATAAAATTGAATATGAGTAAAGATTGTTTTATGAACATTTATCGGGTTTTACAAAAATAAAAAAACCTTTATTTGAAAAATGGCTGAATGATACTTTTTTTTGATTCGTCCTAAGAATACTGTCCCACGCCGGCATTTATCACATAAAACACAATGGATTGCATGCCTTGGCCTGGATTTCTGCATGCCATAACGGTGGCATTTCATTTATCGGATCGGTCAAAATAATTTATTCGGGATGATCCTTTACCTTAGGAGTGTCACCATTCCCCTCCTGGTTACCGGCACATGCCCGGGGTCATGTTTCTCTTCGAATGTAATGGTCCAGACGTATGCACCCATTGGGCTGGGTGCGCCATTATATGTCCCGTCCCAACCATCATTATGAATGTCGTTGGTTTGATATACTAACCGTCCCCAGCGGTCATAAATCTGCATGCTGAATTTGACGACTTCATCTATGGTTCCAACCACTTTAAACCTGTCGTTGATACCGTCATCATTAGGTGTGAAGGCATTGGGAACAGGCATATAGGCCAAGGGTATCTTAACAGACACCGAATCGGATGAGCTGCAACCGTATAATGTCACCACTACCCAATAGTCACCGGGCTCAGTAACCTGAAGGATGGAATCGGCATCGCCGGTGCTCCAGTCATACCGTTCAAAGCCCTTTCCGGCATGAAGAACCACCGGATGATCCGGATACAGGAATTGGTCTTCACCCAGATCAAATACCGGATTAGGTTTCACCGCCAGTGTATAACGGATGGAATCGTAACAGCCGGTGCTGCGGTTTATTCCAGTTATAGAGTAAGTGGTGGTATCGGAAGGTTTTAATATCCATATCGAATCATCCACAGGTATAAGACCCAGGTCCGGAGACCAGTGGTATTCATCGGCACCATGTAATGTTACCATTACCGAGTCACCCTCACATATTTCCATCACCGGTGATAAGGCCAGTATATCGGGATTTGGATTAACGATGACAGGAAGGCTCTCTGCCGTATTTGCGCAAGAAGTAGCTGTCACCATCTCATCCACCGATAACCAGGCCTTACCTGGCTGCAACCAGTGAATCATGATCTGATTGGAATCGGCAGGTGTAATGATCTCTCCCACGCCGGGGGGTGTCAATGCCCATGTATAAACATTGCCGTCATTATATGGTGTTTGATAAACCACCGTATCGGTCTCACAAACCGACACGATGCCGCTGATAAAAGGATTGGGCCTGGGATTCACTATAACATCGTATAAGACGGTGTTATGGCACCCGATTGGTGTGACTTCCGTAACATAGAGCCGCGTTATGCCAGCCTGGCTCCAGTTGATGATGATCTCACTGGAATCAGCATGATCAATAGTTCCGAGATTACCCGGCACCATCGTCCATGAGTAATGGTTACCTGCAGTATATGGTGTCGAGTATACCATATTGGTATCCCCCTCGCACATGGTATTGGTACCGCTAATGATGGGGGTCGGATTATGAAAAACAGTTACAGCATACCTGTCAGACTGTGAACAGGCATATTGATCGGGGGTAGTTTCTACGACTTTAACATCCGCAGTCCCCTGATTTCCCCAATTGACAATCAACCGGTTGTTGTTTTCGGTCATCGACTGTGGTATAGCGGTACCGGTGACCGACCAATTAAAAATGTTGCCCGTTGAATCGGTATAATAAACCACCTCCGATTGATTCACACACACCTGTGAATATCCGTTGATCGCAGGATCAATGTAAGGAAAATGTACTGAGACACTATCAACAACAGTGGAATCATTCGCATCGTTCACTCTCACGTAATACCAGGTAGTGGTATCCTGAGGCGTGGCATAAACGACATTGGTATCCGGTGGTAAAAAACCGGAATGGAAAGGTTTCGACCACCAGGTGTAATGATAGGGTTGGGTGATGTCTCCCCCATATACTGTCACTTCCAGGCGTATGGTATCGCCTGCACATATTTTTGGTTTATCGACGGTGAGATTGGCAAACAAGGGTGAATTTTCGACGACAACGATCACCTCATCCGTATCACTTTTACATCCCAGGTCGTCCCGCACAGCCAGTTGAAAAAGTTGTGTATTAAACAGGGTGACAGTCGGAGTGACAGCTTGTGTGGGATTGGTCACCAAAGTTTCGGGTTTCCAGTGATAATTGAGGGGGCTCATGCCCCAGGAGTCTGTACCGTCGAGTAGGGCATAAGTTCCCTGGATGATGAGGGTATCCTGACCGGCATCAGCAATGGGAAGGGGCCGCACGGTGACGGTGACCGAATCCATATAGGGCACGGCTTCATTGAGGATCACAACCGCAATATAAGTGCTTGTCCTGCCGGGAATGACAGGAAAAGAAGAACCCGTATGCACCAGACTGTCAGGGTCATAGCTGTTCCGGTACCATTGTACGTCACTCAACTGGCCAATGATGACCGGATCAAACGGAATAGGATCAACCTGATAATGGGTCCCTAAGGGTGGGATGGGAGTGTATTTCCAACTGTCCTGATAAGCTGTCCAGGCTGTCCCGTTGCGGCCCGGTACAGTATCGGCGTCTGTGCCGAATTTATTATGAACACCCTGAGTGGCCAGATTCCATGACGGTACGGACGTATTAGGTTTGGCCGTGATATGATTCTCAATGGTGTTTTCCGTCTCATTCAGAATAATCTGGAAAACACCTAAAGTATCGGTGGTTTGTAAGCGTACATTGAAATAATCGACAACGAACCTCCGGTATGGGGCATTGCCTACCGTTTCATAACCGACATAGGCACCCCATGGGACATAAGGTGTCCAGTCCTGCCATGGCCCCATGATGCAATTTTTAGGGACGGAAGGCAACGTGCTCGGAATAGGATGAGCAAAATAAGGATCATAAGTACCGGCATCCAACGTGTTAAATCCTACCCAGCCATTAGGGGCTATAACGACAGAATCGTATGAGGTGGTCATCCCGTAAAATTTAAAATGAAAACCAATTGGGATGGGATGATCGTAAACCGAGTCGGGATTATGAAAATATATCTGCTGGTAGTGTGATGGGATTTCAACAGTTGCATGAAGATAGGCAGTGGCACCACGGCAGATCGTCGTATCATCAGATACATGTATCTGGGCCTGGGAAATGAGAACAGTAAATAACAGTAACGGTATAAAAAAAATTTTTTTCATCGGTCAGGATACCATAATGCCAGCTTCTGCAAATTTACACTGACAACCAAAGAAAAACAACAACCATCCGTTATTTTAATTGAACAGCAATTTGTTTAAAAATATAATATATTCACCACATTCGTCCTTATATTAATAAAACGGGCTGCCACATTAGTTGCAACAGCCCGACTTATTAACAACTAAAAAAAATTATCTGTATATGACCACTTTCTTAGTGAGTATCTCATCGCCTGCTTTCAGCCTTAAAAGGTATATGCCTTCAGGAAATGAACCGACGTTAATAGCCCTGACCATTCTGCCGTGATCATCATCCAATACCTCACTGTATAAAGTTTGTCCCACCAGATTGATCATCGACAGTTGTATCCCGGCGAGGGGTCCGCCATCCATGCCCACATAGAGGTGGTCTTTGCAAGGATTGGGATACAGTGTAATGGCATGACCGTTGAGTTGTTCCGATTCAATGCCGAGTGACAGCACCGTAAAAGACCATACCTCGCTCCATTCGGTTTTGTCCGTTGGATTAACCGCTCTCACCCGCCAGTAATAGACAAGACCGCTATCAAGGGCGGGGCCGGGAAAATCATAATTCTGGAAAGTAGATGAATTCGGTGTGACGTCAGTGGTCACGGGATCTGTAAAATCGGGTGAAATATCTACCTGATGTTTATAGGACTGAACACCCGTGATGGCTTCCCATGAAAATTCAGGGAAGATGGGTATGCCATAGGATCCATCTGCGGGAGAGGCAAGCAGGACCTGATTGATGACCGTGAAATTCCATGTGGTGGACCAGCCGCTGGTATCCCTGGCATGGAAAGCGGCGACCCGCCAATAATATTTGACACCGAAGTCAAGCGTGTCGGCATTCACAGAATAAGTGCTGGCCTGGTAAATAAGGGGGTGCGTAAAGCTCGTGTTGTCGTCAAGTTCATAGATGTATCCCAGAATGCCATTGACGTTTTCCCATCGTAATACCTCATTGGGCATACGGTCAACAGAATTGTTGTTGGGTTTCTTAAGTGCCAGATCATTCAAGACGGTAAAACTCCTGGTATCCGACCATTGTGTTGTATCCAGGGCATGCATTCCTCTCACATGCCAGTAATAGGTTTGATCAAAGAATAAATTAGCGGTGGCGATATTGTTGACTGTCTCTGTATAAGGCACCAGTGAATCGCTCAGCGAAGGGCTGTCAAAGTCAGGAGTCACATCCAGCTGCACCTCATAAGAGGTTAATCCGGTAACTATTTTCCAAGTCAGAGCGACGTTGGGATCCTGATCGGGAGCATTATTATTCGGCTTGCTCAGATCAATGATGTCGGTCACAGTAAATGACCGTATCTCACTCCACTCTGACGTGCCTGTGTTATCGACGGCTCTCACCCGCCAGTAATATGTAGTGCCGAACAACAGGTTGGAAGGAGTATAGCTTGATAACTCGGTAGAATCCATGAAAGGATCGGTAAAGGCTTCATCCAGGCTGATCTGCACTTCATAATAGAGACCTATGTTTCCCGTGACAGGTTCCCAGTCAAGCAGTACGTTGGGGGCTTGTTTAGTTGCCCCATCCGTCGGCGCTTTCAGGACAGGAGTATAAATGTTCGTATCGGCAAACAGATTCAATGACAGGAACAGTGCTATAACTGTGTAATATCTTTTCATACCTGTTGGATTTATTATATTTATGATTTGGTGTTATACTTTAATAATTTATCTGAGAACGATAAACTTAGCCGAAGCTGACTGGGTCCCTGCAACCATTTGCAGAAAATAGGTGCCTTCATCAAGATACTGGCACCCTAAGGTGACCTTCTGCATACCGGAATGAATATCATTCATTTCCACCGTTTTAATGAATTTACCATTTGAGTTAAAGATGGTCAATCTGACATGTGAGGGTTGATCGAGGGTGAAGGCGACAGTCGCATTGGAATTGACCGGGTTGGGATAAATGTTTATCATGCTTTGCTCTGATCCATGTTTCTGTGGATCGCCAAATCCAAGGAACGAAGAGGACTTGAATGCCCCTCTTCCGGCAGTGGCGGCATAGATGACCCCGTAGTTGTTGATCGGCCATTGACTCACCCTTTGTTGACGCAGCATGTATACAGGAACGGCTCCCATGCCTGCATTCTCAGCGGTCCAGGAAGTGCTGGCCCGCTCAGGATTGGACGTGGTAAAAATACCATATTCCGTCCCGATAATCAGACGATTGGTTCCCGACATCTCTATTAATGATGAATAAACCGGTATATCCGGGAGGTTTCCCTGGATTGAATAGAACTCCGGGGCATAATCCAGTAAATTCGTTGTCCGGTAAACATAATCACTGTTACCGTAATTACCAAGCGTAACGATGGCGTGATTATCGTCATTGGGATCAAAAGCGGCAGACGTGATGACACGGCCTTCGAAATCCTTGACCAGAGTGGTGGAGACAATGCACGACGGACTGCTGACATCAGCCCGATCGAAATTATAGGCCAGCGCCAGATTGGCGATGCGGTAAAGCTTGCCGTCGACGGTGCCTACCAGCAGGTCATTAGCATCACCGGAATAAGCCAGGCACTGCGGTATACCTGTTATAGCAGCTATTTTCCACCACTCGCATTCCTTGGTGAAATCGAGGACCTCCTTTGTCATCCACACTGCATTCTGAACGGCGATAAAAAACCTCGCCGAAACAGGATCGGGAACGCGGATGGTCTGCCCTTCCACGACAGGCACCTGGGTAGTATAAACAAAAGGATACTGCCGGTTTTTGCTGAGAGCCACCAGTGTGTCGCCTGCTGCATAATTATGACCGGCTGTAAAACTGACCGAGTCGCGGGTATTCACATTGTTAAAGCTCTCCCACAGGGCAAAGGGCGTGAGGAAAGCATTCGAATTGGCTATGCTGTTGGTGAGAAAGACCGGTGAGAAATTTCTTCCTCTGTCATCGGAACGTCTGATATCCACTTTTTCCTTTGCCATGATATAACAATTGGGAAAGATCATGGATATTTCGGTATATCCGCCATTTTGTTTGGTAGTTGGGGCAAGGGTGATTTGCTCCGCTGTCAGAGGGCTGTTACCTGTACCCGAAATCGTCAGCACATAGTTACCCTGGGTACCGCCCATCACAGAACCCTTATTGGAATAAGATATCGAGTAAAACCGGCAGGTGTTGTAAGTCTTGTTCAAAGACCGGAAAGTGGTGAAATCGTCATCGGTGACAAAAATGCCCCCATCGGTGGCAATATAACATTTGGTGGTATTTGATGGATCGAACAGATACCGGTGATGACAGAAATGGACATAGGTCTGATAGGTCGACAGCATGCTTGTTGATTTCTGAGTCCAGTCATAATATCCTTCCGGTGAGGTCTCTACACCTTCCCACATATCATAACCTCCGGCAAGTATTCTATTGGCATCGGTAGGATGAACTGTGAGTGTGCTGCTGTATGTGCCAAGGAAAAAATAGATGTTAGTGGCATCCTGGACATAAAAGGAGCCCAGGACATTGAAAGCGGTGCTGCCGCCGGGGCCGATCAGACGCCAGGTATCACCCTTGTCTTCGGACTTGTAGATACCTTCCAGCTGACCGAAATCATTGGTATTTTGTGTCATCGGATTATCCACACGGGCGGTCATGGCATACACGATATTGTTATCCGAGGGAGCGATAGCCAGCACCAGGTGGCACAGACTATCCATGGGCAGCTTCTGGGGGTTGATGATCGTATCGGTGGTATCCGTCACCACGTGATAACGAAGTGATTGTGACACAAAGTTATTGGGATCGCCATTGGAGGAGATATAGCACCAGTTTCTGACGGATGCCACGACCATGCCGTTGGCGCCGACGGCTACGTCGGTCGACACGGTATCGAGTGGTTCACCGGCGGCATCCTTGGCCAGTGACCATGATCCTCCCCCGTCGTCGGAGTACTTCAAGCCCGTGTTGGTTGCGGCGTAGATACGTCCGTTCGCAGGATCAACGGCTATTTCGCTGACGTAAGCCCAGTCGGCCTCACTGCCGTTGACCAGGGTGGGTACGGTGGAGGGCAATACTGTAAAATTGCTCCCGTCGGTGGATTTAAGGATACCGTAACCTATTTTTCCCGGAAACATATTGACATTGTAAGTGCCGGCTGTTGAGAAGAGCTCCCCTGTGCCCACGTAAATATCACCGTTGGGTGCCTGCGTCATGGAGGTGACGCTGAGATCACCGTCCATGCCATCGAGTTGTTTCCATGTAAGACCTCCCGTGGTCGATTTCCAGATGCCGCCGCCGACGTTACCTGAGAACAGGGTTTTATGGCTGGCATCGCGGGTATCGAGCAACAGGGCGCGTGTCCTGCCACCGAAGTTGTCGGGTCCCATCTCATCCCACGTCACACCCAGCGCCCTCCCGGGATGGGATACCATCCGGGCCACAGCATCTCTGGCACGCAGGACATCAGCGGCATCAATCCGGCCGGTGATTTGGTTTCGCTTTAAAAGCATCTCATAATTACCGGCGCCCTGAACACCTTCTGCCGGATTATTATAGACCAGTCTTTCCTGTTTTCTCTCACTGCCGCTGAACGAAGCAGAGGTCACTAAAAAAAGAAATGAAAGTCCAAAAAATACGGCTGGAATGTTTAAGAGTAATCGTTTACTTTTCATAAATGTATTTGTTTGTATATTACCTTCTTTTGATTTAGCCTGTTATCCGGCAAAGGGCTCACAAGTTACATCTTTTTTATTGATACGCAAAAAAGATATGTTTAAAAATTTTAACAGGGTTTTGTTTAAAATAGTTGAGGCAAAAATAACAGTTTTTCAAAATTTTTCACTATAGAAATCAGTTAACGGTGGTTTGAAAACAGAAAAAGGTAATCCCATCATGAACCGGATGGTCGTCAGCTCACCGTACATGTCAAGCGTTTATTTTGTCAGGTGGTCCCCGGCTCGAGGGTATATTTTAGGTAGTCAAGCATCAAATGTATCTCATCTTCCGTGATGCCATGATTGATAAGATACTTCCGGTCATCCATGAATCCGGCCATAAAGCGTTCGGCAGTGTTATCCTTTTGTTGGATGCTGGTTTTATACAACTCAATGGCTCTCGGCTTATGTCCCAGGCACCATTCCACATGACCCAGATTCATGTAATCATATTTGTTGGGTTCCTTGGCGATGATTTCCTCATAATACTTCCTGGCATCATCGAATTTACCAAGGATAAACGATATCCATGCAATAGGGCGCAATGACCTGATACTGGATGATGAGAGCAGCTCAACGCGGTAAAAACGCTCCAGAGCTTTCTCATATTCACCCAATTCAAGATAACATTGACCAATCACGGTTTGAATATTCATGTTTTCCGGCTCTGATGCGAGCACCTGCTCATAATAACCGATGGCCTCCTCATAACGCTTCAGATTGCGGTAACATAAACCGATCTTCTTCAGCAGCCAGGGACGGGGCGTATCAAAGAGCTCGGCTTTGCGGTAATAGTCTAAAGCCTGGTCATATTCCCCTGTCCGCTGGCTGCAGTAACCCATTTTCTCATAGATCTCATAACTGTTATCACCCTTTTCGTTCAGCAGTGAGTAGATCTCAAAAGCCTGCCGGTAATGGTCTTTCTCGAAATAGAATTCCGCTATGTTTCTCATCGTGGACGGGTCACCGATCAGGTTATTGAAAAACCAGCTCTTGTGAATGTCAATTATTAAATTAAAAATATCGGTGAATTCATTCTTCAGGGGATGAAGCTTGAAAAAGCGGTACAAATCCTGAATATATTGAGTGAAAATAAATTTATCTTTCGAATGGGTATTTAGTAAGTTATCCTCATCCGTTATCTCACTCAGGTTTTCGAGCTCGGCATTAAAGAAATCCATCAGCAGGGCTTTCTGGTTCTGCTGAAGATGACTGATATTCAGACAAAAAGAAAATTTATCGGAATTGCACAGATAGGGCATTTTCATAATACCATCCATGAACAGTTCCGGGTCGACATTCTGTTTTTCATCACGGAATATCTCCCTGACAACGCTGTTATCGTTGTTGAAAGGCAGGAACCAATTATGAATGGTCTTGAAAAAATCAAAATGTTTCAAAGCAGCAAAAGCGCTCCAGAAGACGTCGGAACCTTCCATTTGCAGATGGGTGAACTCCTCCATTTTTTCATACAGGTCAGGAGTGTCTTTGAAGAACTCTTCCCAATCAGGATTTTTATCTTCATGAAAGTCTTTCGGCAGAATGCTGTCAAGATCCAGTTTTTCCTCTATCTTGGGAGCCATCTTCATCATTTCAGGGAGTATTTCCTCCTGCAGTTTCTTTGTTATCTTTTCGGTTTCATTGGAACGCATCAACTGGATAATGACCATCTCAATATCTTTTGAAGCTTTCTCGCGGTGACCCAGTTCTTTAATGCGTGCCGTGATGTCGGGGTAAATAAAAAGCCGCCGGTCGTGGATGAAGAAAGCCAGGATAAGACCGACAAGAGCACGATGCCATACCTGTTCAATGCCGTCCTGGTAAAAATCGAGCAGAAGTTCGATCTTGGTCCGGTCGAAACATCGTATCAAGCTCAGCGTCAAAGCGCTGACCACGATACACTTTTCATACCACGGGATATTATCCGACTGCCGGATGGTATGCACCAGCCTGATGTCGGTCTCAAGAAATTTATCGGTGAGCCAGATCAGATTGAAAATGTTGGTAAGCACCTTATCACGTTCCGACTGGTCGTGCAACGTCTCCTCTTTCTTCAGGTCAATGTCGCGCAGGATATCATCAAGCTCATAGGTGAACGACAGGCCTGAGACCGATTCGACGGCCCTTTCTTTCACCAGCCCAAGTTGTTTCTCAAAGTCATATTTCATCCTGTAGATCTGCATCCCTGACCATTGGGTGTAAATGAACTGTTTCACCCTGTCGCACAGATCAAGGATACCGGCAAACATGCGGTCATAAATTTTGGGACGCTCCGGATCGTCCACGCCTTCAATGGTGTATTTGAGAATATTGCGGTAAGTAGCGTCAATCCGGAGAAATTCTTCCATGAAGTCACCGTTGCGTGTTTGTATGATCATACGCTGCAAGTAATCCAGCGATTCCTTAACCTCTTGCCTGGCAACGAGATCAATGATGATCTGATAGGTGTTTTCGGTTTCTTTAATATCGATCATGTCATATCATTAAGCCTGAGCTCTGAGTTTTCTTAACTCCTTGAGGGCAAAACGGATGTCGTTTACCCCGATGATAAAATGATGCGCTTTGGCTCCTGTAACATTAATAAAAACAACCAGCAGGTAGGTCATGTTCATTATGTACGACACCGAAGCGATGATACCGGCTGCTAATAGACCGTAACGCGGAATAAAAATCAATCCCGGTACCAGTGTAAAAACCAGCCCGATGGCCGATCCGATCATGTTGTGATGAGGTCTTCCGGTGCCAGAGAAGTAATGGCTGAACATCATCGAGGCTGCTGTCGCCACAATACCCAGGGCCAGGGTCATCATGACCAGTCTGACACCGGTAAACGCCTGACCAAAAACGGCTCCGTAAACACTTTCAGGCAGCAACAGGAGCACGGCCATAGCCAGCAGGGTCACCACCAGGGTGAACTTGAACAAACGTAAGGTGACGTTTTTCGATGATTCCGGATCAGCCGTATTGGAAATCCGGGCATACTGCACCGTCGCCACGCTTTTACCAACCAGCCATACTCCTTCCGAGATCTGCACCCCGACGGTGTATAATCCCAGAGCGGCACGCCCGATGAAGAATTCGATAAGGTAATAAGCCAGCCTGTAATTAAGTAACTGCAGGATATTGGCAAATTGCACGAATTTACCGTATTTGAACATCTCGTTCACAACGTGCCGGATTCCCGACAGGGTAAGCAGAATTAAAAAACGCCATACCGCTGCCATGCTGATGATAAAAGCGAAAAGATAGCCGGCATAAAGAGCTAACACATAGGCCATGACATCCACCTTATGCCTGACATAAATCAGGAAAACAAGGGTCAGGATGGTCAAAGCCATTTGTAAGACAGACACGGCATTAAAAATCTTTATTTTCTCTTTACCAAGGAGGATGTTCAGGTTGATGGTGGTTAGCGACTGTATCAATGCCAGAGCCATAACATGCCATGTATATCCGGAGGGTATGAGATGGGATATCCGGAGAACAGAGGCTCCGGCTACTGAAGTCAACACAGCCCAGATGGCTGAAGGAACATAAAGCTGGCCTGTGTGATGGCGTGGGACAAGGTATACCAAGGCCCCGCCGCCTACGAAATTATTGATCATCACCACCAGGGTGATACCCAGCAGGATCAGGCTGATCGTACCCAGGCCCTCCTGCCCCAAATGATTGGTATTGATATAAAGAATACCGAAAGCCAGCAGGGCATTGAAGAAGCGTGTAAAGGTGGTGCCGAGAATATTTCTGAACACGTTACCGGAATAGGTTAATAATTTTCTGTCTCATTCTCCACCTGAAAGCATGCCAATTACAAACATAACGTTTTCCGTCGAAAATGATGTGATGGCCGGAAAAATTAACGGTATGGAGTCCTTTACGGTACCGTTTTCCCACGTCGACCACAGCCAGGCACTTCACATGACCATCGTGTCCATTGCTGCTTCTGTCCCTTTGTGGTCTTCTGTTTTTACCTCCGGCAGGCTGTATTATTCCTGTCACTTCCTCTTCAAACTCATCGGGACTCAGCCTGATGATCCTGTTGATGACCACTGCTCCGCCATATCTGGTCGAACAATCCTGTGCCGGACGGTATAGTTCACCATTGAAGATAAAAGGTGTTCCTGCCGGTCTTGAGGAGCGAACGTCGGTCTTTACCGGATTATTGTGATGAGGCCTGAAACCACTGAAAGGCTCGGTTGAATACCAGGCATACAGGCACGTATCGGAAAGTTGTTTCCGGGTGAACATCAGCCACCATAATCCCCGGTAATGAAAAAGGGTCGGATCGACGGCATCCATGTCTTCAATCAGGTGGCTGTGTGGGGTAAGTGTACCTGTCAGCTCATCGAGGAGGTAGACTGTGACCTTGCCGCAGGCTGCGCTCTCGGGGATGCAGTAGAAACGGTTCTCAAGCGAGATCAGGAAAGGGTAGCTCAAATGCCATTTTTCGGACAGAAGAGTCTTTTTCTCGATGATCCTGCCTGTGGACGGTTCCGCCACGATGTATGACAGCATGCCTCTTGCTCTGCGGTAGTCATAATCTTCGCAGACTATATGCAGCAGATGGTTCTTTCCGGTTACAAAGGGATCGGCGTAATAGGTGCCTGCCGGGGGTGACGGCAGCCAGGTGGGTTTGAGAGTCAGCTGTCCCGACAGGATATCGCCCGTTGTACCACGGACCATGGCGATGTTCCATTTCTCAGACCGCATGAGATCACTATATTGAAACATAACCTTATTGACGAACAGTTTCAGCAGAAATATGATCATTTTCAGATTCTTTGGCGCCCGGTATACCGGAGCCTGCGTGGTGCTGGTCTTCCATTTCAGTAAGTCCGGCACGGCATCGTCGCCTGCCCCATTGTCGCGTGCATGGAGCACAGCCCGGGCCACCGCCGCCGGCCAGCCGGAGCTGCCCGACAATAAGCGGTCCACAGTGGCGGAATAGGAATGGGCGATGGTCCTGTAAAATCCCCGGTAAAGGACAATACCTGCGTCCAGGTCAGGCGTCAGCCGTTGCAATACCGAACCCGTGACAGGATCTTTATAATAAATCTCCCAGAAACCAGGTGGCCCGCCCCGGTACTTCCTTTCATCATCATGATGAAAAGACCAGATACCATAAACGGCCGCCTCCAGAATATCGCCACGGATAATGCTGAAACCGAAACGAAGGATAAAATCGGGGTTATACGACCGGATGCCAGTAACATCGGAGGATGTGAAATATTGTGAATAACCCTTGTTGACGGTCCGGCACCGCATAACGGGAATATGGTCCAGCACCGTCTTCAGTGAAATGATCTTTTTTGCCGGTGGCCTTAAGAAATAGCGCTGGCACAAACTGAATAAAAATGTCTTCCATGAATAACGATATACCCTGTTGAAGAAAGACCGGTGCATGACCGCGTTATCATCCATGATCAGCAGTACAGCCTGATTGCCGTCTGCCAGTAAGCGTGTGATGGACTCGGCTTGCCAGGCCTGGAATTCATATCCGCTGCACATCACCCCGAAACGGAGACCGTTCTTGCCTGATGGTGGATTCAACAGTTATCGATTTTGCATTTTGTAATTTACAATTTGTAATTTGTAACCCGTAATTTGCTACCTGCAATCCCGCCTGCGGCGGGATGTCGCTGCGCTCCACCTGCAACTTACAAATTTCCCCCAACCATCTGATAAAGCTCCTCCAACTTCCTCCTAACCATCTCTTTCCCGAAATTCGCCACCGCATATGCCCTGATCTTCTCTCTGTTATAGTCAATGTAATGATCAAGCATCCATTTAACGGCTTCCAGCATATCCTCTTCATCGCCCGGTTTCACCAGGATACCTCTCTCGTTGCTCATGGCTTCCGTTATCCCGCCCACGGCCGTTGCCACCACGGGCAATCCGCAGGCGAAAGCCTCCCTGATGACTACCGAGAAGGTCTCATACCGGCTGAAAAGGATCATGAAAGCGGATGAACGGATAGCCTCAACCAGGACTTCCCCTTCCAGAAGACCCGTAAAACGTACCATATTATCCAATCCCAACTGCTCGGCCAGACGCATCATCCGTTCCCTGTCGGTACCATCACCTACCATATGGCATTCCCAGTCTTGCCGCTCAATGGACAGCCTTTTCAGAACGTTCAAGGTACCGGTGATGTTCTTGGATTGGTCCTCGAAACACGACACGTGAACAAACTTTATCTTACGGTCCATGTGACGGTCTGCTTGGGTTGTATTTATCACTGACGGTACAAACCGGTCCGTATCGACCACATTCGGTAATATCATATAATGTTTATTTTTGAGCCCACGTGATTGCATGGCTTGTTTTAAATTCTCCGCCGGGGTGGTAACAGCACAGGCGCATCTGACAACCAACCGGGTCATCACCTTCCTGATGACACCGTGATAGGCATTCACTTCAGGCAGGTAACGTGACCAGTGTTCAGTAATTACGTAAGGGATGCCATGCATGACATGGAACCATAAGGCGATCACTCCCGGCCGGGTGAGCACATGCACGTGAATGATATCCGGCCGGTCATGAAGCTGCTTTATTATATGATAACCTTTGGCGATAGCCCTTATAAACAGCCAGGGAGCAACGATCTTACCCAAAAACTCAAAACGGGGTGCATGATAATACAGCCTGACCGTCAGAACACCATTGTTATCGTCTGTCTCTATATCGAATTTTTTTCGATGACTTTCCTCAACGGTCCCTGGACTTATGGCGTGAACATATAATACGGACACCCTGCTAATTGTGGCGGTCACTTCGGCATGATGTCTCACGAAAAGACCCCACATCGGGTCATAGCGGTTAGGATACCATCGTGGCAGATATAAGATATGACCAGGAATGCGTGTCGATGAGCGGGTATCCCGTGACATGACCCAAACAATTGAAGGTTTTATGTTAAAAAATTCAAAAACAGTATGCCAGGCAAAGGTAAAATAAAGAAACAATGGCAGGATCAAATGTAAGAAGATGATCAGGTTAAAATGATTATTATGCCATTGCACCACTCCCAAAAACCTCCGAATCGTAAAGGTCTTTTACATGCAATCCCGGTCCGACATACAAATAGGTAAGAGTGAGGATATTATCCTGCAGAACCCGATTTCGCCCCACTTCCGGCGGATCTCATCGGGACTCCGTCGCGGCGGAGCTCTGTCTGCGGCATTGCTTCGCCTGTAAACCTGAAGACCTGTAGACTTGAAGACCTGAAGACTTTTACCCGTTCTCCCTGATCGTCTCCAGCCGCTCCCTGTTCAACAGTTCACAGTTGTTACCTTTCAGGCGGACGAGATTATCGGCCTCAAATTCATTTAAAATCTTGTAGAAGCTTTCTTTGGAGATGCCCGCCATTTCAGCTAATTCCAACTTGGAAAGATTGACGGTGAAGGCATTGCTTTCGAAAACATTTTTAGCCAGATAGAGGAAGGCATCAGCAACACGACCCCTCGCATTTCTTTGATTCAGGGTGATGAGCTTCTCATAAGCCTGCGACAGGTGCAAATGTGACTGTGTCAGAAAAGTTTCCGTGAACTGAGGATTTTTATTTATGATGGAACGAATAGCCTCTCTGTCGATATAACATACATCTGAATTTTCAATAGCTGTCAATGAGAAATGATAAGTATTGTTCACATATAAGCCCGGGCCTACAAACAATTCATTTGGTTTCAGAAGCCTCAGAATAATATCGCTGCCATCGATACCCGTCAGATGTATCTTGGCAAGTCCGCTGATGAGGTATTTAACATGGTTGAAAGGAGCTCCCTGTTTCAGAATGGTTTCCCCACGCCGGAACTGAACGATATGCATATGCTGCTTTATATATTCCTGCTCCTCATCAATCAGAAGATCAAATATCTGAGGCCATTGATGACCTTGATTTACATTTTTAATGTCATGGTTTTTCATTTTATCAGTTATTTGAGAATAAAATCAATCTCTTAAATTGAGATGGTTGATTATCATCATGTAATGAGAAACATAAACGACGACATTTATTTGAGCAAAATTAGAATGAATTTTACTCAATCCATAAAGTATTATTATAAAAAATCTTGGTTGGATTACTCATTATTTTGTGGTGATATGGCACATGATATCATGAAAGCTCAATGTTCATGAAAAATATAATGTGAATGAAAATGACTGTGTGTCTTTTCACCATGCTTGTGCATATGTTCATGGATGAGGTTGACGCTTACCAGGAAAGCCTTATCTGTAAGGATGTCGTGTGCCGTGCCGGTTTTTTGTATGCGGTGATCAGCGCCCAACACCGCCATGCGGGGTTGCAAATGATCGATCAGATCAAGATGATGTGTGGCAAAAACAATGGTCTTACCGGCACGGTTCAGTTCCAGTAACAGTTCGGTAAAGAACGTCTGTGTCTTCGGATCAAGATCTGACAGGGGTTCGTCAATCAGGAGTATATCCGGATTAAGAGTGAGAACAGCAGCGATAGCCACCCTTTTCTTTTCACCACCTGATAGCATATATACAGGTCTGTCTTTCAGTTCTTCAATACCCAGGGCCTCAAGCATGGCTTCACCTCTCTCGACAGCCTTTTCTTGCGGCATATTCATTTGCAATGGTCCGAAAAGAAGCTCATCAAAAACGGTGGGACAAAAAAGCTGAACATCGGGATTTTGAAAGATGTAACCCATTGACTGCCGCAAATGGGTATTAAAAACCTTATCCTCCAGTGAGGCTTTTGTCAGCGGAGTGCCGTTGAAAGCCACATGGCCTGATTCAGGTAATATCAATCCGTTAATGATGTTCAACAATGTCGACTTACCGCTGCCGTTCTGCCCCATAATGCAGAAGATCTCACCCTTGTTCACCTGAAGGTTGATATCGTTGAGGGCCAATACCTTACTGTAATAACGATAGCTGACATTCTCCAATGCAATGACGTTATTCATGCCATGGATTGAATTAAAATGACACCGATACCAAAAAAAACCACCACTGCCAATGCCACCACATCGCGTAATCCAGGTCTCCTGTTATCGATCATGTTAATTTTGCCGTCATAACCCCTTGATATCATGCCGTGATATGACATCTCGTAAAGGGTCTGTGACCTTTTAAAAATGAAGAAAAACCGGCTGCCGGTCAGTTCCCTGGCCGCCTTGCCCGGTACACGCTGTATGAGTCGTGATTTCATAGCCCGGTAGGTGTCACCGACAGTTTCGGATAAGATCAGGATGTATTTGTATGCCAGAGAAACAGTCATGAGCAAGGTCACGGGCACCAGAAAAATCCTGAAGGCTTTTAACAGTCTCGGGAAAGAGGTGCTGTATACAACCACCAGGGTCAATGAAACCGAATTGAGCACCCGCAACAGAAGAAGGGCTGCAACGCGGCTTCCCTCCACGGTTATTCCAATATGCTGCGGTATGTGATAAATCCAGAATTGATGTGGCTGTTTAAATGATATCAGGTGGATAATGACATGGCCAGGGGTGATGACATTCAAGGTGGCAGGTAAAAACACCAGAAACCCGAAAAGAAGTACGACCAGCAGTATCTTACGGTATACCTGAATGATGTTAATCCGTGCCAGTGAATAAAGTATAAAAATGAAAAGCGTCACCGACAGTTGTGACGGCAAGCTGTTAACGATGCTGATGATGACGATAAGATAAATGAAAGAAATAACCTTTATGCAGGGATTCATTTTCCCGATAAACGTGTTCTTCGAGCTGTTATCAGCCTGCAGGCGAATCGATCGGACAATATCGGCGGCGTGGCGCAGGGTCACATCGATAAAGGCCGGCCGCCGCTGTCCTCTCCGGCCTGTCGGTATGGTCCTCGCTTCAGGATTTAGCAAAAAAGAAGGGATATCATTTTCCATTTCTGATGATCATTTTTGACACGATATAAGCCACAATCAAAGCCAGTGCTGCTCCTATCACACCCGATATCAGGTACTGGAACGACTGTCTGACGATGGATGTGTCGTGGCCACCGGTTGTATAACCGGCGAGGGGTGCTTTCCATATGCCTTCGTATTTAGCCAGCCCCTGTGGAACATAACCGATGAGTTTAGCGACGGTCCTTGCCGACCACTCACCCCAGGCATCACCCGCATCTACAAATATGGGCAGCAGAATACCCACAGGGGTAAGCAGTACCAGAGCCACTAAGGTGATGATAATCCTTTTCAGCAGTTTATTCATGGGCTCCTCCCCGGTTAATGGCATAGATCATCTGTGATTCGCTTCTATAGAAATAATACATGACCAGGGCAGTCACCAGTCCTTCTATGATGCCGAAAAGAACAAGATGCCCGAGTGCCATTGCCGGCACGGCAATGCTCAGATCATAGGGCGCATAAAGGGCCCGGCCATCAGGGCCTGTTGCGATGAGCGGTTGAATGCCCAGTTCAAAACCTGTAAGGATAGCGGTTAGCACAAGGCTCAGATATCCGGCTATAAATGAAGCCACCACCACCCTGCTTTTCTTCAGTGAATGTCCGTTTAGGAGTCTGAAAATAAAATAGGCCACAAAAGGCATAAAAATGGCCATATTGAAAGCATTGGCCCCAAGGGCCGTTATGCCGCCGTCACCAAAGACCAGAGCCTGTATGATCAGGGCCACCGAAACGGCCAGAGAGGCTGCCCAGGGCCCCAGGATGATGGCGATAAGCGCCGCCCCCACGGCATGACCTGTCGTACCTCCCGGAATGGGAAGATTCAGCATCATGATAATGAATGAAAAAGCCGCCGCCATACCGATGTACGGGATACTCCGCTTCGAAACCTCCTTTCTCACTTTCCCTACCGCCACTGCCTCAATGGCCAGGAAAGCACCGTAAAGCGGTACATAGGTCTGCGGACTTAAATAACCATCCGGGATATGCATAGTGATTTATTTTGAAATGATGCCGTTAGTCTAAAGCAGTCATAACCAGCTTCCCGTGCCGGATACCCTTGGTGGCGATGATTTTATCCGAAAGCAATCTCAGTTGTTGCGCATCACCCTTAACGGCAATGGTTTCCAAACAGAGATCATGGGCCAGGTGGACATGCTGGGTCGACAGGATGAGATGGTGATAATCGTGCTGTACACGCATGAGCGTGTTGCTGAGATCGCGCTTGTGATGATCATACACGATGACGATTGAACCCGCTACAATGGCATTCTGATTCCACTTTTCCTCAACCATGTTGCTTTTGATCAAGTGACGAATGGCCTGTGAACGATTGGGAAAATGATGCCTGATGACCAATTGGTCTAAGGCTGTCAGAAGGTTTTCATCCAGCGACACGCCGAACCGTTTTATCTGCATAGTGTTACTTTTTTGTAAAATCGTGTTACAAAAATAGTAATTCGCAGATAAAAACAACTATCATGTAATAAATTAAAAAGTTGCGGGTTGCGGGTTGCAAGTTACGGATTACCAGAAAAGTTCCGGACTGCCGACTGCCGACTGCCGACTGCCGACTGCCGACTGACGACTGACGACTGTCCTACTTCCCCAGCCTGAAATCCACCCCAATGGAATAGGCGGAGTTAGACCTGGAATAGGTTTCCGTCACAGGTATGTATTCTGATCCGAGAAAATGACCATATGTCTTATCACTGTCATAATAAGTAACGAAGAGAGCGCCAATATTGATGGCCACTCTTGGGGAAACCTGCCAGGCACCACCGAAACCGAAAGCTGTTGAGGTCAGGCTGTTGCTGAGATCGGTCTGATAAGACTGGTCGACTCCTGTCCGCGAATAAAGGTAACCGGCACTCACCAGTATTTTTTTCGTGATATTATATTCTAATCCGCCCGAAATTTCATAATAATTCTTGCCGATGACATCTTTGTTACTGATAAAATTACCGAGAGTGTCTGTTCTTCCATAGTTGGCACCTCTGTCGAAGTAATAATTAAAATCAAGGTATCCTCTGAGTTTAGGTATAAAGGGATAAGTAGCGCCTATAGCAAGCAATGCCGGCATGTCACTGCGTATTTTCTCACCGTCGGGGAATTCACCTGTTCCGTCCACAAGGGTGTGGTTCTTGAGCTCTATCTTCGTAAGAAATTCATACCTCAGGCCGATGTTCAGCTTTTCACACAATGTCAGGTTAACGCCGATCACTGGTGTGACACCTGTGCCTTTCTGTGTGACGTCGACCTCTTTATCGCCTGTGGCTTCGGCATTGGCTGTCATAGCTGCCGCCGATTCGGTGGCGCTCTGGGCGGCGAGGGAATAAGCCCCGGCAGCCTGGTAATTGGTGAAACCTGTAGGGTCTATGCCTAATTGCTCAAGACCCTGGATAAGGGTCGGATCAGTCAGCGGATCATTAGGATTAATCTCACCTTGCTGAATGGCATCATTGATGGCATTGGCAGTTGCGGTGGCGAAGGTCGCTACATCGGTATATTGTGTGGCCGCACCGGTAAAAAAGGCATCGGCACGCAGGAACTGGCCACTGTAATCAATCATGATGTCCCTGATATGACCTTTATAGGTATTTTTCACAGTGACGTAACGTGCCCCGGCAAACACCGACACTTCGGGGATGATCTCATAGGACAGACCCAGCTGGTAAGCGAAATACACCGAGGTACCCTTGAAATAAATGTCGGTGCTGTAATCAGTCACAGGGAGACCTGATGATGACATACTGGGCACCAGATCGGAAATGTCCATCTCAAAGGAGGGTAAACCTTTGTCATACTCGGCACCGCCACCACCCCCGACAGGGTTGAAACCGAAGGAAACAGCAAACTTGTCGAAGCGGTAAGCGGCATAAATGCCGGGGAAAATGGGGGCCGTCACTTCGCCGCTGTATTTGGCGTCAGGCGCATGGTGCAGAAAAGGATAGTTACTGACCACGCCGTTGGTCTGAAAAATAGTCTGGTTATTAAAAGAGAAATTAAAACCTTTATCCAGTTTTGTCAGCCCGGCAGGATTATAATATACCCCGTCAATGCCAAGGGCACCATTACGTGCCAACAGTCTGACATAGGCTGCGCTCTGGTTCGAATTGGTCACTATGCCGCCCGCCATCACATGAATGGAAAGGATAGCTGCGACAACCGTAAAGAGTAATGATTTTTTCATACGCTAAATTTTAATGATACATTTTAACTTTCCTTTGATGGAAATTAGCCGGCAAATTAAGATGAAAATATATGATATGCAAATTTCACGTGATAAAGCTATTCGGCGATGACCCGATGAAACCATATCCTATGTCCTAAAATACTATATTTGTCTTTGAAAGTGACACTTTAAAACCAGTACATCATGACAAATCTCCGGAGCTTCTCCCTGATGGTGTTTATGGGTCTTTGCCATCATGAATCCGTTAGCCAATGCACCCATTTTTTATCAGTCTCACCGAAGGCATCGCCACCTCCCCCTGGCAATTCCTTTACCGGCAGGTCACGGAACCATTGTGACAGCCATGAATTACATGACGAATGCAAATTACATCAACGTTATCATTACTATTGCTATTTTTGCCCTGATGATTCTTCTGACATATTTTGCTTTCATATACAGTGAGTATCTGGTAAAAATGATCGGTAAGAAGCACATTATCGTTATCAGCAAGATCATGGGCATCATCCTGGGAATAATAGGAGTTAATATGTTGATACAGGGGATCAAGTTAGCTTTTAAAATATGACGGTTAAAAATTATTCACATAAACAATGACCAACATGGAAGAATTTGAGAAGATCATCAGCCTGAGTAATGAATACGAGGCGAATTTGATGGATGAGATACTAAATGACAGAAAGATACCCCATGGCATTGTCACTGCCGTTGATTCGGTGTTCGGAGGCATAGAACAGATGGAATACGGGTGGGGATACCTTGAAGCGCCGGAAAAATACAGGGATGAAATTATTGCAATTTACAACGACATAGAAAAAAAATAATTTTACTCTTCTTTCTGTTTCTGCCGCAGGGGAACCACGCCGGCCATTTCGCCTATGATGTTGACCAGTTCCGTACCCGTAGGCACGACAATCTTGGCATTCTTCTCCAGTGATGATTCCAGCGCCTGAAGTTTACGCAGCAGCTGTGCATTCCCAATAAAATATTTATTGGCCGCTTCGTTGACCAGTTTGATGGCTTCAGCCTCCCCTTCGGCCTGCAATATCCGTGACTGTTTTACTCCCTCGGCTTCCTTGATCTTGGCTCTTTTCTCCCCATCGGCAGCCGTCTCCCGCGCTGTAGCGAAATCAATGGCGGCAATCTTTTCATTTTCAGCCTTAACGACCTTGTTCATGGTTTCCTGGACATCCTTGGGCGGGTCAATCTCCTTCAGTTCGGTGCGGACAATTTCAATACCCCAGTTCCGGGTTTCGACACGCAAGGTATTATGCAGCTCAGCATTGATTTTTCCTCTTTCACTGTTGGCTGACTTCAGTGTGAGGGTGCCGATGATATTTCTCAGGGTGGTGCGGGCCAGGTTGACGATCTGCCATTGATAATTATTGACATTATACTGGGAGCTTTTCACACTTTCCTCATCCAGCTTCACTTTGAAATACACCTGCGCATCGACGCGGGCATTCAGATTGTCGTTGGTGATGATCTCCTGTGGATCGGCATCCACCATCTGCTCGGTGATATTCACCTTATACATACGCTCAATGAAAGGGATGATCCAATGGAATCCCGCATTGGCAAAACGGTTATATTTTCCAAGGCGTTCAATCAAACCTTTGTGAGTGGGACGCACGATCCTGATGCCAATAAAGAACAACAGAATAACAACGATGACGACAATGATAATTGCAGTATTCATCTGATCCTCCGGTTAAATTAGACAATAAAACATAATAGGATTAAGCCTTTTCAAATATACGATATTTGAAGTTCTGCTATAGGAAATAAATGAACCAAAATCGGTTAAAGATAAAGAAAAATAAGAGATAACAGTAGAACCATGTGGTGTTATAATAAATATATCCGGCAAAGTGTTTCATTGTTTCGCACGTTATTTTTTATTTCCTTTGTTGCAGAATATCAGGCATAACGAATTCCTGTCATGAATGCGATGCCTTTGGTCCTTGGAACGCTGGCCTTCTTCGCGATAGCCTATCGTTTTTATTTTGGTTTTATCGCTGCCAGGGTGGCGGTCATCAATGAAACGAACGCGACGCCGGCCGTTCGTCTCTTCGATCGGCAGAACTATCATCCCATGCGAAAATGGGTCTTGTTCGGGCATCATTTTGCGGCGATAGCGGGTGCGGGGCCTCTGGTAGGACCTGTGCTGGCCGCGCAATTCGGCTATTTCCCCGGTTTTTTATGGATGTTGTTAGGTTCCGTGTTGGCCGGCGCCGTTCACGATTACGTGATATTGCTGGCTTCGGTCAGACACGACGGCAAGTCATTGGCCGAAATAGCCAGGGCCGAGATCAGCAAGGTGAGCGGCTTCACCACTTCAATAGCCACTTTGCTCATCATCATCATCGCCCTCGCAGGTCTGGGCCTGGTCGTGGTCAATGCATTGGCCGAGAGCTCCTGGGGTACCTTCACCATTGCCGCCACCATACCCATTGCCCTGTTCATGGGTCTGTGGATGTTCGTATTCCGCAAGGGGAAGACCAGCGAAGCCACAGTGATCGGGGTCATTTTACTGGCACTGGCCGTTATTTTCGGCAAATACATCCCCCATTCGGCTTTCGCTTCATGGTTCACCTTCGACAGGAAAACGCTCACCCTTCTGCTGGCCGGTTACGGTTTTCTGGCTTCCGTTCTTCCTGTGTGGCTGCTGCTGGCGCCACGTGATTACCTGAGTTCGATCATGAAGATATCGGTTATCGGCCTGCTCGCCGTCGGTATCATTGTCGTGGCCCCCAACCTGAAAATGCCTGCTTTCACTCCATTTATTCATGGCGGGGGGCCGGTGATTCCCGGCACTCTTTTCCCCTACCTTTTTATCACCATTGCCTGCGGGGCCATCTCAGGATTCCACTCGCTGGTCAGTTCGGGCACCACGCCCAAGATGATAGGCAGTGAGAGGCATATCAAACCCATTGCCGTCGGTGCCATGCTGACCGAAGGGATGGTGAGCATTCTGGCTCTTATCGCTGCCACCAGTCTTTTTCCGCTGGATTATTTTCAAATCAATGTGTCGCCCGATAAATTTGCCCAGATCGTTCCTGCCTTAAAGGATATGGGTTTTACTACCACGGCCCTGCCTCAGCTCTCGGCCGAGGTGGGAGAACAGATAGCCGGCCGCACCGGCGGCGCCGTCTCGCTGGCTGTAGGTATGGCCCAGATATTTTCAGCCATACCCGGATTGAAAGGATTGATGTCATACTGGTATCACTTCGCCATCATGTTTGAGGCCCTGTTCATTCTCACCACCATCGATGCCGGCACGCGTATAGCCCGTTTTCTGCTGCAAGAGATGACAGGAAAAATATATAAACCTTTCGGTAATACCAAATGGATACCCGGTACGCTGATAACCAGCTGTATCATCGTTTTTGCCTGGGGGTATTTTATATATACCGGCAGTGTAACCACCATCTGGCCTATGTTCGGCACCGCCAATCAACTGCTGGCCACTGCCGCCCTGGCAGTAGGCACCTCATACATCATTAATAAAGGAAAAGCAAAATACGCCTGGGTGACCATCGTACCCATGATTTTTGTCGGTATCACCACCCTGACAGCAGGCTGGAAGAACATTTTCGGGCTGTACCTGCCTCAGACAGCCGTCTCGCAAACCTTAGCACAGGGGCTCATCAACCTGTTTCTCACCGCCGTCATCATGGTGTCGGTCCTGATTATTTTTGCCGATGCCATACCTAAATGGATCAAGGTCTCAGCTAAAACTTTCATCACCTCTGTGGAATCAGGATCCGGCCGGGACGTCAACCGATAGACGTTTAAACCACCGCCAAAGGAAGCTATTCCTGAAAGCCCATACCTTTTCCCTCCGACAACAAAATGTTAACGGTACTGTGCATGGCAGAAAGCACTCCTCTTGCCATGCCATATTTTTAAGTCAAAAGATTAGAGGGGGAAATCTAAAAACAAATCAATATTTGTTGAAGCTGCGACGTTCCCCGGCCTGACCTTCGGTTCTTCTTTCCGGTCTTGGTCTGGCAATGGACACAGAGATCACCTTTCCGTCATATTCAGCCTGGTTCAGTTCCTCAATGGCTTTCTTGGCTTCGTCATCGTTTTTCATCTCTACGAAACCAAAACCTCGCGATCGGCCTGAGAACTTATCGGTTATCACTTTTGCTGAAGTCACCTCACCGTATTCGACAAAAAGCTGCTTTAAGTCTTCACTGTTAACTCTGAAACTTAAATTGGAGACAAAAATATTCATGGGAAAAAAATTAGTTGATTAAAATTAATTCTGAGTACAAAGTAATGGTTTATAACTATTTTAAGATCATTTATACAAAGATAACTAAAAAAGAGGGATTACTTACTATCACAGCCAATTTTATTTTAATCATTTAAAAGCTTCAAAATACAAATACCAATCAACAAACATTTATCTTTATAATGAAGTCAAATTCCTATTCCTGATGTCCTTGGATTTTCTTAATAAATTCCTATATTTGTCAAGAAACCTAAATGAGATAGTTGAAAAAATTTTTTTATCTTATTCTTCTCTGCTTAATTCTCTTTAACACGAGTGGTTCCTGGCTTTTATACCAATTTGAAAGGTATAGACATTACATAGCGACATGCAAAACCTTAACATCAAAAAGTAAAAACATTATTCTAAAACTCTCCAGAGATGAATTTGTTCAATGCAGGAGCAAAAAAAATGAGATCATTTTTCGTGGTGAAATGTATGATTTCTTAAAAACAGAGATGCATCACGACACCATTTACATCTTTTGTAACCGTGACTTTAAAGAAGAAGGTCTCGTAAACGCCTTTTTTGAATTTCTGACAAAACAACACCAACAACATTCAGATAAATTAATCAATCATGTCCTCGATTATCTTATGTTGATCCTTATTATCCCAGAAAATATCTCGATTACCCATTTTCCTGTAAATAAATTTCATTTTTCTGAATGGAAATCTCATTTTCATTCCGTCATAATACTGATCGACAGTCCTCCTCCTGAGTGTCACGGTATTCTTATATCCCCACATTTCCCATTTTAATTTCCGAAAGGTAAAACAGATCAGCATTTCGGAAAAGGCAATCCTACCTGCCAGGAAAAGGAGAGTTATTATTTTTAAATCACTTAAAATGTAAAAACATCATGATTAAATTTATCATTAGCTCATTTATATGCCTCATAGTATATTTGAATGTAGACGCCCAAGGTAGTCCTGCCGGTGATACGATCAGTAAAACCGTTTATCTGGACGAAGTGGTCATATCAGCCAATAAGATAGAAGAACAAAAGAGGTTTGTAGCACAACAGATACAATCGATTCCGGCACGACAGATTAATCTTTTGAATTTACAAACCACCGCTGAGCTTCTGGCAAATGAAGGAGAGGTGGCTGTTCAGCAAAGCCAACAGGGAGGTGGAAGCCCTGTCATCCGTGGCTTTGAAGCCAGCCGGATACTCCTGGTGATTGATGGCATCAGGATAAATAACCTGATCTACCGTTCCGGGCATCTGCAAAACATCATCACCATCGATCAAAACAGCCTGAAACGTGTTGAAGTGTTATTCGGTCCTTCATCAACCGTTTATGGCAGCGATGCTTTAGGCGGGGTGATTAATTTATATACCAAAAATCCGGTACTTGCGGGACCGGAGCAGAAATTTAATTTCAAGGGACAAGCATTCATGCGTTATGGTACGGTGAACAATGAGAAGACCGGACACGTTGAGATCAATCTCGCCACAAGACACGTCGGTTCACTAACCTCATTCACTTTCAGTGATTTCAACGATTTGCTGATGGGAGGACAACCTAATCCTTATTATAATTCCTTCGGAGAACGGTTTTATTTTGTCAAACGCATGAACGGGGTGGATTCTTTGGTCCAAAATAACAATATCCGGTTACAAAGGTACAGCGGTTATTCTCAATATGACCTGTTACAAAAGATTCTTCTCCAGCCCAATGAAAACTTCTCTCACTGTTTCAATTTTCAATTCTCCAACTCATCCGACATTCCCCGTTATGACCGTTTGACTGATCCCAAAGAGGAAGGATTGAAATATGCCCAATGGTACTATGGTCCTCAATACAGATTATTGACGGCCTACCACCTGGCCATTAAAAACACAGGATTTTTTAATGCCATTACACTAACAGCCAGCTATCAACATATCAAAGAAAGCCGGCACAACCGCTCTTTTGGGAAAAATGACCTGGCGAACAGGAACGAAAATGTGAAAGTCGCCGGTTTCAATCTCGATTTTGTGAGGCATGCCAGGACAGGCAGCATCCGTTTTGGCATTGACGGGCAATATAATACACTGAAATCAACAGCTTTCCTTAAGGATGTGACAAATGGCATGCAGAGTCCTTTGGACACACGCTATCCTGATGGTCATAACAGGATGCTGCTGGCAGGTGCCTTTATGACTCAGACCTGGAAAATTAATGATCAATTTGTTTTAAACGATGGCTTGCG
>Ga0172362_10000136_pt1 | contig 51465 bp, 53 predicted proteins | sample LakKivs1_kivu2a2_FD_114534 | JGI IMG/M metagenome (GOLD analysis project Ga0172362, IMG submission 114534) | Sediment microbial communities from Lake Kivu, Rwanda - Sediment s1_kivu2a2 | ecosystem: Environmental > Aquatic > Freshwater > Lake > Sediment | place: Rwanda: Western Province, Lake... | reverse complement strand
TAGCCTCTACCCCTCGGCGATCAGGAACTGGAACCTGAGCTACGACACGGTGCTCTGCCCGCACCCAGAGTGCAGGAGCAACCTGATACCCGGGACGCCTCACTGGGCGTGCACGAGAAAGCGGGGGATGACGAGCCTCATCATCGGCAGCCTCAGAGACCTCCGTGTGCTCTGGTATAAGCCGAGGGCGAGGGACAGAGCCCTAGGCGCCGAGGAGAGGATGTTCTACGACGTCGTCCAGCAGGCGCTCAAGGTGTTCCTGAACGCGAGCTACGGCGTCTTCGGCGCCGAGAGCTTCCCCCTCTACTGCCCACCCCTCGCGGAGAGCGTCGCTGCCGTCGGCCGCTATGCGATGACGAAGGCCGTCGAGGAGTCTCAGAGACTCGGGATAGAGGTCATCTACGGGGACACGGACAGCGTCTTCCTCGAGCGCCCATCGAAGGAGCAGCTTGATAGTCTGGTCGGATGGGCGGATCAGGAACTCGGCATCGACCTCGACGTGGATAAGACGTACAGGTACGCCATCTTCAGCCTGAGGAAGAAGAACTACCTGGGCGTCTACCCCGACGGCAAGCTGGACATCAAGGGGCTGACGGGGAAGAAGAGGCACATACCGCCGCTGCTGAAGGACGCCTTCGACCAGCTCACCGCGATCCTGAGCAACGTCCAGAGGCCCGAGGAGTTCCCCGAGGCTAAGGAGAAGATCAGGCACCTCGTCGAGGAGACCAGCAGGCGGCTTAAGAACAGGGAGTTCGAGATCCCCGACGTCGCCTTCAGCATGATGTTGGGGAAGTCGCTGAGGGGGTACGACACGAGCCCCCAGCACGTTAAGGCGGCTAAGATGCTTGAGGAGCAGGGCTACGACCTCAAGGAGGGGGACATCATCAGCTACGTCGTTACGAGGGACGACGTGAAGCCCGCGCAGCTCGCCTCGAAGAGGGACGTGGATGTCGGGAAATACGAAGAGTATTTGGAGGCTACCTTCGAGCAGCTCCTCGACGCCCTGGACATGAGCTTCGACGAGATGGTGGGGCGCCCCAGGCAGACGGCGCTGGCGAGCTTCTTCGGTCGATGAAGTAAAGGATATTAACTGAGGGGCGCCTACACTGTTCGGTCGATATGACCGAATTCGTTGACATAGCCAAGATACTGGATGGAGGATACGACGGGGAGCGGGTCTCTGTCCGCGGCTGGCTCCAAAACAGTCGGAGCAGCGGAGGGATCCAGTTCCTCGTGGTGAGGGATGGGACAGGTGTGCTGCAGTGCACCCTGAATAAGCGCAACGTCGACGAGGAGGCATACAATAGGGTCGAGAAGCTGCCCATAGAGTCAACCCTCGAGCTGTCCGGCGTGGTCAACGTTGACCAGCGTGCGCCTGACGGCCGTGAGCTCTCCGTGAATAATCTCGGCGAGGTCAACGAGGCGATGCCTGACTTCCCGATAACGAAGAAGGAGCACGGCCTAGAGTTCCTCATGGACAACAGGCACCTCTGGGTCAGGGACCCCAGGCTCCAGAACATCTTCAGGATTAGGGCGAAGTTCATGGACGCGGGCAGGCGCTGGTTCAACGAGAACGGCTACACTGAGACCCAGAGCCCGATGTTCATCACCGCCGCCTGCGAGGGGGGCAGCACCCTGTTCGAGGTGAAGTACTTCGACAGGCCGGGCGTCTACCTGAGCCAGAGCTGGCAGCTGTACGCGGAGGCGATGATCGCGAGCCTCGGGAAGATATACACGATTGCGCCGAGCTTCAGGGCCGAGCCCAGCAGGACCAGGAGGCACATCAGCGAGTTCTGGCACCTTGAGGTCGAGCAGCCCTGGACGGATCTTGCTGGCATCATGAGGGTCGGCGACGAGCTGGTCAGCTACATGGCCCACGTGCTGGCGGAGGAGATGCCGAGGGAGGTGAAGGCGACGGGCAGGGATCCGGAGGAGCTGCTCAGGGTCGAGCCTCCCTTCCCCCAGATCACATACGACGAGGCGGTAGAGACCGTTCAGAGGGACGGCGTCGAGATGCTCTGGGGCGACGACTTCGGATGGCAGCAGGAGGAGCCGCTGACGCGTCACTTCGACTCGCCCTTCTGGGTCCGGGGCTTCCCGAGCGGCATCAAGCCTTTCTATCACATGCCTGACCCGAAGAGGCCCGAGGTGACGCTCTCCGCGGACCTGATGGCTCCTGAGGGTTACGGTGAGATCATCGGGGGCGGGCAGAGGGTCCACGACTACGCGCAGCTGCTTCAGAGGGTCCTGGACGACAACCTGAGGCCCGAGGACTACAGCTGGTACATCGACCTCCGGAGGTGGGGGACGGTGCCTCACAGTGGCTTCGGGCTGGGGATCGAGCGTGTGCTCTGCTGGATGCTGAAGCTGGAGCACATCAGGGACGCGATCCCGTTCCCGAGGGACATGAGGCGGGTCTTCCCGTAGGCTTATCCTACGCTACTATGGATAAGGCGAAAATTTTTTTCCAGATCATGAAGCCATCCGGGGGAGGGTCAGCGGCGGCGGGTTCGGAAGGGAGTTCTACGCGAGGCTCCAGAGGGGTGGGCAGCTGACTGTGCCGCCTGAGGTCTTGGTGGACGAGGAGCTGGAGATAGGGGATCTTCTGGACGTCGCCCTCGAGGTGGAGCCCTAGAGCCCCTCCTTCTCCTCCTTGAGCGTGTACATCCAGTAGCCCAGGCTGACCTGCCAGACGCTGACGCAGAGGGCGGAGATGGCCTCTGGGAGGGCGACGCCCCGCCAGGGGAGCATCCAGATGACGATGCCGAGGGCGGCGGCGCTCCATGCGAGGATGGCGAAGCGCCTCATGTTCCCCCTCCAGTGGTAGACCCCCATTATGGCGAGCATGACGGCGAGGCTGGTGAAGAAGGCGAAGCTGACGACGTAGTGCCAGGGTTCTATGGTCTCGTTGATGACGCCTATCAGGATGAGGAGGACGGATGAAGCGAGGTGGACGGCGCTCCCCGCCATACCGACTGTGCTTCCCTTCGTCAGCTCGAAGAGGCCGGCGCTGAACATCATCATCACCGCCCCCGTCATGGGGAGCCCGGAGTTGAATAGGATCGCCTCGAAGCCGTCTACGCCCAGGTCGCTGAGGGCGTTCAGGGTCCAGCTGAACCAAGGCGCCTGGCTGATGGCGAGGAAGACCATGATGAAGCCGACGACCGGCGTGAGCATGCCGAAGAAGCCGCAGAGGCGGAGTATCCTGACGTTCATGGTGGACTATAGGGGGGACGAGGATTCAAGTTTTACCTTTAATCCCGAAATGTTTTAATTTATCAGGCGCGCGCAGTCGATGCACATCGATTTTAGGTGACTATTTCATTGCAGACGCTCTCGAACCAGTCATCACGCGAATTTGATAACGTTTAATAACACTTTCTCCCGAAGATTAATTAGAGGTTCAGAAGATGAAGAGCTTCGTTAAGGTCTACGGTCCCCCGCTTCTGAAGGCCATCAAGGCCCTCGAGAAGGTCGCGATCGGGTTGCCCGAGGTCTGCATATGGGACACATTCATCGCCTACTCGCCCCAGGTCAACAGCTATGAGGGCGTATCGGGCTACTTCGCTGAATTCGGCGTCGCCGAAATGGGCAAGGTGTCGGAAAAGAGGTGCAGCACGATCATCAGCAAATCTGGCGAGAGCCTAGGCGAGTACGACTTCTTCTTCGAGTGGTTCAAGAAGCCGACGATGAACGAGCTGAATAACCTCATCGAGAAGGTCGATGAGGCCCTCGCGCCCCTCGGTGTCAAGTACACGCTTACCACGAAGTGAGACCCTCAAATTTTTTCTACTTTCACGTGGCCGCATAGTGGATAATTTGGACGAATCTTTCGAGGGGTAGCTGCTCGGGCTGCTGGTGCGCGCGAGCGTCCCTCAGGAGGGCCGCTGAGCCTACTTCAGGTACGTCCTCACGCCCCTCGACTCGAGGAGCCTCGAGAAGCCCGAGGACCTTATCGCCGTGACAAGCGCGTAACCCATCACCGAGACGGCGACGAGGCTGCTGAGGGTTAGGCTCACCATCATCGCCGCCCAGACGGGGAGGCCAAAGCCGATCTCAGGCGGGGGGAAGAAGACCCACAGGTAGCCGCCAACGACGAAGCCGATCACCAGCGAGCCAGCAAAGCAGGCAGGAAGAAGCCTCGCCCTGAGCCTGAAGATCAGGGCCGCCGCCAGCAGGTTCGCCAACGGGCCCAGGACGACATCGAGGGGGCCCAGGAAGTAGTAGGCGTTCCCGACGAGGGCGCCCAGACTCACGCCGAAGACGACAGGCCAGCCGAGGAGGGCCGCCAGCGGAATCAAGCAGTCGGCGACCCTGAGCTGGATGGGACCAAAAGAAACAGGGGCGAGAACTATGACCAAGGCCGCGTAGAGCGCGGCCACGACAGCCGTCAGGCTTATCTCTCTCACGTTCAACTCTATTGCCTCCCTTCACCGGGGTTTCTACGGCGGAATCGGGTGGGAGGCCCCACTCACCCGCCGACAATAGAGAGTTTATCGGAGGATATATTGCTTCCTTTGAGGGAAGGTCGGTCAGGGCTCCTCGTCGATAGGCATCCATGGCACTATCCTTATCGACGGTTCGTGGAGGCCGTTCAGGATAGCCGCGTTCAGGAGAAGGGGCGTCAGAGACTCGATCCACTTCGAGTTCTCAAGAGGCCCGACCCTGAGGGGGCGGAGGTTGGGTATGTCCCGCACGATGCTGGAGACCTTGCTCACGGCGAGCTCGTCGTCCCCTGCTATCAGCACGTCGAGGTTGAGGATGGAGTCCAAGTTGCTGAGGTAGGGGGCAGGCACAGTCTGGAAGGCCGACACGACCTTCGCCGGCCACGCAACCTCCTGTATGAACTCCGCTGCAGACTTTTCAGAGACTGCCTGCCCCTCCACGGCGATCGGTGTCCAGTAGAATAACTTCTTCCTCCTCGTCATAGGGACTACGCATGAGACGACGATGTGCTCCGCTCTAATCCGCCCTCTCAGGCCCCTCAGGAAGCCGACGGCTACCTCCGGAGGCAAAGACTCGATAACGAGCTCGGAGCCCTCCACGGCCTCCTCGTTCAGCACGCCCGTTATGCTGCCCTTCATGCCGGACTGGTAGAAGCCCATTGCAAGCCTTGTGAGACTGGACGCAACCCTCCTTGCCTTCTCCCCGTCCCTGGAGCCGACGAGTATGTCGTGTTTTAAGGATAGCCGGAGGGCTAAGCCTCTCCCCATGTTCCCCGTCCCGCCTAGGATCCCTATCCTCATAAGACTTACCCTAAGGCCAAATGGGGAGCCGAGGAATATCAACAACACCTTTTAGGACGCAGCGCGCGCGATGTTGGAAGAGTCCTCGGAGGGGCTCATGCAGCGTTCCAGTTTAAACCAGTATCTTGAATCCATCTTCAGTGTGTAGGAGCCATCACCTTACAAGGGAATATAACAGCCTTCGGGCATGCATCAGTCAGGGCTCGCTAAAGGGGGGTTAACGGGTTTCCTCACCTTTCTCCCAAGTCGCTTTCAGCCCCCCTGCATAGGGAGCCCCACTCTCCAACTTTAATATCCCCATTCTAATTGATCAGTCATGGAGACCATCGACCTCAAGAAGGAGCTTAAGAGGTTCTACACTGCCAAGACCAGACCGGAGATGATCGACGTCCCTGAGGGCAGGTTCCTGGCGTTCGACGGCAGGGGCGAGCCAGGCGGGGAGGAATACACGATCGCCCTGAACGCCCTCTACGGCGTCGCCTACACCCTGAAGTTCGGCCTGAAGAAAAGTAAAATCGCCGACTTCACGGTCATGGGGCTCGAGGGGCTATGGTGGTGGGACGACCCGACCATCGTATGGCTAGAGGACGCGCCGCCCAGGGAGACCTGGAACTGGAAGTCGATGATAAGGATGCCGGACCTGGTGACCGAGGAGATGGTGGAGGCCGCTAAGGCCGAGGTAAGGGGGAAGAGGGGCCCTGCCGTCGACAGGGTCAAACTCGAGCCTCTCAACGAGGGGCTCTCAGCCCAGATACTCCACGTCGGACCGTACAGCGACGAGCCGAGAAGCCAGAAGATACTTCACGCCTTTATAGAGGAAAAGGGTTACAGGCTGAGGGGGCGCCACCACGAGATCTACATAGGTGACCCGCGGAGGACGGCGCCCGAGAGGTTGAAGACGATCCTTAGGCACCCGGTGGAGAAACGATAAACTGATCGTCACCATCTAAATACTCCGGCCACGTCTAGAGGTGCGTAGATCCTCCGGGGACAGAGCTTGATCGACTACCACGTGCACGAGCGCCACTCCAGGGATACCAGTTCAGCGACCGTCGAGAACTACGTCAGGGCGGCGGAGGAGAGGGGGATAGACGAGGTTGCCTTCACCACCCACTTCATCACGGCGGGCCCGGATGTCGACATTGGGATCAGGCTCCACGAGATACCAGAGTACCTCGAGGAGATCCAGCGGGCGCAGGAGACGACGAAGGTTAGGCTCCTCGCAGGCCTCGAGGTCGACTATTTCCCCCAGGAGGAGCGGAGGCTCGAGAGGATACTCGGCGAGCACAGCCTCGACATCGTCCTCGGCAGCACCCATTACGTCAACGGCGTCGACATAGGCTCCCGGAGGCAGGTGGAGGAGTTCTTCGCCGGGAGGCCCATCTCAGAGGGCGCGGACGAGTACTACACGGTCTGGAGGAGGGCGATCGAGAGCGGCCTCTTCGACGTCATGGCCCACCCAGACTACTGGAGGAAGTACATCCACATCTTCAGGCAGCCGGTCGGCTGGGACGACTTCGGCTCAGTCGTCCACGACTGCCTCGACTCGCTGGTAAGCCACGGCGTGGGGATAGAGGTGAATACCTCCGGCTACAGGCACGGGGTCGGCGGCAGCTTCCCCCTCCAGCAATTCCTCGACGCCGCGTACAAGGCTGGGGTCAGGACCGTCACGGTCGGCAGCGACAGCCACACGCCCAGCCAGCTCGGCTACAGGCTCGTGGAGGCCGTGGAGCAACTCAGGAGGGCGGGATACAGCACCCTCAGCTCCTTCAGGGGGAGGAAGAACCACAGCATCCCGATGTGACCGGGCAGCCCAAAGCTCTTAGACACCACTCACCTCAGAATAGGGCAGGAGAGAATTTTCATGGAGAAACCTGAGGGGAGGGTGTTCGAGATCATCGAGGAAAACAGGGACCAGATGGTACGCCACCTCCAGGAATTCGTCAGGGTCGACACGCAGACACCGCCAGGACACGACTACGACAAGGTCTGCAGCCTGATGGCGGAGAAGCTGGGCGGCCTCGGCTGCGAGGTCACCATCCACGAGGCGACGGAGAAGTACATGGAGCTCTCTGGGGCGAGGCTGATGGGCCTAGAGGGGCCGAGGAGCAACGTCGTCGCCATGCTCAAGGGATCAGGGAAGGGGCCGACGCTCCACATCAGCACACACATAGACACCGCGGCCATCCAGAAGGAGGGGTGGACCAAGGACCCGCTGGGGGGAGAGGTGACGAAGATGACGACCTACAGCAAGAGCCCCTACGACAAGGGGGGCGGCTACATCTGGGGACGCGGCGTCTCAGACGACAAGGGGGAGGCGACCGTGATGACCTACGCCCTCCAGGCGATCCTTGAGGCCGGCGTCAAGCTCAAGGGGAACCTTATCCTGACGGGAAACTGCGATGAGGAGATAGGCGGCGTGGCCGGCCTCGGCTACCTTATCAGGGAGGGGATAGTGAAGGCGGACTACGGCATCCAGCTGGACGGTGGGCTCAACGGCATCGGCCTCGCCGCCCAGGGCAGGACGAGGTTCCTGGTCAGGACCCACGGGAAATCCTATCATGGCCAGATCCCCATCCTCGGCGTTAACGCCATCGAGAAGATGTCGAAGATCAACGTCGCCCTAAACGACTACTGGAGGAACGTGCTGCTGAAGAGGCAGGTACCCGTCCCGGGCATAGAGCTCCCGGAGGACCTGAGGAAGGTCGGGGTGAGCAGCCTCACGGCGATGCTCAACATAGGCACCATAAGGGGCGGTGTACAGGGCGCGACGGTTCCCGACCTATGCGAGGAGGAGACGCTCAGAGGCATGGTGCCTGGAGAGACATTCGACGAGGTGAAGAAGGAGTTCATCTCTGTCATAGAGGAGGTGAAGGCGACCGACGCCGACCTCAGATACGACGTCGAGGTGATCAACGCCCGTGAGGGCTACGTGGTCCCGGCGACTGACCCCTACGCCCTTAAGGCTCAGGCGATCATTGCAGAGGTCGTCGGGAGGAAGCTCCCCTTCACGGGCACCCTGGCGAGCACCGACATGAACTACCAGGTCGTAGACGGCGGGATGCCATGCGTCAACTTCGGCGTCGGCGGCCCCTACTGCAACGGGCACAGGCAGGACGAGAACGCCTCAATAGACGAGATAATCGACTGCACAAAGGCAACAGCCCTCATGATGATGAGAGTACTAGGCACCGTCTAGCCCACCATCCTTCCCAGCAGCCTTATATCCGGTAGCCGTTTTATTGGCTCTCACATCATACTTTTTAGGGTGTTTCACATGGAGGAGCACAGATTCGGGAAGCACCTCAAGGACTTCGACCTCGACTCATACTACCTCGGGATGAACTACGCCTTCATCGAGGTGGTGGCATCGGGGTGCAAGAGGCTCGCCCTCAGCCCGCCTCTGACCGAGGAGGAGCACAGGGAGCTCAAGGAGCCGACGAGGCTGATTGCCGAGGAGTACGGCGTCCTCGTGAAGGCTGACGGGGACTTCCTGACGACGAGACTGTTCAACCCGGAGTACACCAGGGGGAAGATCGTCGTACTCTTCGCCCACGACGAGGGCGTCCTGAGGGAGTACGATGCGCTGAAGGACCTGAAGTCGAGGGTCGGCTACGCCGTGGAGACGGAGGCCACCATGCGGTTTGGGAGGCTCCTGAGCTACGACGATGAGACGATAAACAGGCTGATTAGGAAGCCGCGTTTCTAGGCTACGGCGCCGGCCTCGTCCCCAGGGTCACGTCCACCTGGATCGTGTTGCCCCCGCGTATGATCGTGAACTTGACTTTGTCGCCCGGTCTATTGTTCCTCTCCATGTAGTACATGAGGTCGTAGAAGGTCCTGAGGGCGGTGCCGTCGATGGCCGTTATCACGTCGCCTCCGATACTCGTCCTCGTGCCGTCTATCGTCGCCTGCCTGTCGCTCCCCAAGACGCCGGCGGCTGCGCATGGGCCTCCGGAGGTGACGTCGACGACGAGCGCCCCCTTCGTCTCCTTTGGTAGGCTCATCGCGTCGATTATCCCCGGCGTGAGGTCCATGCCCGATATCCCGAGGAGTGGATGGGCGTAGCTACCGGTCTGGATGAGGCTGCCGATCTCACGGATTATCGTGTCGCTCGGGATGGCGAAGCCTATGCCGCTGAACTGGTTCGTCTCGCTCAGGATGGCGGTGTTTATGCCTACGACCTCGCCCCTCAGGTTGAGGAGAGGGCCACCGCTGTTCCCCGGGTTGATGGCCGCGTCGGTCTGGATCACGTCGACGATCTTGTAGCTGCCTGTGGTATTCATCTCCCTCCCGACGGCGCTGACGATGCCAAGGGTCATAGAGTCGGCGAGACCGTAGGGGTTCCCGATGGCGACCACGTAGTCGCCGACGACCAGAGCTGGGGACATCCCCAGCCTCACAGGCTTCAGCTTATCGGCTGGCACGTCGACCTTTATCACCGCCATGTCTGAGTAGGGGTCCCTGCCGACGACGGTCGCCTTGGAGGCTGTGCCGTCGATGAACGTCACTGTTATCTGGGAAGCCCCCTCGACGACATGGTTGTTGGTGATGATCCTCCCCTGCCTGTCATAGACGAAGCCGCTCCCCTGAGCCTTGCCGCTGGGGATCGTGACGACGATCAGCACGACGCTCTCCCTGGTCTGGTTATAGATCTGGTTGAGCTGGGCGTTCGAGACAGTGTAGATGCCTCCCGGCTGAGAGCCGATCTCCCTCATGAGGGAGGCGATCTCGTTGGTCGCCGTCGCCAGCTGAGCCTTGAGGGAGGTGATTTCGCTATTAAGGACAATAAATTGGCTGTTAAACCCCGAGGTCCTCTGGGAGTAGTCGAGCCAGATGTAGCCCAGGACGCCGACATTCAGGATGATGAGGATGACCATGATCGCCGGATACCAGTTCCGGGACGAACGCCGCTCGGGCTCATGGAACCATTCGCCGCTCATCAATGTCACTAGAATAGCTCGATGATGTCGCTGGATAAAATGTCTTCCCCAAGGCGAGAAATGGTGGGAAGATACCGCGTCTTACTGGCTACTGCTTCTTCTCCCACTGCCTGGGCTTGCAGATGATCTCCCTGACCCTCATGTCGAAGAACCTGTGGGTGTTGCTGGGTAGGAGCACGATGGCGGAGTCCGCGCCTCCCCCAGTCCCGCCTATGGCGACGCAATCCTCATCAGTCCTGAAGTAGCCGGCGTCTGCCGCCATGCAGGCTACCTCGCAGGCGACCTTCACGCCCGCCCCGAATAGCCTGAGGACGCTTGCGATGACCTCGTCGACCTGGATGGCGCCGAACTTCCTGTTCACGGCGCGGCCGAGGCCGCCGAAGGCGTGACAGGCCCTCAGGATCTTTCCGCCGCCCTCCTCTATGATCCTCCTGTTCTCTGGGAGGAGTCTATCCTGATTCGGCTCAATGAAGCCGACCATACCGGCGACGACGATGAGATTGTAGCCCTTGAAGACCTGGGACGCCTTCACGCCCGTTACGCCGCTGTAGGAGGCTACGACTGCGTTCCTTATGCCCAGCTCGTCTGCCCTCTTCTTGGCGAGCCTCAGGGTCTCATCAGTATTGACGGCACCTGGCTCCTTGAAGTAGACAGCCCGACATACCTCATTCGACAATTAATGCACCTTTAATAGTGGAGACGATAGGTCTTTTTTACCTGCCGATTACCGGCGCGTGCGATACAGACTCGATTAGTAAACCTTAAGCGATGTAGGGAATTTTCTTGAAGAGAGAGAATGAAGAAGTTAGAAATAAACCTCGACGACGATACTTACAATTTCTTGGAATTCCTGGAAAGAACTAGATTCATAAAAAATAAAGAAGAAGCAGTACAAAAAGCTATGATATTCTTCAAGAAACTATCCATGCATGATTGGTTACCAGATATTTACCGCATAGGAAATAACAGGATTTTGATTATGGATAGGGGCATGCTTCTCGATATTTTTGAGCTCCTAACAGAGACTGAGACCTACAGGGCTGGGCAACTCACCGCGATGAAGAGAAAGGTTATGAAACCTGAATTTAGGGACATTAACCTCACAAAACAGTCTAACTGGCTGATTGTGCTAAAGGAGCTGGAGAACCTGGGTTGGGGCATATTTTCTAAGGTGGGCAACGAAATAAAAGTGGAATCTTCAGCGGTGCCATCAACCTATCTAAGAGGCTACCTCGAAACTATGTTTAAGGTGGAGATCGAGGAGCATCGCACAAAGGTCGAGGGATTGACCGTATTCATAACCATGGAGCCGAAACTCGACACCTGGCGCTAGAGGCCCGTCCAAGGACAACGCTTGTAGGGGCCTATGACGATGGTGACCACCGTGCCCAATATGCCGTCGAGGGCCATCTCGCTCTCAAGGAATTTGTTCAGATCCTCCATCTTCTCGAATATTACCTCGAACAATAGGTCCACGTCCCCGCTGGTCCTGTAAAGGACATGGACGTCAGGATGTGCGCTTATGTGCTCAACTATAGCCTGTATCTTCGTCGGCTGCACCTTCAACCCGATGAATGATTTAATGGCTCTGCCCAGCTTATGATAATCAAGCATGACCGTGAATTTTTTAATGACCCCCGTCTCGATTAAACGATCAATACGATTTTTAATGGTGGCTTCGCTAACTCCTGTATCTTCGGCCATTTCACGATAGGTCGTCTTCGCATCATCTGTGAGATGTTGAATTATTTTCATGTCGAGGATATCCAAGGACATTACTATCAATTTAAGAAGTATATAATTTATTTAAAAATTTTGCCATATAAATTGAAGAAAATATAATAAAAAATGAAGAGAATCATATCCAAAATGAAGACATTTTCAATGCACCATAATTTTAACATTATTATATTAATATAGCCAATTATAGTTATTATTATTTACCATATTTAAACAACAATATTTTTTTTAAATATATTTTCTTTTTATTTCTACACAAAATTTTAAGATTTTTTAATTACACCGATTATTTTTCCCGTTTTAAAAACAAATTACCATTAATAAAAAAACGTACTATGTGGTATCAGTGAAAAAGATGGAAAAGGTTGTTGAAGGCATACCCTCGTCCCTCCGCGGAGAACTCTCTAAGAAGTTGATAGAAATAGTATTGGGGACGCAGGGGAAGAACGTCATATCCACTGAGCTAGCGAAAAAAATAATCTATCTCTGGAGACAGGATCAACTAACAACTCCCACCGGCTTAATGGCGCTGTTTGAGGCCGCCGTGAATGTGGATGCTAATGCTACTTACGCCGCTCTTGACGAGTTAGGGCTCCATCAAGTCGTCTTGGCATTTCATAAAACAAATTAAAATCCCTAATGCGTCACTAATTTTTTCCTTTAATTCCTTCTAGACTAAACAACCGAAACAATAATCTAGGTTGATGAGTTAATAATTGATGGCATGATAACCAGTTACACTTTGGTAAGGGTTTTTCCGGCCAAAGACAAAGAAGTATATAACAATGTAAAGGGCTTCTCCGAAGTAAAAGAGATCGTTTTAACTTACGGTGAATATGATCTCGTAATCAAAGTAGAGTTGCCTTCTATGGACAGCCTTGATAATTTTATCTTCAACAAGCTAAGGTCGATAGACGGGGTAGCAGCCACCACGACTCTCCTTGAGGCAAACCCAAAGTCTTTTTCATAATGAACCGAGGTGTTCGCCATGATGAAGTTTCCATCTAACGTCGGCGATGCCATGAGCAGCCCAGTGATAACAGTGGATGAGGAAATCAACATCAGGGACTCGGCCATGTTGATGACTGACAAGGGGATAGGATCCTTGATCGTTTTAGAGGACGGGAAACCGGTCGGCATTGTCACGAAAAGGGACATGATCAAAAGGGTCGTCTCCGAATGCAAGGATCCGTGCGGGACCAAGATCAGAGACATAATGACCTCCCCAGTCATCACCACGAGTAAAGATGTCGGGATACTCTCAGCCATGAGAACGATGAGGGAGCACCAAATATCACAAATGTTGGTGTTGGACGGGGATAGAATGGTCGGCATCATATCTGAAAGAGATCTCATCAAGGCTGTTTCGTACGCCTCATTAGCTTCCTTCACACCTTTAATGAGAGGAAAGAAATAGAACACGCGCGCTTTTCTACTTTTTGGGAGGTTCATGGCATCGATTGTACTCAGTGTCAAGTCGAGCGCAGTTATTCCGAGCCATAGGTGGTTGTAGCTTTCCATTGAAATAAGGCTCTGAATCGAGCGTGTGTCCATCAAGATACTGAGGAAGGCACAGGAGAGGAACAGCCTGTCGGGCAAGAACCCCCATGGGATCGTGGAGGTAGCCTTCTAAATGGCTTGCATTGAGAACAACGACAAGAGGATCTAGAAGGACGTCGCAGTGGCTGTGGCCGGTACGACGAAGGTTACTCTTAGGAACAGGCTTAGGAGGTTTGAGATGACCCTACAAGAACCGATCGCGCGTGCGAAACCTGAAAGAGAGATACAAAGGCCCTAAGACCATCTGGATAAGCCTCACAAACTTCTCGTTTTTCTCTATCAACTTTTTGATCGAGTTCGTGTACCGGTCATACTCTTTCTGCCTACAACTCAGGCATAAATATCTTTTCCTACTCGTGCCCAAACGAAATCGGCGTTCGTTGATCCTAATCTCGTTGGGATCTAGGACCTTGCCACACTCGGCACAAACCTTCTTCGACATATCAATAATCATTCCTGCCATCAGGAAAAACTGTTTGGGTGAAAACGCAAGATTCTAATTAAGCTAGATGAGTAGAGATCGAAGTAGTTATGAAAGAGATCGAAGGTATACGGGGAGCCTTCAGGCAAGTCGTCTACATGACCACCTTCAAGCATAGGGAGAAAAACAGCAGGCATATGACAAACCTGAATGAAGACCCATATAAAATGATGTGATCCCCAACCTACATTAACACTAGGAAAGTCGAGGACATAAAGAAGAACCCGCACGCGTTACTGATAATCTTTCCAAGCTCTTGACAACGAGTATTACGAGATAGAGTGAAGAGCAGAGTTTGAGTCCGACGAGGTTACTATCGGGAAGTGGCGTTCGAGGTACCTCCTACAGCACCCCGCGCGCGCGTCGGTTCTGGTTCCCCCGAGGAACCCACTACATAGATAGGGTGACCATTAACGTCTACACCCAATCGACGAGAGTTGTCGGGAAGACTCAGTGAATCAACGATTAAAAAATCTATTTTTATTTAAGCATTCTTTATCTAGTTATATTCAGGAGCATTATTGGAAATGGACGAGTCCTCAAACTTTAGAGAGAGCTTAAAGCAGAATCGGGGTATCCTCTTGGTCATCTTGATGATGCCAGTCTTCGGGATGGTCATAGCTATACCCCTCATAATCTGGAAGGCGCCTAGGGCTGTGGTCGTGGCCGTGCCGATCATCCTACTCATCATTACCCAATACCTCCTATTGGTCTACTGGATTTCCAAGAAAATAGGCCAAGTGACGTCCTCGTAGATTCCTATCAGAAAAGAACCACTTCTATCCACCAGCGAACCCTGTGCGCGAGTGTACATAGCTCACGTTTTTTCAGCACCCTCCCCAAGAAAAGATAATAACGCTATTGAATGTAGCTTCATGATCATGAGTTTTTGGAGTATATTGCTTTGTTGCATAGCTCGGATCTTTTTTGAATATCATAGAAAGATCTATTATCATTTCGCGCGCGCGAGAGAACCTATGACCCTAGCCGTGGATGCGTCGGGCATCAAGGTAGCCAACCGGGGCGAGTGGATGAGGCAGAGGTGGAGGATGCGGAGGGGCTTCCTCAAAATCCACATAGTTGTGGACGTAGAGATGAAGCAGATCGTCACCATAGAGATCACCGATGATAGGACCGGCAACGGTAAGGTGCTGAAGCCACTGGTGGAGCAGATCGAAGAGCAGTGCCGGGTAGTGAAGGTCATCGCCGACGGCGCCTACGACTCCAGCTCCAACTTCTCCTTCCTGGAGGAGTGGGAGATAGAACCTGTCATCAGGGTGAGAAATAACTCCTCGCGCAGGGCAAGGAGCTTCTCCGCCAAGAAGCGCGTAGTGATGGAGCAGCTGCGGGACCGAGATAGGTGGAAGAGGTGGGCCCACTATAGCTTTAGGTGGATGACCAAGACCGCCTTATCCGTCTTCGAACAGCTCTTCGGGGAGCACGTCATTGCCAAGAGGTTCTCCATCATGGCCCGGGAGTTGCTGCTGAAGGTTTTCTTCTATAACCTCTTCATGAGACTTAGCCATGCTCCCTCTGCTTCTTGCATCTAGAAGGGCTGGTATCAAGAAAGTGACGCTGAAAAACAAAGTAGCGCGCGCGATGAAAACATTTTAATAAAAAGTAGTTAATATTAATGATTCACATTGAAGAAGTTCACTATTATCACTCCCCCAGAGTACGAGTCCCAGATTTTGGCGGAGCTTGGTAAGGCCGGGGTCGTTCAGCTTAAAGCCATAGGTGGCGTGGATTTTGAGAAGCTTCGAAAGACCAGGGAGAGGGTTGTCGACTTCAAAGGACTTTACGAGAAATTCCACGAAGAGTATAGGACTCTTGAGGATACGACATTACTAGATCTTGAGAATATGGATATCGACAGAGACAAACTAAAGGAGTTTACAGAAGACCCGGAAGAGGGAGTTGGAAGTTATCTCTCGATAATAAAAGAAATCCAGGAAAAAATCAAGGGAGTCGAGGGGAAAAAAGAAGAGTGGAAAAAAAGGCTCGTAGAAATTAGGGCGCGGCTGGAAAGTCTGAGGGCCCTTCAGCCAGACGAGCTAAAAAAGTGTTTAACCGTTGGGTTAGTAGACCTCCAGATACAGGAACGTCTCAAGGAGTACTTTCACAGGTTTGAGGATTTAAGCACAAAAGTGATTGAAATTTCACCCGAAAGAGGGTACATATTTGTTTTCGGCCCGGAGAAGAGGAGGGAGTGGGTTGAAACCATCTTCATCATTTTTGAAGTTGAAGACATTTTCAAAGTACTTAACACCGGAGACATCCTCCTGGCAATCGACTCTGGAAGACGGGAAGAAGTCATCAGGGAATATGAGCGTGAGGTCAAGGAACTCCAAGCGTTGACCGAAGGAGAAGTGGAGTATGGGGCATTAAAGAAGGAGTACGCCCCTGTACTGGGCGAGGCTAACTTCGTAGATGAAATGCTTAGAATCCTCTCCGATGAGTCGGCCCCAGTCCTTAGGACGAGGGTTATAAGCGTAATACAGGGATGGATCCCAGACGACAAAGTGCGGATTCTTGATAGAATCATAGATAACCTGCAGGAAAAAACTGGGGAGCTAGCCTACCTACAGTATGATGAGCCTGGGCATGAGGACCACGCGGTACCCACTCCCGAGCCGGTCATGACACCCTCTATCCTACAGCCTGCTTGGAAGCTGACCAGCCTCAGGGGCTGGCCCTCGATGCATGAGGTGAACCCGATGTACATAACCATCTTCATATTCAGCTTCCAGTTCGGCCTTATGTTCGGCGATGTAGGCCAGGGCGCTGTTTTCTTATTGGCTGGACTATTCATGAGCCGGAAGTTTAAGAGGGGAATGATGTCCAAGCTGGGGAGTCTATTCATCCCCATGGGCATCTCAGCGATAATATTTGGCGTTTTATACGACTCTATTTTCCTTATGGAGGGACTATTGTTTCACCATCATCAAATCCTCCCAAACCCCATCCTTAATACAACTTCCCTCTTGAAGCTAGTGTTCATGATAGCGGCTATCGAAATCATTTTTGGCCTTGTCATCGGAGCTATCAATGAATACAAGGAGGGGCACAAGTGGGGAATCATAGGTGAGCATGGCCTTGGTATGATCCTTTACGTGGCGGGCCTCTACTTTTCGGCGATGTACTTCATCCAGAGCGGTGACTTCATGAGCGTTATGAGCTACTGGGCCTTCTATGTAATGATCGGGGGAATGGTCCTAGCGATGATCGAGCCCATAATCGCCGCCATTGCTGAAGGACATTTCGGTATTGAGGTGATGGGCAAGGGTGTAGGCGCCCTCCTCATGACCTTCGTCGAGGGGTTAGCGAACATCTTCTCCTTCCTCAGGATAGCCGCCTTCGCCCTCGCCCATGCGAGCCTAGCCATCGCAGCTCATCAGTTGGGCATCTTCATGGGGACGACAGTCAGTCTCCTGTTGATGAACATCATCGCCATGAGTTTCGAGTTCATATCCAGCTCGGTTCAGTCCCTAAGACTGCTGTACTACGAGTTCATGGGCAAGTTCTACCAAGGAGGGGGAATATCCTTCAGACCATATAGACGTAGGCCTCGGGAAAAATAGAGACCTGAGACCCCAATATTCCCTCTCTACCTTTGAAAAATGGTACGTATTTAGCTCTTTATAAGTAGGCTGTGCATGTTTCACAAACCGCGCGCGCGAGCCCCCACACACCACCTTCCAGACGAGCCTACCCCACCCGCAGAAGCCGCACGCGCGCCGGGGGTTGAGCCTACGAATAACAGGGCGGAGAGGGCGTTCCGGGAGCGTGTGGTTCAGAGGAGGATGATGGGGTGCTTCAGGAACGGTAAGGGCACCTGGATCTGTGAGACGGTAACGACCATGCTGGCCGCCTGGAAACAGCAGGGACGAGGCCTACCCCCAAACCTTGGGCAGGGCCCTGACCCGAGAATGGATGAAGAGCTAAATACTACGAAAAATGTTATATATAGAGGGGGCATTGTAAGGAGAATAAGGTGAAAAGGAAAAAGATGATATCAATATTTATTCCCCACCAACAGAAACACAAAAGGAGGAAGTAAAGATCGATACCTTCATACCTGTGGCAATCACGATCGCTGCGAGCATCATAGCGGCAGCATGGTGCCTTACCCACGGTTCCACTATCAGCGCTTCAACAGCCGTTGAGAAGGGCAGGGCTTCTGTCTGGGGCGCCTCTCTAAGCCTCTTCGGGGCTTTGCTCATCTTCTACGGATTCCTAGCAGGACTAGTCTTACTGACGGGACAGATTTCCTCTACAGTAACATTAGCTATGGGACTGATATCGTTGCTTGGAATAGTACTGATGACTTTAGTGGCTAAAGGTGGCGGAGACGAGAAGAGTATTAAATCTACGATAGATAGAATGGGCTCGTGGGGAGTCGTAACGGCGATTGTAATGGGGTTTTGTTTACTTTTCATATTAATCAGTGGAGGAGGTGAAAGTGAAGTGATACCTGCAGAAGCATGGGGTCCCCTACTGGGAGCGCTAACTATGATCGGCTCCGTATTCGGAGCTGCTATATGTATCATGACGGCTGTCAAAGCGGGCTCAGAAATGCTTATCCAGAAGCCCGAACTCTCGATCTGGTCGCTACTATTCGTCGCTCTCGGAGAAGGGTTAGCTATTTATGGATTGATCGTGGCGATACTTTTAATAGCCTGATAGCCATTTCGGCGCCTCATCATTTTCCCCATTATCATATTTAATAATATCTATGTCGCAAACCTTCAAAAATTCTCATCCGCTAATTACTCGAGAGAAAATATTTGCGCGCGCAAATATTTTGTGAAGGAAAAATAGATTAGACCTTAGGCGTAATTATTCGCCTCGAAAAATGGTTAATGTTTTCACCATATTTTATTATGATTCTAACGTTTTTTGGTGCTTTTTACGTGGATTCCACGGCTTCTTACATTGTTTTTTATATTAGTAAACAATTACGACTAAGGTCTATTATTCGAAGTGGGGGATGGCTAGATACTTCAAAATGTCTTCGGATGTGATTCCCTGGGTTATACCCCATCCGATGCCGACGAGGTTGTCCTTCTCTATCTCGCTAAAGACGAGGTACGCCATGACGACGTTGAAGCCGAAGTCGTTCGCGGCGCGTCCCCTCCTGGCGACGCTGCAGATGTGTTGACGTAGGCGGCTCCTGATCAACGCCACGTCACCCGTGTAGAGGGGAGCCAAGATCTCGATATAAGGCCAATCCAGCTTCCGGATGACGAGCCTAATGTCATCGACCTCTATTGTCTCCCTGAGTATATCAAGGCCTATGCCATATGTAGCGGGGAACATTTCCTCAGGGTTGTGGGTCCTCTCCCGTGCACCCCGCTGCTTCGCCGCGACAAGGAAGTTCTCCACATCGGCCTCGGCTTGGACGATCCTCCGGACCAAGGTCCTGTCACGCTGGGGAAGCGGTTCCAGCGATTTGAACACGGCGCTTGCGTAGAGGTGGTTCAGCACAATCTCCACGGGCCAGATGGCGTCGTATTTCTCAGAGAGCTCAAGGCTGTCGATCAGAGACTCGTACGGCGTTCTCTTGAGCCGCCTTACCGTATCATCATAAGTCTCCGTGCTGGCGAGGTCCTCGTAGCTCTCAACGCTATAGGGCGTCATAGGTATGAGGGACTCGACGATCTGCGTGGTTGGAAGACCGCTGAACTTTCCACGGACGATTCGCTTCAGGTTGACGACCTCGAACCTCAGGTAGTAGTAGGACTGAAGGAAGTCACCGATGTTCTTTGGCGCCAGGTCTACTATAGCCATCATGCGCTCGATGAACTTTTGGTAGAAGACCTTCTCCAGGGCTATAGAGATTTCACCCTCGGCTTCGATGGATATCCTTCCGTAAGGCGTGTTAGCCAGCCGCTCCACGAAGCCATCGAGGCTCTCTTGCTCCGCCAGGGTACGTATCTGCTCTGGGGTCAGGAGGTCCGCCATCAGGGCGTGGCTCCTGACCACAACGTAGGACAGGTCAGGGCTCACTCTCTCTGCCGTCCCAGTGTACCCCCTATTAACTTCATTCTGACCAACTCCTCCAGACTCTCCTCGTCCAGCTTGTCCTCGATGAACTTTATGACCTGCCTGTAGCTTGGGATGATGGTGTTCTCCAGGGCGTTGACCTTCCTGTTGGTCTTCCCCAGCTCGTCCGCTATCCTCTCAGCCCGTGCCTCGAACTCGGCGAGTTGGATGATGTCATCTAGGATGGCTAGGACCTTTTCAGCTGCCTCGCTCAGGGTGATGTCCAGCTCCCCGGCAATCTGCGGCTCCTTCGCCACCTTGATGAAGGGATACCGAACCCCCATTACGCTCCGGGGGAGGACCTCCAACTCGAGTCCTGTCTTTATGGAGCTGACCTGGCTTCTCACCTCGGTGGGGCCCAGGGAGATGTAGGAGGCGGTGACAGCCCTGTAAGCCACCTTGAGGTTCTCCAGCAGGAGACTCCTCCGGCCTTTAAGGACTTCTATTGAGGCGGTGAGCTCCTTGGCGAGGTGGTCCCGCTTTAGTTTTAGGAACTCGGTACCACGCTCAATGTAGCCTATCCGCCTCTTTATCTCCATGAGGAAGCTCTTAGTGGGCCGTATTCCTATGGTGGCGGACAAGGTTACCTTTCACTCTTGTAGGCGGGGTGGTACTTCTTGATGTAACTCTCCCTAACCCGGATAAGGTCGTCTTCTGGCAGCATGGACAGCAGGTTCCAAGCGATGTCGAGGGTCTGCTCGATGCTCCTATTCTCGTAGGGGCCTTGTTTCACGAACTCGTTCTCGAACCTTTCAGCGAACCTCAGCCAGGTCCTCTCCCTCTCGCTGAGGCCGACCTCGCCGACGATCCTGACGAGTCCCCGGGCTCTGGTCCCCTCGCCGTAGGCTAAGTAGAGTTGGTTGGCGACATCGGCGTGATCCTCCCTGGTGGTCTCCGCTCCTATGCCATCCTTCATCAGCCTCGACAGGCTCGGGAGGGGGTTCATAGGAGGGTAGATGCCCCTTAGGGCGAGCTCTCTCTGGAGGATGAGCTGTCCCTCGGTGATGTAACCTGTGAGGTCGGGGACAGGATGGGTCATGTCGCCGGCAGGCATCGTGAGGATGGGCATCAGCGTGACAGAGCCAGGCCTCCCCTGGATCCTTCCGGCCCGTTCGTATATGGTGGCGAGGTCGCTATAGAGGTATCCTGGGTACCCCTTACGAGTGGGTATTTCCTCACGGGCGATGCTGATGGTCCTAAGTGCCTCGGCATAGTTGGTCATATCTGTTAGTATGACGAGAACGTGCATCCCTAAGTCGAAGGCGAGGTACTCGGCGATGGTCTGGGTGATCCTTGGAGTAACGATACGCTCTATGGGAGGGTCATTAGCGAGGTTCAGGATCATCACAGACTTGCTGAGGGCGCCGGTCTTCTCGAACTCCTCCCTGAAGAACTCGGCCTCCTCGTTCTTGATGCCCATCGCCCCGAAGACGATAGCGAACTCCTCTTCCCGACCGGGAATGGTGGCCTGCCTGGCGATCTGGGCGGCCATCATGTTATGTGAGAGGCCGGACTCGCTAAAGATCGGGAGCTTCTGCCCCCTTACTAGGCTGTTCATTCCATCGATGGCTGATAGACCCGTCTGGATGAACTCACTTGGAACGTCTCGGGCCGCCGGGTTGATGGTCCCACCGTTGACGTCCCTAAGGTCGGTGCTCAGCGGTGCTGGCATATGGTCCAGGGGTTTGAAGCTCCCGCTGAAGACCCTCCCGATGAGTTCCTCAGAGATGGGGATCTTCAGGGCCTCTCCCGTGAACCTGATGGTGACGTTGAGGTCCATGCCGCTGGTGTCCCCGAAGCACTGAACCATCGCCCAGTCCCTAGAGACATCCAGCACGGAACCCGTCACCTCCTCGCCCGTCGACCTCCTGATTCTTACTAGTTCATCGTAGGAGACGTCTTTGATCCCCTCCACCATGAGGATGGGGCCTCGGATCTCGCTCGTCGTCCTGTAGATCAGTCCGGCCTCTTCAATGGTCATCTCTAAACAGCCACCTCGTACTCTTTTGCAAGCTGATCTGTCTGCTCACGCATCAACCCTCGGACCTCCTCTATTGGCTCCAGACCCTTTCGCTCCTTCAGGCGCAACAGCTCCGTGACGACGCCCATGTCCCTGACCTTCTCGATAGGTATACCCTTCCTGATGAGGGGCTCCACGTGGTCGTAGAAGTCGATGATAACCTTCATCAAGGCGGCTTGCTTCTCCGCCTCGCAGTAGGTGTCGACCTCGTGGTAGGCGTTCTGCATGAGGAAGCCCTCCCTAAGCATCTCCGCAAGTAGCAGTATCAGCCTCTGCTCGTCCGGTAGCGCTTTCTCCCCGATGATGCGGGCTGTCTCCTCGATCTCAGACGCTTCTCCTAGGAGCCTCAGAGCTTGGGCTCGGACGCCCTCCCACGCTGGGTCGAGCTGGGACCACCAGCGAGAGGCGATGTCCATATACCTAGTGAAGCTCCTCAGCCAGTTTATAGCTGGGAAGTGACGCCTGTAGGCGAGCTCGGCGTCCAGAGCCCAAAAGGTGCCTATATACCTGAGGGTGTGGGTTGTAACTGGCTCGCTAAAGTCGCCTCCTGGTGGAGAGACTGCGCCGAGGATGGTGACACTGCCAACCCTCCTTTCCGAGCCCAATGTGACGATCCTGCCGGCCCTCTCGTATATCTGGGCAATGCGGTCTGACAGGTATGCGGGGAAGCCGGCCTCAGCGGGGATCTCCTCTAGGCGACCCGAGATGTCCCTGAGGGCCTCTGCCCACCTTGATGTGGAGTCTGCCATGACAGCTACATCGTAGCCCATGTCCCTGTAGAACTCTGCGAGTGTAACCCCCATGTAGATGCTGGCCTCCCTGGCGGAGACCGGCATGTTGCTGACGTTCGCGACGATCACCGTCCGTTCCATGAGACGGCGGCCACTCTTGGGATCCTCAAGCTGGGGGAAGTGGGTGACTACGTCAGCCATCTCGTTCCCCCGCTCGCCGCACCCGATGAGGATAATAACATCAGCGTCAGACCACTTGCTGATCTGCTGGAGGGTGACCGTCTTCCCAGTCCCGAAGCCACCGGGGATAGCACATGCTCCCCCTTTTGCCACTGGGAAGAATGTGTCTATGACCCTCTGACCCGTAATCAGCGGCTTTTCGAGGGGTAGCTTCTCCTCGATTGGTCGACTATGCCTTACAGGCCAAGTCTGCATCATCCGCAGATCCACCACACCCTCTGCGGTCTCTAACTCGCCAATAATCTCCTCGACTTTGAATTCTCCTGATTTTATCGATTTTATTGTCCCGGTCTTGTCAGGCGGCACCATGACCCTATGCTCGAAAGAGGGGGTCTCTTGGACAATCCCTAAGATGTCCCCACCAACGACCTTATCACCGGCCTTTACCTTCGCCTTGAAGGGCCAGGCTTTCTCCCTGTCTAATGGAATGATGTTCGTCCCCCTGGTCACGAAGGGCCCGGTGAGCTCCCATAGCCGAGTTTCGGACCTCTGGACACCATCCACGATAGTACTCATGATACCTGGCCCAAGCTCGGCGACTAAGGGCGTTCCCGTATCGATGACAGGCTCCCCAGGCCTGATGCCGCTAGTCACCTCGTAGCACTGGATGTAGGCAGTCTCCTCGCTTAGGCGGACGATCTCGCCCATGAGCCTAAGGTCACCGACCTCGATGAGGTCACCGATCTTTGGCTCCTTCTCGAACTTGGCGATAACAAGGGAGCCGTTGATCCTCTCGATCGTTCCTATAATTGACGTCTAGATCACCCCCAATATCTTTGCGATCTCCGCCTCGACCCTGCCCCCCACGCCCTTAAGCCTCCCCTCCAAGGTGTTATGATAGATCTTGGTGCCCTCCTTGTTCCTTACGACGACTCCCCCCATGACGTTGAGGGGCCTTTCGTCCAACGTGACCGCCCCCCCAGCGAGAGCCTTCTTCACCTGAGTGTTGATCCGTCCAAGGTTCTTCACCAGATATGCCATGTCTCGCTCGTTCGCAGCCACGATAAACTCATCCCCTCCTATCGCCGTCGCGGCCTCGACTGTGAGCTTCATTAAGATTTCACTGTAGTCAGCGCCCTTCCCCTCAGCTATCTCCCTGAGTCTATTCTCGGCCTCATCGAAGACTATAGAGAGCAGTTCCTGTCTAGACTGCATCAGCATCTTTCGGCCCTCAAGATGGGCCCTCCCGACGATCCTGTCGTTGACCGCTCTTAGCTCCGAGCCAACGAGAGATAGGATTTGCTTTTCGGATTCTGCCTTCATCCTCTCGACTTCTTCCTCCGCGGAAATTATGATCTTCTCGGCCTTCTCACTGGCCTGGGCTATTAGCGCGTTCCTCTTTTCGACAGCGCGCTCTATGAGCTGGGTCTCGAGTTCGATGGATTTTACGCTCACTCAGGTAACACCTCCTTCAGCACGATGGCAACGGCTTCATCCCGCTTCTCATTAGTTACTGTCTTCAGAGGCTCGGCTTTCGCTTTATAGTCTTTCAAGCTCTTTTCCGCTTCCTTCTTGGCCTTCTCCTCAGCTTCTCGTATGAGTTCGTCTATGCCCCTGCCTCGCTGAGCCATGTTCTGCCTACGTTCAGCCTCGGCCTTGGCTTTGGAGATCATCTCGGTGGCCCTCTTCTCGGCCTCAGTGACCATGGTCTCAGCGTCTTTCTCCGCGCCTTCTAAAAGCTTCTGGAGACGCTCCCCCATTGACAATACTCTTTCGATTCCCATTACATCACAGCTCCAGTCTTGTTCCTATTGCAAGGGAGACGGCAGCCTGTAGCTCCTCCATCCTCATCCCTGTCTCCATTGTGAAGTCAGGTATTAGGGCGAAGACGGGCGTTATGTCTCCCCTCTTCATGACCTCCTCCCTGATGGAGTAGGTATCCTTTGCGAAGCGCTCAGGGACTAAAATAAGGTTGAACCTGCCCTCCTCAATAACCCTTTGGAGGATCCCCACCACATCCCTACCCGTGTTCGTATTATAACCTCTGGCTCCGATGAGCTCGAACGCCGTGATGAAAGAATGGGGACCTATGACAGCTACGCTCATTTCCTAATTGTCAAGGGTTCTGTATTAAAAAAACTTACGTTAAGCAATCCTTTCCAGTTTTTTTAAAGGTAAAACCGGGTTATCCACCAACATTTTTCAAAATTGTAGGGTGGGCGGACTTAGTCTAGAAAAAAGATGCGTCATCTCCCTTAATGGAGGGAGGCGTTGAAGAAGGGGAGGAGGAAGTCGGTGACGAGCCTCGGGTAGATTCCTATCACGATTGCGATGAGCGCGAAGACCGCGAGAGGAACCAACATCAGCATCGGAGCCTCCTTGACCTTCTCCATCCCCTCCGCGAGGGGCCCGAAGAAGATCCTGCGAAACGTCCAGAGGGAGTAGCCTACCGTAAGCACCGTCATGATGATCGCTACGATGGCCACTATGACCTGCTCCGGGGAGCTGGCGAGGGCGCTGGAGAAGACTCCGCTGAAGATCATGAACTTGGACATGAACCCGATTGTGGGAGGCACGCCCGCGATGGTGAAGAAGCCGAGGAGGGTCAGCGTCGCGGTGATCGGCATCTTGTCGGCCAGGCCGCCCATCTTCTTTATGCTCCTCGTCCCCGTATGGGAGATGAGTATCCCCGCGGCGCAGAAGAGAATACCCTTGCCAAAGCCGTGGGCCACGTAATGGAAGATGGCGCCCGTCTCCCCGAAGGCCGCGGCGCTCGCCAGGCCCAGGAATATGTAGCCCATCTGGCTGACGCTCGAGTATGCTAGGAACCTCTTAATGTCATCCTGGGCAAGGGCCATAAGGCCTCCGTATACCAATGTCACAAGCGCCCAGACCGAGAAGACGAGACTGAACTTGCTGAACACAGGCGCCATGGGGATAGCGACGAGCCTTACCGCCGCGTACGCGCCGATCCCGATCATGGCGGGGCTCAGCAAGGCGGAGATTGGCGTCGGCGCCTCACCGTGGGCGTAGGGCAGCCAGATGTGGATGCCGAAGACGGCCATCTTCGTCAGGAAGCCTATGAGGATGGCGAAGGCGATGAGATGCGCGTTCGCGTTGCCCACGACCCTTGAGAGGGCCGAGATCTCGAAGCTCCCCGTTATCCAGAAGCTCGAGAGGATGCCGGCCAGCAGTATGACTGCGCCGACATGGGTCCACATGAAGTACATCATGCCTATGCGCTCCCGGTCCCCGTAGCCGTAGTTGTTGATCAGGGCCCAGCTGGGCACGAGCATCAGCTCGTAGAAGAGGTAGAACTGGATGAGGTTCGTGGCCATCACGGTGCCCAGCATGCCAACGGCGTACAGCAGGTAGAGGGCGTAGTAGCTCGCGTATGAGCTGTTCCCGAGGTGCTCACCCGTCTCGTGCTCCCACTCGTGGAACCTGTGCTCCATGTAGGGGATGCTGTAGAGGCTGATGAAGAGGCAGAGTATGTTCACCGTGAGCAGCACCCAGATGCTGAGGCCGTCGGCCTTTAGGCCGAAGGTGATGCCGGCGTTCGGCGCCCATGGGTAGGCCTCGACATACTGTCCCCCGCCCTGAATCTCGGCCGCGATGCCGCCTAGGAGCAGCAGGGTGTATGCTAGCGGGATGGCGGTCAGCCATCCTGTGCTCTTCCCCATGCTCTTGCCCACGAAGTAGGCAATCGGTGTGAATACTATAGGTACTAGGAGTACCTGAGCCAGAGAATATGGAATTACCATACTATATCACTCCTCCAAACATCAATATAAACATCACAAACAAAACGAGGAACGTTAAAGCCATGTAGACTAAGTTGTAGCTCAAAACGCCCGTCTGAAGCTTCTTCACGTGGTGGTACAGAGACGTGGCAGCCTTCGGCACGCCGACGTTGAGGCCCTTGTCGATCACATCGGTCTCGAGGTTTCTAAACAGCCTGTTCCCAAGGCTGATGGAGAGGCCGCTGACCACGGGCGTGATCTTGTCAAATACGAGCATCTCGAGGCTTCTAAACAGCCTGTTTCCGAGGCTGATAGAGAGTCCGCTCACCACGGACGTTATCTTATCGAACACGAGCTTCTCGAGGCCTTGGTATATGCCTCTACCTAGCGAGATGACCCCGTCGACAAACACTAGGTAGTAGAAGGGGTTGATGTACCACCTGTTCCAGAGGAAGGTGTGGACCTTCTTCAGGAGGCCGCTTCCCTGTACGAATTGCCAGGAGTCCACCTTCTTCGACAGGTAGAAGAACCATCCTAGGCTCCCGCCCAGCGTCAGCATGACAGCGCTCAGGCCCACCGCGGTCCACTTCGTGGCGGCCTCAACGTGAGCCACATGGAACTCCACGCCGTGGGGCAGGATACCGTGGAGAGTGCCCTCGATCTGCTTCTCGATGAAGACCTCAGGGGAGAGGCTCGGGTTGAAGACACCTACGAGGCCGAACGCCCCGACGACCACCACAAGGGCGACGAGGACGGCTATTGGTCCCCACATCATGGTAGGGGCCTCGTGGACGTGGTGGCCGTGGTGCTCCCTCTCGTGGATGTACTCGCTCTCGTGCCCGAAGAAGGTGACGACGATGTACCTTATGCTGTAGAATAAGGTCATCGCCGCGCTGACGGCTCCGATGGTTAGTAACACAAAGGCGAGAGGTGTCCCCGCCGTGAGGGCGGAGAGGAAGACGGAGTCCTTGCTCCAGAAGCCGCTGAGTGGCGGGATCCCTGCAAGACTGAGGGTCGCGATCAACATCAACATGTACGTCTTGGGCATGTGCTTCTTGAGGCCGCCCATGTTGAAGGTGTAGATTGTCTCGACCGAGTGGATGATGGAGCCGGCGCATAGGAATAGGGCCGCCTTGAAGAGGGCGTGGCTCGCCAGATGGAAGATTCCCGCCGTCATGCCTGCGACGTAAGCCGTCTCGCTGAGGCCGCTGAGGCCGAGGCCCAGCATCATGTAGCCGATCTGGCTCACCGTCGAGTAGGCGAGGATCTTCTTCAGCTCCACGGAGACCATCGCCTGCGACGCCGCTAGGAAACAGGTGAAAGCGCCCACGCACGCGATTGCTATGAAGTAGACCTGAGCCTCGCTGAGGTGAAGAACCCAGGTCCCGATGTAGAAGACCGGGCTCATCCTTGCGACCAGGTAGACGCCGGCCTTGACCATTGTGGCGGCGTGGATCAGGGCGGAGACGGCCGTCGGGCCCGCCATCGCCTCAGGAAGCCACTCGTGCAGGGGGAACTGGGCGGACTTCCCGATCGGTCCACCTAGGAACAGCACGGCAGTTATAGCGAGCAGTCCCGGCGTTGCCGCGAGGGCAGAGACCCACGTGGGAGCCGTCTCGATCAGCTCAACGAAGTTCAGGGTCCCGGCGTAGGTATAAATGATGAAAATAGCTCCGAGGAGTAGCACGTCACCGACGCCTGTCACCACGAAGGCCTTCATGCCTGCGTGTGAGGGCGGGAACATCTTCGTCGGCGGAGGTCCGCCTAGCCAACGCTCCTTCTCGTCCCGGTAGTAGAAGCCTATGAGGCCGTAGCTACACATGCCTACCCCCTCCCAGCCTATGAGGAGCTGGATGAGGTTGTCTGAGATGACGAGTAGGAGCATGCTGCCGATGAAGAAGAGGAAGAAGAACCAGTACCTTGTCAGGTGTTTGTCCCCGTGCATGTAGCTGGTCGAGTAGAGGAGGATGAGGAACGAGATGAAGGCAACCACGTTACATATAATGATGCTCAAGGGATCGATCAGGACACCTACCTCAAGGGGGTGCATATTCGGGAAGTTTATCCAGGTCGCGAGCTTGACGTCGCCTGGGGTGTGTCCTGAGAACAAGTAGGGCACCATGGAGGCCGCGGCGACGACCGCTGATAGGCCGAAGACGACGGCCGCGTAGTCCCTCACCTTGTGGCCCAGCTTGGCGAAGAGGGGCATCAACAGAGCCCCGACGAGGGGAAGTATCCAGCAGAGCCAAGGCCCGGGATATTCGAGGATGATCTCAAGAGGTGTCATCTTTTCATCCCCCAGACCACGAACATATCATCAGGTCTTTGGTTAAAGAATTTGCGCCCCACCTTCAACGCATGATCACCCCTATGTACTTGTCGAGGTTAGTTACCAAGGCCTTAGCGGCCTCGTTCGCGTAGTAGGCGGTGGGCTCAGGCCAGACCCCGAACATGATTATCAGGGTCGCCATGGCCACGGTGACCGCCAGCATGAGGGCGGGGGCCTCCTTCAGTCCCTTCACGGCCTCGATCGGCTCCGAGATCAGGGTCTTCATCACCCTCAGGTAGTAGGCCATGGAAAATGCGCTATTCAGAACCCCTAGGAGCGTGAGCCACCAGAGGCCGGCTCCCATAGCTGAGCCGAAGAGTATGTACTTGCTGATGAAGCCGTTCGTTGTAGGTACGCCTCCGAGGCCGAGGAAGGCGATGAAGAGCGTGAGGGTCGTGATGGGCATCGCACGCCCGATACCCTTGAGACCCTGGATGTCGCGGGTGTTGGCCACGTGGACCATTGAGCCAGCGCTGAGGAAGGCTAGGCCCTTGAGGAGGGAGTGGTTGAAGACGTGGAGGAAGAGCCCCTGCAGGCCGTAGAGGCTCCCAGTGGAGAGGCCGATCAGCATGTATCCCATCTGGGCGATGCTTGAGTAAGCTAGCATCCTCTTGATATCCTGCTGGAGTAACGCTAGGATGTTGGCGAGGCACATCGTTAAGACGGCGAGGACTGCGACGGCCATCTGGAAGATACTCGGCTCGAAGAGGATGTTGAGGACCCTCGTCAGCCCGTAGAGCGCGGTTTCGATCAGGATACCCGAAAGCATGGCGCTGATGGGGCTTGGAGCCTCGGGATGGGCGTCAGGCAGCCAGGTATGCATAGGCACTATCGCCGACTTAACGCCGAAGCCCACTATGAAGATTATGAGGGCGAGGCTGAGCCAGATGCCCAGAGGCTGGTGCTTGAGGACCATGGAGACTTGGGCGAAGTTTACGGTCCCAGCCATGCCGTAGACGAGGGCTATGCCTAGGAGCAGGAGGGTCGAGCCTATGGCGCCCATCACCATGTACTTGAATCCTGCCTCGATCGGCCCCCAGTTCTCCTTCCTGAAGGCGACGAGGACGTAGCTCGTTATTCCCATCATCTCCCAGAAGACGAAGAAGGTGAAGAAGTCGCCGGCGAAGCTGACGCCTACGATGCTGGCGACGAGGGCCGAAAGGAGGGTGTAGTACTCGGTCAGCCGCGTGTCGTGCTCCATGTAGCTGTAGCTGTAGACGGTTGCGAAGAGGCCGAGGAGCGTAGCCGAGAACGCCATGTAGATGCTGAGCATGTCGATCTCCAGGCAGGCGCCGAGGGGCGGGGCTCCGCCGAGTGTCACGATCAGTATCTTGTTCTGGGTCGCCTGAATCATGTTGTAGAGGTTGTAAACCGAGTAGACGGAGAAGGCGCTCATCACGATGGCCACGATCTCCCTGAGCTTTGCGATCTTCACCCTCTCTCCGATGAGCCCGGCTATGACGACGATGAAGGGGCTGAATAGGAATAGTAGCTCCCAGGCCATTACCATCTCAGCCTCCTAAGCTTCCTGACGTTGGTCGTCTTGAACTGCTTGTAGGCGTTGACTATCAGGGCTAGCCCGACGGATATGACGCATCCTCCGAGGACTATCGACATGAAGACGAGGGACTGGCCGAGGGGGTCGACGAACCCCATCGAGGAGTAACGTGAGGCGAAGAATACCAGTACGAGGTTGCCCGCGTTCAGGATCATCTCGATACCCAGGAGGATCCTGATCATGTTCTTCTGCGTCGCGCAGTAGAGCCCTACGGAGACGAGGACGAACGCGGTACCGAGGAAGAAGACTTCGTCCGCCATCCTACTTCCTCTCCTCCCTGAGAAGAGCGAGGCAGCTGATGGCAGTGGCGAACAGGACGAGGGTCTGCATGAAGAGGTCCAGCCCCCTGTAGCTCCAGAGGAAGCTGCTCATCTTCCATCCGAGGTCCTCGGCGGGTCTGATGGGGGCTAGCTTAGGGTTCACGTAATTCCCGTATGGGAAGGGAGTGCTCGAGACGACGTAGAGGAAGGAGAAGAGCAGGAGTACACTCACCGCGAGTCCCGCGATGGTCGTCGCATTGGACTCACTCATTCCCTTCCCCCCTAACGAACATGATCACTGAGACAAATAGGACCACCACGGCCCCGCCGTAGATGAGCATCTGGAAGAGGCCAACATAGGGCGCGTAGAGCATCCAGTACAGGCCGCCCAAGCAGACGCACATGCCGCCGAGGCTCAGGGCAGCATACAAGAGGTTACGGAGTCCGGCCGCCATCAGGGCGAAAGCGATGGTCGCTGCGAGAATCACGAACTGCAGTAATTCGGACGCCAACAGACTCACCGTCGATGCTGATAGCTATCCTATCAGTACTAATACTATAAAAAAAGCTCGCTCTAAACCGATCACAAATCTTTTCCCTTGACACGATCAATCTGCGGCGTGTCGAGAAAATTTAATGAAGGGTTCAAAAAGGGTTAAAACGATCCCGGTGGCCCTCGCGATGCAAATTCTTATCTGCTCTTAAGATTTATATCCCTGCATTAAACGAGTCTGTGAGGGACCACGGTTTGCTTGAGGGTTTATCCGGTTTTGCTATAATCTTGGTTCTTGCGGTTGTCGTAGCGATGGTCATCATGGCTATAAGCAACGACCTGGCCCCAAAGGGCGCCGATTCGCCTGGCAAGCTGGCTCCCTACGCCTGCGGTGAGGCTGTGCAGCCAGCCAAGATCAGGTTGAACGTCGAGAACTTCTTCATCTACACGGTCTACTTCATGATCTTCGACGTACTCGGCTTCGTCATGGCTACGACGATCGCGAGGCCGACGAACGTCATGCTGCCACTAGCCTACGCCGCCGCCTCGCTCATCTCGATAGTCATCCTGACGGCGAAGTGGAGGCTGTGAGATGGGCCTGGTCACCTGGGCTAGAACGAGATCGCCATGGCTGATACACTTCAATGCGGGCGCCTGCAACGCCTGCGACATCGAGGTGCTCGCGGCTCTGACGCCGACGTACGACGTCGAGCGGTTCGGGGCGCTGCTGAAGGGGACGCCGAGGCACGCAGACGTGATGGTCGTCACAGGCTCAGTGCCGAGGAAGAACGCTCCTAGGATGAAGAGGATCTATGACCAGATGCCTGAGCCGAAGTTCGTCGTCGCCATAGGCTCATGTGCTATAAGTGGCGGCGTCTTTCAAGACTGCTACAACGTTATGGAGGGCGTCGACAAGATAATCCCGGTGAATGCCTATATTCCCGGATGCCCGCCGAAGCCGGAGGCGATCCTCGACGGCGTGGTGAAGCTCCTTGTGAGCGCGGGGTACTGAGGTGGAGAGAGTGCCTGTACTGGACGAGAACGTTAAGGTCGTCGAGAGGCTTACGGAGGCTATAGGGAAGGAGAACGTCCTCGAGACCAAGACTCCGAGGGCGAGGAGAGCCTTCATCCGGATCAAGGTTGAGAAGCTAAGGGAGGCGGTCACCTACCTGAAGGAGAAGGAGGGGATAACCCACCTCAGCACGATAACGGGCTTGGACCTCGGCGAGGAGAGGGAGATAGTCTACCACTTCGGGGCGAAGAACCTCGCCCTCTCAGTGAAGGTGAGGGTGCCGGCGAGCGACCCTAAGGTCCCGAGCATCACCGACATAATCAACGGTGCCACACTCTACGAGCGCGAGGTCCACGACCTCGTAGGCGTCTACCCTGAAGGACATCCGGACCCCAAGAGGCTCCTCCTCTCGGAGGACTGGCCGGAGGGAGTACATCCGCTCCTCAAGACGTGGGACGTGAACTCCCTCAGGAAGAGGGTCGACGGGAAGGAGTGGTGAAGATGAGCGACAGAGAGTTCAGCGTACCCATAGGGCCGCAGCACCCGGCGCTGAAGGAGCCTGCCAGCTTCCTCTTCAAGGTCGACGGCGAGGTAGTCGTCAACGTAGAGCCCCGCGTCGGATACAACCATAGGGGCATAGAGAAGGCGATGGAGGCCCGCACCTACATCCAGAACCTCTACATCACCGAGCGCGTCTGCGGCATCTGCAGCAACGCCCACCAGACCAACTATTGCCAGACCGTGGAGGAGGTCGCAGGCATCAAGGCGCCGCCGAGAGCGAACTACATCAGAGTCTTCATGAGCGAGCTGGAGCGCATCCACAGCCACCTTCTCTGGGTCGGCGTGGCCGCCCACGAAATAGGGTTCGACACCCTGTTCTACTATGTGTGGAGGGACCGCGAGGTCGTAATGGACCTCTTGGAGATGATCAGCGGGAACAGGGTCAACTACGCGATGAACACCATCGGCGGAGTCCGCAGGGACCTAAGCAAGGACAACTTCCCCAAGTACCACAAGATGCTCGACATCCTCGGCGAAAGGACAAAGTTCTACGCGAACATAGCCACACACGAGAAGACGATCCTTGACAGGGCAGCCGGAGTAGGCTACCTGAGTAAGGCGGACATGAAGAGGCTCTGCGGGGTAGGCCCCAACGCCCGCGCAAGCGGAGTCGACTACGACGTTCGCAGGGACCTCCCGCATCTGGCTTACGACGAGGTACCCTTCAATGTCATCACAAATGACGGCGGCGACGTCCTAGCCAACGTGCTCGTGAGGATCGGCGAGACCATCGAGAGCGTCGGCATGTGCAAGTACGTCCTAGACCACCTCCCCGAGGGGCCGATAAGGGAAAAATTCTCACCGATGGCTAAGGTGCCGGAGGGTGAGGCCGTAGGCTACTTCGAAGCACAGCGCGGCGAACTCGTCCACTACTTCCAGTCGCGGGGCGACGTGAAGCCCTACAGATACAAGATCAGAGCGCCGACCCTCGGCAACATCCCGAGCCTCGCCGAGAAGCTGAAGGGAGGCTACATAGCCGACATCCCCATAGTCCTCGCGGGAATCGACCCATGCTTTAGCTGCACCGACCGCATGGTCTTCGTCGACGAGGACAAGGAGAAGACCTGGGAGATGGATGGCGAGCAGCTCAGGAGATATGGGATAGAGTGGTACAAATGATTCTAGAAGAATTATCCAGCGTGGTTCAGGTGCTAATTTTCCCTGGTGTTCTCTTCATCTTGGCCTACTCGCTCTTCTGCAACTGGGTGAGCAGGAAGTGGACGGCCAGACTCCAGAATAGGCAGGGGCCGCTTCACACGGGCTGGCAGGGCATCCTCCAGCCACTGGCTGACGTGATCAAGCTTCTGGCGAAGGAGGACATCACACCGGGAGGCGTCACAAAGCTGGTATTCTCAGCCAGCCCCCTCATCATCTTCGCGATCCCCCTCGCGGCGCTCTTCCTGATACCGATCCAGTCGATCACGAACCTATGGTCATACACGCCGATAGCAAGCTTCGAGGGCGACCTCATCTTCGTCCTCTTCCTCCTAAGCATCGTTATACTCGCGATCTTCCTCGCCGGCTGGAGCTCCGCGAACGCGTTTGGGGCCGTCGGCGCAACTAGGGTCGCGTTCATGATGCTATCATACGAGATACCGTTGGCGCTCGCGGCGATAGGACCCGCGATAATGGCACAGAGCCTCAGGATACTGAACATAGTCAACTGGGAGGCGGGCAGCTGGAACCGCTTCCTGGCGGCTCCCGGCATCTTTGGGATAGCCCTCGGAGGGGTCATGCTCGTGGGTTTCGCCATCTACATCATCTGCCTCCTCGCGGAGCTCGAGATGAGGCCGTTCGACATGTCTGAGGCCGAGACGGAGATCGTCCACGGCTGGCAGGTCGAGTTCAGCGGCAAGAAGCTTGCGCTACTCACACTGGGGCACAACATCAAGATCGTGCTGGCGTCCGCGCTCCTGACATCGCTCTACCTTGGCGGGGCTTCCGGCCCGTGGCCGATCCCGCCCATAGTCTGGTTCGTGCTCAAGACGGTCTTTTGCGTCCTCATCCTATCGAACCTGAGCGCTCTCTTCGCCAGGTTCAGGATCGACCAGCTCCTCAAGGGAGCGTGGAAGTACCTAGTGCCGCTCTCGGTGCTCCAGATGATGGCGGTGGTAGCGTTGACGGGGTTGATGTGACATGGCGATGGAGAGAGAGCTGCTGAGCAACGCGGCGAGGAAGCCCTGCACCCTGATCTACCCCTTCGAGAAGAGGGAGCCCCCGGCTGGGCTCAGGGGGAAGCACACCTACGACGGGGACAAGTGCACCGGCTGCGGCCTCTGCTCAAGGGTCTGCCCGAGCTTCGCGATAGAGCTTAAGGGGCTCGGCCCAAAGTGCGAGGGGCTGAAAGTCGACCTCGGCAAGTGCCTCTTCTGCCAGCAGTGCGAGGAGGTCTGCCCCACGGACGCGCTGAACCTCTCGACGGAGTACGAGCTCGCGGTCCTCGACAGGCCCGGCTGCGTCCTCGACTTTAAGCGCACGCCGAGGCCTGCGACGCCGCCACCCCAGCAGGCGAAACCCGCTCCGCCGGCTCCGCCAGCCGAGCCTAAGAAGGGAGCCTGACTCCGGTTTTCAGCCCATAACCATTTCAGAGGTAAAATATTTTCGCCGGATTCTCCTTCTCTGAGGATTATTAGGTCCTGGTATCTAGCTCAGGACCTCGTACAGGACCCCGGCTATCTTCTGGGCTCCCCCCTCGACCTCCGGCGTCAGCCCCGTGCCGAATCTGTTGTTCTGGTACTGGATGCCGAGGAGAGCGACGTTGGAGCAGAGGGTTTTTCTGAGGTAGTCAGCGAAGATTGTGAGGGGGAGGTTGTGAGTGGAGAGGGTCGCGCCCCCTATCTGCTGGGTTGGGATCATCCTCCCCTCGCCTGGCTCCCCATTGAAGTGGGCGGCATCGATCATCAGGACATGGGTCGGCTCGAACTCCCTTATCTTACCCGTGTAGCTCTCGGGCACGATCTCTGTGCTCAGGAGGAGGACGTCTCTGAGCTTCCTCCCCTCGAGGAGCTCAATGACCCTGAGGCCGACGGCGTCGTCAGCCCTGATGGGGCTGCCGATCCCGACGAGGACGACCCGTCTCCCTTCCGTACCTCCGAAGAAGACTCTGAGATCATCAGCTAAGCCCATGGTCCATGGATGCTTGGAAGAGTTTTGATAAAAAGGTTTAGGCTGGTCGGATGGTAGAAGCTTTCTTCAATCACACGTTTAATAATGTTTAAAATGGATGAATTGATAAAATTATTCGGGGTTAATGATGCCTCCGCATTGCGATACCTTAGATGGGCCTGTGGTAAAAGCCGCAAAGAAGGCTTTCGAGACGGGGAACATCAACTACGTTCTCCCTTGGGTTCCCAAGAAGGTTGAAAAGAAGCTCTCTCAGGCGTTCAAAAAGGCGTTAAAAGTGAGAAAGCAGAGCAAGGAAGCAGCTAAACTCGCCGACTACTGGTTCTATGAGACAGCCGTAAGATTGCACAGGAGGGGAGAAGGAGCTCCATACACGGGGCTCAAACCAGCGGGGCTAGACTGGGGGCCGGTCGTTCCCAGGGCTGAGAAAGCCATCGAAAAAGGGGACCCAAAAGAGGTAATCAGCTACCTCTCACACGTCCTAGAAGAGGAATTGACTACCCGCTTCAAACACATTCTGGAGACAAAGAAACACGATGTGAACGACGTGAAGGCAGCCAGAGAATATGTCCAGGCTGAGCTTGGGTTCGTCCTCTTCTCACATGGCCTCTACGCCTCGATCACCGGAGCAGGTGAACACGGAAGCGAGGAGACCGGAGGACATGAACACTAGACCTCGGAAACCAAGAAGGGAAAAAGCCGTCATCTAGTCCGCTCTTATCATCACCAGCATCATCTTGAAGCGCGTCAGGGCTTTGAGGGCGTGCGACTTGTTAGGTGGCATTATTATCATGTCGCCCTCCTTCAGGAGACTCTTCTTCCCCGCTATTCTGATCTCGACCTCGCCTTCGAGGTCGACGACTAGCGCATCATACGGCGCGGTGTGCTCGCTCAATCCCTCCCCATCATCGAAGGCGAACAACGTGACTGTTCCCACGTCCTTGTCTATAATGGTGCGGCTGACGACAGAGCCTTCATGGTATTCAACGAGGCCCCTGAACTCGTAGACTTTTCCTCTCATATCCACCTGCTTCTCACTCATCTCAGTAACCCGAATATTATTTTCATGGAAACTATTTTAATAAAGGGTTTAGCCAGCTCGATCCTACCCGCTATGAAGAGTGTTCTGTGCCTATTTCTTGGGCTTCGCCCTCGGCTGGGTCATGATCTTGACCACATCCCTGTGCCTGAGGTGATAGTCCTTCGGCAGACGCATCCCGGTCTTGGCGTCTATGGCGAGGACATAGTTCTCGGCCAGTCTAGTGTGCACCTCCTTGGCGAGGTCCATCGGGGTCGAGCCGTCCGGCATCAGGTGGACGTGCGGAAGCACGTTCCCGTGGGTGTCGGCGTAGCCGGACTCGTCAGCGACTGGGTAGACCATGTTCGTCTTGAGGAGCTTGAAGACCATGGTGTTGAGGGCCTGTTGTATCCCGGTCCTCATCCACTTCGCGAAGACCCTCTGCTCCACGTAGTCGAGCGCCCTCCTCTGCTCCGGCGTCAGCTTCGCCCCGTCCAATATCTTGAACTTCTCGTAACCCGGCGTGTACTGGAGCAGCCCAAGCCTCTCAGCCCTCCTGAGCGCCAGCTCAGCCTCGGCCGAGCACGCTAGCACGAGCCTCTCACTGAAGTAGTCTGTGAGCATGTCGAAGTTCTCCTCGGCTGAGTGGATATCCATCTTGTTGGCGATGATCATTATCGGCTTTATTGCGGGGAGGAGGTCGGCGGCGAACCTCATCGTCCTCTCCTTACCCCACCTCTCGAACGGCCTCTCCGTGAGTCCCGACCTCTCCAAGGCCTCGGTGACTTGAGCTGGCCTCGCCTTCACGCCGGAGAGGGTCTGGGACATCGCCTCGGCGAGAGACGTCTCGGAGGCCTCCTTCTCGATGAGGGGCTTGTTATGCATTATTATCTCGGCCAGCCACCTCTCCATCTCCATCTCTATGTCGAGGACGTCTTGGACGGGGTTGCCCGACCCTGGCTGGGCTATCTTCCCCTCGGCGTCCACGGAGCCCGAGGCGTCGACGACATGGATTATGCCGTCGGCCTGGCCGATGATGGAGAGGAACCTGTTGCCTAGGCCTCTCCCCATCCAGGCGTCCTTTATGAGGCCCGGGATGTCGAGCATCTTGACCGGGCTGTACCTCCAGCCGTCCACGCAGGCCGAGTCCTGCGGGTTGTCCTTGACGCCGAGCTCGTTGCAGACGCAGATATCGCTGACATAGGCGGTGCCTGCGTTAGGCTCTTTTGTGGTGAAAGGGTAGTTGGAGATCTCGGCGTTCAGGAGTGTTGCCGCGTTGAAGAGCGTCGTCTTGCCGACGTTCGTCTTCCCTACGATGGCTATGGTCAGCACAGGAATAACCCCAGATAGTATAGAGTAATGTTGTAATATGAGTTCTACGTTGTCCTGCGTTTTTCTTTATTTAAAAAAGGGGCTGGCAGTTATCTTCGCGCGCGGCGAGCTCGAGAAGGCTGCGATGAAAGGCCTACACCTCTTACTCCTTTTTCAGCTCTTTTTCCCTTGCCCGGTCGAGGCTGTGTAGAGTGAGACCGCTTCCTCGCTATTTTTGAGGCCTTCGATGATGCCCACGCCTGAGATAAGTATGCTTCCCTTAAGTGTCGGTTCACCGGAGAATGTAACGCCCATCTTCGCCTCAACGTCGAGCTTCAATCCCCTCTTCCTGAGTCTTCCAGCGACCTCGCATAGGTTCAGCCTGACAGTTTCCTCTGGCGTGATGACGAAGACCCTCCTCCCGTCTCGGCCGCAGATTTCCTCAACGAACTCCGTCGGCTTCTGTTCAGTCTTCCGAGCCCCGCAGACCGGGCATCCCTCGACCCTGGCGAGGTTGATTGAGTCGAAGCTCAGGTCCTCGAGGTCGCAGAAGAGCAGTTTACCGGCGAGGTTAGGCTTCCTGCCGAGCATGATCCTCACGGCCTCTGAGACCTGGATGCTCGCTATTATGGCGATTATTGAAGGGGTCACGCCGACCGTGGCGCATGTAAGGATGTTCGTGTCATCTAGGCCACCCTGGAAACACTCTAAGCACGGCGTCTCACCCGGGATTATCGTCGAGGCGTTCCCCATGTGGGTTATCACTGCGCCATAGACGTAGGGGGTCCTGGTCTCTAAGCAAGCCCTGTTCAACGCGTACCTTGGCGCCATCCTGTCGAGGCCGTCAACGACGACGTCAACGCCTTCCAGGAGTCTTTTCGCGTTGCCTGTGTTGAGGGACTCTGGTATTGGCTCAAGCTCGATGAAGGGATTGACTTTGGCGAGCCTCATCGTCGCTGCCTCGACCTTTGGGTAGCCTACGACATCGAATCCGTAGAGCTGCTGCCTCTGGAGGTTAGAGACCTCGACGATGTCCCTGTCCACAAGCCTGAGGTAGCCGACGCCTAGGCTGGCGAGCTGGATGGAGAGCGGGCTCCCAAGGCCGCCGAGGCCGGCGACGAGGACCCTCGACTCCTTCAGCCTGCGCTGACCCTTCGACCCGATCTCGTCAAGCACCATGTGGCGCGAGTAGTAGCTCAGCTCCAGCTCGCTGAACCTAGGCTTGCAATCCATGGTTAACATATCGCCGTCTCGAGTTATATGAATTCTTGAAGTTGACTCTAGGCGCGAGCTCAATTGCCTCAGAGGAAATATCTGAAATTTTGCGATTTTCTTTATCTGGTCTTAATTCAGCCGACCAGCCAATATTACAAATAAATGATAATTATTATTATATATAACATATGAAATTAATTAATATTGATACACAGATCAGTGGATCGATTCGGATAGAGGCTAGAATATTAAATATTGAGCAGAATTAAGGCTCCGATTGACTGTTTTTGTAAAGGTTCATTCTAAAAATCATTAAATTACCCAACAGAGATTCTTTTAGTCAATAGATCATGTGAGGAGTCGTTATGCAGGTAGACGAGTCGCCCGAGGTCGTGAACTGCCCTAACTGCAAAGAGGGTGTCCCTAAGACCCTCTACTGCCTAAACTGTGGTTATCCACTATACAAGACTGAGCAGGGGAAAGAGGACGATCCCGAGGAGTCCGTGGAAGCCAAGGCCCCTGAGGAGGCTGAGCCGGTAAGCGAGGAAAAACCCGTCGTGGAAGCCGCCACTGAGGCGACTCCGACCGAGGTTGAGGCGGAGAAGCCCGTGATCGTCGAGGAGGCCGAGGCAGAGGAGCTATCGGTTGACGCTGTTCAGCCCGTTGAGGCCTCTGAGGATGTGGAGATCGAGACTAAGACGGAGGCGCCTAAAGCTCAGGAGACCCCACCTGCTGAGGAGTTGCCCACAATCGAGGTCGAGACTGTAGCCCCGGCGGAATCGCAAGCACAGTCTGAGGACGAGGCGGTTCCAGTCATCGAGGAAGCAGAGGTGAATACCATCGAGGACGCGGTGATTGAGGGAGCTGCCGAGGAGGCCGAGGCCATGCCCGAGAAGCCCACCCCGCCTACACCATCCTTGGAGGTCGTCGTTGAGGAGCCTAAAACCGAGCCGGTTGTGGTGGAAGAGCCCCTGGTAGAGACGCCGCCCGCGCCTGAGCCCGTTGAGGCGACCGATGAAGCAATAAGCGCGGAGCCTTCCTCTGATCTAGTAAAGGAAGCTGTTGAGGTGAGCACGGAGGCAGTTAAGCCGGTTGAGGCTGTTACGTACACGCCTGACCCCCTGACAAAGGAGGTCATGATGAGCCTCGCTAAGAGCCTCGCCCTTGAGATCAAGCTCGTGAAGCTCTTCCGCGATGGAAAGATGAAGGAGGAGACCTTCGCCAGGCTCTTCGAGAAGTACGCGGATAAGGCGAAGCTATGGATCGATAAACGCGAGGAGATGGTTGGTAAACTCGCCGCCGAGATCGACGGCATGCAGGAGACCTACGATAAGTCGGCAGGTGATCTTGAGCTCCTCGAGATCAGGAAGTTCATAGGCGACGCCTCCGAGGAGGAGTACGTCGCGAAGGCCTCGGGCTACACATGGGATGTCGAGCACCTTGACGAGGAGATCGCCGGCAACAGGAACGAGGTCGCCTACCTGGAGGACCTTGGGAACGTTATGCCACCCGAGGAACTCTCAGCGCTCAGGGAGATGGCCGGCCTCCAGTACAACACCCTAGACGCCATCCAAGTGGAGGACGAGGAGCTCCTCGCAAAGATAAAGGATACCCTCTACAGGGCGATAAACGCCCTGGGATAACACTCTTCTCATTTCTCGACCAACTTCTCAAGAATGTTCAGTCTAGGTTGATTGAGAGTTCAAGGGGCTTTATTGTCGAGCTGATGCACCCAACCTTCCTAACACCCATCCTGTCCAAGGATGCGGAAATGGGCAATAGCAGTTCCGTGTTTTTATACACTTGGTATAAACGTACGCATGAGGAGAAGTCTAAATAGCCTGTTCCTCGTTTGAGGATGAACTCCGATTGCGTGTGAGGTGGATGAAAACAGCTGCAATGAATGACACAATGGCCACTGTCATGAACATGTAGAAGGGCAGAGGAGGCTCACCGCTGCCCAGGATCGATGTCGCCATAAACGGGCCAATCGCCATGCCGAGGAAGCGGGCTGAATTAAGGAAGCCCATCCCAGTACCCCTCCTACCAGATCTACCGCCGAGTAGATTTGGAGGTATCCCACCCTGCATGAAGCTGATCAGGATTCTTACGAAGATGAACTGGAGGGGACTAACTACGAAGGCGGTCGCCATGATAGCCACACCAGCGCCTGCCGAGAGGAAGGCGAGTGATCTATCTGTGATTACTTTCGTCAGGAGAGTGGTCCCAGCCACAAAGGCAAGGCCGTTGAGGACAGTGGCTATTGTGGTGTAGAAGAGCAGCTGCTCGTATGGGATGCCCAAGGACTCGATGAACCAGGAGATGATAGGAGAGATGAAACTTATGCAGATATAGATCAAGACGAGGGAGATCACGTCCGGCAGAATCGATTTAAAGTCCTCGAAGGTGAAACGCCTTGCATCGCCCCTCTTCGCCTCAGGTGGAGGCATGCTCAGTATGGAAATGACTGGTATTATGCAGACGAAGAGGATGGCCGACGAGGCGAGGGTAATCCTGTATCCTGCGAGCGAGGCCATCACGCCTCCTATTCCTGGGGCGACGAGACTACCCATAGTCATCGCCACCATCTGGTAGCTAAGGGCCTTCTTCAGGTTCCTCGGCTGAGCGACCTCGGCGACAAACGTGAACATTACAGTGCTTAGCCCGCCGAAGCAACCCTGTAGGCCCCTGAAGAGGATTATTTGGATAACATCCGCCGAGAGGGCCATGCCAGAGTAGACGATGATGTTCCCGACGATGACAATGATCATGATCTTCTTCACGCCGACCCTGTCGCACATCCATCCCCAGAAGGGGGCTGTCAAAGCCAGCAGGCTCGAGGATACTAATGAGGCGAGACCTGTCCAATAAGTCGCATCTATGAGCGAGAAGCCGAGGTCGCTGCTGATGAATAGGGGCATGAATCCGCCCATCAGGTTGAAGGCGACTGACACGAGGAACTGAACCAAGATTGCGGCTGTGGCCATATCCATCCTTCTCAGGGCTTTAAGGGCCTCACTTTGGACCAATAGAGCGCATCCCTTCGGAGAATACTTCCTTCGAGTTAGAAGACCAGATAAATAAAGGACCAATTTAAAGTTAATTAGAGTAATTATCCCAATGACCTATCATTCGGAGTACAGAGGAACGGCTTCTCCAATCGATGGCGGAACAAGCTTTTACTCTCTGGAAAAATACTTGTACAAAATAATCAGAATGATTTAGTGATTCGTCTTGTCTGAAGTCATTAGGCATACCGGGAAGAACGTGAGGCTCGGTCGGGGAGTGAAGTTCTGGCACTTCACCTACATCGGCGACAACACGGAGGTCGGCGACGGAACCAAGATCGGTTCCCTAACCCACATCGACTACGACGTCAAGATCGGTAAGAGGTGCAAGATAGAGGGGATGGTCTATATCCCGCCGTTGACGGTTATAGGAGACGACGTCTTCATTGGTCCCGGCGTCATCTTCACAAACGACCCCTTCCCCATGTCACCGAAGATGGTGGGGGTTAAGGTCGAAAACGGCGCCGTCATCTGCGCAGGCGCCATGCTGAAGGCGGGGATAACTGTAGGCAGAGGCTCTGTCGTAGGGTTCGGCTCGGTGGTCACGAAGGATGTACCCCCCGGCAAGGTAGTATTCGGGAACCCTGCCAAGGTCAGGTATGGCAAGGATGAGTACCTGGAGAAGAAGAGGAGATGGGAGCAGGGTACCCCATAAATTGTAGTGGCTGGAGAAGAGTGAGAGCTACCCCTCATCCTCGGCCATGACGCTCTCGATCAGCCCCTCGATCTCCACCTTCGACAACAATGCCGCGTTATCGGTATTGAGCGCGTTTACCTTGGCGCTGTTGTCGAACTTGACGTTCCTGTAGTGGTCGTCCATGTCGTAGAGGGGTATGACGGCGTAGTATTCTCCGAGGTTAAGAGCGTAATTAGACTCGTACTGGGTCATGAGCTCCTCGTCAAGCTTCTCGCCTCGCCTCTCCCCAATCGTTTCGACCCTGATTTTTCCTGGATCGTAGCCATATTGCGGCGCGAGCTTCTTTATCATGACATCAGCCAGTTCTCTTATTCTCAGGGCCTGCATCTTGAGGATGAAGACCTCCCCTCCTTTAGATACACGTGTCGACTCGAGGATGAGTTGGACGGCCTCAGGGATCAACATGACGAACCTCTTCATGTCAGGCGAGGTGAGCGTGAGGGGACCACCAGCCGCGATCTGGGATCTGAAAATCTCGAAGACGGAGCCGCGGGAGTTGAGGACGTTCCCGAAGCGGACGCAGCTGAACTCGGTCCTCTTGCCGCCTTTATAGTAGTTCGCGGCTATCGTGAGCTTCTCTCCGAGGAGCTTCGTCGCCCCCATGGTGTTGATAGGCGATACGGCCTTATCGGTGCTTATCATCACGAACTTTTGGACGTTCTCATCCAGGGAGACCTCGATCACGTTCTGCGTCCCCTCGACGTTGGTCTTGATTGCCTCGAAGGGGTTATACTCGCAGAGGGAGACATGCTTGAGGGCAGCTGCGTGGAATACGATGTCGATCCCTTTCAAGGCGTAGGTGAGTCTAGTCTTATCCCTGACATCTCCTAGCAGGAACCTCAGCCGGGGGTTTCCATCGTACCTCTGCTGGAAATCGAACAGGCCGTACTCATTATTGTCGTAGATCCTGACCACCTTCACGTCGAGGTCTAAAAGCTTCTTGACGATGGCGCCGCCGATCGTCCCGCAGCCGCCCGTGATCAGGACGCTTTTACCCCTATAGTAATCTGATAGCTTTTCCCTTGGGCTGGGCAAGTTAGAACACTCTCATTAAAGGTTCCCGATGTTGATTAAATAAAACTATTCTTTTCGATTAGTTTACAAAACCTAATACTATGCATGATCTCATTGGGTCAAGAATAAGTTATTAAACAAAAAGTGAATAATAAGTCGGTTGAAGAGTTTGGTTGCCATGGGCTCGAAGAACATACCCTTGTACAGGATTTTCTGGGACGAGGCGGACGTCGAGAGCATCACGAGCGTGATAAGACGGGGGTTCTACTGGTCTTCAGGCCCTACAGTCGAGGAGTTCGAGGGTAAGATTTCGGATTTCGTCGGCAGACGGTACGGCGTGGCCTTCAACGCGGGCAGCTCGGCCCTCCAAGCGCTCCTCCTAAGCTACGACTTTGAGCCAGGCAGCGAGGTGATCGTACCCTCTTTCACCTTCATCTCCTCGGTCAACTCCGTCCTTCACGTCGGGGCAGCGCCGATTTTCGCCGACATCGAGGAGAAGTACCTCGGCCTGGACCCTGCCAGCGTGGCCGAGCGGGTCACGAGAAAGACCAAGGCCATACTCCCGACCCACTACGGGGGCTGTCCTTGCAAAGTAGATGAGCTTAGAAAGCTCGCCGAGGATCGTGGGCTCGTTCTAATAGAAGACTCAGCCGAGGCGCTCGGCGCGGAGATCCGTTCAAAGGGGAAGGCGGGCTCCTTCGGTGACTCCGCTATCTTCAGCTTCTCAGGTAACAAGGTGCTGACGACGGGGGAGGGGGGGCTGGTCGTCACGGACTCGGAGAGGATATGGAGGAGGCTGAAGTTGATCAGATCACACGGCGACCTGACGTCGAGTGAAAAGTTCTCCTCGGGCACGACTGAGACCTTCGTGAGACTCGGCTGTAATTGGCGGATGTCGGATATAACTGCCTCTCTCGGCCTTTCGCAGTTTGAGAAACTGGGTAAATTGATTGAGATGCGGGCAGAGAACGCGAGATATTTTTCATCCAAGTTGAGGGGCATAAGGGGCGTGACTCCTCCCCCTATCAATAAGGACAGGGTCAACACCTTCCAGATGTATACGGTCAGCTTCGACAAGGATGTCTTTGAAAGGGACACCCTGAAGGACTACCTCGAGAAGGAGGGCGTCACCTGCAAGGTCTACTTCAAGCCCATCCACCGCAACGAGTTCTACAGGGGATACTCTAAGGACGTGGAGCTACCTGTAACCGACGCGGTCTCGAGGCGGGTACTGACACTGCCCATGTACCCTGGGCTCACCAAAGACGAAATAGATTACATAGCTGAGAAGATCAGGGAGTACCCTGGCTGATCTATTTCTTTCTGGGATTCTCCTGCTCCCAGATGGGGTTCTTGAGGACCCAACCCTCATTCCTCCACTCAAAGAGGTCCCTGTTGTAGAACTTGTCTACGATCTTCCAGAACTCCTCGGCCGAATAGCCTGTGAAGTCGAGGAAGGCCTGGAGTGACCGTTGATCGAGCTTAGCGTCGTGTTCCTTGACGAGTTCTATGCCCTTATCCCGGGTGATGTAGCCTCCCCTTATGAGGCGGCAGGCGACATCAGTCGCCGTCCTGTGGCCGAACTTCGGGTACTTTAACCAGGGGTGGACAAGGTAGCTGACGGCGTCTATCTGCTTCCAGTCCTCGAAGTGCCCCTCACGGTTCCATTCGTTCGCCAGGGTCTTCCATCCGTACCTTTTGGCGACGCGTAGGTGCATGACCTCATCCCAAGGCGTGAAGTAGCTGATGTATATCGGATCGACGCCGGCCCTGTCGATCTCTTCGAGCGAGGGGTAGATTAGTGGGTTGAGATCCTTCTTCGAGATTTCTCTGCTAACCCAGAAGTCGAGGGGTACAGATTTGGCGACATCGTTGTTTATCTGCTCCCTTGCGCTGTAGGTCTCTTCCAGCTGGAGGCCTCCGTACTCGTAGCTGACGTTCTCGCCGTAGACGACGAGTGGGATATCCATCTTGATGGACATCTGTATGGGCCAGACATAGACGGCGCGGTCCCAGTACCAGGTCGGGCTGCCGAGCTCCTCGAAGGCTATACGGAGCATCTTCTTGGCGAGTCTCCGGTTAAGATGGAGGGATAGAATATCGCATCCGAAGGCTTCGCTCATGTTGTTGAAGTTGTAGAGCCCGACCTCCGTCCAGTCAAAGTTGTAGACGTTGAGGAGGAGTGGGTTCATCCCCATCTTCTCCTTCATTAGGTATACCTGGTAGTAGCTGTCCTTTCCGGGGCTGACGGCGACGATGCAATCGTAGTATCCGTCTTCCCTCCTGTACTTGTCGCAGAGCCTCTCAAGCTCCTTCCATCTCTTCTCCCAGTCCACGTTCTTCCTTTGCTCATGATGGATGCACGCCGAGCAGACGCCCTCCTCGTTGAAGACGATCCCAGGGCGTGTGTCGGGGATGACACACTTTTTGCAGTAGCGCATGTAAGGCGCCTTAGTGAAGACTACTACCTTCGATAAATAAAATATTGTAGACTGCCTCTCTTCGTAGCAGTCAGGCTTTCATGCCCAACCATGTTAGATTGACAGTCGACTCTCGTCTAGAAGGCTCGCTCAGGTTATGTATGTGTACATGGTTAGAATGGGGTGGGGAACGGTCGGATTGGAGCCGGTCGAGATCGCTGGACGACTTATAGGCGAGGGAAAAGCTTGCTTCATCATCGCCGAGGCAGGTGTCAACCACAACGGCGACATAGAACTAGGCAAGAAACTGATAGACGCCGCCAAGTCCTCGGGGGCGGACGCCGTCAAGTTCCAAGCATTCAGAGCCGAGAAACTTGCCACGATGGGCGCGAGCAAGGCCGACTACCAGAGGACAACCCAGGGCGACGACTCCCAGTTCGAGATGTTGCGGAGGCTCGAGCTGAGCGAGGTGGAGTTCGAGGAGCTCGCCGACCACTCCAGGAAGAGAGGGATCATCTTCCTCTCGTCGTGCTTCGATCATGAGAGCGTCGACCTCTTAGAGAAACTCGACATCGCAGCGTACAAGATGGGATCGGGCGAGCTCACGAACCTGCCTCTCCTCAGGTACGTTGCCTCGAAGGGGAGGCCGATGATCCTCTCCTCCGGGATGAGCACGATGGAGGAGGTCGCCGAGGCGCTGGAGGCGGTGAGGGAGGGGGGCTGCGACCATATCGTGCTCCTCCACTGCATCTCCAGTTACCCGACGAAGGTGAAGGATGTCAACCTCAAAGTTATCCAAGTTCTCAGCGAGCATTTCAAGGTCCACGTCGGTTTCTCGGATCACACCCTCAGCCTGGTCATCCCGGCCGCGGCGGTCGCATTGGGAGCGGTGATGGTTGAGAAGCATTTCACCCTAGACCACAGCCTCTCGGGCCCCGACCATAGGATGTCCCTTGAGCCGAAGAAGTTCAGGGTGATGGTGGCGAACATTCGTGAGGTGGAGGAGGCCCTCGGCGACGGGGTTAAGAGGGTGAGTGAGGCGGAGAGACAGGTCAGGGCTGTCTCGAGACGGAGCATAGTAGCCGCCGTTGATATCCCAGCCGGGACGAGAATAACGTCAGAGATGCTCGACATTAAAAGGCCGGGGACAGGGATAGAGCCTAAGAGGATCGGTGAGGTCGTCGGCAAGAAGGCTAAGAGACTCATCGGTAGGGACGAGCTCATCTCATGGGAAGACCTGACCGAGTAATAGCCTGTTCTACGTTTGTTTATTGATGACCTTGGCGGGGACGCCGTAGGCCACGACGCTGGCTGGTATGTCGTGGGTGACGAAGCTGAAGGCGCCCACGACGGAGTTCCTACCGATGGTGACGCCCGGCATCACAAGGCTGTGGCTACCAATCTTGGCTCCCTCCTCTATGACGACCTTCCCCTTCTTGTCGTCGATGGTTGACCACGAGTAGATTGAGCAGTGGGAACCTATCTCGACGCCCCTCTCGATCCTAACGCCGTGCTTTGCGTTGATGTAGGTGAAGGCGCCTATGTCCGTGTTGGGCGCGAGCTCGAGGTTCTCGTGGTACTGGCACATCCAGTTCCACCTTGTCATCCCGCGCTCGTCGAACTCCGGCCTCAACCACTCCTTGAGCCTGCTCAGGTTCCATCCACCCTCCTGAATTCTCCTTCGGCTAGTACGTTATCTGTTTTTGCAAGAGCCCATCGTCGATAACCAGGCTCTTCAGGACATCGACGATCCTCCCTGAAGCCTTGCCGTCACCCCATGGGTTCCGCCCCTTCTTCACCTTCTCCCTGAAGGCTTTGTTATTGATGGCTCGATCGATGGCTTCTATGATAGCATCTATATCGTGGGGGACGTCTATTACGTTCTCGCCCCTGAGCCTCCCCTCCTGCCTGATGCCTATATTTATGAACGGTAAACCGAAGGAGGGGGCCTCTATTAGGCCGCTGCTCGAGTTACCGACCATGGCCGTCGCGATGCTCATGAGGCCGAGGTACTGTCCCTGGGGGAGGCTCCTGTACGGTTTGATGTAGGGGGGTAGACGGCTCTCCTCGATGACACTTATCATGCTCATACCTCCCGCGTCGTTGTTCGGGTAGATGAGGATAGTCTGGGCTTTCACCGTTTTCAGGGCCTCGAGGGTTATCCTCATCTGCTTGGCGGCCTCCGCTACCTGGGTCGTTACAGGGTGCTGGATGGCTAATATGATAGGCTTTCCTAGATCGAGGTTGAACTCTTTGGCTAATTCCTCGGGAGGGCACCTGGGGGCGTTCAGTACCACATCGAGAGCTGGCGCCCCTACGACGTGGACGTTTTCTGGCCTCTCCCCGAGCCTGATTATCCTATTGGCGCCGTCCTTGGTGGCCGGGAAGTGGATATGGGCGAGCTTTGTTACTGCGTGGCGGATGGACTCGTCTATGCAGCCCTTCGTCACCTCGCCGCCGTGGACATGAGCTACGACTCTATTCATGTATGCACCCGCTATGGCGCCTGCGAAGGCCTCGCTCCTGTCGCCGAGGACTAGGACGATGTCAGGGTTGATCCTTTCGAACGCTTCGGTGATGCCTATTATCCCCTTGCCAAGGGCCTTCGCCATAGACGCCTCAGAGTCGTCGCAAGGGCTCATATCAACGACCTCGTCGACTCTGAAGCCACTCCTCTCGATGTCCTTCAGGGTGCAACCATGTACTTTTGAGAGGTGCATGCCCGTGGCGATGATGTGAAGCTCGAGCTCCTTTGATCTCATTATCTCGGTCAGTATTGGGGTCAGTATCCCGAACTCGGCTCTCGTTCCGGTCACGACGGCTATCGACTTCAACTTCTTCTTTCCCTCTCAATGCCTCTAAGAAGCAGGTCAATTATCCTGAGGTCGAGGAGCGTGTCCACATCCAGCGACCTCTCCTCCGGCATCACGTAGGCTCTGACGTCCTTTCCATAGAGTGAGTTGCCCTTCATCAGGGTGTCCCTTCGTGTCACGTAGATGGCTCCATTCAATGAATACACCTTCGGGAGGTCTTGGCGCCTGATCTTTGTCTCCTCACCGAAGAATGGTACCAGCCTGTCCCCGTTTAGGGTGAACATCAGGTAGGGGCTATACTTTGCCGCGGTAACCGAGATGACTGAATCGGCGCCTGTATCGAGCAGGATCTTGACCGCGCCGTCGATGTCTACTGATTCTCTGAGCGGGCTCGTCGGCTGAAGCGTTACTGCGACATCCACCTTTCCACCCTGATCCTCGATGTGCCTTACCATGTGCTGTATTGCATGGATAGTTGGACTATTGTCCTTGGCGAGTTCACTTGGCCTCAGAATCGGGACCTCCGCCCCATGAGACGTGGCGGTGGCTGCAATCTCCTTGTCATCGGTTGAGACGATGACTTTCGTTAATAGTTTAGCCCCTCGTGCAGCTTCAATCGTATAGGCGATTAAGGGCTTCCCTGCTATGTCGCGGAGGTTTTTCCTTGGTATCCCCTTGGAACCGCCCCTTGCCGGGATGATACCTACTATGCTCAATGCCTTCGACTTGCCCATGAGATCACGCCCTGTCAGGCCTCACAACACTATTAATGAAGAGCTTGATATTATCGAGGTAGCCTGGTTTAATAATATCCTCGTTAAGGCTGGCCACATACTCTCTGCTCATTCCGTTGAATGATCTTACCGCCTCCAAGAACTCTTCAGGGGTCTCGACATATTTTGAGACCCTTTCATCTCTTAGAAGGCTCGAGAAATAAAGTTTCGAGAGGTTGTTAATGTTGATGAGAATGTTTGGGGCGCCAAGGCTGGGGGCTTCGACGGCGCAGCTTGAGTAGACGGTCGAGTGGATATCGACGTACAACATCAGCTCGTAGAACTCGTGCTCAAGTTCCACCATAACATTTTCGTGGAGGACAAGGTCCGAGTAGTCGCGCTCAATCGGGTGCCTAGGGACTAAAATGTAGCCGATGTCCCTGTCCAATGCTGCGCAGGCAATTATAAAGCCTATGAGTTCGTCCTCCACGGTCGATTGGAGGGTCACTCCAACCACTTTTTTGAACTTCTTCAGTCTGTTCACGAATGATGTATCTGGTTTAAAATTATGTTTTAGGTAGTCGATGTAGAAGCTGCCCACTGTGTAGGCATTCCCCGCATCAACGAACCTGCCATGTTCAAGGATCTCCGCGTCCCTCTTTCCGAAGACCAGCATGTGATCGGGGTAGAAGACCCTGTTCAGGTCGGCGTAGATGTTGTAGGCCTCGTGGCCCTCCCCGATCGAGCCGTGCTGTATCTCGACGACCTCAATGTCGAGATCCTTCGCCGCCTTCACCTTTCCCATATCGTAGTAGGAGCAAACGACGAATACGAAACTGGGCTTTAAATGTTTGAAGAACCGCTTGTAAGCGGAGTATCTGCTCCTAAAGACCCTGATTATCCTCTCGTCGTTGACCTCTAGACCATAATCCTTCTTAATATGGTCAAGCGTCGTCTGTCCCTCGATCACTAAGGGTCCTGGGCTAAGCTTCCTCTTGACGGCCGAGAGGAGGTAGATTGGGTAGATCCCGGTAATGTTCTTTGTATAGACCTCCTCCCTCAGGAGGTGGTCTGGCTCCGGATCCTCGATCACGAGCGTCTTATCCCTCCCGAGTTCGTCTGCCAGTGGATCGGCGAACCTGTCAAAGTACTTGCCTTCGATCCTCTTTCT
>Ga0172362_10000134_pt1 | contig 51885 bp, 41 predicted proteins | sample LakKivs1_kivu2a2_FD_114534 | JGI IMG/M metagenome (GOLD analysis project Ga0172362, IMG submission 114534) | Sediment microbial communities from Lake Kivu, Rwanda - Sediment s1_kivu2a2 | ecosystem: Environmental > Aquatic > Freshwater > Lake > Sediment | place: Rwanda: Western Province, Lake... | reverse complement strand
TATAATATAATATAATATAATATAATATAATTATATTTTTTTAAAAATGAAAATAAATCATTTAATTCGCATTTGATTGTAAAACATGTGACACCTGTGAAATATAATTGTTACGCAATAATAAAATAAATATTCCTAAAACAAGAAAAAAACTAATCAATAGGAATAAAATAGATAAATAAATATATGGATATATTTCTTGTAAAATAAGTTGAATTACCGGTTTAAATAACTGTTTCAGCTCATTTTTTACGTCTTCGCGCTTTATAATATCTAAACAATAGTCAATGGCTTTATTTTTTAAATGTTGATTCATGGTTGATTCCGACGATGAAACCATATTTTTTATTATTTATTTAAAAATGGTTGTATTATTGCCATAATAAGTTATTATTAATTACATTTTAAAACGTAAATATTATGAAATAAATGTTTTTTCAGATATTTTCATGAGTCCATATGGTACATCGATAATAACCTGGCCTAAAAATTGAGGAAGAATAAATTGAAGTTTCATTGTTAATGTAATAAAAAATTGAACAATTGTGAGAAACCAATAAAGTAATGGTTCAACAGTTACAATAAGGGATGCCCACGTTTTTGAAATTTGTATTTTTTCCTTATATGCCGGATTCCATAATTTTGAATGTATAAAATCAAACATTACCGTTCCATAATAACTTTGTAAAAAAGCAGAGAAAAATGCAACAATATAAACAAGAATTACCTTTTTCCATGTATCTATTTTCATACCCAAAAATTTTATAGATGGATCTGGACCAAATTTTGTAAAATCTTTAAACGCACCTTCTTCATCTAAAAATATCAAGTATCCAATAATAAAACAAATAAATATTGTAAATGCAAGTCGTGGTTCAAAAAAATATTTCCTTAATTTATCAAACATGGATAGTAATTATTTATATATATATATATTTTTTCATTTATAATATATTACATTTTTTTAATTGATTTCCTTGATGACTTTTTCTTATTTCGTTTGTTTCTTATACTATTTACATTTTTTTTATGTTTACTCACACTTCTTCTATATTTTTTTGTATTATTTGACTTTAATTTTAACCTTGAATTACCACCACCACTATAATGAGCGAACTCTCTCATATATGAATTTTGAAACTGTCGGCGTGGATCACGAAGGTATTGTTGAGCCTGAGATGCATTTACGGCGGAAGGAGCTACCATGGGATGACCAGCAACAACAAGACCAGCGTTAATAGCGTTAGTAAGTATTTCATTTGCTTTTATAACACCGGGATGGTTCGCAGGTTTTATAGATAAAATATTACGTATAAGCATACCATCGCGCAGTTCAGCTAAAATTTCATCTTTTATTCCTTGAGGCGCAGCATTATATGCTTGAACATCACTTAAAATTAGATAAAGTATTCTATTTTTTCTATTTAAAAACTCAAGTAAATTTTCTTGTCTTGCTTTATAATAATCTTCTTTTAAAAAATCAAACACCATATCTGCAAGTCCAGATCTCGCGGTTTGGGGTGTAAGTAAATTAGTTATAAGTATAGAATAACAACGAATCGCATCATTTATCGGACTGGGCGGATTATTAACACGAGCACATGTTGCAATGCGTCGAAATGCTCCCTCTCGATCTGATCTTGGATATGAAACTAATGCATAGTAAAAAAGTATGCGCGGGCAATTTGGCGAATCAGATTTCACGATCTCAGATAAAGGGTGTCTGTAAGTATGTATATCTTTATAAAACTGAGTTCCTCTTTTATATTTTAATAAAAAATCCTGATATTCGCGTTGTAAGGCTTGTGTAGGATTTCTTTCTATTTCCTCTGGTCTTAGAGGAGGGAAATCCGTACATGGTCGAGATTCTTGGATTGCCGCCATATTTAAAGTGTAAATGAATAATATATAATATATATATTATTTTTTTTTGAAATCATAAATATGACAAATAAAAATGAAATGCAGAGATGCAACTATAAAAATAAATAAAGTTTTTAAATAAATATATAAAAGCTATTTTTTGATTTATACTATATTATTTTTAACAACACTTGTGTAAATTATAAATAAAATGGAAAATATATCTATTCTGTCGTATGACGAAAAAGAATTAAATTTGCATACGAATGTCACTCTCTCTATGCCGTCAAGTGTGCAAGGTGGATCCTATTTTACAAAAATACATTATGCGAAACGCCCACTATATATGCAGTCTCCTAAATGTGTTTCAAAACAAGGAATTATTACAATCGGGAAAAAAATGTATATCGAGCTTGTCATTTCCAATGAAAAAGACGGTGAATTCATATCTTTTCTTGAGAATCTTGAAAAAACGTGCATTGATATTATTTTTGAAAAAAGACACATTTGGTTTACAGATGAACTGGAAAAAACAGACATTGAATCTGCGTTTGCGTCTATTATTAAATCTTATAAACACGGAACCAGCCATGTACTTAAACTAAACATTAACAACATGAGTAGTCATGCGAAACACGGCATCGGAATTGGCGGACTTCAAACATGCTTTGTTTTTGATGAAAATAATAATTCTTTAAAATTTGAAGATGTGAAACCGGAAATACCGCTCATAACAATTATTGAGTTTGAAGGGATTAAGTTTACACAAAAAAGTTTTCAGTTCGAGATGAATGCTCGTCAGATATTAATGATTGATGAAAAACCAATTTTTAATTCATGTCTAATCAAACCGAAAAAAATGAACGAACAAAATGAAATGATTGAAAAAAATAATGACAACGTGGAAGTAGAACAAATGAATGTTGGTCTTGTTTGTGAACCAGATGTCGACGTTACAAATGATGAAACACATTCCGATAATGTAAAGGAAACAGAACTAGAAGAACAGGAATCCGCAGAAACTATAAAAAACGAAGAATGTTTAGGAGATTTAGAATTAAAAAAAGAAAAAGAAGAAGAAGTAGTAAAAGATTTAGAAATAAATGCAGGATCTGAAAATAAAACTGTGACAGACGATAAAACACGACCAGAAAACAAAAATGAAGATGAACTTGAACTTGTTGAAATAAATTTAGATGCTCCTCAAGAATTTGATGATGGTTTTGAAAAGATGAAACTGCAGAATGCAAACGAAGTGTATTATAAAATGTATAAAGAAGCAAAAGAAAAAGCAAAGTCTGCAAAAAAAATTGCAGTTGAGGCATATTTGGCCGCAGAAGAAATTAAATTTACATATAATTTGGTTGATAATGAAAGTGATAGCGACAGTAGCGACGATGACAATAGCGACCATGGTAGTGAAGGTGAAGAAAATGAAAATAATGAAAATGAGAATGAAAAGAATGAAAATGAAAAAAAATAAAAAAGATTAAGACAATTTTAGAAGAATAATAAAAACACATGATGAATGAATTATTTAGCCATTTTATGAATTAAATAAATATAAAATTATAAAAATATTTTATCATTTAATTTATATAATATATAATATAATTAATAATGCTTGAAAAATTACAACAATACATGAAAAGCCATCAAGTGCTTACGATTATTGCATCGGTTGTGTTAGTTTGGGCCATTTACAATTATTCAGGAAATAAATCGATGTTTCCCGAATACATGTCTACTTCAACAAGTTCTGGATCCAATAGAAGAAATAGAGGAGCTGGTCGTTCTGGTGTTCCAATGCCGGTTGATGATAGTTCTGTTTACAACCAACTGGACTCTGTTGCCGCATCTTCTTCCAGCAGTATTGGTCTTCCTCCAAACTGTTCCGGCCAACCCAACATTAACCCCGCCGATCTTTTACCCAAAGACAACAATAGCTCTTGGAATTTGAAACCGATGGGTTCAGGCGATTTTTTGGGTGTTAACCTTTTGAATGCCGGTTATTTGATCGGCGTTGATACTGTGGGTAGCTCTTTGCGCAATGCCAATTTACAGGTTCGATCTGAACCCCCCAATCCCCAACTTCAAGTCAGTCCTTGGATGAATACCACTATTGAACCCGATCCTTTCCGCGCTCCTCTTGAAATAGGTTGTGGACCCAAACCATGCTCTAAATAAAATAAGCCCAGTCCACTAAATAAACATTTTTATTTATGAAATCATTTATAAATAAAAATATTATATTTTAGTATATTCGCAATACTCATTTCGTAATTCATTCATTTCTGTTCTATGGAAGAATCGGCATCAGCATCGGCATCGGCAGTAGACACATTTGGAACACCTGCACCCAGTTCTTTTGATGATTATTCAAGTGGCGGACCGGTTGAAGAGTCCAGTTATAGCATATGGTCGGTAATATCATTCATTCTTATTATTTTGATTGTGTGGGTTCTCATTTTTAATTTTTTTAATTTAGGAAAAATAACAGACTGGATTGAATCCTTTTTAAAATTCATCGGCTACTCCACCAGCGAAACCATAAAGACAACAGCCAGTGTCAGTGCGGCGGGTATTACTGGCAGCACAAATGCAGCAGCCGGAACTCTGGTCGGAGGCGTCGGTATGTTAGAAAAGGGGCTGAACTTAACACCCGAAGAAAAAGCGCGTGCACAAAATCAAACGCAGGCGCAAGCTACCGCATTGAATCCACCGCCGCTTAATCCGAACGATGTTCAAAAAACGGAAGAGTCTGCGATTTTATCGAAAGGGTTGGCAAATTTAAAACGAATGGCGCCGCCATTACCGGATGACGCAACCAGCGTTACACAAACCGGCGGACGTTCCAAATCGGGATTCTGCTATATTGGCGAAGATCGTGGATTTAGAAGCTGCATTCGAGTCGGCGAAAATGACCAGTGTATGTCGGGAGACATTTTTCCAACAATGGACATTTGCATTAATCCCAATTTGAGAGCATAAGTTTATAAACATAGACTTCGCGTTAGTTACTTGGTTTATATAAAATGTAAATGTATTGATACTCGCGCTGACTTTTAATTAAATCGTACTGTCCCAACATTGTAAATCCAGAATCTTTGGCTTCGCTAATAATTACCTTTTGTCCTGACATTCGTATAGACCTTATATTTTTTCGCACTTTTCCGCGGCGATCCTTCATGGTTTCTGTAATTGTAACCGTGTCACTTTTATGTCCACTTTGCTTATTTTTATCATTTTGCTCTTGTTGCCCCTCGTCAAATTCGAACTTGCTCTTATAATCGAATCCTTCAAACACAACATCCGATGTAGTGATCCGCTTCTTAGCAACGGATTGTGGAGAGACCAGCGTAAATGGTTTGGCAGCAGGCACGATCGGATCAAACATGTGACGGTTCACTAAATGCAATATAAGGTAGCCGCCAGGTTTTAACCAGTGATAACAGTTGTAAAACAGGGTGCGACGATCCTTAATATAATAAATTGCAAAATCAAGCAATAAAATTGCTGTAGCGTATTCAGAAGAAAAACTCATAAAATCCAACGGATCACCTTGCATGAATCTACAATTTGGATGCCGTTTCGATGCGTAGTCTACCATTGCCTTGGACTTATCCATGCCGATGACATTGCATCCGCAGCTTTGTTGAAGTGCCGATGTGTAGCTTCCTGTTTTTGAACCAATTTCAATGACAACATCTTTTGAAGTTGGGTGTATTTCATTTAAAATGATTCCCACTTCATAAGAGTTATACAATTTTTTATAAAAAAGCTCGTCATAAATTCCTACATAGAACGGGTCCTCAAATACTTCATCATTTTGTTTCAGTATAAACCGAGACTCTTGTTCAAATCCTTCGACATTGGTTTTGTACAATGTATTGAAAAAGTCAACCGCCCATATGATAATAATTGCAACTGCTAAAAATAGTATAAGCGTTGCCCAACACGGCATGCTGTTTATCTTTGCTGCAAGTTCATCAATGAACTTTTTATTTTCCGAAAGAATAATGGCATTCGAATTCATTTTTTTTAAAAATTTAATAATGTGTTAAATATGTTATATTTATATATTATTTTTATTTTATAGATACCAATTATTTTATAGATTTTATAGATACAAATAAATTTATGGCAAAATTTGACGGAGAGATTAACGATATTCGACTCATCACAGAATTTAAAGGAACCACCTTTTCAAAATATAAAAAATCAGATGTTAGAAGCGAGCTCATCAAATGCATTATTGATGGAAAAATTGAACCCGCATGTAATTGGAGCTCCGAGTTTGTTTGCGCAGGACAATTTCTTGATTTGTGGGACATTATTTTAACCATGGTCGGCAAACACATTCATTTAGCAAATCCAAAACTACCTATTTACGTTGAAATGCGCTATGATGTGTTTAAACAAATCATGTCTGGTGGATATGTCGGAAGCGAGCTTTCTCTCCGAAATAACCAGAAAATTCGCAACCTGTTTGCAGAAATCATTTGCGTACTCTGCTTATCCAATAAAAAACACAGTTTTCAAACGGTGGATATTCGAAAAGATGAGTATGAAATAACAACGCTGTCCACAAAACTGAAAGCTCCAAATGTGGAATATGTCAACCAAGTGTTTCAAAAAGATGACCCCAAGGAGCTGTTCATTGCTTTAAATGAGTTTGCATACCATATTTCAAATGATTCTAAAAACAACTTGTTGGCGTGTTATTGGCTGGAATGGATACTTGAATTTAACACCGTGTGTAAAAATAAAAAAGAACCGTGCAAATGCGCACGACGAGCTTCCATACCGGTGGAAGATAAACATCAGCTCGACCCTGTTTGGATTTTGTGGGAAATTATTTTAAACCACATCAGCGCACCACATTTCAGTTTACCAAAAAAAGCCGTCATCACAAAAGTAATCAATAGTTTATTACACTTGTATTGCATTCGTTTTACTCCCGGGTCAAAAAGAAAACGACGATATTTGCTTTATTTTGCAATCTCTCTTATTACCGAATCCTATTCTACAGATAAAGAAATTATTACCGCGCAAAACAAAGACGTTATCGAAGTTGTCACGCAAAAAATAAATTCAGTGTATAAACAAATAAAAAAAAATGAAATTGCGCCTGCAACCGATTACTTAATGCACAATGTGAATCGAAGCGATTTAGAAAAAACAATTGAGAAAATTGAAAAACTTAACAATTTGCAGTTCATAACAAAAAAATAGTTATAAAGTATTTATATGTATAAAAATAATAAAAAGAATATTCATATTATAATAGTTAAATAAACAAATTCATTCAACTTCATCCAACTCATACTATACACATTACACATACATAAAAAATGTCTACTACCGGAACATTGGTTGCACCTGCATCACCCTCTCAAAAAAAATGGTATGAAGATGACACACTCCTTGTAGATAAGGATGAAAAAGGACAAAGTCAGTTTAGTCGAGCCGGTGTTGGATTTGACGCCATTCAAGTGAAAACACAAGAGTTGTATGAAATCGGAGTTCTTAAACTGTTTATTGAGTCGGAAATAATGAAAAGCAATTCGGGCGCTTTTGAACCTGGATTTAAAGAGTTATACAAGGATTTACTTTTTACATCAGATATTGAATTTAGCGAAACCGGATTTGTTTCTGGATCACTGGAAAATGATAAAAAGAAAATTTTTTTAAACCGATCCGAGTTTACAAACTATTTGCTCCGTCTTCCGAAACCGATTTCCGATACGACGACGCCCCTAAATGAAAAACAAGATATGAATGCGTACAAGTATTTACAAGTGATTGGCACTGAACTTCAAGATAAAATACTATTTTTGTGCGATCGTTTTATTCAAGAATATAATCAACAATACAGACAAAATGCAAACGATATTTCTCGAATACAAAAAGAAGTCAACGATTTAAAACGTTTGACAGGACCAGGTGTTAATGCGGGCGATATTCAGACCCGTATTACCGAAAAGGAAAAAGAATTGATCAAGGCAAAAAATATAAAAATTCAACTTGAAACAAAACGCGCCAACTATAAAAATGCATGCACGATTCTCTCTAATTCTACAAGACGAAGTCAGTACAATGCATCGCTTGTTGCCGCTTACCCGGCTCTAAAAAATGATGCATCCTCTTATTCCACCGTCATGCTTGACTGGTTTAAATTTAAACACAACGGGTCTAACTTTTTCAAACAGGTTTGCGGAATGTATAAACCGATTATTCCAAACAGTATGTTGACCACACGACAGACTATACTTATTTCATTGCAAGAAATAGCTACAAAACTTGGAAACATATTTCGACCAATGTTTGAGTCTTATTTTTTTAATGATCTTACTACAAATGTTGCACGATATATGAGAATGATACCAAATAACACATATTCGAGTTATTTGTTCAATTTAAATAACCCGATTGACAGGCGAAACAATGCTTCGAAATTTTCATGGTTAAATATCAATGCCATGTTTTCAAAGATAATAAAAGAAACACAATTTGTAAACAATTTTGATAAAATAGAACTTGAGAGATTGCAGTCGATTTCACAACTCATGGCAAATTTTAGCAGCGAAATTCTAACATTTTTTTCTTTATTTAAATTTGAAAAAAGTATGAATATATTTAACTCAAAACCAAATGATAATAAGAATGTATATGAGCGCGCAGAACAAGATGACGATTTTTTCAAACGTGCAGAAAATATAAACATGTTGTTTCAAAATGTGTATTACTTGAAAAAGATTTTAGAAATGATTTCAAATGAATTAGCTCGAGTTGCAGGTTTAGGCGGTATGACACCTCAACAAGTTGCCCTTGTAACGCAGTTGGAAACACAACTCAATGGTATAGTTCAAACGATTGTTAATGTTTTGTTTCCTACACTAAATGTTTATCAAGTGAACGTTAAACGATATGATTACGACACTCTTCTTGGAGACGCATCACATTCAGGATTTGTTGAAAATATATTTTCAGGTAAACTTGCATTCATTTCACACTTTCATAAAAATAATAAATTTTTGGTGTCATCGGACTTCATTCAAAATAGTCCAGTTACTATTACAATTCCCGATGGAAATTATACACTGGAAACGCTTTCATCCGTAGTTGAGAGTGAGCTATGCAACAATTGTAAATGGTCAAGACAAACGAATTATGATTCAGAAATGTTATGGAGGTGCAAGTATGATAATAAAAATTTTTTACGACTCGATTTATATTTTCCATTCAATAATATGAATAATTATCCAAATATATCATGGTCGTATGTTTTTATATTATCAAGCGCGTCAAATACTGGCGGGCTTCAATATAGAGTTGAAATACCAAAAGGTGAATATAAAAATATACGCCAAGTGGTAGATGCTATGCAAAATACAATCAATGATATTATAACCAAGACAAATGATTATGTTCAACAGTTTCAAAGCAAATTCACAATGACACTTGAACTTAATCCTGCGACAAATACGGAGTGCGTAAAATTTGCACTAAAAAAAAAAACACCAAGTGACCCAAATGAAGATTTGACAATTGTACTTACGGCTCAAAATCCCGGCATGTATATATTTCAAGATTTGGCACAGTTATTGAGTAAAGACAATAATCTTGCTTTTGTCCCGGTCGATATTAACGTATACTTAAATAACAATATAGATGATCCGACACTTATGCAAGTTGATAATACATTCGCAAATGCAAACTCAGAAAAAATATTAACGAGGTCTCCATCCAATTTACAACTTTCAAAAACAATCACGATTGATACTGCAACAATGATAGATGGAGAAAGATATGACGCATCTGATCTTTTCGGAATACGTCGCCAAGAAAATCGAGTAAATGAATCACTCCAACTTCATCCAGATATCATAACAAACACTTTATCCATTTCAAGTGACTATTGCAAAAGTTCACGCATATGCTACAATCGAGATGGAAATATTACATTCCAGCCTTGTATTTTTTTATCTATAATTTTAAATTCACAACTTGAATTAGCACCACCACATGTGATTATCAATTTATTTGAATTCGGAATGCTGGATTTTACAAGCAAGCGCATCAACGATGATGTAACATTTATACCGGCGAACATGAAAGAAATTGAAAAAAAAGCAAACGCTTCTGTCGTAGTTGAAGTTCAAAATGGTTTTAAAAGTGAAATTCTTGAAAAAACGGGCATTTACATGAGTAACCGTCTTCTTTATCCAAAGGTGCCAGTCATTACTCCAGTTGATATTTTAAACAGCATTTTATATAGATACCCGTGCATCCCATCTTCTCAACTAAAAGAAGGGTCTCCAAAGTTTGATGAATTTATTGAACAACGTGTAAATATTCCTGAATGTAATGCTGTCATTTGTTTGGGTAAAGGGGAAAAGGGGCAAATGCCGTCACTTACGTTTAAAAACATTCTTAAAAAGTCGTTAATGTATGATGAAAGTGACGATCGACGAAATAAGTTGTTTTGCGATTTACATTACGCGCTGTGCGGACCTGTTTATGCCGATGTAAACCCCAGTCGAGAAGTAAATCAACTCACAATTCTTGACGAGTTTTCTTTAAAAATGAATCGACCAAATGTCTCTATGCCCGGTAGACCACCGCCAATATATTTAAATCGTCCGTTTAGTGTGAAAGGAATAACGCCATTTTACGATTATGAGAAAGAATATTATAAATATTTAATATATGGCGAATACACTAATAAACGAGATACAGGTGATAGCTATACTTTAGGATGTGTTAAATATTATGATCCAGGTAGCAAGATTGGACCCAGTCATGACTTGAATGCATCTGAATTATATGATGTTATAGTAACAACGAATAATAATTTCGTATCTTCAACGATACATAAAATGATATGGTTACCAAGTGATCGAGAACACCGGATTGACATGTTTATTATAATTGGAGAATTTGAGATTATAAACTATTTTGATAAATATAAAAGTAATATCGAACGCGCAGATTATAGTGCTGATGGAATTCAAAACTATAGGATTTGGTCATTTGCACACGAGTATCCTACTCCTACTTCTCCCCCAAATCTGTCTTATTTTAGTATTAATGCCGAGATTGAAAGAACGAATGATCGTTATCAAATGAGAGATGTGTTAATGATTGACTATACTCATCAAAAGTTCTATGTTGTAATTAGAAAAAATAATCAAGGAGAAGCTTTTATATATATACCATACACTCCTTTAGGCGCAGCCGTAGCTCCGAATCCAGTGCCAAATGATAGAGATTCAACAGGAAGAGAAGTATTTTATAAACTTTCGTGCAGTGCAATCAGTATGAATAATTCGCTAAAAAATATATGCGAGTTTCGTCGTTTTTATCGTATTATGGATAACAAATATCCCAATGCTACAAGTCCTACAATCAACGCGTATGCGGTAAGTAAAACTGCCGATTATAACAGAGAGTATGATTATCGTTTTTTTACACTAAATCCAAATAGTAAAGATCATTTACTTTGGTTGGGTTTAAAGGAAAAAACAACAGTTCGTAACATATTATCATGCAAACGAATTGACAGAGCAACACTTTCTACTTTTGATTTAGTTTTACCCATTACATTTGAGGATGGAGATTCAATTGAAAATATTAGAGTAGATATTAATAATCCAGAAATTGTAACTGTATTTGGAAAGTTCAAAGCAACAGTATCAGATAGGATGAATGTAAAACCAAATAAGGTAATTCAAAACGTAATGGTCATTTATACAAATTTGCAAAATGCAGAACAAAATGATTCAACATATGGAAATCCGGCAACCTACTCACTTGAATACGATAATTTTAAAGGTATTTCTATCAGTGAAAATGAAGAATTTGTATCATTTTATTCCTGTGTTGATGGTCTGATTCCGGCTTCTATCGACAAGGGCACAATGCAACAGAATATTGGAATTTTAACAGTGAAAAAAACGCAAACGAGCGAACCCATTGTCATTGGGTTTCATAATGCCGCGCTTTCAACAATGTCTGACAAATCCACTGTAAAAGAAGGTGCAATTCAAGTTCCATTTACACTTTGTTATGACTATAATATGTGTGCCGATAGTTTAAAAATAGAATACAACGAATTTGCGCGCCCGCCTGTTCCGCCTGAAACAAAAATAGAAAAAGGTGTTTTTAATCCCGTGACATTTTATACGTCGTACATGGATAGAGAAGAAGGATCAAATAATGATTTTTGTAAGGGAATTTATGCACTCGTTCATGCAAAAAATCCGTTTCAGCTTTTTTCTTCATCGTCGAATTTGCACGTGCTGAATACGTGGGGAATTGATTTAAGCAGTAACGAAACACTTTTTTATAAACGATTGTATGAAGCAAGTAGAACAAGCGCCACAGCATTTCAATTTAACATAAAGGCGTATGAAAAATATATGAATGATATTGTAGACACGGTTCTGGGTAGTGCAAAGGCGTATTATGAAGACAAAATAAAGTCAACTTTTTACACATACGGAACCATTGACGGAAAACCACCCATCATATTCAAACGTGATGGCAGCACGAACCGAAATATCATTGTTGGAGGTGGGAAAGAAGAAGATGCAAAACAAATGCTGCTTGCAACAGAGTATGTTGTAAATGAGGACGCACAAAAAAGTGATTTAAAAAATAGAAAAAATGTAATCCGTAAAAAAATTGTCGAGATTCGCATTCCAGATATTATGTTGAGCGACTACTATACAGGTGTTCTTACAGAAGCAAATAGAAAAAATGTAAGAATGATATTTGTTAATTCTGTTTTCAACTATTCAAAACAACTTGTTGAGATAACTACAAAACAAAATGAAGAGGTTACAAAAAATAAAGGCACAGACAACAATATCATCATTCTGGATGACTATCGTGTCGTACTTTGTTCTAAAAATGACACGATTCGAAATCGGTTTAACGAGTTAAAGGCTCTCGATACATATGCGTCAACCGATTATTTAACTCTTTCGGGCGATGTCTTTGAATTTGAACTACCGTCTTCTTCTCAACAAGGTGAGAAACAAGTTATTGTCGTGAATGAGTGGAATGACAAGGGGTGCATTGGAGACTATGGCGCATACGCTTATTCTGATGCTGCTGTTGTCACCGGTTCGCTCACCCCCAATCAAATGATGGTATCAAAAAGCAGGCAACTAATCACGGAAGCTACCGCAGAAAAAGAAGCTACTACAAAAAGTGTTCCAAAATATCCAAATACTGCTTTTTTATTAAACCCTTTTTTTTCATATTATACGCTGGATCCTGGAAAATGGACTGGAATTCAGTCTTTGAATACAGGTGAAACTGGTGCTCGTCGTGGTCAACTTGTTGGTGGTGCACCTCCACTCTATCCCAGATCCAGTTATGGTTATGGTATTCCAGATCCTTATTTTTTACAGGGACAGCGACAAGCACAAGCACCGTTTGGAGCATTTAATCCATTATATGAACAAGGATACGGATACGGATACGGTCAGCCAAGAAATTATTATGGCCAGATTGATAATGGTGGTGATGAGGTAATAAGAATGAAAAGGAAAGTGCTCGAGTCAACGGACGTTCCATCAAAAAATTTGAAAAAAATCAACATCCAAACTATGCAAACAGATACACGTTTTAAAAAAATTGTGCTATGGCTATTCGATTCCAGAGAGAATAAAATGTTAATGGTAAAAACATTAATTGGAAACAAAGTGGTCTTGTCACTCCCCGTTCAAAATCAACAAGTTGGCGCAATTCGCGCAAGCGGTTATTCATTATTGCAACAACTTTGCAGGCGTTTATTCAACCAATCTGACATTATACAAAAATGGACATTGGAGGTTTCATATGCATACAATGATGACGCAAATACGGACACCATTGGCATTTTTATATACAGTGCGAAATCATACGACTTACCAAGACCGACGCTTGAACTTATTTATGTAAATATGCAGGCAGTTTTAAATTTAACAAAGGGGTCCATGATTGTAAAAAAGGGGTCACAACAAACCGACGAGAGTCAACTGGAGATTAATTCGCGAGATGTTGCGCTTGTCGGCGAAGTGTTCCGCGTTGTTCCATTAATACAAGGCGGAATCATATCGTCAACGTCGAAAGAGTTTAATCAAATTGTTGCCAATTTGGTAAGTAAAATGCCGCATCAACATGTACGATCATTGATTTCGGAAAAAAAACGCGGAGAGAATGTGGAAAAAAACATACAATTTTTAATCAATTTATTTTTTTCTCAAAACAGCATCTTTCTTGTACGAGGCCAGTTGAAATATTATATTTATTCTTCCCAACGAAGTTGTAAAATTTTTACCATTGTAAAACAGCCTGGCTACGACGATGACAGTTATCTGACTTGTTTGAAACTGTTTTTACAATCGGAATATGATTACAAACAAAAATTAAGCACATTTCGTGTGGGTTGTTCTATGAAGAAGAAACTCATTGCAGATAATTTTTCAAATGTGTGGGACAGCTTTTGGAATGACCTCATTGAATCACAAGAACAAGCGAAAGGTGCAAAACAGATTGAAAGTGAAATTGGAAGTATGGAAACAGGTGAAGGCGAAGAGGGAGAGGGAGAAGCAGCGGATCAACAAATAAAAGAAGTGTCAAAAGAAGATGGAGATAGTTCTCCCGTTTGTTTGAAAGGCGCTTTAACCACATGTAAAAAAATGTATGATGTAAAAGAAGACTGGAATGCGTCGAGTTATTATCCGCTGGCATATGACGGCATTTCTTACACACTGGATCCAAATGAAAACCCGTATGGATTCAATAATGAATACTATTATAACTTGGACAATCTTGAAATAAATGGAGGCGGCGACATGTTTCATGGATTCAAGTGTATGAAATATAATGGCGATGCTACAAATCCAATTTTATACTTAGGGGGTAAAATAAATGACAATAGATCAGCACTATATGAAATGTCATTACGTACAAAAAATATAAAACCTATAATTCTTATTACAAATGTTGACAGTGAAATTTTGTGCATTGACATGGTTGGAAATAAACATGTAATCATTGGTGGAAAAGGATTTGATAACATTACAAAATATGTCGACGGTCGTCCATCGGATGACGCCCCAATTCGAACAAGCGTCCCTTTTGTTATTGTGAACCTTGAAACATATCATGTAACGGTTTGTTATCCACAAGCACCCGCACGAGTACCAATAATTGTTAACATGGCCGATGATACAAGCATAAACAAAGTATGCATTTGTAAAAATAGAAGAGTCATTGATGAAACGCAAAAAACGTCTTATTATGAATATGTTGGGCTTTTTGGAGGTGATATACAGATTGAAACAGCGGGTCTAGGTGCAGGCGCAGATATAGTGAACCTTGGATGCGTAGTGATAAAAGTTCCCATTGATGATTCGAATCCAAACTTTCAATTGTCTGCAACAATGCACTGCATTGACTCAAAGGTGAAAAACGGAATCGGTGCTGTAGCCGACGTTATACCCGGGTTAAACTTAATTTCGTTATCAAGAGATCAATTAGTAAGCGTAACTTCAATTATTTGTAGTGAAGATGAAGATGACGAAAATAAAAAAACGGAACAAGAAGATGGAGGTGCAGAAAACACGTTGAATAAAACTACATTTTATGTTGGAGGATATTTCAATTCGTTCAGTTATATTGACTATATTGGATTACAACAAGAAAAAGCGGCTGCTGCTGCTGCTGCTGCTGCAGGAGGACCAAGAGTCGATGTCGACGAAAATGGGTTTATAAGACGCGGTATGTGTAATTCTATATTAAAGTTATCCATAACAACCAATTATGCAGGTGATTATCAACACAATAGTGTATTTCAGCCAATTGAAACAAATGCAAACAAGAACAATATTATTTTTAATGCATCTCTCGCATTGTATAAAAAAGATTCGTCTTCACAACCATTTTTACTGGCATTTACTGCATTTGTCGATCAAACAACAAATCCTGCTACTGCTCATCTAAATGACAGCGTATTAGTAACAACGTTGAATGTGTTTGATTTAAAAACGAAATTAAATACGCAAGTGATGATTCCAGTTCCAAAGTCACGAGACATTGCACGTATGACTCCTATTCTAAAAACACAATATGAATATCAATGCATTGTGGTTGTCCAAGATGCATCTTCAAAAAAATATATTGCTCTTATGAGTTATACGATGCGTATAGCGGCGAACAGGTATGCTTACTCATTTACATGTGAACTGAATATGGAAGCTCCTCTTCGAGTAATAGAATCGAAATGCAATGATGAACAGATAACAAGTCATCATAACTCAGTTACTGACATGTGCGGCATTGAAAATCGAAATGGAAACCAAATCGATGTTTACGTTGCTCATGAAAATATTATTGTCGAGACGGATAGACCAGTAGATCAAATTTTATATCCATTGACAGTGAAGTCAAATTATCAACAGATTGGAAACTGGAATTTGGGATTTATAAATAGTGAATCTGAAACTGAATCTGAAACTGAATCTGAATTTAAAATATTTTTTCGATTTGTTGACTCGATATTAGAACTAAATAAAATATTCAAGGAATATCCGTCACTAATGCTATTTCTTCAAAATATAGATTATCGAGAAAAAAATCAAAAAATAACCAGTAGTGTTTTGCAAAAAATGTATTCGGATTTACAAACAAAAACTACACTGGATGATCCAGCAACAAACATTGTAGACCCTAAAATAATAAATTTACAATATACGTGTAATCAAATATCTTTTTGTTTACTTCTTATGTTACAGGTATGGAATGTTGCAACAAATGCATCAAGTCACTTTAACGACAGCGGAAATGTCAATCTTTTCAACCAAATAAAGTTTTTTTATGACTCTTTGATATTTTTACTGATATATTCAGGTTGCATCAACTTAGCACAGAACCTGTGTGATAATTATGTGACTCTTGTTTTAAGTGATGCAAATAATGAAAACGGAGATGAACTCACGCGAGTGAATTGGAAAGAAAAATTTTTGACCACGTTTAGCACGTTTGATACTACATCTACGCTTAAAACATTTTTTAATGAAAAAACTGCATTTTTAGACCAACTGAGATTGAATCAAGACATTGTAATTTGTAGCAATCCGGAAACGTATACTGGAGTTGCGTATATGAAAAGTCGTATTGATAAAAAATTGGACACATTGATATCTGATACCAAACAAAAAGCGTTACAGAATAAAATATATAAAAGCAATGAAACATTTTTCGATGCGAATAATGATTTTTTTACAACAAACTTGGCGAGCGATTCCATCAATACAGTCGATGAGATTAATTTTTGCAGTTTTTACAAATTTCAACGATTGCAAATGGATAATACTCCATTTAGAACAAATTTTGGAGGTATGATTGGGACAACCATATACGCAGCTGTAAATATTGATTCGAGTAAAAAATTCGAATCTTCCAAAGTAGTTGAGTTTTTAAGGCTGATAGTTGCTTACTTCAAACGACTGCCGTCTGGCGCGCCCGTTATAGAAACAGGAATTGGCGGTCCGATTCAACGAGTTGTTTTTGGAGGAAATTTTGGATGCAACTTGTTGCATGACGCCCAAGTGTGTGCACAGTTTGCAAAAAACGGAATGAAAATTTATACACTTCCCAGTAATTCAAATGCATTTACAAGTGTTACAAACACTTCGGGAAATCACATGTTCGTAGTAGATGCAAATTTAATGAGTGTGTCTTCATCCTTGTCGGGAGGAGGGAGAGAAAAAGTAAAAAAACGTCTAACAATTGGAGAAGTAATACAAACGAATCAGCAAGATGTTAAGGAACATGAGAATACAAAGTTGGTTATTGTAAATCACAAGAAAAAAACGAAACGCTGTTACAAGTAGTAAAATTATATGAAAATATAACAAATATAAAATGAAACGAATTCAAACAAGTATAATCTTTAAAAATAAAATAAATAAAAAAGTGTAAAAGAGTATTCAACATGAGTAATACTGTTAATAGTAGTTTAGGTAAATCAACTACTGTTGTCACTGCATATTATCGTATAAAATCCAAACATGATCCGCGAAAATATGATGAATGGATACATAATTTATTAGTCAATGTAGGCAAGTCGTGTAAAATGATTATATTTACATCACCGGAATTAGTACATTACATTGAAAGCATTTGTGAAAAAAATAAAAAAGGTGCAGCATTTACGGTGATATCTATCGAAATAAAAGATTTAAAAATAGCACAATACTATTCGAAATATGTGTGGTGGAAACAGTATTCGCTCGACCCTCAAAAAGCTTGCCGAAGAACAATTGGATGTTATTTGATATGGAATTCAAAATTATGGTTTATGAATCAAGCAATAGAAAAAAACGTATATGGAAGTGACAAGTATATATGGACTGACATTGGAAGTTTTAGAAACAATGACTCGACTGTTTGTGCATCTATTCTTGAGAAATTTCCACTGTATGAACGAATATCAAACGACAAAATAGATATCATGTTGATTCGTCCTTATTTACCGCATGAAATGAATCAAATTGTATTTTTTAATACAGTGCATTTGGGTGGAATTTTTGGCGGCGGAGTTTATGCCGTTCGTCAACTATACAAACTTTTTTATGAGTCGCTTCATTATTACTTATCCAACCATCACTTTGCAGGATGTGACCAACAAATTTTGTCGACTTGTTACATGCGCAATCCAAAACTGTTTCATCTTATTCGAAAAAAAAATCCAAATGACTCGTGGAACGAATGGTTTTATTTATACAAGTATTGGAATGATTCAAGTTATATTCATAACTATACCATGTAGGCATAATCATGTAACTATAGTTAATTTATTATTGGTCACCAATCATCAATTACACTATGTAAATTATAAATTGATTTTTTTAATTTATAATTTCGCATTTTTAGTGTTTCGATTTTATTTACAAACATGGCAAGACAATTGCTCACTTTTTCAATACTTGGACTTGTTTTTGAACAGCAACAGCAACAGCAACAGCAACAGCAACAGCAACAGCAACAGCAACAGCAACAGCAACAGCAACAGCAACAGGAGACATTTGTAAAAAAAAAGCTGAAAATTAAGCCAAAAGTTTCCCATGTTTCTGTTTCTGATTCTGTTGACGTAGTTGCTCTACAAAATACACCACGAGAAACAAAAGGAATCAAGTCAAAAATAGTAATTAAAAAAAAACTCTCCCATGAAAAAGAAGAAAAGAAAGAAAAAGAAGAAGAAAAACCAAAACCAATGATTCCTCTAAAAACAAAAATGGTAATAAAAATAAGAAAAACAACAAAAATTTCTGACATTGCACCACCCGCAACAATTTATTGCAGTGTCACAAAAAACGATCTATACGAGACCCCCCCTCCAAACTGTTGCCGATTCTTTATTGAAAACAAACAATGCTTTCTTCGTGTACGTGATAATGCATGTATTTGTCCAAGGTTTAGAACCGTCATCGGTTTTTGGAATGAAAAAGTTGGGAAAGAGTGTAAACTTTTACCCATTGAACATGAAACGGTATATGAAGAAGCAGCAATGGCGGATCCTCCTCCAAGCGAAACACCTGCCTCACCGACAAAGGTGGCAACAACTGCAACACAATCGCAATCGCCATCAAAAATCACTAACTCTAACCATCATGTCGCCATGGTGTCTAAATCAAAAAATGTTTCAGATGCACAACGAGCGCGCATTGCATCTGAACCTGTTGCTCTTCTTCGTGAAAAACTTGCGAAACAGTATGGTATTATTAAAAAAAACTAAACCATTTCCAAGATGTTGTTTCTTGGTCTTGTTGCTGTGAAACTTGTTGTTGTTGGAGTCCATTCTTTTCAATGCACTCATCGCATTTGAAAATTGGATCACTAACACTTTTTTTTAAAACAAGTTTTGATTGTTTACAAAGATTACATGAAAAGGTTTTAATCTTGTTATCATCTTGGCCTAAAGTTGTTGCGTAATTGCAACCATACACATCATACACATCAGAATTGTTATAGTTTTCGCGTTCGCTCATTATATTTTTTTAATATAATAAATATATTTATTTATATTTTTTTTTTATATAATATATTATATTTTTTATTTTTTTATTTTTTTATTTTTTTATTAAAAAATAAAAAAAATAAATTGAATAATTTAAAACTATAATATTATTTTGTAGATTTGTTCGTTCATATCAATCATCCATCAATAATGCCCTCTAAAGTTGCTTCTGCATCCGCCAAAGGTAAAGGTAAGAAAGGAAATAAAAAATCAACAGCATCCAGTGCAATGGTCGCTCAGCAATCGTCTCAGGGCCGAGCATCCATTCCACAAACATGCAAACTAAATATCGACCAAGTTCTGAATTGTTCTGGAGGGTATGTGTGGAAACTCAGTACAATCGAACATGTCAATCGCTATCTCGTATTGGGCGGCGCAAAAGACATGGGAAACTACTACAAACAAGCCGATGAAGTCAGTCACGAGTGTGCCCTATCTGTATTACAAATGATCCGCGATCCAGATTCGTCGCAGTTCGTCCAACTATGCGATCTTTTGAAGGCAGTTTCACTTGGAGGACGTGCTCCCAAACAAGAACCCGTGCTGCTTTCCGTCGCTGCCGCAATCGTCTTTGCGAAAAATGCACAAGAAAAAGAAATCGCATTTGAAACTGCAAAAGCATGCATTCGTATTCCCACACACATGTTCATGCTTGCCGGGTTTGTTCGCGACTTGTCGATGGCCAAGCCGACAAACAAAGGAAAAGGGTGGGGTACTGGATTCAGAAAAACAATGGCGCATTACTACCTTTCACACACGGGGCGAGAATTGGCGTTTCACATGACAAAGTACCAAAATCGTGAAGGATGGACACACGCCGACATGATTCGAATGCTCCACATCAACCCGACATCTCTTGCCGATGATGGTGCGCGCCTCATGTTCGATTACGTCATGATGAAATACGCCCGTAAACCAAAAGTGCCTTCTGAAAAAACGCTCACAACTCTTGCTTCACAAAAAGTCGTCATTGCACCCAACCCATTCAAACCCCTGACAAAAGCAGAATTTGTTGAAAAACTAAATGCAATTTCGACGCCCCCGATTCCCACCTCTGCATCAATCGCTCATCCTGCCGCCGCGGCCACCGCTCCTTCACTAAAATCGGGCGCTCAAACAGTTACTTCAAAAGTTGCAGGATTCGTCTCAGCGCTAACATCAGTCATGCCTTCATCTGCGGTCGCCACTGCTAGCGCTCAAGTAAAACCAGTCGAAGACGACACTTTCGTTGTCATAACAGATGAAGATGATGAAGGCGGGTCGAGTCAGAAGAAGAAAGGGTCGTCGTCATCATCACAGTCACAGCTTCAACAAGTCGCATTCCTTTTGAAGCATTTGCATGCAGTTCATGAAGCCGGCGAAAAGAAAGACATTCCGCTCGCATGCGCACTCATTCGTTCGGGTCGATTGGTTCGCGAGCACGTTCCGACAACTCTATTTGGAAGCAAGGAAATTTGGTTGACACTACTTGAGACCATGCCCCTTGAGGCACTTTTACGAAATCTCGGAAAACTCACTCAAATTGGTGTAGCTGCAGAGAAGCACAGAGAAATCGTGGCGCGTCTTGTAAATCAAACAGAAATTTTGAAGGCACGCATTCATCCAATCAAAGTACTCGTTGCTTCAAAGGTTTACAAGAATGGTTGCGGTGACAGCGGGTCACTCACATGGACTCCAAACATCTACATTACTGTTGCGCTAACAGACCTTTTCAGACTATCGTATGGAGCAGTTACACCCACGGGCAAAAGAATCATGCTTGGAATTGATGTCAGTGGAAGTATGAGCACACCGGTTCTCGGTTCCAAAGTGTTGACTTGTCGTGATGCGTCCATTGCAATGGCGCTTCTCTACCTTGAGACTGAAACAAATGTGAGTGCGGTTGCATTTTCAAATGAACTCACGGACTTGATTGCGCCTTCTTCAAGAAATCGGCTGACACGCGGGATGACGCTTGATCAAGCTCTTGCAGCAACAAATGGAATGGCATTCAGTAGCACAAACTGCGTTCTTCCCATTCACCATGCCATCAAACACAACCTTCAAATCGATGCATTCATTATTCTTACGGACAATGAAACCTATGCGCCAAGTGAGCATCCACAAAATGCACTGGTAAGGTACCGCGAACTCACGGGAATCACGGCAAAATTGATTGTACTCGGAATGACCGGCAACTGTTTCACAATTGCAGATCCGACAGACAGAAACACGTTGAACCTTGCCGGTTTTGACACGTCCACTCCTGAAATTGCATCCATGTTCATGCGCGGCGAAATTTAATCCAACAAATAATTCTTGTCACCGACCGAAAAGAAAAATAAAAATAAAAAAAAATATTTAGTAAAAATACATGGTTAAAAGTCCTTGCAACAAGGCAAAAATAACCATTGTAACTATTATTTTTTTCCAGTCTATTATCGTCGGATTTGAGAATTCAAATTCTGCATTTGATGTTTTTCCGATGTTATAGTGAATCACATTCTCAATAATATTAACAACGGCAAAAACAATGAAGGATATAACAAATAAATGAAACATATTTTTTCCATGGTACAACTTGTATAATGTTTCAAACATGATTTTATTATTTATATATTTTAATATTTTTTATATTTTTAAAATATATATTATAATTATATGTCAATAGCTATTTTAACTAGAATATATAGTTCCGAAGTTCCATATATAAATGAATTTATTGATTATCATTGCAATTATATAAAAATCGATCATATTTACTTTATTTTAACAGACACCACTAACTTTGAAGACATAATTGATAAAAAATTTTTAAAAAAAATAACAATTCTTAAAAGTCTCATATTTTTAACAATACATGTGGATTTATTGTTTAATCATGCTCTTCCGTCAATAAAAGAAAAATATGTCTTTAACATTGATGTTGATGAATTTATTTTTTTAAATAAAGAATTGTCTTTAAAAGACTTTATAAAAAAAAATAGTTCTTACAATTTATTTTATTTTAAATGGATAATGTGTCCATCTATTAAATATCAAAATAATTCCGTATTTGATATTTATGAAAATGAACCATCATTTGTCTCAAAAAAGTACGGTAAATCTATGGCAATAACTAAGGAAATTGATTCTATGTTTATTCATAATATGAAAGTTTTTAATAAAAAACGATTAATAGTTGATACAAATGATATATTTATATTACATTTTTCTTCAAGAGGATTGGTTGATTTGATTTCTAGAATGCTTTCACAGTCATTTAAAAATGATACAGTGGAAACCATAAATAATTGCTTGAATAATGATTTACAATCATTTGGCGAGTTACCTTCTAGATTTAAAGCGGTTTTAATACAAAAAAATTATAAACAGGTTTTTAATAAAATAGATAAAGAAATAAAACTAACTCATAAAATAAATACAGAAAGTGAAAAAACACTATTAAAAAAAAAAATTAAGATAAATAAAGATCAAATTATACAGTTAGAAAAAAATATAAATAAAAAATATTATGATTTTGATAAATTTAATGATGAATTTCACAATAGTAAAAAGATGACTACATTTTTAGCGAATAATAAAAAAAAAAATAATTTCTATAATTTATTTATTAATTTATTTAAAAAATATAATATTTAATTATATTATAATATTTTAATTTTAAAATGGGATCAGCTGTTTCGTCACAAGAAAAGTCAGAAGAACCTTCTTCACTCATGACACAATCCCTTATTCCTTCTGGAACGGGTGGTGCCAAACGTAGTGCCAAACGTAGTGCCAAACGTAGTGCCAAACGTAGTGCCAAACGTAGTGCCAAACGTAGTGCCAAACGTAGTGCCAAACGTAGCGCCAAAAGTAGAATGAAGGGCGGTTCATCGTGTATGAAAATGAAGGGTGGAAAACGCCATAGTCGCAGTCGCAGTCGTAATTAACAAAATATAATCGCTAAAACTTCCTGGATGGATGATACTGGAATAAATACAACTGACTTTACTTCATCTTTTGTTCCATTTTTATCCATAAAGTCATTAAAATCTTTCATATTGTCTTTAGGAAAAATGAAGGTTGTTACACCTCCATTTATCCCACCCATAATTTTCAAATCCAATCCACCAATTGCAGTAACGCTTCCTTGCAAATTAATCTCTCCAGTAATTGCAATGGTGTTGTTTATTTTTTTACCTGTTAAAATGCTATAAATAACACATGTGATTGCAGTTCCGGCAGACGGGCCGTCCTTCGGTGTGGCACCTTCCGGACAATGAATGTGAATTCCTTGCATTTTCGTTTTTGAAAAATTTTCCAAATTTCCCTCAATTTCAGCTTCCGTCAATAATGACCATGCCAGCGTTTTTGCGACATTCATACTCTCCTTCATAACGTCGCCCTGCATGCCTGTAAGTTTCAAATCAAAAAATCGGTCACACGGAAAAAGATGGGCTTCAATCGGAATAATACCGCCTTGTCCTAATGCATTTGCCCAAAGTCCATTGATTACGCCCGCGCGCGAGTTTGCAGGTATTTTCTGAATACGAACTTCATGTCGCTCTTTCAAAAATTTCAATTTAATTTCCTCATTTGTCAGCGTGATTGGAAGTTCTTGAATACATGTTTTATTATGAATATGTTGAATGTTGATCTCTCCAACAATTTCAAACAAAAGTTCTTTTAATTTTCGAACACCCGGTTCACATGTGTATCGTTCAATAATGTACTTTATATTTTTTTCACTGAAATGGATTACATTATTATTAATACCCATCTTTTTGTACATTTCCGGAAGTAAGTAGTCGGTGCAAATAGTTATCTTCTCATCGAGCGTCATATGTTTAAATTTAATTCGATGAATTCGATCAAGGAGAATTCTATCTACTGCTTCCGGATTATTATATGAAAAAATAAAGAGAGCTTTAGACAAGTCCAGATCAATGCCGCTAAAATACTTGTCTTGAAAACAATCGTTTTGTGTTGAGTCAATCAAATGCGTCAAAATACCAATGATTTCACGCCCGTGTTCTGTGTTGCTTATTTTATCCAATTCATCGATAAATATAATTGGATTCATACACTTCTTATCCATTAAAACGTCAACAATTTTTCCCCATGTTGATCCAACATACGTGTAATTGTGTCCTTCTAAAGTGCTCCCGTTACTTGAACCTCCCATGGCGATGAATGCAAATGGACGACTCTCTCCATTTTCGTCGGTTAAACACTTTGCAAGCCCGTACTTTGCCAAACTCGTTTTACCGACACCTGGAGGACCCTCAAATCCAAAACAGTAACCGCTTGATTCACCGCTTATCCACTGTCCAATAATCCGTTCAATTTGACGTTTTGCAGACGCGTGTCCATACACCGCAGAGTCCAATGTAGTGCGCACATTTTTAATATAGTTTCCAATATTTTCAACAGTTTGTAAAACTTCAACTACACCAGATTGAAGCTCTCTTATATTTGTTATAGGTGTTTTGTGTTCAAACGCGTGTTCAGAAACAATGTCTTTAACTAACTCTTCTACATCTTCAATCATTTTTATTTTGGCATCAGTTTCATTCATTTTTTTAAAAGAAGTAAAACCGCATAGTTTATATAACTCTTTCATATACGTATTAATATTTAATTTTATACATGCCAATGTTTTATTGTGTAACAATGGTTCTGTATTTTCTTCACTGTCTGACTGGTTTTGAATTGGTATAACCAACTTGTGTTTTTTTATAAACACTTTTATTTTTTGTAGAATTACTGTCAGTTCGTGTTTCTTTCGTTGTTTTTCATCTACCACCTCTTTAAGAAAATTATTCATATAAAACAATCCAACTGTATCTATGTTTTCATTTAGTTGAATGCACAAATTCTTTATTTCTACAATGCTGTTATTATTCTTGCCATTATTGTAATAAGAATCGTCTGTTGACGGTGACAAATTCATTATTTTTATTAATGTCTGTAGATCATTTTTGTTGCAGATATTTATGTAGATGTCTTTTATTTTGTTCACTTCTTCTATTACATTTTCTTTTACGTACACCCCAAACGGTATCTTTAATAATCCTTCAAGATATTGTCGCGCCTTTGTGGTTGTGTCATCCGCTTTTGATTTGATTTCACGTAGTTTTACCATTGCCTTCTCTTTCACTGCGTCGGTTGCTTTTAGTAAGCATATTTGCTGTTCTAGTGTCATGCTTCCAGATTCATATTTTGATACCGCATTTGTATACGAAACCGTTTGTTTCATGACGTCTTTGAAATGTTGCTTTACATTCCACGGTAAACTATTAAAGAGCACAATTTGATCATTCGATTCCACTTGAGGACTGAGTTCATTTGACAACATGTCATACAATAAATAACATAAATATCGAATGTCGTGCTCATTCGACTTTAACATAAACTGAATAATGGTTGAACGTTGAGAATATAAGTCTGTATTCATAAACTCTTTGATTAATTGAGACGTTTGTTTTTGCTTACTAGTGTTAATAAAAGTTATCATTGACAAATATTTTGAATAAATTTCTTCGTTTGAAAATACAAGTAAATCTTTTAGCGTAAGCGATTTTATATATTTTGTAAATGACTCTGTCATAAATTCTGGATCTTTGGGAACGTTTTTCCATACGTCTGTCAATTTATTTGTTATAAAATGTTGAGAACTGCATTCTAAAAACACATTATCAACAATACCTCCAATAATTAATGTTTTTTGTTCAACATAATTGTGAATCGCCACTTTTATTCCAAAAACTCTACTAGAAAATATTTTACTTGTTCTTGCCATATCAAAACAATCTAGATTTACTGATTTTTCTACAATAACAAAATCTTCTACAATTTTATTTTTTTGTATTAATCTGTCACTTGTTGCACTTTTTTTATCATTCTTCCAATTTAATGACTTGAAATTTATTGGGTGAAAAAATGTTTTTAAAACTTCATACTTATCATGATCCCACTCCTTTCCTGTCCCGTTTCCATTTAGGGTTGTACTTGCATTCATATTTTTTATATAGTTATGTCCAAATGTCACTTGAAGTAAATCATCTATGTTTTGAGTTCCATAGTTTCTAAAAATAGAAGATAATTCACTCTTTATTAAATTTATTTCTTCCACAATTTCCGATATTGGTTTGATGTGAACGTCGCTTTCGAGCAACTCTAAATTTTTATATATTTTTTCCATATATTGAATTGACATGTTTATGTCGTTTGACGTTAAAATATCAATTACTTTATAGTTGTGATGTGACAAAATACTGCGCTCTATCACTTGTTTTAAATATTTAATATCATTTAAACATTCTTTCTTTTCCTTTTCATCATTTTTAACAAAATTTTCATCATTTCTTTCTTTTGCTAAACAATTTTGATTGGTAATTTTTATTTTTTCATTCTTTTCATGAATTTTATCATTCTTAATTTTTATTTTCATATATGGTTTACTTTTTGTTAATATATCTATTTATCTAATTTATATTTTTTTTGATAAAATATATATATATTTTAAACGGTTTATTTGAATGTGTGTTATATTATTATTTTATTTTTTTCTTAATAATATATCCAAAGTTATTAAAGAAGTATGGCTATGTATATATAACAATCCCTACAACAAGATAAAACAACATGGGAATACCATCTTATTTTTTACAAATTGTAAAGAAATATAAAAACATTATAAAAAATACTACACATTTGTGTGGAAATGTTGATAATTTTTATGCAGATTGCAATGGCATAATTTATGATGTAATACGATCCATCACGTTCGTGAATAAAACTCTTGATGAATATGAACTAGAAGTGATACATGCAGTATGTGTTAAAATCCAGTCTTACATTGATGTATTTCAACCTAAAGACAAAGTGATCATTGCGTTTGATGGTGTGGCACCGGTTGCCAAGTTAAATCAGCAGCGCGAACGACGTTACAAATCGTGGCTGACAGGCGAACTTCAAAAACGCATCGAAAAACGAAACGCCGTATCGAAAAGAATAACAACATCTGAAAATGTAGAAACTTCAACATTTTGGAATACAAGTTCCATTACACCTGGAACCGCATTTATGAAAAAACTCAACTCGCATGTCACGGATCATTTCAGGTCCAATTCAAAAGTGCTTGTTTCTACGAGCGATGTTTGCGGAGAAGGAGAGCATAAAATGTTTCAACACATTCGAGATTTTGCTGATGAACACAAACATAAAACCACAATCATTTACGGACTCGACGCAGATTTAATCATGTTGTGTCTAAACCATTTGCACATTTCTGAACGCATATTTTTGTACCGAGAAACTCCTGAATTTATAAAATCGGTCGACAATACGTTAGACCAAGCTGCCGATTACTACATTGACATTCCTGAACTTGCACAGTCCATCATAAAGTATATGAACGGAATGCATGATCAACACGATCAAGTAAGTGCAAAAATCGAGTTTCAAAGTGAAAAGTGTCGAATATTTGATTACATATTCATATGTTTCATGTTGGGAAACGACTTTATGCCACATTTTCCCGCACTAAATATACGAACCGGTGCAATCGATACACTGCTTGCCGCATATCGTCAAACCATTGGTTCAAGTCCAGGCGAATACATTATTTGCTCGGATTATAAAATCAATTGGGTAAACTATAAACGCTTCATTGAATATTTGGCGGATCGAGAAGACGAACTCGTGCAAAAGGAATACAAGCGTCGAGACCGAATGCAGCAACTTCAGGCCATGCACTCCAGCGGTTATAAAAGCACCACGAGTAACTGCAGCGACATTGTGAGCGAATGGACCGATGCTGAACTGCCAGCCAGCATGGACGAATTCAATATGTGTCCCATGAAATACAGGGAAAAAGAAAAATACATGAACCCGTTTGCACAAGGTTGGGAGCATCGATATTATGAGACACTATTTCACATGAAAATTACGGCATCGGCGTGTAAAAACATTTGTTTAAATTACTTGGAAGGAATGGAATGGACATTCAAATATTATTCGTCTGGATGCATTGACTGGAGGTGGTCCTACAAGTATCATTATCCACCGTTACTAAAAGATTTGTGTCAGTTTATTCCGGACACTCCGCATCATGATTTCTTGCAGGTAATGGAACCCAAGCCAATTCAAGATGTTGTTCAGTTGTGTTACGTTCTTCCGAAACCCAGCTTGCAATTACTTCCGCAGCGGGTTTTTGAAAAAGTGTCAAAACATCCAAATTTTAGTTCCATGTATGCCACAAATCATCATATGAATTGGTCCTTCTGTAAATTTTTCTGGGAATGTCATAGTGAAATGCCTGAGCTCGATATTCGCGAATTAGAAGAAATATTTTTTAATATTTAAATAATCAAAATAATCAAAATAGGTAAAAAAATATAAAAAATAATAAATTAAGTATACATTTTATTTTTTTATTTCTATTTATAAATTTATTAAATAAATATCTTATATAAATATAAAATTATTAATATATATAAATATAAAATTATTAATATATATAAATATAAAATTATTAATATTTATTGTTCAGAATTTAATGTCCGCACCAGAAGTTCAGTCACGCGTCGTAGAATTTACAGGAAATCGAGAAGTATTTTTTCAACTTTTAAAGATCAATCCTGGTGTATTCATATTCAAGTTTAGTGCAGAGTGGTGTTCGCCTTGTAAAGCCATAAAGAAATATATTGACGATGTTTCGCTCGTTCTTCCAAATAATGAAACAATCTTCATTTATAATGTGGATGTCGACGAATGTTTTGATCTTTATGCCTACTTGAAACAAAAAAAAATGGTTTCCGGAATACCTGCTCTTTTAGCATACAAAAAGGATAACACATATTTTGTTCCTGATGCATCCGTTTCTGGAACCAGCGAGTCAGAACTGAATCATTTTTTTAACACGTGTTTAAAAATGTTGTAATGTACTTTTACAACAACGTAACAACACAGTAAGCAAATAACCATCCAAGAACAGAATAAAATTGATCTCCGACACTGTTTATCCACGAGTCAGCATGCGCTTTCCCTCCAGGCCATAACTTCACTTTTCGAATGTAGTGCATACCTGTTTCCGTATTTTCTACCATTTCAAAAATCAAATGAAATATAAACCATGTTAAGAGTGAAATATTCCAATAATAAACTATAATACCGCATGCAAAATGAAGCAATGAAAACTTGTCTGTAAAATAAACGCCCATAAATTTTATAACAGCTTTATATAACTGATATAAAATAAATTATAAAAATATAATGATACACACCACTTTTTTTATTTCAAAATTTCGCCATTTTTATACACATTGCATTTAAATTTTTGGTTTGCAGGACGAGAACATATTTCCGCATTTGCGGGCGCATTGTAATACAAAAAGGATGGCTTATTTGCCATAAGAATGGATGTGGAGAGAATACCCACACCAGCTCCAATCACGGTGCTCAAAAGAATCGCGTACCCATTCGTGCACTCGTTACTCAACATTGTCACACTATCAATAATATAAAATATGAAGACAATGGTCAATATATTGTAATTCATTGAGTTGTAAAACATGGGAACAGCTAAATACACAAAAATAAATGCTAAAACGGCGCTGTTCATCGATGAATTTGCATACGATGTACCGGGAATGTTGAAGACGTTACATATTGGATTTGTAGGAGTTACCAACTTCTCTCCAAAAGTTGCAAAACAAATAAAATAAATAATAATCAACGTAAATAGCGAGGCAAGGTATATAATTCCTTTGATATCTGAATTTGAAATACTAAGCAGCACTAAAAATGCAGAGAGAATGAGAGAACTAGACACGGAAATAATTTTAAAAATATTTGATAAATTAATGTCAATCACCGCCATTTAAATATATAAAAGTCTATTCGTGTATATATTGATGTAATATAATTAATTTGTAAAAAATCATATTTTTATTTTTTATGTTTTCATTAGGGACTAAATTTAGAACCGTTGACCATTAACCATTTTTTCAAATCCACGATTGTAGTCGACCTATGGAATGAATTTGTCATTAACTTTACATTATGGTCGGACTTTGACAACACGATGAAAAAATTAGAAATAACATTTCTCGTTACTGCATTACTATATTTCGAGACAAATTCATCAAATGTAAAAATCTTTTTTCTGTTTCGAATGTTTACCTTATTATGAAAATGAATAAAATACATGCATAATTCCTTTTTATTTGTTATTTTAGATTTATCTAAATGCTTTAATTCTTGTCTGGCGTGTTCGGCACATTCTGGACATGGAAGATTATTACAAATTGATACAAAATGATCAATAAGTTGATCTTTTAATTCATTAAAATGATTTGGCTTTAGTTTATACGAAAGTGTGTGAAAAAAATACCATATTGCAGGACCCCATACACTTTTTGCCACCATGTTTATCTATTTTTACTTTTTATTTTTTTTTGGTATTTATAAATTTATAATTATAGATAATATAAATTTATAAAATATATTTTTAAAGAATTTAAACCGTATACATTATCATTTAATATTACACATAGTTTATCATTAAAATGCAATCAAAAAATTATGTTATCGATGGAGACGCAGATGGTATTATGGAATCCGATTTTTTTAGTCAATTAAAAGGTATGATGTCTTCGACAAGTTGTCATGATAACACAAGCGATAATAAAATAGAAGATGAAGACAATTCCTGCTTGTTGACAAAGGAGTCCCTTCATCACATTCACATTGTGTTAGAATGCGGACACAAGTTTAATTATATCCCAATTTATCGAGAGATTATTGCGCAAAAAACAACAGGATCGTCGTCTTATTACAATCCAAGTTCATTAAAAAAAAATGAAATCAAGTGTCCATATTGCAGAAATGTTCAAGGGAAACTGTTACCATATTTAGAGTATGATGGAGTAAAAAAAATACACAGCGTAAATTACCCGGCAAAAATGTCAATGACAAGCCAACCTTGCGCGTATCTACATTTAAAAAAAACTAAAAAAAATGCTTCGTGTAAAGAATCCGCAATCGAGTACCATAATGGAATATATGTTTGCAAAAAACATTATGAATTGTCTCTTTTATCGCCAGCGCCGCTTCTTAACACGGTTGTTGAATCAACATCGCCCGCATCCAAATGTGGCGCAGTCTTACGCTACGGAAAAAATAAAGGCAATCCTTGTTCAAATCCATCATCATGTCGCATACATAAAAAAAACTAAACATGTTATACAAAAAAAATAAAATAATAAATTATAAAATTACATAGAAATATTATTTATTATATTATTATATAGTATAAATATAAATTATACAATAATATAAGGTAAAACGATATCCGGATTTTTTAATCGCTTGCTGACAACTATAACAAATAATGCATATTATGAAAATGTAGCCGACCAGGTAAATAGTATAGCGCACTATATTTCTGAAACAGGTAGTTACATTCGCGGAAATAAAGGGGAATATAGTAATAATACGAATAATAAAAGCATATCACATTTGAATCATAGTATCGATTATGAACCTGTTATGCTGGTTCGAACGCGGTCTAATTCCATTTTTTCAAATGCGTCAAACGAAGATGAATATGATTACGATATAACACCGGTTTCAATGAATTCTCACCTGACACAATATATGAATCGTAATGAAATATACGAATATAGTGACTGGAATCAGTATGGAATTTTACCGTCTCCAAAATATTTTGATAAATTAACTGAAACGATATGCAGTTTATGCGGAAGAGATGATGAAAATGCATTACATTATAAATATTTTAGCGGATATACAAATGAATGTGAAAATTTGGGATTCAATATATGCTGTTTTTGTAAGATGAAATTCGAAGTGGTCATTAAAAAACGAGCTGAATTAATATGGGATTTATTGGATAATAAAAATATAACATATGTATGGGCTCCAAGAACCCGGCGTGACCCTTTAACAAACCAGCGCATTTATGATGGGCCTTACACATATGAAAAATGGCGACCTGTATCAACCTATGTTAGTTATATGACAGATAATACGAAGGGGTACCCTGGTGTCGAAAATACGCCATTCATTTTATGTTCCATAGAAAGTATCTACGAACAAAACATTAAAAAGTTAATTCCTGTGATTGATATTTTAAAATCCAATTATAATGCTTGTGTAACTGGAAGATATGACGTAACATATGATCCAAATCTAGATGATCCAGTAAACACGTTGGAACTACCGCCTGACGCTAAAATTTTTTTATATTATTAATTCATCTATTATTTACAAAAATCATTTTGTAGTTTTGGGTTTGTGGCACAATGTCATGTATTTTATAAACGGGACCTTTTGGACCAAACCATTTACTTGGACATATTATCAATTTATTTGGATTCGGATTTATGTATGATGCCCACCAACTATAACTGCTATTCGCAATAATGTTATGGTGACATGCAGACATAAGCCAAAAACTGTATTCATCGTCCTGGTTTGTAACAATGTACTTATTCGCGAGACTTTGAAACAAGGGCTCACTTTTAATATATTCAACATCATCTGAAAAAATTAAAAATATGCTTTTTTCTTTTGAAAAGTGAGATATTGCTTCCTCATAATATGAAATGCTAAGATTCAAATGAATGTCGGATAGAGACAAATAATCGGTTCGTCGAACGTGTATCGATACAAATTCAAGTTCCTGTATTCTTTTTGATGGCAGTGAATCAGATTCATTTTTTACAGCTGTAGTTTTTAAACACTCTATCAAAAAATTGTCAATATCATCTTTATAAGGATTGCATAACATGCTTATAAATTCGGATTTATATGCATCGAAATATTTGTAAGATTGAAAATATCCATAAATGCAACTATTATTCCGCCGGTCAAGAGTAATCGAGTCATAAAAAAAATATAGCTCTCGAAACGTTATTCCGCTTTTTCGATGATTCACACAATCAATATCAAATTTTTCAAACATTTTATAGTACTGCATCATTCTTCGTTTATTGTCTCTCCACGTGCTTGCATTGCAATAAAAACGCAACTTGACTTTATATTTTTTAGATAGCGCAAAACAAGTCGCAATAATAAATAAAAGATTTCCTAGTCCACCCATTAAGTGTGCCGTTATCTCTTTTTGTTCTTGCATGTTTGTTTATTTTATTTTTTATTTGTTTTTGATATGTGTATATCTAATACATCATTTTTTAAATATTAATCATCAAAATGATTTTAAAGATTACGCGCAATTCATTTTTATAAGAATAATTATATAAACATGAATGACAATAACAATACCAGTATCAGTCATCGCAATGGTAACACTCATGGTAACTGTGTCATTGGACTCTGCGTGTATAACAATGAACGCGGTTTACCGGACGTTTTATCAAACATTGTTACGCTCTCTCGATCAAACCTATTTGATAAACTTACCGTAGTTGCATTTTATGATGCGTCGGCAGATAAATCATATTCTATACTAGATTCGTTTAAAAAACGACACCTTCCCGAAAATATAGAAACTGTTATTATTACAAATAACAAAAAGGAATTACGAATGAACCTTGGCAACGCAAGTAGGGTGATGGACACATCTAGAACCATGCGAATCGCTCATGCACGCAACGAAATTCTAAACTATATGCGCTTGGCGCGAATGCGCGGTGACACGAGTCAATATTTTATCATGATGGACAGCAACGAATACGCATGCGTTGGACAAATCAACATTGATACATTGCGTAACGCTTTACAGCGTTCAAACGAATGGGACAGCATATCCTTCGATAGAGAAGCAGGATATTACGACTATTGGGCACTTTCTTTTGATCCACACATTTACAGTTTTTATCATGTTGAAAAAAAAACCGAGGTTCTAAATGAAATGGTTACCAGTTTTGCAGTAAAATTAAATGAGTCGCGAGAAACGCACAATCTGATACCGGTATATTCAGCATTTAATGGTTTCGCCATGTATAAAACGCACATGTTTTTAAACTGCAGCTACAGTTCATTTATTCACATTCATTTATTTCCAAAAAATTTACTTCCTGTTAAATTACGAAATTATTTTAAAAACGACTGCGAACACAGAAAGTTCCACTTGGAAGCAATTAAAAAAAATGGCGCTAAAATCATGGTAAGTCCCTTATCCATTTTTTATAAACTACCTATTCCAAATCCAAGTTTGCGCGGTCCTGCATAAATATGCACATTAGCACCTTGTCCTTTCAATTAAATCATTAATTCCTTCCTCAAAATCAATCGTTATTTTCCATCCGAGCGCTTTCAGTTTACTGTTGCTAATATAATAACGCTGGTCATTAAACGGCCGATCTTCAATGTATTCAATAAATTCATGATAATTTTCACTGTTTTTTATTTTTTTTATAAGCAGCGTGGCTACTTCTAAAATACTGTACTCCATATTTTCGTTACACCCAATATTATAAATCTCTCCAATTTTTCCGCATTCCATAATGGTTATAAATGCGGTAGCAGTGTCTTGCGCGTGTAAAAATGCACGCTTGCAACTACCATTTTGTATAGTAACCTTTAAACCACTGTTAAGCTGTTTTATAAATTTAGGTATCACTTTTTCTGGATACTGATTTGGTCCATACACGTTATTTCCACGAGTAATGATTATCGGCATTTTAAAAGAGTGATAATATGCCTGTGCCAGCAACTCTGCGCTCGCTTTTGTCGCCGCATACGGATTGGTAGGACATAAAATTGATTTTTCGGTTTTTATTCCCGCATCCTCATTTTCTCCATACACTTCGTCTGTAGAAACATGAATAAATTTTTCAAGGGTTGCACAGTGTAGCCGAACCGTCTCTAAAAGATTGTGCGTTCCAACAACATTATCTTGTGTATATGTGAGAGCATCCGTAAACGATGTTTGAACATGAGACTGCGCCGCAAAATGAACAACGTGAGTAATCGCATTCGTTTTAAATACATATGTCAACAAGTCTAAACTTCTCAAATTACCATGTATAAATGTATATCGACTCACATCTTTTCGAATTTCAGGTTTTATATTTTCTGTTTCATTTGCACAATAATAAAGTGCATCAAAATTTATGAGTTTTATATTTTTATATTTTAAATAAATATTATTTATAAAGTGTGAACCAATGAATCCAGCACCTCCCGTAACAAATATAATAGCACCATCCCTCAACGCATTCTCGTTGATAGCCTCACAAACATTTGTTGACTCAATTTTACATTCATTTGTTGCAACGGTCTTCATTGTATTTTTATACTTTTGAATTGTGTCCTTGATCGCGACTTTAATATGGCGCACTTCGGGGGCAAACTTTTCCAAAACACTTGTATCCAGCCAATTGTTCGAGCGGTCACACTTTAGGATTGTCCGTTGTTCTTCAATGCTAAAATTTTTCCAAGTAAAATCTGGATCTACATATTTCTGATACATTTCTAATATTTCATTGTGAGAAATTACACCCGGGTTCGTCAAATTTACAGTGCCTGTAATACCCGCCGTCATCATTTTTAACACAATCGGCAGCAACTCATCAAGAACGGACATGGAATTCGGAACTGAACATATCTTTGAATATGAAAGTATCTTGGTAATAAAATTACGAGGGTTTTCTTCAGAAACAATCGGCATTCGAATGCGCAAATTCAATGCATCCAATTGGTGCATCAAACGATCGGTAAACCCTTTCACAATGGAATACGAAGAACCAAAAAAATTCGGAACATCATTTTCGTCAAATTTATGTTCATCCACATTTTCATTTTCCTGATCCGCCATTTTTGCCGCATTCGAATAATTGAATATACACCCGGTTCCCAAATAAGTATAGTGGATGTGTCGTTCCTTGCACGCTAATGCCAAACTAACGGGAGAAAATAAGTTATCTTTCACATTTTCAACCAATTTTCCAGGATTTTCCAAATAATCAATCGTTGGATAAATTTTATTGTCTATAATTCCATGCGTTCTTCCAATCAACGAAATCACGTGACTCGGTAAAACATTGTCAAGTTCTAATTGCAACGATCTTGTGTCATCTACTCGAACCGTTCCTAAAACATAATTTATATTATTTCTTTTCAGAATACTAACAAACTGATTTCCAATCCAACCCGCATGACCATATACCAGTACTTTCATCATTGACTGTTGTTGTTATTACTATTGCTGTGTTTTGTGTTGTCTACATATATTAAACAAAATCTATTTAAGTAACTATTCAAAAAAATAAAAATATATTATACATATATTACCTCCAACCGAAGTTATATTTCAATGAATTCAAATTTTTTATTTTTAACTCATGGAAGAAATAAAAAAAATCAAATGAAAAGAACAGTCCACCATATGAATCCTATTCGTATTAACAATAGTAATAATAATAATAATACTCATAATTTATCGTTGAATAAAAATAAGTGGATAGTGATATTAACAACTGCAGTCAACATAAACAATGAAAGCGAATATAGAAAAAAATTATATAAAAAACAAATATCGAATTGGTTACGTTATACCAACCATTATATTTATGTTGTCGAAAGCACAGGCGTGGACTTAAATATAACGCATGAAAGATTAAAATATGTTTCATTTTATCTTCCTAAGCTGGCATCTTCAAGTCAAAGCGAGGCAGTTAGCATTCTACATATCCTAACTCACATAAAAAACGATCCAGTTTACATGGACTGCACTCACATTCTAAAAGTAACTGGTAGATACTTTTTACATCATATTGATAACGTTTTAAATAGCTCCACTCAACACTTGGATGTATACCTTCAACACCATTTTAATCATAATATTCATTCCCAAAATACAGAATATTTCGGCATACGAAAAACGCTACTGGAAAAATTTTTACTAACCGTTGTAAAAGAAGGGCTCATGGAACATAAATTTTACGAATTCATTATAAAAAATAAATTAAGTTTTACACGCATAGGTCCATTTATAAATAATATTGCAAGAGGAGGAGATAAACAAGTGATTCGTTATTTGTAAAAGTAGTATCGCCGCCCATATTACTATAATATTTCAGACAGTTTTTCTATTTGCTCCTTTGTCAACTTGTCCGGATAAACAACATTGAAAATAATGGTCAAATTGCCAATTCTGTCATTCATATCCTTCATTCCAAGTCGTTGTATTGTTTTCGATACACCATCTTTCATAACCGTTCCATCTTTATGCTGTAGATGAAACGTTTTCCCATTTATATGTTGAATTGAAAACTCCAGCCCGCAAAGTGACTCTTTTAATGATATTTTTTTTTCTAAAATCAAATCTAGTCCATTTCTTTGAAACAGGTCATGCGGCTTTACATTAACTGTAATATGAACCATCACGCCATTTGAGATACTAGTAACTATAACTTCTTTATCGTTTATCCCTGCAGGTATGCAAACACAAACACACTCTTTCCCGATGTTTACCGTATGATTTTCAATCCCGCGGTATGCATCTTCAAGAGTAATATACACATCGTTTTTTTCAAACGCATGTTGTTGCCGATTTTCTTGTTGGTGCTGTCGAAAAACGGGAATATCAGCGTCCATCTGTTCTGGATGAATAATGTGAATACCCATACCCATCGGCATCGACATTGGCATCGACATTGGCATCGACATTGGCATCGACATCGACATTGGCATCGACATTCCGTTACCAAATTTTATAAATGATGAAACTCCTGGAAAATTTCCAAATTCATGAAAGTTATTAAACTGTTGCTGCTGTGATTGCTGTTGTTGTGATCCAAATATCATATTAAAAATATCAAAGGGATTTATATTCATGTCAAATGGTGCTGCCCCCCCTGACATACTACATCCCATATCATACATGGCTCGTTTATTTTCATCAGATAATGTTTCATACGCATTCGCAAGTTGTTTAAATTTTACCGTGGATTCTTCATTGTTTCCATTCTTATCGGGATGGTGAATCATCGACAGTCTTCGATACGCTTTTTTTATTTCTTCAAATGATGCATCTTTGTTCACTTGCAACAAGGTGTAATAGTCTTCTTCTTCGTCGTGATTCTGATTTTGATTTTTTTTGTGAGTACGCCCGCTGCTCGAAAAGTTAAAGTTCATGAAGCACTATTTTTTATCGGTCGGAGTGAAATTAATATAATTATTAAAAGTAAATTATATTAAATACTACTTGCATCATTTTAAATAGATATACATCTACATTTTATATTTTAATTGTGTTTTATATTTTTCGTAACAGTCAATGGTAGAGATCAATAATCTTAACAGTGCTCACTGTCCGTTTATTAATAAATATCAGCCTAATAATTTAAATGACTTTCAACAATTGGATGAAAAAACAGTAAAACTTTTAAAGTCGCTAATTCATCTTAATAATTTGAACGTGCTAATTGTGGGAGATACGGGAACCGGAAAAACATCGATTATTAAATCTATCATAAAAGAATACTATGAAAGTCAAAATAATTGTTATCACGATAATGTTCTTGTTTTAAATAGTTTGAAGGAACAAGGGATTCAATACTACAGAAACGATTTAAAAATATTTTGTCAAACTTGTAGTTTGATTAAAAATAAAAAAAAAATTATACTTCTTGATGATATTGATTTAATTAATGAACAAAATCAACAAGTTTTTAGAAATTATATGGATAAGTATAAACACAATGTTAATTTTATATCATCTTGCACAAACATTCAAAAAGTGATTGATAGTTTACAATCCAGAACAATTGTTCTGAAAATACATCCAGTTACAAATGACTGTTTACGGCAAATTATGAAAAAAATATCTATAAGTGAAACACTTCATTTTTCGTACGAATCTGAAAAAGTTTTATTAGACATTTGTAATAACTCTATAAGAATATTATTAAACTATTTAGAAAAAATAAAAATATTAAATTTACATATAACACGATCGACCGGTTCGTTGGAAGTTGAATTTATTCATAAACTTTCTACAAATATTAGTTATGTATTATTCGACGAATATACAAATCTCATTTTAAAAAATAGAATAACAGAGTCCATACATATATTTAATAAGTTACATCATGAAGGGTATTCGGTTATGGATATACTAGATAACTATTTCACTTATGTGAAAATAACAACCCTACTTGATGAAGAATTAAAATATAAACTTACAATTCTGATATGCAAATATATTATTCACTTTCACAATATTCATGAAGACGAAATAGAGTTGGCATTTTTTACAAATAACTTTATTAAATTAGTTCATATAAAATAAATAAAATTGAAACATATTTTTTATGAATAAAATAAATTATTAATATTTTTGGTAACTAATTTTATAATATATTGTTAATTTATTATACATTCATTGATAACATATTTTTATATTTTTATTAAAAAATAAAATATGTCTCAACTTTTTATAAAAAGCGTACCAATAAATGTTTTATTTGACTTCTTAGAAAAAATTAATTGTGTAAAAACAGAAAAATATTATATTGTGGATGTTACCGCATATAAAAGATCGGTATATTTAAATGTATTGGAACAATTCTTAATAGAGTTAAAAGAATACTACTACTCATCTAAACACAATTATATTAATAATGAAGTTATGAACCATAACAAATTTAATACAGTAATTCGACAAATATGCAAATTCACAAAAACTCATTATACAAAAGAATTAAGGAAAGGTCAATTAAAATACAGCGTTGTGTATAATATATATTTTTTACAACCATAGTCATTCTCGATTTTATATATGTCCAATTGATCGAACCAGTTGACCGGGAGGACCGTTCCACCCACTCTGCATTGTCATCATGGACCCGTCAACAACATATAGTAGTGTTGTTATGATTCCAACTGTTTTTCCCATCAAGTCTTTGATTCCCATCGTTATTTTTTGGAACTCAATCAGCATATTCAAAAATACGCTGAAAATCCCTGTTACAATTCCGGTTACCGAATCTCGAATGTAACTAAACATGTTTCTAAAATTGTTCAAGCTTCCGCTCATGTCACCTAAACTTCCGGCCGTTACTGATGTCATGTAATTTACCGGTTCAAGCAAGTATCCCATGTAGTCGCTCTGCATGTTCTGAATGCAGTATGTGAAATTTTCTGAAGTGTCGTGTCCAAACATGCTGGCAAATGGCATAACCGTTGGATTGCATCGGTATAGCGGCCAGTGATCTTGTATATATTTTGTTCCAATCACTAAAAATGAAAGCACATACAGTCCGATAAATACAATGATAATAAATATTGCCGACAATAAATCGCTTGTTTTCATTTAATGTACCTTTACTACATATATCCAATATTATTTATTCTATTTTGTTTTATTTAATATATTATTTTATTCTAATTTTTAAGGACTGGACGGTTTTGATACTTGACTATCATATGCAGAGTATGCTAAAGTTTGTGCATGATTTCCTGCAAGCTGATTTATAATACCGGTTCCCGTTGGACTTGTCTGTCGAAAAGATGGTATTGTCAATTTGTCACCATTATTTACAGTAGAACCACCATGCAATGACACTTTTCTAAGCCTCAATTTTCGCGATTTCTTTCTCAAAATACTCCGTCTAAACCTTTTTGAAAACCGCTTTTTCATTACTGATTTTCTACTATATTTTTTTGATCTCTTATTCTTGTTCTTATTCTTTTTTCCGCCCCCCATTTTGCCTTTGGAAATATTAACAAGATTATGCTGATACTCATTTCGCGCGACACCAGATTGTAGTGCAGTTTTACTCGGATTGGAATCCGTAACGGGATGAGCAATCACAAATTTACTACTGTCTGAAACATTGGATGGACTTACAGGCGATGACGTCGTTGACATTTGATTTCACTAAATATATATAAACTGTATATATATTACTATAACATTAAATTTATCATTTTTATTTTCATCTTTATTTTATAATTTGATTCGTAACTTATTTAGAATATTATTATTCATTCATATTATTAATAACATTCATTCATAATAAAATGAATCCCGCAGAAAGAATCCAGCTTGAAAAAATGATTCAAGCCAATGGTGCCGTTGACAACACCGAAACCATCCGCACTTTAAAGCACAGTGACCGAATCAAAGATGACATTCTAACCATGGTCAAACTCAAAAAAGATTACCAGCGTTTATCCCAATCCAATCCCAGTCAGTTCGATAATATTTGCGTCTCTCGATGCTCCTTTCTTTTCAATAATTATACCGACATTTTCAATCGCTTAAAAAAAGATGAACTCGATTTAAACATCATGGGTCAGCTTCTCGTGCTTCTGAAAATGATCGAAGACGAAAAAATTGACCAACACACTGCATCATTCGAAGTAGGGAAACTTTTAAAATCGATTTACATTGACAGCGCTCTCAAAAAGTCACAGCACCTCGACGAAAAACATAAACATCATGGGAATAGCGCTAGTAAACATTTGCCCGATAAAAAGATATCGTGGGCAGAATACAAAAAAACAATGTTGTAACTTATTTTAATTTTATCAGTTTATTGTCACTTTATTGTCATTTTTAAACCCATATGTTATGTATTTCATTTGATTATTTATAAAAAATTGAATTGCTTTTATAAATAATTACATACGTAACATAAAATAACATATAGGATATAGAATAATGGAACAACTACCAACGGCTAGCCATAATGAAGATGGAATTATATTTCATCCATCAACTGAAATTAAAAATTTTAGTGATTTAAATTTATCAAACTATAATGAACATTTGATTCCGAAATGCATTATGGATTTGTTTGTAAATCCAAGAAAGACATTGCACGAATGGTCTAGTTTAACAGAACAAACAAATCATACTAAAATAGGATATACAGGACAACATTTAGCATCGGTTATATTAAATATAAGGGGCTGTAAGACTGGTGCAAGAGGAAACGATTGTATAGATGGTACAGAAGTTAAATCATGTAGTAGAGTTGATCAAAGCGATAAATGTGATAGGTGTAAAATAAATATATTAAGATTAGATAAATTATGTCCCAATTGTAAGAAACATGATAAAATAATAAGAAATAATGATTCAAAATGGTTATTAACAATCCGAAACGAAGAAGAATTAAATTCTTATTTACAATTAGATAGATTATTACTTATTATAGAGGAGTATCCTGAATTTGACAAACAAAATTATAATGATATTAGCATTACAATATATGAAATATATCCAAAAAAAGACATTTGTAGTAATTTTTCAAAACTTATTACAAGTTATTTTTCAGAAATATATTCGACCAATGTAGAAAAAAATCCTAAAAAAGTCCCTGCTCCCAAAAACCTTTGGCCACATTCATTTCAGTTTCATATGTGTAATCCTTTTGAAATCTTTAAATGTAATATCAAAAATTATTTAACAGAACCAACAATAAATATTATAAAATGTATTAAACCAGATGAACCGCGAAAAGTAAAAGACATTGCAAAAATGCCGATTTCTTTGTTAAATTCGAATGAAAAAAAATATATAAATGCAACTCATGGAGAAGGGTATGTCTCTATTGAAGATAAATTAAAATTACAGTTAAGATAAATTTATACTGTTAAAATATTCTGCTGACAATTCCATTCCAATATAATTTCTTTTTAATTTGATACAACTTTTTATAGTATTTCCAGAACCTAAAAACGGATCTAAAACTAAGTCACCTTCATTGGAACTCGCTTTTATGATTCTATCTAAAAGTTTTTGTGGTTTTTGTGTTGGATGAATTCTATTTTCTTCGTAAAAATTTATATCACTCCATACATCAGTTAGTCCCATTTCTATATTAAACGTAAATTTCACATCATCGTAAGGAATATTAAATTGTAAAATGTCTTGAAGTTTATTCCAATAAAATTCGGTTGGGATTTGTTTACATACATTATTTCCAGTATAAATTGACCACATTCCACCGCCATTTGTCTTACAACCTAACTGCGTATTCATTTCTAATGATGTTTTACCTAATTTTTTTTGTTTCATTTTCAAGTATTTTTTGATATTTTGATAATTATCTTTTACAAAATAAAGTAAATGTTCTGTTGTATTTGGAAATATGGTATATGTTGTTGTTTTCCTCCCTCCAATACTCCTTATTCCTTTATCTATTGTAATAGATTGTTTAAATTGAAAACCGTATTTTTCTAAAATAGGAATTTGTCTATATAGCATTCTCCAATATCCAAATAAATATAAAGCAGAGTTATTTTTTGAAACTCTTGAAACTTCAATAATGACTTCTTCAAACCATTTCAGATAATCTGTTTCATTTTTCCATGAGTGATCCCACTTTTCATTTACAACTTTATAATATGGTGGGTCTAATATTGTCAAAGTAACTATTTTGTCATTGTAAGTTTTTAATCTAGTTATACAATCGTCATTAAATATCTTGTTGATTTCTTGATTAGGGATATTATTTATTAACTCATTGTATAAACTTTGCAGTTCATCTTCTTTTTCGACATCTTTTTCGACATCTTTTTCGACATCTTTTTCGACATCTTTTTCGACATCTTTTTCGACACCTTCAATACTTGTGTTTTTTTTTTCAGAATCACAAGTATTCAACGTGTCATGTGATTCGTCTTCTATGATAATTTCAGTTGTTTTTTTAAGTGTATGGGTATTGATAAGTTCAATTAGTTCATCTTTCTTTTTTGTTTTATATTTTTTAATTCCAAGATCTTTACACTTATGTAAAAGTTCGGGTTTTGACCATTTTGTTACATCCATTCCTTTAATACTACTACAAATTATACTACTATTGTTTAATTCAATTTTTTTATAATCTGATAAAATATGAAAAAAATATAGCACCGAATGGCAATATTAACTTGATAAATGATATAAATATATTTAGTTATTGATTTTAATAAATAAATAACTAAATATATTTTTCGAATAAAATGATTGAATTTGTCATTCTCTCTATACTCACATCATTACAATTCTTTTTCATTGCTCCGCTTCTCATTGGTCACTTGTTTCGAATCCAAGGTTATAAAATTACAGACCAAACCGAATGTAATACGCTGATAAAAAAACTAAATATAAAACGTTCCACATTCATTCAAAATGAAAAACCATTCGGATTTTTCTATGGAAAATGGTTTATCGGTTACATATGTTCACAAGAATCTTCAACGCATCAAAACAACGGTCAAATTATGTATATTATAATACGACGCACACATTTTGAAGCCATAAAAAAATGTAACCAAGTTGAAATTAGTGAAACTGGAGAACAAGTCGATCAAAAAATTATAAAAATACGCGAACGACGCGGAAACCCATGGTGGTGGGAATACACAGAACGTCAATATAATGCCACAAAATATTTACAAAAAGAACCTCGATATTATCAATCCGATATTATCAAAGACATGCTGTCCATCGTCAATGCAAAAGCTTCAAAAAGTGGCACATTTTTTATTTACGGCGAACCGGGAAGCGGCAAGTCGCTGCTCACACTTCTTTTAGCAAAACAAATTGGCGCATATTATTGTGATTCTTGGAAACCCACTGATCCAGGCGACACGTTGTCACGGGTATATAGCGCCATCTCACCAGATGAAGAAAAACCGCTGGTTCTCGTTTTAGAAGAATGCGATAAAATTTTATTCGATGTTCTGGATGGTAAAATTGTTCAGCACAAACATATTCTCATTCAAGTTCGAGAAAAAAGCGATTGGAATGGAATGCTCGATAAAGTCACCGATTTGGGATTTTACCCGCACACCATCCTCATTCTAACGTCAAATGTCTACCTCGATACAATCAACGAGAGAGATAAATCTTTATTAAGAAAAGGAAGAATCGACAAGGCGTATCACATTTCTTTGTAACATGCATGAATCTTTATAGAAAGATTCGATTCAATCATTATTTTGGCATACCAAGCCATTCCAAAAAAGGAGGCGCAAAAGCAAATCCTACAAATAACATGATGAAGATCGCTGGTTCTGACATGGTTAGAGTTTGTCACGTTATACACATTTTTTTCAATTTTTATAATAAATAAATTATTAAATAAATTATATTTTATTATTTATTTAGATTTTTTTATCTTGTGAATATAACATTGGCTCACATGTCGGTTCACTATCATTCAATATTTTACAATGAAAATGAAAATAATAATGTAAAAAGTATAAAAGATAGACTGTCTCCAACAGCGATCGCATACATCACTCGACTAAAACAACACAACCCAAATATCGATATTCATTTTTTTGGAAGCATTACAAATTTCACATTTTTCGAAAATAGTAGCGACGTCGACTGCTGCATCGTTTATCCCGATGAACATACAAAAAATAAAGTAGTACAGTTTATTACAGAGGATTCGTTACAATTTGATATTAACCGCATCACGTTTCAACAAGTAAAACTCAGTCATCCAAAATATGCGGACGAATTTGGAGATGTTTACTGTCTATTTTTCAATGACGGAAGTAAAATCGATTTCAACCTTGTGCCCAATAAAATAGGACCCATTTTGTCATTGCAACATAATATGAACATCGTTTTTTTAACCGCGCTATACATTCTGAAATGGCTATTTTATTACGCACACCTCATTTCAAAGAATGTATTTATTTACATCAAGGCAAAAATGTTTAAAGTCTATCATTATATTCACGACATTTCCGTGTTTCGCTCTGAAAAACAGGTTATAAAAAATGCACAATGATTTATAATTCAACGACATTGCCATTATAACCGGTATTGTGCCGGTGTTCTAAGCGATAATGTGCGCGCCATTTCGTCCCGATAACAGTCAAATGCCAGCGTAAAACTGAAATCATTACTGAAATCAACCAGCGTTCCGTCATGATATCTGAATTTCACTTTAATTTTACTCAAACGTTCCAACGGCGGAAAAAATGTGGTCAAATTCTGTATGAGTCCATTTCGCGAATCAAAATACTGCGTATTCGGGCATCCGAGTATCGGTATCTTTGCAAAAAAAGAATTCACCATGCCGTTATACGTGTTGTTCGTTAGCCCATTTGTATTATGCGGATACGGTTTTAGTTCGTCGGCTTGGTTGCATTTATCAAGCTCCATGTAAAAGTTGGTCTCCCCAATCACATTAATTTTGTTTGGAGCATTAATAAATTCGCCCGAACTACTGCTTAACCAATTAAAGTTTGGGTCTCCACTATTCAAATACGTTAATTTTAAAAAAGATGGATCTGACTTTGGAAGCGATGAATACTTTTGTTTTTCAAATCCTAAATAATACGGAAGTCCCCATTTTCCGTCTTGACACAGCGGTGTAGTCGCACCCTTGCTTGTAGCGTTCGACAACCAGTATTGTGATCCGCCTTGCGAACACTTGACATCATATTCGATGACTGCATCAAAAAGTAATTCGAATGCGTCTTGTTTATTTCCAAATTGCAACTTTTGTGTCACATCATTGTATACAACAATAAAATTGGTTGTTCCAGAAAAACTATTTAACTTATTTGTTAATTCATTCGCAAGTTGTTTCGGCGTATAAAATCCTTCTGTAATTGTCAACTCGATAGGATCCGAACTTCCAACCGAAAATAAAAATTTTGTGTTAAAATAATTGTTTTTAAATGTATAATTATTCGATGGAAAATTACATTCCACAAGACGTATTGTCTCAACATTTAACAATTGTTGAGGTAACGTAATCTCAAAATGTGCTCGATTTTTCCACTGACACTGATCTCGATCCTCTGATGAAACGGATACCAATTTACGATCCAACATATACGTCTGCTGTCTCGCAATTAGTGGGTGCTCTGTATTCGTGTTAAACATTCTATTCTATCTTTTTTATTATAAATGTTTTAGTTTTATTTTTACAGTACTTTTATATTATATATTAACATATTTAAATATTTTTAAATCGAAATGTAATAATTCAATACAATTCATTCAAATATTTCATTTTTTATTTTTTCATTTTTTTTTCATTTTATATTTGTTGACATTAAAAACATAAATTGAAAACTTGAAACCTATTCTTAAAATTATCACGCAACGTTCAATTACAACTGCTCGATTACAACCAATAACAATGTCCGCAACTACTACTACTGCCACCACCAAATCAGCCCCTTCCGCTCAGGCAATGATTCAGGGGCATGTATTCAATCCAGATACCGATACCAAATATTCCAAATGCAAGGTCAACTCAACTGGAGGTAAGAGTGTTGGAATCTATAACTCTCAGACAGGTCAGTCACTTTACATCGGGACTCCACTTCTCATGACATGGGGACTTCAACAATACACAGACGACAAGACTGGCAAGATTTCCTACGAAATGTCGCTTCAGTTTCCAAATGATGACTTCGACAATGACGAGACACGAGGATTCTTGAAGGCAATGACTGCTTTTGAAGCCAAGCTCAAAGCTGATGCACTCGCGAATTCAAAGGACTGGTTCGCAAAGCCAAAGATGACTCCTGATGCTGTGGATGCTCTTTTCACTCCCATTCTCAAGTATCCCATGGACAAGGCGACATGTGAAAAAGACATGTCAAAGAAGCCAACTATGAGAATCAAGGTGCCTTTCTGGCAAGGAAAGTGGGAAGGTGTCGAAATCTACGATGCTGACAGAAACTGTGTATTTCCCTGTTCTGATCCAAATGTTTCTCCCATGGACATCATTACCAAGTTGTCACACATGAAGACGATGATTCAATGTGGTGGAATTTGGTTTGCAAACGGGAAATTTGGAGTCACTTGGCGCTTCGTCCAGGGTATGATTCAGCCTCGTCTTTCCATGCGCGGAAAATGCCACTTGTCGCTCACTTCATCTGACTCGTCTGCTGATACACAAAAGTCGATTCAAAATGATCATCACACAGAGGAGCAAGAAGTACAACAGAAACAACAACAGTTTACTACGGAGACTGTTGACTCTGATGATGGAGAAGAAGATGATCAAGAGTTTGAAGATGACTCAACTCCTTCTGTTGTTTCACGCACACCTTCTGTTCCCGTTGTTGTAGCAGCAGCACCTGCACCTGTTACCGAACCTCAAAAGAAGAAAATTGTCAAGAAGGTCACTGGCGCTTAGGTTTGTGTTTGTTGTGTAATATAGTATTATGTGCAATATAAAAGTAAAATAAAAGAAAATGTAAAATTAAAAATAAAAAAAAATGAAACTATTTTTTTATTTGATTTATGTATACCAATAAAACAAATAAAAAAAAATAGTTTCATTTTTATGTTAAAAAATAAATCATTCAAGGTAAATAAAAATATAAATGTATCTTCTTTAAAAGAATGTTCAACATTTAAAAAAAATGCAGATCTGCGTTACCAAAATGTTATTCGACATGTCCAAAACATGAATTCGGTTGTTATTCACGATATTTCTATATCTGGAGAAGGTGTTAATGGCGTGTATTCCATTTTAACCGAATTAACATTTTTACGGTTATGTATAGAAAACGATTTGTATCACCCTCATTTATATCGATGGAGTGTAGGCGTTTCAATTGGTTCTGTTATTATTGCATTTATATTGAATACAAGATATTTGTACGAATGTCATTCTAAAAAAATTGCACTTGATTACTTGCAAGCAGTTGAAGACTTTTTAGATTTTGATAATGTTCGAAAAATATTTTTAAATTTAGGCGAAAATAAGACACTCGGAGATTTTGCACCCGTCCTCTTATTTAAAAATTTATTTTATCGTGGAGCTTTATGCAGCAGAGAAGCTCTCGTCGAGCTAATTCAAGCAAACCACAGGAATTTTAATTTCGATAATAAAAAAAACTACTTTGTAAGCCAAGATTACATTGATTGGTTGGATTCAAATGAAAATCTGAATAATGTATTTATTGTTTCTTATGCACAAAGAAAAACACGAATGGTAGTTTTCACCGGAAATGAAAAACGATTTGCAAATCCAACTACGTTTATTTTATATGAAAAACTAACATATACCAATATTATAAATGCAGTATTGTGTTCGTCAGCGATTTTGTTATTGTATCCTCAACCAAAAATCAATGATAGTAACGGTTTAGCAATTGATGGTGCAAGAGTCGCAGAAATAAGTCAAATTGTTCATTCGCATATACTTACAAATGTGTCATTCATATTACCAGATAATTTACTCTTTACACCTGTTCTATTATTTTTTAATATTACACCACAAAATAATAATGATTTTTTAATTATTGTCAATAAAAGAAATATACAATACACTTATGAAGACTTGTTAACATTCAAACAATATAAAAGTCCACTTATAAACTCAATTTCATCACAACTTGACGTCGGTCAGCGTCGTCAATATAATGCAAGAACAAATGTTCCTTTAACCGCGTTATTCTTATCACAGCCTTTTATCAAAGAATTCTCAATTAATAATGTAAATAAAGTATTTCTTTCATCATTAAACAACATTAACAATACCTTTCAAAAACATATAAACCTTATAAGAAATAGTATAATAAATCATAGACGCATACCTACATTTTTATTAACAGAAAAAGAATTTAATTTAGAAAATGATATTTATGGCGTAAGAAAAGAATTTAAAACGTATGAAAAATATAGTAAAAATTTTGATAAATACAAAAATGTTACATCAAATTTGATTACAAGTAATTATTTATATGGTTATAGCGAGTATTCTATTATAAATTTATTAGATAAAAACTACAAAGAACAGGTCAATGAAAATGGAACCACTATCCAGCTCGCAATAAATATTTGTTACACGGATTCATTTATTCGGACTCCGTATCAAAGTAATGAAAATTTACCGTTGAATTTATTATTTAATAAAGATACAAAAATTATTAATTCACTTATTGGTTTGGGTTTTCTTTCAGGAAATTCAATTTTTGATGTACACGTAAAACAGTCATTGTACACTGTAGATAAAAAAAATATAAAGTCGGAGGTTTTACAGGAAGTTGCAAATGACATTGGACCAATAGTTACTGATTCAACAAATTCATTTTTAGGACCAAGATACGCAAATATAAATAATCCATTCTAAAAATCATACATTCTTTCAATATTTATAATTTCCAATTGAAAACATTGAAAGATATTAAACAGTTTACAATATGTACTCGTATACTTTCATTTATTCAACTTTGTTCATTATTTTGTTTAGCAACTAACCCAATGTTTTGTTACGCTCATAAAAAAAAAGCAAAACCATACCATTATACATCAGCGACATCTTCTTCATTGTCTCCGTTTGTAAAAGTCGCTGTAGATACTCTTTTGATTGTCGAATCCCCGGCGAAATGTTCCACCATTTTAAAACACTTGGGTCCCGGTTATCGCTGCATTGCAACAATGGGACACATGCGCCACCTTGACGGGCTGGATTCTGTTGACATAAAAAATAATTATAAACTCAATTTTACAGTCATGGAATCAAAAAAAACTCAAATCAAAAAAATCCAAGATGAAATCAAATCCTCGGCAAAAGTTGTCATCGCAACTGATGATGATCGAGAAGGAGAATCAATCGCATGGCACATTTGCGAATTGTTCCATTTACCCATCGATACAACAGAGAGAATTGTGTTTCACGAAATCACAAAGGATGCGCTGGGATACGCCGTAAAACATCCAAAACGCGTAAACATGAGTCGTGTTTATTCCGCTCACGCCCGTCAAGTCTTGGATTTACTCATTGGATACAAAATCTCTCCGCTTCTTTGGAAACATGTCGGCACATCATCCGACAAAACGTTGTCCGCCGGTCGTTGTCAAACCCCGGCTCTGCGCATTGTTTATGAGAATGAACTAGAGAGATTCGAGAGATTGAATAAAAATATAAATGATGAAAATCAAAATCATTATGAAAATCAAAATCATTATGAAAATCAAAATCATTATGAAAATCAAAATCATTATGAAAATCAAAATCATTATGAAAATCAAAATCATTATGAAAATCAAAATC
>Ga0172362_10000133_pt1 | contig 51889 bp, 46 predicted proteins | sample LakKivs1_kivu2a2_FD_114534 | JGI IMG/M metagenome (GOLD analysis project Ga0172362, IMG submission 114534) | Sediment microbial communities from Lake Kivu, Rwanda - Sediment s1_kivu2a2 | ecosystem: Environmental > Aquatic > Freshwater > Lake > Sediment | place: Rwanda: Western Province, Lake... | reverse complement strand
CGCCGGCAACCCCTATCTGAGCATGGCGGCCCTGATGATGGCGGCCCTGGACGGCATCAGAAAGAGCATGAAACCGGAGGAGATGGGCTTCGGACCGGTGGACGACAACGTTTTCGCCCCCGGCTACGACACATCCGGGCTCGCCGTCCTGCCCCGGACCCTGGGTGAGGCCCTGGCCGCCCTCTCGGCCGACCGGGCGTTCCTGGAGGAGGAGGGGGTCTTCGAGCCCGACCTCATCGACACGTGGATGGACGTGAAGAGGAGGGAGACCGAGTTCTTCTCGGGCAATCCGCATCCACTCGAGCACTTCCTCTACTTCAACCTCTGACTCGCATCGGAAGGAACACCATGAAGAGGGTTCTGGCGATCGCATTTCAGGCTGCCGCGCTGATCCTGCTCGGCTGCGGGGGCGGGAGCGCCCCCCAGGAGGTCGAGTGGGCGAGGGATGCGAGGCACGAATCCCTGGCGGTGACTGACAGCATCGGCATCGAGACCGGGGACAGCAATTTCGTCTTCGGGCAGATAGCAGGCGCAGCGTATGCGCCCGACGGCAGGATAGCCGTGCTCGACATGAAGCAGAAGGCCGTGCTCTTCTACTCGCCGGACGGATCCTTCCTGATGCGCGTCGGCAGGCAGGGAAGCGGTCCCGGGGAGTTCCTCATGCCTTCCAGCATCTCCTTCTATCGTGACGGCTCGATGGTCGTCGGCGACGCGATGGCGCAGAAACTGACTTCTTCGATGCCTCGGGCCAGTACACCGGCTGCCTGGAGGGCTTCTTCCCCACCGCGCCGGTCGTTATGCAGGCAGTGGACAGCGGAGCGGTCGTCGGCATGAAGCCCGAGTTCGAGCAGAACGACCAGGGCATGTCGACGGGCTTCACTCTGGCGCGCTGGGAGGGGGCTGCCGATCCGGCCGTGACCTACTTCAGCCACATGGCCCCGTTCGATCCCACCAACCTGATGGCCGCGTACGGGGAGAGCATGTTCGCCTTCGCCGTCTCCAGGAACACCGGGCGGGTGTTCAGGGCGCCTCTGACGTCCGAGAGCTACACCATTGAGTGCTACGAGCCCGACGGAACGCTGTACCAGACGATCGAGAGATCCTACACGCCCGTCCCGAAGACACAGGAGGAGATGGACGAGGAGCGCTCCATCGTGGAGCAGCGCATGCTGGAGTCCGGCGCACCCGCGGAGATGGTCAACTGGGAGCCCAAGCCCAACCGGGACGCCATCTCGGGGCTCTCCATCGACAGCCAGGACCGCCTCTGGGTCAGGAGGGGCTGGATCGACGAGCCGACATTCGATGTCTTCGACACTTCAACGGGAGAGCTCCTCATGGTCGAGACCGTCGCCTATGACGCGGACGCCGCCAGGTACTGGCAGGTGTCGATCGACGACGGCGGGATTCTCGCGTTCAGCGCGAATCCGCCCGACTACCCGAAGCTCTACATGCTGGAGCAGCAGTAGAAGACTGAGAAGGCTGAAGGCTGACGGGAGAGGCGGCCTCACGGCCGCCTCTCCCGTCAGCCTCCGGGGGCGGATCAGTCGTACATCCCGAATACCTGCGCCTCGGAGCGCCGCTCCTGCGTAAGCTCCACCCTTACGCGCCCGGTCCCCGAGTTGTACAGATCCCTCACCACGACCAGCACCCTGCCCGACTGCTCCGGAGTGGGGGCGATCGTGAGCCTGGAGTTCAGGTTGCCGCCGCTGTCGTCATCGGACAGCTGAGAGCCGTCGGCAAGCGTGGCTTCGACGAAGGTGTCGAGGCCCCCGCCGCTGTCCGGCTCCAGCGCAGTTGCGCTCAGTGTGTAGGTCGACCCCGCGATGGCGTCGAAGGTGAACACCAGCTGGGGCGAGTCGAGCGAGATCTCCGAATCCACAGGGCGGTTCGGCTGCAGCGGCGTAGGTGGCGTCAGCGAAGGCTGGTAGCTGAAGTCGACCGCCCCGGCTGACGAGTCGCCGTAGGCGCTCACCATCGCGACGTAGGTGCCGGGCGTGAGGACCCTGCTCACCTTCGAGTCGACGGTGCCACCGAAGTCGTCGTTGCTGGCGACGTAGAGCACGCTGTCCGCGTCTCTCCTGAGCAGAGTCAGGAAGACGTCGACGTCTGAAGAGCCGGCATCCACGTCATACAGGCCTGCCTGAGCCGGGACTATCGTGAACTCGAAGCACGCGCAGGGCGAGGCAGCGGAAGTGAGGACCTCGTACGGCTTATCCCGCGAGATCGAGGGCCATATCCCTGCCGCAAGGCCTTCACCGGAGGTGATCTCCCCGGTGTAGAGCGTTCCCGGCGAAGGAGCGTCGACGATCCTGGGGACCAGGGCCTCGGCTTCGTACTTCCTCAGCGTGAGGGTGTACTCCCCGTTGCTCTGCTCGTTGTAGCTCAGGACGACTGCGGCGTAGTCCCCGGGGTCGAGGATCTCGTCAACCCTGGAGTTCAGGTCCATCCCGAAGTCGTCGTTGTAGGCGACATAGCGGTACCTGTCGCCGTCGATCCTCACTATCGCGAGTATCGGATCGAACTCGCTGGTGTTGTCCGAGACGAGGTCCATCGAGCACAGCCCGTGCTCCGCAACGGTGAAGGGGTATACCCTTCCGCCGGCGTAGCTGCTCAGCCAGGTGTTGTTCTGCAGGGCGCTGGACAGAGCGTCGTTCATCGCGTCGTCTTCCTTGCCCTCCACGACCTCGCTTCTCACTGACCCGCTCGAGAGGCTGGTCGCGGCCAGGAAGTCCTGATAGTCGCTGGAGTCGGCCTCGCTCACCGACAGCTTGTACTCGCCGCGGCGCCCGTCCACTCCGAAGACCATGAGCCTGGTTCCGCGTGGAACATCCATCAGGACGAGCCTCGCGTCGGTCCTTCCGTTCCAGTCATCGCAGACGCCTATCAGTGCGCCATCCTTGTCTATCGCCGCGAGCACCGGGTCGAACTCGTCGCTCTCGGCCTCGATCACCACATCGCGGCGGGCCCTGATCGGATACACTGCGCAGGCCCAGTCCTCGTCGACGGGACGGCCCGCAGCCACGAAGCTCGTCTGAGCGTCGTCCATGAAGTCGCTCAGGCGCTTCTCGCGCGTCAGCTCGCCCCTGAGCTCGGTACCGGGCTTCAGCGGCCTCGTGCAGCCGATCGTGAGTGCCACCAGCGCCAGCGAACAAACCAGCAGCGTCCTCTTCACATCGACTCCTCTCTGGAGCCACCGGCCATCCGGAGGGACGGCGGCCTCCTCCCAATGCACATAGAGATTCTCCAGCCGCGGCACGCAGTCAAGAACATCATCGCATCTGTACGAACCTGAGCCCTCCCGACGGAGAAGTGCCCAGAGCAAGGGCGAGCCTGCCCGTCAGCAGGGCCTTGAGCTCCTCCGCCACGGCCTCCCTTCGCCAGCCGGCCAGGCTGGGCCCGTCGAGGAACTCCAGCGCCTCGGCCCTCGGCAGCTCGGAAAGGCGGTCGAGCGCATCCCGGGGGATCAGCAGCGAAGGCGCGATCTTCAACTGGTGCGCCTTCTGCTTGAGGAAGATCCTCAGGATGTCGCCCCTTGCCGAAGCCCCTCCGTCCTGCCTTCTGACAGGTATCTCCGGGACATCCGACGGTGGCGAGGAGAGCGCTTGACCGACGACTCCCAGGATCTCCTCCCCCCACTTCCCCGCCCAGCCCGAGGGAAGGCCGCGGAGTCTGTCGAGACTGTCCATGGATCGCGGAGACATCATGGCCAGGCGGGCGAGGAGGGAGTCCGTGGCAACGTGGCCCCTCGGCCTGTCGAGCCCGCGAGCCTTCGCCTCCCGCCACTTCACCAGAGCCCACAGAACGGGAAGGCTGTTCTTCTTCAGCTTCCCGGAGGATCGCGCTCTGCGGTAGATCTCGGCCAGTGAGGTCTCGTAGGTCCTCGGGTCCACCAGCCCGACGGCCTCCAGCCCGTACCAGTCCGCCCTCTTCCTCCTGACCAGATCGGAGTCCAGCTTCGCGTGCAGAGGGACGAGCAGCCTCACATCGTCCAGGGCGTACTCGATCTGCTCGTCGGCCAGCGGGCGCCTCGACCAGTCGCTGAGGCAGAAGGCCTTGTGCGCCTTTATGCCGAGAGCCTCGGAGAGGAGAGTGAAGAGGCTCGTCTGCTCGCCATATCCAAGGAAGGCTGCCGCGATCTGCGTGTCGAACACGTTCGAGAACTCGACTGACAGGACCCTGCGCAGTATGGCGATGTCGTTCCTCGCGGAGTGGATGATCTTCACGAGGGCGGGATCGGAAACGAGGCCTGCCAAGGGGGACAGGTCCCTGCAGGAGAGCGGGTCCACCGCCCAGGCCCCGGTGCTGTCGGCAAGCTGCACCAGGTACAGCTCCGGCCAGAATCTGCGTTCGCTGTGGAACTCTGTGTCCAGTGCCACGGCTCCCGACTTCGAGAGCCTCGAGCAGAGCCGTGCGAGGGTTGCGTCATCCGTCACGAGGGAATCGGTGGGTGTCACGGCACGCCGACCCCCGTGCTCAGGGCTCGGGTGCGGCAGGAGTCACCGGCGTGCCAGCCCTGTGGAAAGGACACCAGATCATCGAGTCGCTCAAAGTGTAGTAGCTGTATCCGTCGTCGGGACATCTGTACCCACCCCTCTGGCCGAAGGCGCCTCCGCTCTCCTGCCACATCTCCTCGAGACTGCCAGGGAAGGAGTATCCCGCCTCGACATACCGCTCGACCTCGGCAGCCACTCCGGCCCTGCGCCCGTCACAGGCCGACGATCCCACGCGCAGACCCTCTCCAAGGTGCCCGGAGGGACACAGGAGGCGCCCCGTCCCGGGGTCCACGTAGTACGGCAACCCGCTGACCGGGCAGGAGAAGTCCTCCGCAGGGGCACCTCCGCTGACCTGGGGAAGGATATCCATCGCGTAGTCGCGGCAGGTCATCGCAGCAGAGCCCAGGACGCCGTCGAGCCAGGTGTCTCCGGAGACGGCCCAGGAGTCGCCCGAGCGCCTCAGCCAGATCATCCTCGAAGCCCCGTTGCCCCCAAGGAGCACGGCGAACCCTCTGGCCTCCTCGCGTCCTATCAGGAGCCTTCCGCTCCACTCCGGAGCCCGCGAGGACTCGAGGGCGGCAGGCCCCACAAGGGCGGCCAGGCTCTCCGACAGGAAGCTGGCGGCCGACACTGCGTCGCATGAGGCGAGTCCCGACGCGTAGCCCTCGATCGCGATCCTCATGGCCGAGCCGGGGCTCCCGTGCATGCCGGTCCCGACCAGGATGGCGACCGCCGCCAGGAATGCCGCGGCAGGCAGGGTCCGCTTCACCTGCCCGACCCCGAACCGGAACTGAAGAGATCGCCGAGGTTCAGTCCCAGCCCGGTGAGGATGATCCCCCACTCCTTCACCGTGTTCTCGCCGGCAATCCTGTAGTAGACGTCGGCAGTCACGGAAGTGCTCCCGTGCGCCAGGTCGAATCCCGCTCGCAAGTCGAGCGATCTCCTGCCGGTATTGTCCACGGTCTCCCAGCCGTTGTCCGTCTTCGCGCTCACGCTCCCTCGAGCGGCGAACTCCCCTCCGAGGCGGAGATCGAGTTCCGGATTGACGGCAAGGACCACGAAGCCCGTTCCGCGCAACTCGATCGGAGGGCGCGTCTCGGCGGAGTCGCGGGACAGGGGGATCCTGTCCCAGGCGGAGAGGGAGTACCGGAGCCCTGCGGTCCCGCGGATCGATGCCCCCGGAGATACCCTGCTCTCCACGGAGACGGCCCCGTCCAGAGCCAGGTGCCTGTCGCTCTCGCTGTAGTCGCCGGTCTCCAGGTAGCCCTTGAGCGGTATCCTCAGGGCGCCTCTCGCGATGATCATCGGCTCACGCTGGATCCATCCATCCAGAGAGACCCAGGGGTCGGCGATCCCCGCCCCTGTCGAGTCCCCCTCTCCCGAGAGCTGGACGAACGCCGGAAGGACGATGCTGATTGTATGGCTGCTGGTGAGCCCGTAGCGGCCCGTCGCGACGACCCTCAGGACCGACAGCGAGGTCCCGAAGTCCTGCTGCTGGCCGTGACCCGCGGAGTCGTCGGCCCAGTAGCTGGACGAGCTGAAGAAACCCAGGGCCACGTCTCCGTCGGTTCCAGTCGACGGGAGAACCTCGTAGAGGTTCGAGTAGAACAGGGGATCCCACGAGGCGGCTGCGCCCGCGAAGATCACCAGTGAGAGGAGGACTCGGCTTGACATCTCCTGGTCTACCTGCCTTTCCTCAGCCCGGCCCTGCGCTCCGGGCGATCCGGAAACCCTTCTCCACGAGCTGAGCCCATTCCTCGGACGAGACCTCCTCGACTTCGGCTCCGGGCGGCCCCGTCCTGCACAGAGACACGAACTCGCCGATGGCCTCCTCGCTGCCGGCGACCACCAGTTCCACCGAGCCGTCGGAGCGGTTCCGCACCGAGCCGTCCAGGTCTAGCAGCGAAGCCTGCCTGGCGGCCCACCACCGGAAGCCGACGCCCTGGACCCTTCCCCTGACAATCAGCCTTGCGGCCTGCACTTGCCTCCTCCGGCGCCCTTCGAGCTTGACAAGCACCGGTGCATGGATTCTCATATATGCTATGATACTAGCTTTATCAAGGGAGGTCTCTATGAGACTAGGGGTTCTCATTGCTCTGGCGGCCCTGCTGCTGCTCTCGCAGTCGGCCATGGCCTTGCCGTCCTACATGGGATTCCGCGGCCTCAACAGAGTCGTCGATGCCAGGCCCGTGGGCGAGGGCGAGATCATGTTCGGGCTCATGGGCAAGTACTGGGCCAGCACGGACCAGATCGACGGGCTCGTGTTCAACACCTATGGCCCCGTCTACCACGACACGCTCGATGTCTCCGACAAGGAGCACTACGCCGACGGCTACTTCGTGATCGGCTACGGCCTGACCAGCTTCATGGAACTGGGCGCCAGGCTTTCCTACGTCGTGAACTACTACGAACGAGACATGACCCAGCCCCGCGGACTCATCACCGGCCGCTGGGACGGTGCCGACGGTCTCGGTGATTCGAGGGTCGGCGTGAAGCTGGGCTTCACCCCAACGCCCTCCACGGAGGTCCTGTGGCTCGGCCTCCAGAACTGGTGGTCCTTCGCACCCAGCACGAACACGACCACGATAGACGAGGACTACGACGGCCGCTGGTTCGACGGGACGCCGATGTGGGAGGTCCGCAGGCCCCGGCTCTCGACCGGCCATACCAGCTTCGGCCTGGGCGGGCTCGTGACCATCGACCTGGCCAAGCTCGCACCGAGCACACCCCTGAGATTCCACACGAATGTCGGATGGTCGCACTACAAGCAGACCTTCGAAATGACCGACTTCAGGTACAGCTACGACTCCACACAGGTGACCTTCTTCGATAGCACGCAGGTCCACCTTTCTGTCGAGGACAACGTCCTGGACGTCAACCTCGGCCTGGAGTTCCCGACGCAGTTCGCGATCCCCTTCGTCGAGTACAACCTGCAGGAGTACCTCGACCGCGAGGGGAACCAGAGCGTTGCGTACTTCACTCCCGGCATCCGGTTCATAACCTCCAGCGGGGCCTTCATGGACGTGACGTTCGATCTGGGCCTCACGGACTTCCATCCGACCTACTTCGACCTCGGCCATTCCCTCTACGAGAGCGGTGCCACGGTCACCGACGATGAGCGGGCCGATCACGCGCCCCTGCCCGGCGGCGGCACGAACGACTGGGGCGTGGGCTTCGCACTGGCCTTCTCGAGCGACCTCATCAAGCCGTCCGTCCCCCCGACCCAGGGCAGGATCTCCGGCATGATGACCAGCTCGGTCGACGGGGCACCAATACAGGGCACGCTGACCTTCCCCGGCACCACCATCGCGAACATCACGCCCGATGCCACCGGGTTCTACACCGTGACGGTCCAGGCCGGCAGCATCCCGATGACCGCGACGGCCGAGGGCTACCAGCCTTCCTCCGCGACGGTCGTCATCGAGGGTGGCCAGAGCGTGGTCAAGGACTTCTCGATGATCCCGGTGCCGCCGAACGGCATGGTTGCCGGCACGGTCACCGCTTCGGAGACCGGCGAGCCGATCGCCGCGGCCAGGGTATCCGTCGTGGACGCTCCGCAGCCGCTTTCCGTGACCTGCACATCGGACGGCGTCTATCAGGTCTCCGTTCCCGCCGGCACGTGGACGGTCAAGGCCGAGGCCGACGGCTTCCTGCCGAAGACCCAGGCGGTGGTCGTCTCTGCCGACGACACGACGGTCATCAACTTCGAGCTGCGCCCGGCCCTGGTACAGGGTCAGGTGCTGCGCTTCAACAACATCTACTTCGACGTCGCAAGCGCGAACATCAAGCCGGAGTCCTACCCGGTGCTCGACCAGATCGTAGCGACTCTGCTCGAGAACACAAACGCGCGCGTCCAGATCGCAGGGCACACCGACTCCGACGGCAGCAACGAGTACAACCAGACACTGAGCGAGCAGAGGGCTGCATCGGTGTTCAACTACCTCGTGAGCAAGGGCGTTCCCGCCAACAGGCTCACGACGATCGGCTTCGGCGAGACCATGCCGGTCGTTCCGAACACCTCCTCGGCCAACAAGGCTCAGAACAGGCGAATCGAGTTCACAGTCCTCTCGACCCAGTAGTCGACCCAGAGGGGGGCGGCCCCGCCGGGGCCGCCCCTCCCGCTTCAATCCATCAGGCCCGGCAGGGCCGCGGAGGCTAAATGCTGAATAGGCAGCTCCCGATTCTCTGCCTCGCGCTGGCAGCCGGCAGCGCCTCGGCCCTGCCCGGGGTGCTCGGCCTGCGGGGGCTCTACAGGATCATCGACGCAAGGACGCCCGGGGAGTACTCGTACTCGGCATCCGCTTCCCTCCTGTACCAGACGTCGACGGTCGACGACTCGGTCCGCTTCGCTCCTCCGGAGCATCCCGCGATCGACACGATGCTTGCCATCCAGGACAGGGAGTTCATGGGGGACGGTTATATCCAGTTCGGGATGGGGCTGCCGATGGGCTTCGAGGCGGCACTGACCGCTCACGCGCAAGCCAGCGGATACGAGTACGACCAGGTCGAGCCCAGGGGCTCCCAGGTGGGCCTGATGGATGTCATCTGGGGATTCACCGATGTGACTCTGGCGGGCAAGTACAGCTATCCTCTGAAGGACTGGCTGACGACGGGAGGCGCCTTCTTCGTCTCCCTCCCCGTGAACCCGGCGACACCCGACACGGCTGCCGACTACGACGGCTACTGGCAGGAGGGCCAGTTCATGCTGCAGACCCGCAGGCCGTTCATCGGGACGGGCAAGCTCGCCTACGGTGTCTACGGCCTCCTGACGGCGACCGATCCGAAGTACGGAGAGGCCTACATGAACCTGGGCTTTGCTTCGTACGGCCTGAAGTTCGACGGCGATCCGCAGTTCGGCCCGATCGACACTAGGGACGGAGCCATAGAGTTCGCGATCGGAGGCGACTATCCTACGCCGATGATCATCCCGTTCGCGGAGTTCTGGATGAGGGCCTTCACGTCGCGCAGCGGCTCCGCATACTCGATGCCCATGATAGTGATGGGCGGTGTCCGGCTCGTCGACAGGTCGAGCGGTGCCTACATCGACGCTGCGGGGCAGGCGGGGCTGAACTCCTTCGACAGGCGCCAGTCGGATCCCCTGGAGACGGGCGAGCCGCCGCTTCCCGGAGGGCTTCCGGGCAGCTGGGGTGTCCTGATCTCGATGGGGTTCGACTCGGATCTGTTCGGTGTCGGGGGCGCTGCCACCGGGACCGTCTCCGGAACCGTGACGGACGCTGGCACGAGCCAGGGCCTGGCCGCGACCGTCAGCTTCCCCGGCAGCTCGGCTTCTCCGGTCCAGGCCGATCCTTCAACGGGAGTCTACAGCGCATCGCTCCCTTCGGGAACCTATGTGGCGATGGCCGAGGCCGAAGGCTACACCCCGCTCTCGGTAACGGTCGTGGTGGAGCAGGGCCGGTCCGTCCCCGCCGACTTCCGGCTGGCCCCGACAGCCCCCGCGGGCGGGACTCTCGTCGGAACGGTCACCGACTTCGAGACGGGGGACCCGCTCAACGCCACGGTCAGCGTCGAGCAGGCAGGCGTGACGGCGACGGCTACGAACGGCTCCTTTACCATGAACCTCCCGGCGGGTTCCTGGGTCGTAAAGGCCGAGGCCGCGGGCCACACGGCCGCGACATCGTCGGCTACGGTCACGGCGGGCGCAAGCTCGACCATCAATCTGGAGCTGCGCAGGGCTCTGGTGCAGGGCCAGGTCATGAGCTTCGCCAACATCTACTTCGACTCCGGAAGCGCAACGCTCAAGCCGGAGTCGTACTCGGTCCTCGACGGCATAGCCGATCTGCTGAAGGCGAACGCCAGCGCCCGAGTCGAGATCGACGGCCACACCGACTCGGACGGCAGCGAGTCCTTCAACCAGACGCTGAGCGAGAGACGGGCGGATTCGGTCCGCACCTACCTGGTCCAGAGGGGCGTCCCGGCATCCATGATGACGACCAGGGGCTTCGGGGAGAGCAACCCCGTTGCCTCCAACTCTACGCCCGAGGGCAAGGCACAGAACCGGAGGATCGAGTTCAGGGTGTTGTAGAGGCTGAAGGCTGAAGGCTGAAGGCTGAAGGAAAAGGGGAGCCCGGCGGCCGGCCGCCGGGCTCCTACTCGTCCAGCGGCGGCCTCTCCCCCGTCGCCTTCCAGTGGAGGAACTGCCCGAGAATCCGGCCGTGGTCGAAGGCCATCGAGTCGAGCGGCAGACGCCCGGGTCCGAACGGAACGGCCCTGGCAGCATCATCGCCCGCCTCCGGGTTCCCGGAGGCCCGGCACCGGTAGACGACGCTCACGGTGTCCCCCCTCGGGTCGCGCCACGGCCTGGAGTAGATGTGGAAGATCTCCAGGACCTCGACCTCGAGGGAGGTCTCTTCCGCGGCTTCTCTGCGGACGGCTTCGAAGAGGCTCTCGCCGGGATCGACGAACCCGCCGGGAATGGCCCAGCCCTTCGGCGGGTACTTCCTCTCGACAAGGACTATCGACTCGTCATCCGTTTCGATGATCGCATCGACCGTGACCTGGGGCGTAACCGGTCTCATCTGGATCTCCATTCGCGAACGGTTCGTCAGGGCTTCACCAGAAGCTATATATGGACAGAGTCAGGGTTCCGCGCACACACCGCTCCGCAGAGGAGCCGTTCGATTCGGGAGGTCGTCCTATGAGCCGGAAAGCGAAGCTCGTTCCCCTGCTGGCTGCACTGCTCATCTGCTGCGGTAGGCCGGGAGCCGGCGGAAACGCTTCGAGCTCCGACTGGATCCAGGACGACTTCGCCCTGGCATCCGCCCGTGCGGACTCGCTGGGCAAGCCTCTGTTGATAGATCTCTACGCGGACTGGTGCGGGCCCTGCCGGACCCTCGCCCAGGACTACTTCACCGATCCCTCGATCCAGCCTCTCCTGGAGAACTTCGTGCTGCTGAGAGTCAATGTGGATTCCGACGCCGGCGGGCCGCTGGCCCGGAGGTACGCGGTCGAGGCCATTCCCTGCGTCGTGGTCGCGAGCGCGGACGGCTCGGAGATAAGCCGCCTGGTGGGCGTCACGCCGACGGTGGATCAGTACAGGTCCCAGCTCCAGCAGATCATCGAAGGACTGGGGCGGTAGCCGGGGCGGGCGTCAGCGCCCGCCCTTGAGCAGCCTCTCCGCCGCCTCGAGGTCTATCTCCCCCTTGCGGAGCCTGGACAGCACCTTCATGGGATCGGGCCTGGGAGGGGCCTGTCCGAGAGCGCGGAAGACCTCCTCCACGCGGCTCCTCGCGGTCGGGTAGGAGACCCCGAGCGCCCTCTGGACCTCGCGGAGGTTGCCGCGGGACTGAAGGAAGATCTCGAATACCTTCCTGTGCTCGCCTTCGAGTCTGCAAACAGGGCAGGTGTCGAACTCGCCGCTCACCTCCGCCCCGCAGGCCGGGCAGGCCAGCTTCACGATCAGGAGCTCCCCACCGCACGAAGGGCACCTCGGAGGAAGCGGCGTCCCGGTCATGGGCGGGCTTTCTTCAGGTCTATGTCGCCGCCCATCGTCTTCACGCCCAGCGACGATCCTCCCTCTCCTCCGACCACGAGCGAGGCCCTCTGGCCGGGGATCCTCGAGAGCAGCTTCAGCTCGCCCAGTTCCGGTTCGCTCTCGATGTCTCCGCCCATGGTCGTCGCATCGATCGCCACCTTGACTCCCTCGGGGATCTCAACGGAAATGTCTCCGCCCATCGTCACGGCCTCGGAATTCCCTTTCCAGCCCGGATCGAGGCGTATCATCAGGTCACCCCCCATCGTCCTTGCAGAGAAGCCGGATCTCGCTCCGCCTATCTCGAGGTCCCCTCCCATCGTCTTGACGCTCAGCTCGGCAGAAACCCCGTCGACATCTATGTCTCCACCCGTCGAGAAAGCCTCGATCCTCTTCAGCGAAGCCCCGGCCCCCACATCGAGGTCTCCCGAGCGCCATGCAAGGACATACTTGCCCTCGCGGCCGAGGACTCTCACACCTTCCTCCTCGTCGCACTCGACCGTGCAGGAGTCGCCCTCCAGCCCTTTCACGCTGAGGTCGCCTCCCCTCCTGCGCCTGCCGATGCTGCGGATGACCAGAACCGATCCCGGCGGAACGGCGAAGGCACCGTCCTCGAGCCGAATCTCCTTCATATCCTCGTCCGGGATGGCGCCGGATATCGCGTCCGGTATCTCCGAGACTGCGCTGGAGACGGCCTCCCTCACAGCGGGACCGATCCCGGCCAGGGCCTCTCCGATCGAGGCGAACACCTCCGTGCCCAGACCCGCCCCGATGAGGGCGCCATGCCTGATGTGCCTTCCGCCACCCTCGGACCTCTCGCTCCGGGCCCTGCCCCTCTCTCCGTCCTCGAGCGCCTTCAGCAGTTTCTCCGCTCCGTCCACATCGATGACCCCTTCGGCCAGGAGCCTCAGGACTTCCTTCCGCTCTTCGTTCATCGGACTCCTCCTTTGGCTAGCTGCCTGGCCAAAATGTAAAACCAGATTACCATATTGTCAAGACAAGTGATGGAATTGGCAAGGAGTGCCGAGTGTACTCAGCTTCTTCGGCTGCGGAGTCCACCGGCTGGCAGAGAGGCGAAGGGTCGGAAGGCCGATCCCCCGAGCGTGATGCAGAAGGGGCGGACCCTGCGGCCCGCCCCTTCCTCCAGCCTGCTGAAGCGGGCTAGAACTTCACCACCCTGAGGGTCTCGGCGGAGTTGCCGCTCGAGAGCCTCACGATGTAGACGCCCGCCGGCACCTGGTCGGCGCCCCAGGCGATGCTGTGCTCGCCGGCACCGAGGTCACCGTCGGCCAGCGTCGCGACTCTGCGGCCCGCGAGGTCGAGGACGACCAGCTCGGCGTGGCAGTCGACGGCCAGCGAGAAGTTGAACAGGGCGCTGCCGAACACGGGGTTCGCGGCTGCGGAGAGCGCGCCCGCGAACGGGACGAGACCGTCCTGGTCGACGATCTCGGACGGTATCGGTCCGCCCAGGTAGTAGAGGTCGCCGCAGCTGTCCGGAGAGTCGTCATACTGCGGGTGCTCCTGGCCGCTGGATGCGTAGGCGTCCCACGCCAGGGCGGCGGCAGCGGCCTCGCCCATGCTGATGTATCCATCACCGTTGGTGTCCGGGTTGCCAGGCAGTGCACCGCCGGGATATGACCCGCCGGCAGGAACGGATCCGTGCATGGCGCCGGTCCACCAGTATGACCACTCGTCGTACTGGGGATAGGTGTTGCCGGCCCAGGAGGACTCGTAGCCGTTGGCTGCGGAGGCGAAGGTCCTGGGCTGGGCTCCGGGCACGCACTCGGCGAGGAATCCGCCGGAGTAGCACTGCTCCATCGCCACGTGAGTGGACTGGGAGTTGATGGCGTCGAGCCAGGTCTTCATCTGGTCGTCATCCAGCGAGCCGGCGTTCCAGAGGTTCAGGATGACCTCGGGCGGCAGGTTCTCGAAGTACTTGCCGGAGCCGCCGTGGTCGGTTGTGAAGACGAGAAGCTGGTCGTTCGGACCGACCTCGGAGTGGATCTGGTTGTACCCCGACGTGACTCCGGCCATCGTGGCGTCGAAGTCGATGTCCGTGTCACCGTCACTGTCCAGGTCGGGATTGGAGTTCCCGCCGCTGGAGTTGTCGACGGCGGGGTTCGTCCCGTCGGCGAAGCAGACGGTGATGTGATCGTCGGTGTAGCCGTAGTCCTGCTCGAGCGTCATGTAGAGGAACTGAACGTCGCCGTAGTAGCGGATGTGGTTGTTGTACTGGTCATATCCGCCTGAGATGATCCAGGCGTAGGTGTGGGCGGGGTCATTGCCCTGCCTGGGGTTGGGAACGAACCAGTCGGGGATGCTCTGGCCCTGCTGCGCCGGAGTCGACACCGGCAGGTCGGAGTAGTCGACCGCCATCTTGTCGATTCCTGTCGGCGGGGTGAGCATGTCCTCGACCTGCATCTCGCCCGAGGGCGAGACGAAGACCCAGCGGCACGGATGCTCCCAGTTCGCGAGGGCCATGTCGTCGATCATGACGAAGTAGCAGTCGTAGGGGGCTCTGACGCTTTCGTGCCAGGACTGGATCTCCTGGCCGCTGTTCCACATCTCCGGCCAGGCCAGAACCTGCTTGCCGACGATGTCGCCCTTCAGCAGCTCGCGGTAGACGAGCTGAGCCGCATCGCCGGGGCTGGAGACGGAAGCGAGAGCGACCGTCGAGACCGCAAGTACGAACACAAGCAGCAGCTTCAAGTCGACCTCCCATTCTTGCCGGTGAAACGAACCGGCGGGAACAATGACTTAACCTCGTTACACTCGCAGGATCAAGCCTCAAAGTCAACGCTGCGGCGACGATCCGGTTCCCGGAAGGCCGTGCCCGGCATTCGCCGGGGATCGATCAGAGAGGAGAGGAAGCCGACACAGGCCTCCAGCCCCCCCGAAGGCACCGGAACAGGATCCGGCCCTTCGAGCGCCTCCATGACGGCCTTGCCAAGCCCGGAACCGGAGAGCCCGCGTGCCTCCCTCACGACGGTACCAGGTCTTCCATCAAGCGAGGCCATCAGATACGGCACCTCGGGGAACCCGGGCCGAGGGAGCACGACGGCCCTCTTGCCCCGCGCTAGGACCTGAGAGACGATCCCGTAGCCAGGGGTCATGAGGACTGCGTCCGCGGCCTCCACCAGATCCGCGAATCCCAACCCCAGATCGTCGAGCCTGGCTGGCGGGAGGTTGAGGCCCACCCCGGGGACTTCCTCAAGAAGCGAGCTGGCCACGAGCCAGCCCTCGGGCGGCGTCAGCCGGCGGCCCTCCAACCTGGAGGCGTCCCTCAGCGTGACGAGGAGCACAGGCCTGGAGCCGAAGACCTCCCTCGCCCTGGAAGGGTCCCTGGGAATCCCGGCCGAGAGGAGGGGGACGTCCACGCAGGCCCCGAACGGCTGCCAGGAAGGTCCCAACGGAAGCCGGAGGAGCGTCCCGTGGGAGTACATCGAGGACATGAGCCCGCATGCCTCGCAGGGAAGCCCGAGGAGACTGCTGAACGCCCAGTCCCAGGTGAAGTTCGCTATTCCCACGGAAGGGATGCCGACCGACCAGGCGGCCTCGAAGGGAACGGCGTCTATGTCGGAGACCACCAGGCCGGCTCCCGAGGCACTCAGGAACTCGGCCTCCCTCCGGACCAGCCGGGTCCACCTCTTCGAGAACGAGTCCAGCTGCCGGGCCGTTGCCTCGAGGTCGATGGAGGCTCCCGACTCTATCGGCACCGGCCCGGTCGCGCGGCGATCCGTGACCGCACGGCTTGTCGAGGGCCAGAGCCAGCCAGGGGAGTCGGTGATCACGGTCGCAGCTACCCCGGGGTGGCGCGAGACGATCTCCCTGATGACCTCCCGCTGGCGGGAGGCATGTCCCCAGCCGTGGGAGGAGACGTACCACGCGATGCTGCCTGAAGGCTTCACGCGCCCTCGCCGGAGAAGAGAGCCGCGCACGCTTCCCGCATCCTTACCAGGAAAACTCCGGTTCACTTTCCCCCGTCCTGCCCCGGAGGGGCGGCCTCCGAACATACCGAAGCGGAACCGCCGGCGGACCCCGGGCGGGAACTGCGGGCTCTTGACTTCCGGACGGTCATGGATGACAATACGAACCGCCTGGGAACGGTGTGTCCCGGGTTGTGTTCGGCCATGGTCTTGGTTGCGCGAGTTCGGAAAGAGAGCCTGGTCAGATTCCCTGCCGCGTTCTTGCTGATCTCCCAACTGCGAACTGCCTTCACGGCTGCAGGCCCACCGTTTTCAACAAGAGCATGATCCTCCGGGAAGCCGCGCATTCGGTGCGGCCCAGGCGCACGCCCTTTCTCGCCTGCCGTCCAGGGAAGGGTTAGGCGGCAGGCGCCGCCGGTTCTCGCGGGACAGGGAGTCCCGGAAGGAAGTGGCGAATGGGCAACAAGCTGTTTGTGGGCGGACTGGCCTGGGCCACGACGGACGTGACCTTGAAGGAGGCTTTCTCGCAGCACGGTGAGGTGCGGGAGGCCAGGGTAGTCCTCGACAAGGAGACAGGCCGCTCCCGTGGATTCGGCTTCGTCACCTTCGCTACGGAGGAGGAGGCGACGAGGGCCAGGGACGCCATGAACGGCGCCATGATCGACGGAAGAGCCGTCCGAGTCGACTTCTCCCAGGAGAAGCCAGATCGGGGGCCTGCTCCCAGGCGGCCCATGAGGAACGGCTGACGCGGCGGCGCCCGGCGGGTACCCTCCCGCCGGACAGAGAATGCGGGGGGTGGGCCTGAGGTCCGCCCCCCGTCTTTGGGGGGTAGTCTGAGCACCAACGAAGAGACGCGGTTCCCGGGGCGAGGCACGGCGTTCAGGGGCATGTTCGGCCTCCTGACCATGGTGGTCCTCGTCGGGATGGGCGAGAAGATGGCCGAGAGGTTCCTTCCCGTCTACATGCTCGCTCTCGGAGGCACTGCGATCGCGGTAGGCATGCTGTCGGGGATGGACAACCTGCTTTCCGCACTCTACTCGCTGCCGGGGGGCTGGTTCTCGCACCGCCTCGGCACGAAGCGCGCCCTCCTTCTCTTCAACCTCGTCGCGATGGCCGGCTTTGTCGTGGTCATAGCGGTCCCGAGATGGGAGGCGGTGCTGGCGGGGTCGGTCCTGTTCCTGAGCTGGACTGCCATCTCCCTTCCTGCGAGCATGGACCTCATCTCGAAGCTGCTCCCCGGCAACCGCCGCACCTTCGGGGTGTCCCTCCATTCGTTCGTGCGCAGGATCCCGATGGCGCTCGGTCCGATAGTGGGCGGCCTCTGCATCGACCGCTGGGGCGCCGTCGAGGGAGTGCGCATCGCCTTCGTGGCGGCTCTCGGGATGGCGGTCATCGCCGCCGTCATGCAGCAGATACTCATCCGCGACGACAGGCCTGCGGCAAGGGAGCCCTGGCGCCACTCCGGGCTGATCGGACCTCAGCTGAGGAATCTGCTTGCCAGCGACATCCTCATTCGCTTCTGCGAGCAGATACCCTATGCGTTCGTGGTCATCTGGTGCATGCAGACGCTCGGGACGGGAGTGCGGGGCCACCCGATCAGCGCAGTCCAGTTCGGCTATCTGACCACGATCGAGATGGCCACGGCGATGATCGTGTACCTGCCCGTGGCGCGAATGGCCGACAGGATGGGGAAGAGGCCCTTCGTCATGGTCACATTCGGCTTCTTCACGATGTTCCCGATAGCGCTGTTCTTCTGCAGGAGCTTCTGGCTCCTTGCTGCGGCCTTCGTCCTCAGAGGGCTGAAGGAGTTCGGCGAGCCCGCCCGCAAGGCACTGATAGTGGATCTCGCTCCGGAGGGCAGGAAGGCGGCAGCCTTCGGGCTGTACTATCTGATCCGGGATTCCATCGTCGCGGTGGCGGCATTCGGAGGGGCCTTCCTCTGGAACGTGTCACCACAGACGAACTTCTTTGCGGCAGGCTTCTTCGGGCTCGTCGGGACGATCTGGTTCGCCCTCAGGGGAAGGGACTTCCCGGCGCCCCCGGGAGTGCCCGCCTCCTAGTCCTTCATCCATTCCTGCGCTTCGATGAGGAGGGACTCGGGGACCTGGTGCCCGCCGTCGAACGACCGGAAGGTCACGTCGAAGCCGAGGGCTGACAGAGTGTCTCTGGCGGCCTCGGAGGACTCCGGATCGACCACCCTGTCGCGCGTGCCGTGGGCGATGAAGACCCGCGGCCTGTCCGGCCTGTCCAGCGCTCCCGCGGGCAGGGTCGAGGCATCGAGGAACCCGGCGAAGCAGATCATCCCGTCCACCAGGTCTCCGTTCGCCAGCCCCGCCGTGTACGCGAGCGAGCAGCCCTGCGAGAAGCCCAGCAGGAACACTCGGCGGACGTCGAACCGTGACCGCATCTGCTCGATCGTGCTCCTGACGAGCGCAGAGGAGAGCTGCCAGGAGGCAGGGGCCGCGAGCGGGTCGGTGGCGGATCCCGTGGACCAACTGAAGCCCTGCCCCCCTCCGGGGAGGGCATACGGCGCCTCCGGGACCACGAACACGAAGTCGGGATCCCGGAACCTGCCCCACAGCCTCGCGAAGTCGTCGGCGTTCCCGCCGTAGCCATGCAGTCCTATGACGAGATCGACCGGGCTCTGCCTGTCCATGCCCGCGGGCGCATGGATCCTGCACGGAACCATCACTCCCGTCGTGACGAACGAGACGATGCCCGCCTCGGACTCCCTCTCGGCCAGCCTCGCTGCGATGCTGTCGAACACCGCCGCGAAGTAGGGGCTCGATCTCACCGGCTCGAAGTCGGGGTCGCCCGACGCCCAGCCCATGTCTCCGAATCCGGCGTCGACGGACTGCTGCAGGCAGGTGGCGGCGAGCGTGTCCCTTCCCATCAGCCCGTAGCAGCATGCAAGGTTGTAGATGGCCCCGGCATCGCCGACATCGTACTGAAGGGCATCGAGGTACAGAGAGGCGGCTTCCTGCCAGTCCCCCCTGTTGTAGGCCGCACCGGCAACCGTGAGCAGAGAGTCCACATTGGTGCCGAGGACCGCAAGCGACGCCGGGTCGAGGGGATCGGGGTGGGCTCCGGCCATCACGGAACCGGCAGCGAGGAAGATAAGCACGGGAAGGCTCATGAGTTCCTTTCCTAAGGCTTCCTGGGGAGAGGGCGCATTCGGACCGGATCGGACGGCGGGCCGGGCACCGTCTCCCGTGGATGATTCCCTCAGCCGCCGCTCATCAGGTGGATCACGTCCACCCTGGATCCGTCAGGGACCTGCACCGAGTCATAGTCGGCCCTGGGAACGAGACGGCCGTCGAGCGAGACGACCAGCAGGGGAAAGACGAAGCGAGCCTCCCGAAGCACGTCCGCGACCGTCATCCCGGAGTGCCAGGGCATCGCGCAGTCGTTGACGGTGATCGTCCCGGCCATCAGTCCGGGGCCTTCAGGCCGATCCCTCCTCCTCCATGCGCGCCCGCACGACCTCGAGCACCCAGGGGTAGTCGATCTTCAGCCGCTTCAGGGTCTCGGGCGTAGGCGTCCCGTTCCTCGTCCAGCCCCGGCGCTTGTACACCGCATCGAGCAGGCTCTCGTACTGCTCCTCACGGTACCTGCGCAGGAGAGCCATCCTCTCGGGAATGCTCATTTCTTCAGGCTCCACCTTCAGGATCTCGCGCAGCTGCGTGTCGTAGCGCTCCGAGCGCGACTCGTACTCCTCGACCGTCACGGGCCCCATCGCACGGTACGGCCCGCGGTCGTCGGAACGCCGCCCGCGCCCCATCCTGATCGAGAACACCCGCTGGAAGTTGTAGACGCGCTCGGACATCTCCAGTATGTCGGCGAGCTTGTACTCCCCCCCGAGCATCCCGGAAAGGAAGTTCTCGTATCCCTCGATATGGCCGGGCACCTTGTTCGGCTCCTTCATCGTGGCGTTGTCCGCAGGCTCGATGTCATTCCACGGCAGCTTGCACAATCCCATCAGCCCGAACCAGGTCCGCCACATCGGGAAGAAGAACAGCGCCTCCGCCTTGGCCTCGAAGGTGGGGATCTGCTTGTTGACCATGTCCATGAAGATCAGCCACGCCTCGTCGTGCTGAGGCCCCTTCTGAGCCATTGCATAGCCGCCCTGCTGGGCCAGGGACTCCTTCGAGATGTACTGGGAGTACTCGAGGCCCTTCGCCTCCATCCCTATGTCCTGCAGGAAATGCCGGTCCGCACCGAACTCCTCTGCGAAGATCGCCTTCATCCGCCGGATGCCCTGGCCCACTACCGTGCCGAAACCCTCGCCTCGAGACATCTGGTGGAGAAGCTCGAGCGCCGCGGAGCCGTTTCCGAATTCCAGAGCCAGCCCGCCCGTCTTCCCCTCATCCAGCACGCCGGCCTCGTAGCACTCCATCGCGAACGCGCAGGCCGTTCCGAACGAGATGGTGTCGATGCCGTATGTGTCGCAGTAGAAGTTGATCTCCACCACGTCGTGAGGGTCGAAGACGCCGATGTTCGATCCGCATCCGGCGACCGTCTCGTACTCGGGGCCGTCGACAATGACCTTCTTCCCCCTGTACGGCCCCGTGCGGGGAACGAAGTCGTCGACGGCCTTGGCGCATGACATCTGGCAGCCGGCCCAGCAGCCGTCGGGGACGTTCTGTCGGACCATCGAGGTCCAGACGGGCGAGGAGATCCTCTCGACATCCTTGTGCCTGCCGAACCGGAAGTTGTAGGTCGGCAGGAGGTCGTAGGCGTCCATGATCTCCACGAGATGCGCCGTGCCAACGCGGCGCATCTTGCACTGGGTGTCGTCCAGCGTTGCCATCTCGCTGGTCAGCCGGAAGCCGTACTTGCGGATCCGAGCCGGATCCACCGGCTCGTTCTTCTCGTCCGTGACCTTTATCGCACCCGTCGGGCAGATGTATGCACAGGTCCCGCACCCCGTGCACCGATCGCTCTGCAGACCGAACGGCATCTCCACTCGGCGAGTCGCTCCCCTGCCGGCGAAGCCGATGATGTGCTCCCATACCATCTCGGAGCAGGCGCGGACGCACAGCCCGCAGAGGATGCACGCATCCGGCGCCTCGTTCCGCAGAGGGTGGCTGTAGCTCGCGGGCGCCACGCCGTACCTGAGCCCCATCTCCTTCAGGACAGGGACGTTGGGCCATCGGGCCAGCATCATTCCCAGCACGCCCCTGCGCTGGCGCACAGTCGCGTCGGATTCGGTGGACGCAGCGAGAGACTCCCGGATCGGGTAGTTGCACGCCGTCACCATCCGCTTCCTGCCGCGCACCTCGATCTCCGTGATGCAGACCCGGCAAGATGCGTACGCCTCCACTGCCGGGTTGTGACAGAGCGTGGGGATCGAGATCCCCAGCATCGAGGCAGCTTCGAGCAACGTGGTCCCGGGCTTCACTTCGATCTGCCGCCCGTCGATCGTGACAGGGATCATCGGGACCGTCATGGTCGTGGTTGCAGTCGGGTCTGACATGGCCGCCTCCTATCCCACCCTCACGGCGTCGAACCTGCAGACCTCGCGGCAGATGCCGCACTTGATGCATTCGTTCTGGTCTATGCTGTGCATCGCCTGCTTCTCGCCTGCTATGCAGTTGACCGGGCAGTTGATGGAGCAGGCGTGACAGCCCGTGCACTTGTCCGTGATCTCGAACCGGATCAGCGGCTTGCAGACACCGGCCGGGCACTTCCTGTCCCTGATGTGCGCGAGGTACTCGTCGCGGAAGTAGCGCAGGGTCGAGAGGACCGGGTTCGGTGCAGTCGCCCCGAGCTGGCAGAGGCTCGAGACGGCCATCGTCCCGCAGAGGTCCTCCAGTTCGACGAGCATCTCCTCGTCGGCCTCGCCGCGCGTGATCGATCCGAGGATCTCCGACACGGCGATCAGCCCCTCGCGGCAGGGAGTGCACTTGCCGCACGACTCCTCCTTGAGGAAGTCGATGAAGTACTTCGCCACGTCGACCATGCAGGTCCGGTCGTCCATGACGATCATCCCGCCCGAGCCCATCATCGACCCCGCCCTGGTCAGCGAGTCGAAGTCCACCGCCAGATCGAGCAGAGAGGCCGGGATGCAGCCCCCGGAGGGCCCGCCGGTCTGTACCGCCTTGAACTGCCGGCCATCAGGGATGCCGCCGCCGATGTCGAAGATGATCTCCCGGAGCTTTATCCCCATGGGGACTTCGACGAGCCCGGTGTTCTCTATGTTCCCGACCAGCGAGAAGACCTTCGTTCCCGAGGAGCCGCCCCAGGGGTCCCTGGAGACGTCGCCCGAGCCGATCCCGCCGAACCAGGCGCCTCCCCTGTCGATGATCACCGGCACGTTGGCCCAAGTCTCGACGTTGTTCAGCACTGTCGGGCGTCCCATGTAGCCGGCCTCTACGTTGTGGACGTACTTGGCCCGCGGCTCACCGACCCTGCCCTCCATGGACGCCATCAGAGCGGTCGACTCGCCGCAGACGAACGCTCCCGCCCCCCGGTGGATCCGGATGTCGAAGGAGAGGTCCGTTCCGAGGATCCTCCTGCCGAGGAGCCCTCGCTCCCGGCACTGCTCGATCGCCCTGCCGAGCCGCTCCACGGCCAGAGGGTATTCCTTCCGGATGTAGACGAAGCCTTCCGTCGCTCCCAGCGCGTAGGCTCCGAGAAGCATGCCTTCGAGAACCGAGTGCGGATCGGTCTCGATGATCGACCTGTCCATGAAGGCCCCGGGGTCGCCTTCGTCGCCGTTACAGACGATCACGGGCGGCTGGCCGGTGCGCATCACCACGTCGATGCAGGACTGCCACTTCAGACCGGTCGGGAAGCCTGCCCCGCCCCGCCCGCGGATCCCCGAGCGCCTCACCTCCGCCAGCACTTCGGCAGGCTTCATGCTGGTCAGCGCCTTGTGCAGAGCCCTGTATCCGCCTGCGGCGATCGCCGACTCGATGTCCTCGGGGTCGATGAGCCCCTTGTTGCGGAGGGCTATGAGCTGCTGTTTGGCGAAGAAGGGGATGTCGGCCATCCTGGCCTGCGGATCGCCGGTGACGAGGTCCCTGTGCATCAGGGAGGTGACCGGTCTGCCACCTGCCAGGTGCTCGTCGACGACCCTGGCCAGGGCCTTCTCGTCCAGCTTCTGGTAGAAGATCCCCTCGGGCTGGACGACCATGAGCGGACCCATCGCGCAGAAGCCGTTGCACCCGGTCTGCACCACGAGCCACTCGTTGTCGAGCCCGCGCTGCCTGAGAAGCTCGCGCAGCCCGTCGCGGATCCTGAAGCCTCCTGCGGACACGCATCCGGTACCCGTGCAGACGAGGAGCAACCCCTTGAAGCGGGAAAGCGCCTCGCGGTGCGCCCGACCGACGGCGTCCAGTCTCTTCAGACTTATGCGTGTCACAGGCCTAGTCATCCGTCACCTTCTTCAGCAGCGACTTCACCCTCGCCGCCCGGACCCCGCCGTGGAGCTCATGGCCCACCTTGACCACCGGGGCAATCGCGCAGCAGCCCAGGCAGCGAACCGCTTCGAGCGTGAACTCGCCGTCGTCGGTCGTCCCGCCCTGCTCCACGCCGAGCTCCCGCGAAAGCGCATCGAGCACTCTGGGAGCGCCCTTCACATGGCATGCGGTGCCTGTGCAGACCTCGAGGACGTGCCGGCCCCGAGGCTCGAGCGAGAATGCCTTGAAGAACGTGCCGATGTGGTACAGCCGCTCCACCGGCACGCAGAGACTGTCTGCAACGTATCGCACAACATCCTGCGGGAGGTGCCGGTATTCGTCCTGGATGTCCTGCAGGATCTCGATGAGGCAGGTCGGGTCGTGCTTCCACTTCCGGAGAACAGCATCCGCCTTCCTCCTATCCATGGCGCTCCTCCCCGAGCCGGCGTCCTCCCCCTGTCGAAGCCTGCCCGACCGTTATCGTCCAGAGGTTCCTCCACGGCTTCGCGTGGACGACGAAGGCCTTGATCCGCTTCCTGCGGAGCACGGTGCCGATGCCGCCCCGCCCGGCCTGCTTGAGCCGCACATGCCCGCGGCGCCAGTCCCACCACGAGAAGTTCAGACAGCCTATCAGCGAATGCTCGGCCCCGGTTCCCGCGGAGACCACAGAGACATTCTCGAAGTCGTTGGGCGTCTCGCCGAACATCCGCGTGAGCTGCTCCGCCAGCACGTGGCTGTCCACAGCCTCGTCCGGAGCCGTCTCGATGCGCACCTCTCCGCTGGTCGCGTCTATCACCACGATGACTTCCTGCTCCGAGATGCCCGAGACCACGAGCGCGTCCCACCCCGAGAACTTCAGCAGCGGGCCGAAGTAGCCGCCGACGTTCGAATCGATCACGATGCCGGTGGTCGGGGATATCGTCGTCACGAGGGACTTGCCGGCGCCCGAGTAGGTCGTCGTCCCCCCGAGCGGTCCGCTGGAGATGCAGATCGCGTTCTCCGGACTGTCCCACCTGGTCTGCGGGTTGACCTCGTCCCAGAGAAGCCTGAGGTCGAATCCCCTCCCGCCTATGAACTTGGTCTTCATCTCCTCGGAGACGGGCTTCCCGCGGATCTCCCCCGTGCCGACGCTCACGTGCAGGGTCCTGCCGTTGTAGCCGCTGACGATGGGTCCGAGCTCGTAGTGGAAGTCCGCGATGATCCTGTGCCTGGACCTCATCGCCCCGACACTGCGTCTGCCGTTCACGGTCATGTCTCCTGTGCCTCCTCGATCACCGCTTCAGAGGACCTCTCCCGAGCATCCGAAGGCGATGGCCCGGCGAAGGAACTCACGCAGCGCGGGGTCATGCACGTGCAGCAGCCGACGCACTTCCCGGGCGGCGAGGTCCGATGCTGAAACTAGCTTCTCGGGCTTCCCCCTGCAATACCTCCTCGGTATCATTGAAGCAGACTGAGGCGAAGGGGGCGTCCCGTGCCCGAAGGGGTCTTCTCAGACAATCCACGGGGGGTGGAGGAAGTCCTCCGTGCCTCCTCGGTGGCGATAGCAGGCGCGGGAGGACTGGGATCGAACATAGCGGTCCTCCTGGCGAGGGCCGGGGTGGGCAGACTCGTCGTTGCCGACCACGACAGGGTCGAGGACCACAATCTGAATCGCCAGTTCTACTTCCTGGATCAGGTCGGGATGCTCAAGATCGATGCCCTGAGGGACAGCCTGAGACGGATCAACCCCTCGCTGCTCTTCGAGGGGATCAGCGCCCGCCTCGAGCGCGGTTCCTGCATTGCTCCCTTCTCGCATGCCGACGTCCTGGTAGAGGCCTTCGACATGGCCGAGTCGAAGCAGTTCCTGCTGGAGGAGTGGCTCACTCTCGTCCCCGGGAAACCGGTCGTAGCCTCCTCCGGCATCGCAGGCCTGGGCGGGACGGATCGGCTGAGGGTGCTCAGGACCGGCCTGCTCACGGTCTGCGGTGACTTCGAGAGCGATCTGAGCGAAGGGACGTTGTCGGCCAGAGTGAGCATCGTCGCATCCATGATGGCGAACGAGGTCGTTTCCATCCTGGTGGACGGCATTCCCCGGACGGAGGGAAGGCGATAGATGAGGATAATCTGCATTACGGGAGATGATGCGCAGGTCCGGCTCGACTGCGCGACGCGGACAGGAAGGGCTCTGCTGTCGGCCGGGAGGACCGCCGCACTGGTCAGCCAGTGGAACAGGTCCAGAGACCCGGACCCCTACCAGAGCACGCCCTTCTCCGAGTTGGCACTGATATCGGCCGAGGCCAGCCTCAGCTACATACGCCCGGGCATGAAGCTGGATGCGGTCCTGTCCTCCATGAGATCCGACTGGCTGATCGCCGACGGCATAGACATGCCCGGGGCACCGAGGATCGCGTGCAGTCCCGATGCCGTGGACGAGACGACCGTTGCCGTTTCCGGCTTCGACATGGAAGGCGGGGGGATCCCTTCCCTCCCGACTTCGGACTCCGCGCTGGCGGCGTTCCTCCTGGAAAAGGCCGACCTGCCCTACCCGGGGTCCGCGGCTGTCCGTGCCGGGGAGCCGGGGGAAGCCTCCAACGTGACCGTCCGAATAAACGGTTCGCTCCTGGAGCTGGGGGGGTTCCCCGCCCGCGTGCTCGAGAGCACTGTCGAGGGGCTGCTGTCGGCGTTCAGGGGATACGACCCGACGGGCGACCTGGAGATAGCGATCCATCGATAGGAGAACGCGCCCTCTCCGAAGAGGGGGCGCCTGCAAGCTGAGGGCTCCGGGTTGCCCCGGAGCCCCCTGCGATCTATGCGATCGACTGATTCGCTACTTCTTGCAGCCCTTCTTCGCCGGCTTCGCGGCCTTGGCTGCCTTCTCGGGAGCGGCCTTCTTCTCTTCCTTCTTGGGAGCAGCCTTCTTCAGCTCCATCACACCCTCCTGTAGGATTCCAAAGAACAGACCACACCGACCCGGCCTGTCCGGGCCTGTAAATTAATAACTCAATAGAGAGGTGTGTCAATACTCCGCGACGGACCAATTCGGCTGGGCTGATAAAGAGAGGGTCTGGCGCCGCTATTCATCGTGATCTATCGCTTTCATACGCCATAGATGACCGGCACGGGAGCATTCGGCGGGTTCAATCCGGATAGGATGACACTTGTCTGGTCACGAGGATTCGGGATGGCTCGATGAGGGCTATGCAGGGCTCCCGGCAGACTCCCTGCGCTGCTCGACCATCCTCTTCACCTTCATCAGGCGGGTAAGGTTGCCGCGCTCCATCTCGTCCAGCTTGAGCCTGATCGCGGAGACGGCCCCCTGCAGCTCCGGGATGAGGATGTACTCGAGTGCGTTCACCCGCCGCCGTGTGCGATCTATCTCTGCGGCGAGGATGCCGATTGCCTTCTCCTGGCCGGCGAGCCTGACGATGGCGGGGAGGACCCGGCCGTACGCTTCCAGCGCCGTGTCCAGTTCAGGCGTCGTGTCCAGCATGCCGTAGTTGAGCCAGCTGCCCTTCACCGAGACATCGAAGCGTGGCAGTGTGAGGTTCATGACGCGGCGCGTGGAGGTGGTCACGGTCGCGACCGCCCCGGGGTAGCGGAGAGCGTCGTCCAGGGCGGGCCCGCGCATCGATGCCCGGGCGAAGAGGAACTCCCTGTACGCCAGGTCCAGCTCCTTCTCGAGCTCCTGACGCGCACCGAGATACTCGGAGATGAGGATCTTGAACTGCCTCATCAGCTCGTCGAGCTTCTCCTTGAGGAGCTTGTGACCCCTCCTCGCGAGCGCGACTCGCTTGCGGAGCTGCAGCAGCTCCATGCGCGTCGCGCGGGCCTGGATGGCCATCAGCCGTTCTCCCCGACCGGCCAGTACTTGTCGAGGTACTCGGGACGGATTCGCTTCATCTCCGACCTCGGGAGCATCTTCAGCAGCTCCCACCCGAGGTCCAGCGTCTCCTCGATGCCGCGGTTCTCGTGATCGCCCTGGCTTATGTAGCGCCTCTCGTACTCCTCGGCGAACCTCAGGTACTTCTGGTCGATCTCGCTGAGCGCCGCGGTGCCCAGGATGACCGCCAGCTCCCTCGCGCTCTTGCCTGCCGAGTACGCCGCCATCAGCTGGTTGAACAGGTCGGAGTGATCCTCACGGGTCTTCCCGCGGCCGATCCCCTTGTCCTTGAGGCGCGACAGCGACTCCATCACGTCCATCGGCGGGTAGATGCCGCGCTTGTGCAGCTCCCTGTTGAGGATGAGCTGGCCCTCGGTGATGTAGCCCGTGAGGTCGGGGATCGGGTGCGTCTTGTCGTCCTCGGGCATCGTGAGAATGGGTATCTGCGTTATCGAGCCCTTGCGCCCTTTGACCCTGCCGGCGCGCTCGTAGATGGTCGAGAGGTCCGTGTAGAGATACCCCGGATAGCCCCGCCTGCCAGGGACTTCCTTCCTGGCCGCGCTTATCTCGCGCAAGGCGTCGCAGTAGTTCGTCATGTCCGTCAGGATGACCAGGATGTGCATGTCCTTCTCGTAGGCGAGGTACTCGGCCGCCGTGAGGGCCATCCTGGGGGTGGCTATCCTCTCGATGGCCGGATCGTCCGCGAGGTTGAGGAACACCACCGCCCTGTCCATGGCGCCCGTGGACTTGAAGTCGCGGATGAAGTAGTCGGCCTCCTCGAACGTGATCCCCAGAGCCGCGAAGACAACCGCGAAGCTCTCTCCCTCGCCGAGGACCCGGGCCTGTCGTGCGATCTGAGCCGCGACCGCGGAGTGCGGCAGGCCGTTCCCGCTGAACACAGGCAGCTTCTGCCCGCGAACGAGTGTGTTGATGCCATCGACGGAGCTGAAGCCGGTCTGGATGAACTCGGCGGGGTAGTCCCTCGCGTAGGGGTTGAGGGGAGCACCGTTGATGTTCAGCATCCTGTCCGGGATCACCGGAGGCGACGTGTCGAAGGGCGCCCGGGGCCTTCCCTGGCCGTCGAAGACGCGGCCGAGCATGGACTCGGAGACCCCGAGCTCGACGCCCCGGCCGAGGAAGCGGATGGTGCTCCTGCCTATGTCCGTCCCGCTGGATCCCTCGAAGAGCTGGACCAGGGCGAGGCTGCCGTTGACCTCGAGCACTCTTCCGTGGCGCACTTCCCCTCCGGGGAGCTCTATCTCCGCCAGCTCCTCGTAGGTCACGCCCTCCACGTCCTGCACGAGCATCAGAGGGCCGGCGATCTCAATGGTGGACCTGTACTCGCGGATCATCTCCCACCCTCCTCGCCGTTCCCCGACAGGGAGTCGATCTCTCGACCGACCGCCTCGGCAGCTTCGGTGAAGTAGCCCTCGTCCCCTTCCGGCGCATACCTCGCCCTGGCCACCTTCTCTCTCGACTCGAGCCCGAACAGGTCGCGGGGGGCGATCCCGGCGGCGAGCGCGGAGACCATCCGGTCATGCGTGGCCATGATCAGCGAGAGGATGGCCTTCTGCTTGGCGAGCGAGCAGTAGGTGTCGACCTCGTGGAAGGCTATCTGGTGCAGGAAATCCTCGCGCAGAGACCTGGCCGTGTAGAGAGTCAGCTGGTCTTCCGCGGAGAGGGACTCGGCGCCGACGAGCCTGGCGATCTCCATCAGGTTGGCCTCGTCCTGCAGAAGCGCCATCGCCCTGTCACGCATGAGCGCCCAGTCAGGATCGAGTGTCTTGTCGTAATAGTCCTTGAGGTTGTCGGTGTACAGGGAGTAGCTCTCGAGCCATCCGATGGCCGGGAAGTGCCTCATGTAGGCCAGCCTTGCCTGCAGGCTCCAGAACACCTTGACCACTCGCAGGGTGGCCTGGACCACGGGGTCCGACATGTCCCCGCCAGCCGGGCTGACCGCACCCACGACGGTGAGGGCGCCGATCCTCCCGGGGCTGCCGGCGCACTTCACCTTGCCCGCCCTCTCGTAGAACTCGGCGATCCTCGTGCCGAGGTAGGCGGGGTAGCCTTCCTCGCCGGGCATCTCCTCCAGCCTGCCCGACATCTCCCTCATCGCTTCGGCCCAGCGGGAGGTGGAGTCGGCCATCAGCGCGACGGAGTACCCCATGTCCCGGAAATACTCCGCGATCGTGATGCCGGTGTAGACACTGGCCTCCCTGGCCGCGACGGGCATGTTGCTCGTGTTGGCGACCAGCACGGTCCGGAGGATGAGGGGCTTGCCGCTCCTGGGATCCTGAAGCTCGGGGAACTCCTGCAGGACGTCCGTCATCTCGTTCCCGCGCTCGCCGCATCCGACATAGACGACCACCTCGGCATCGGCCCACTTCGCGAGCTGGTGCTGGATGACTGTCTTCCCGCTGCCGAAAGGACCGGGCACGCAGGCCGTTCCGCCCTTGCCCAGCGGGAAGAAGGCGTCGATGACCCTCTGCCCGGTGGTGAGGGGCTCGTCGGGCGCCATCTTCTCGAGGAACGGCCTCGCCTTCCGCACGGGCCACCTCTGGTACATGCGGACCTCGGCGGTCGTCCCGTCGGGACGGGCGATCCTGGCAACGACCGTTTCTATGTCGTAGTCGCCTCTGGGGACTATCTCGGTCAGGCGCCCGGATACGAAGGGCGGCACCATGACGCGGTGCTCTATCAGCTCGGTCTCCGGGACCGTTCCGAGGACATCGCCGCCGGTGACTTCGGCGCCGGCTTCGATTGTCGGAGTGAAGGGCCACTTCCTCTCGTGGTCCAGCCCCGGCAGGTTGATGCCCCTGGTGATCCAGTCGCCGGCCTTCTCCCTGACCTTGTCGAGAGGACGCTGAATCCCGTCGTATATCGAGCTGAGGAGACCAGGGCCGAGCTCCACGGAGAGGGGCTCGCCCGTCGTGTGGACGGGATCGCCCGGACCCAGTCCGCCGGTCTCCTCGTACACCTGGATCGAGGCCCTGTCGCCCTTGATCTCTATGATCTCGCCGATGAGGCGATAGTCCGAGACGTAGACGACATCGTACATCCTCGCCTCGAGCATGCCCTCGGCGACGACGAGAGGGCCGGCGACCTTCAGTATCCTTCCCTGTGCCATCAGCTGCGTCCTCCGCCCGGCTCCGGGCCTCTACCGATCTTCGGCCATGAGGTCCACCCCCACGGCCCTCGTGATCTGTTTCCTTATCGTCTCCCCGCCCCGGCCTCTGGCCCCGCCTACTCCTGGAAGGACGACGACCGCGGGAACAGGCCTTCTTGCGGTCTCCTCGATCTCCGCCGCGAGCCAGTCGAGGCAGTCCTCGACCACGATGATCACGCTCGCACCGCCGGCGACGAGGCTCCTGAAGCTCCTGACGGCCTCTTCCGGGCTCGCGGGCACCAAGGCTTCGACGCCGAGAGCCCTGAATCCGACCACGGAATCGGCGTCACCGATGAAGGCAACCGCACCGGGCTTCAAGGCTATCCCCTCGGAAGGCGCCGGAGGAGCCTGGCCCTGTCCATTCCGGCGGCCTTCGCGGCTATGAGGATCCTGAGGTGGGCGATCTCCATCTCTCTCTTCATCACGAACGCCGCGAGCGGAGCCGGCCCGAACACTGCGAATGAGCCGAGCTCGATCATGTCCATGAGGATCCTCTCGCCTTCGCGCTCGAACTCCAGGAAGGACCTGTCCGCGAGCGCATTCTTCATCACCGGGCCGAGCTTCTCGAATTCGCCGGTCTCGGCGACCAGTGAGGGAAGCCCGCCTTCGCGGACGGCGAGGACGATCTCCTGGACCTTCCTGCTTCCGCCGTCGACGAGCATGCCCTCCAGCTCCTCCGGCGAAGTCCCGGCATGAGTGGCCCTGCCGGCCGTGACGAAGTTCAGGTAGTCGAACCTGGCCGCAAGGAACGACGCGAAGATCGGGCCCATCCCCGGCAGCTCGTCGAGCTCGACCCTCGCGGCCAGATGGTCCATGGCCGTGTCAACGGCCCTGACCGAGTGCTCCTCCATCGCCAGCAGGCCTTCCAGGCCCTCTGCGAAGATCGGCGGGAGGTTCCTGCGCGCTTCCGCGTCCTCCACCGCCGCCTCGAGGAGTTCGACGGCGATCAGCCCCGGCCTCTCGAGCGTGAGATCGAACGGGGGCCCGGACCCGGTGAGGGCGGCCTTCCACACGAATCTCGCATTCCTCGCATCGCGCCTGTGCAATATGCCCCGGACGAGCGCCGGCTCCTCGGACAACTCCACCAGCTCCTGCTCGGTCGCCTGAGCGGCCAGCTCGAAGCACGCCTCGAAGTCCTGCTGGTTGAGAAACGAGCCGTACCAGGCTCCCGCGAGCAGCCTGTGGACTTCCTCCAGGTCACCGGCGGAGATGAGCATCTGCCACATCCTCACGGGGAGGATGTCCTTGTCGAGGGCGGCGACCCGCCCGTTCGCGTAAAGGAACAGGTTGGACATCAGCCGGATCTGCCCCCGGCCGTGTCCGAGAGCTTGCGGACGATCTGCTCGTGCGACAGCGCCGCGATCCGGGAGAAGGTCGCGTTGAGGCTTATCCTGCCGCTGCGGAGGATGACGCCGCCGATCTGATCGTGCCTCTCGCGTGACAGGCTGAACGTCCTCACGGAATCGCCCGCGGCGGAGAGGAACTGCTGGGTTATCCTCTTCTCGTCGGAGGGCGAGATCACCACTTCGACTTCGCCGCGGAAGCTGCAGCGACGGAGAGCCCCGGAGATCAACTCCAGGTATTCGGCATCCTGCAGAGAGGCGAGCCTGCGGACGGCCGAGTCGATCGCGCTGTCGATCGCCTGCCTGGCGGCGGTCTCGTAGCGACGCTCCTCTTCCCGTCTGACATGGTACGAGAGCCTGTTCCTGGTATCGGAGGACTCTGCCCCTAGCTTCTGCAGGTCCTGCGCGTACTCCTCCTCCAGGGACTTCCTGGCGGCCGCGAGGGCTTCCTCCCTCTCGGCCTTCGCGGCCTCGACGATCTCCGCGGCTTCTTCCGCGGCCTCGTCCGTGATGCGCTTCTCTATCGCCTCGAGCGACATGGCGACTTCAGGGGAGCATCAGGAACGAGACGAGGAACCCGAGGATCGCGTAGAACTCCACGAAGACCGCGAGAATGAGGCCCTGGGCCGCGGACGAGGGCTGCTTGGAGGCCAGGGAGACGCCGGAGACGCAGACCTTGGCCTGGTGTATCGCGGACAGCAGACCCGCGAGGGCGATGGGCATGCCGGACATGAAGGCCTGCCACGCGAACGCCGTGCTCATGTCGGTGGTCGCCTGCACCCTGCCCAGAAGGAGGAAGGCGATGACGAAGCCGTAGATGCCCTGAGTCCCGGGCAGCGCGACGAGAAGCAGGAGCTTCCCGAACTTCTTCGGATCGACGCTGAGCACTCCGGCCGCGGATCGACCGACCATTCCGACGCCCACGGCGGATCCGATTCCCGCCAGGGCGGCGGCGAGTGCGACTCCAGAATAAGCCAGCAGCTGGTTCACCGAACTACTCCCTTCCGGACTTTCGACGGATGATGTTGACGAATTGAGGATTGTACTTGAGAGGGGCGAAGGGCGTCCCGGTCCCCTCGTAGAACTTGCCGAAGAACTCCACGAACTGGAGCCTCGCCGTGTGGATGAACCCACCCAGCAGGCACATGAAGATGTTGAAGATGTGTCCGAAGAGGATGACGGGGACAGCGATGAAGAGACCCAGGATCGGGACGTGCGTTCCGGGGAGCATCCCTGCGATGTCGTTGACCACGGTGGCTATGATCCCGCCCGAGAGCGAGAGGGCGAACAGCCTCGAGTAGGAGAGGGCATCCGCGAGGAGGTTGACGATGCCGTACGCCGCCATGGCGCCGAGCCCGAACTTCCCGAAGCCCCTGGCCTCCCGTCCGCCCATCAGGAAGATGAGGACGCCCCCCGCGAGGAGGCAGTATAGGAAGACCTTGTCGAGGGGGCCGTTGACGTCGTAGAGGATGCCGTTCAGAAGGTAGTGGTTGAACAGCCATGGGAACATGCCGGCCCCGGCGAGGAGCCAGCCTGACTGCTCGAGCACCGCGGTCAGCCTCTCGCCCTTGCGCCAGCGCTTGACGAAGTTCACAACGAATCCGCTGAAGAGCTGGAAGATGCCGAGCGCCATCGTGGTGTAGAGGAACTCCCGCGACAGGCCGAATCGGACGTTCTCGCCATGTGCGACCAGGCTCTGCAGGAGCTTCGACGGCTCCAGCAGAATCGGAGGCAGGAGCGAGGAGCGGATGCCGAAGTAGGCCCCCAGGAGCGTGCCCATGACGATCGCCGACAATCCCCCCTGGAACAGCATCCCGAGGAGCCGGTTCGTGACTCCCTTCCGCCTCAGGAGCAGCATTCCGACCAGCGTGGCCAGTGCGACCACCGCACCATAGCCTGCATCGCCGATGCATATCCCGAAGAAAACGGCGTAGAAGGGAGCGATGAGCGGGGTCGGGTCCGGGTCGCCTCCGGACGGCCGGCCGAACATGTCCGTGAGCATCGTATAGGGATCGACGACGGCGGTCTCCGAGAGAGCGGCGGGCGGCTCCTCTCCCTCCTCGGGCTCGACGGTCTCCAGCAGAGCCTCCACCGGGGACTCGACGGCCTTCCTGACCAGTGCGAGGTGTTTCTCCCTCACCCAGCCGGACAGCACGAACAGCCTGTCGCCGCTGCGTCCGCTGCTGATGGCGTCGATCGTTGCGAGCCTCAGGCCCGCTGCGTCGAGGAGGATCTCGAACAGTCCGAGGTCGCCGGACAGGCGACGCGCTTCCTTCTCGAGTGCCGAGATCCTGTGCCTCAGGGCCGAAGCGCGCATCTTCGCGGCCTTCAGCAGGTCACGCGCAAGGCCCTTCCTGCCGCCGAAATCGCAGGCGGCGAAGCCCGCGGCGGAAACAGCCTGCCTTGCCTCCTCGACCGCGGAGGAGTGGCAGGCGATGACCACCCTCTCGCCGAGGGGGGAACGCCCCAGGGACGACACGGCGCACAGCGGGCAGGCCGCCTTCAGTTCTGCGAGCTTCGCAGCGCCCTCCGGCTGGACCACTCCAGCCCAAATGGAGAATGACGCAGAGTCCCGGATCTCGTCGACCGGCAGATCCAGTCCGCTCCACGGCTCGAGGAAGGCTATCTCCTGCGTGAGCTCGTGGAGATCGCCCTTCCTCTCTTCGATGACGACCGCGATGCGCCAGGCCCGTTCCGCCTTCCAGAGGAGCTCACGGTCGTGGAGGTGCCTGTCCAGGCTTTCGGGGTCCATCATGGGAGGCACTTCGGTCAGCTTCTCGCGGAGGGTCTTCGCCGGGGCGAAGGATCGCAGGAAGTCGATCGCGTGGGTCAGGCTCTCGATCTGGTCGCGAAGGGCGGACGTGTCCTCTTCTGCGGGATGAAGCCAATCCTGCATCTCCGGCGCATCGTTCGCCTCGCAGACGTGCACCTTCCCCGTCGACTCGATTGCAGAGAGGAGCTTCGAACGCATCGAGCCGTGGCAGACTATCCTGAGCTTGAGCAGGCGGTCGAGCGACACGTGCCGCTCAGCCTTCCGTCAGCAGGGACCTGAGGATCGACAGCGCCTCCCGCTCCAGTTCCGGCAGGGTCGCCGAGAGCGCTTCCAGCCTGCCTTCGATCTCCGTCCGGAGGGCCTCCCTCGCGGCCTCGACCTCCTTGCGCGCCGCGGCTTCCAGCCTGCGCTTCTCCTGCGCCACTCTGCGGTTCTTCTCCTCGCGCAGCGAATCGATCTCCCCCGGGAGCGCCGATCTCAGTGTCGCGGCTTCGTGCCTCGCCCTTTCGATCCGATGCCGTGCAGCCTGTTCGGCCTCGCGGAGGATGGTCAGTGTCTCGGCCAACGCTCCCCGCCTTTCATTCCCATGCTCACAACAGTTCTTCCACTTGTGGAAATCACCTTCCAAGCGGCTTTATATGGCAGCGCCAACTCCTTACAGAACAACCATAAACCGAGTTATGCACTTCCCGGGCGAATTGTCAACATTTTCCACATTCCCGTTCGGCCTCGAGACGCATGCGGCAGTTCCCCTCGAAGAACACACCTTCCTCTATGATGAGGGTCCGCGTGAAGATATCTCCCTCCACCCGGCTGCCGCTCTGCAGCTCCAGCTGCCGCTCCGCCCGCACGGTCCCGATGACGGTGCCGCCGATTATCGCCTGCGTCGCCGAGACGTCCCCCCTGATTAGTCCGTCATGTCCGACCGTGAGGGTGCCGCTGACATCGAGCTGTCCCTCGATGGTCCCGTCGACGCGCAGACCGCCCTCGGTCCGGAGGGTGCCGTTGAAGGCGCTCCCGACGCCGACTATAGAGTTCATGGCAGTGGACTTCGAAGACTCCTCGCGAGCCATGTCCCTCCTCCCCGCTCCTTACAGACTGTCGCCGGAGGACGGTCCCTCGAGGGTCGCCAGGCTCTCGATCCTCATCCTCGCCTGTTCGACCTGCCCGAGGACGACCTCTATCGAGTCCAGCCGGACCGAAACCGACCTGTACTCGTCGAGCGAGTCTTCGAGCCCGGATACGTGCCGCCTCAGGCTCGAGGTGGCGTTGAACACATCGGCCCCGGAGATGACTATCGCCAGCGCCGCCCCGAGGAGCAGGACGGAGAAAGCAACCCCGATCCGGAGGGCGACGAGCCTCGCACCGCTGAACTCGTACTGCCGCGGCGGCTTCCCGCCATGAGGGAGGATGGAGAGAGTGAAACCCTTACCGGGCATGCCATTCCCCCTCGCCCCCGGACTTCGGGCCGAAAGATACTCCGGACCCGCGAGCGCTGTCAACGAACTGCGCACACATCACAGGTCCCCGAGCAGCCCGGCGATGCGGTCACGCGGCAGTCCCGCCCCGAGGCAGGCCATCAGGAAGAGCCTGGCCTTGTGGCCGGGCAGGTCCCCGCCGAGGACAGCCCCCCTCTTCACCAGGTCGGCGCCGCCGCCTTCGTATCCGTACACGCCGAGTACCCTGCCCATGTAGCACCTGCTGGTGACCACGACCAGGACCGACGCCCCGACTGCACGCTCGACCGCGTCCGCCACATCCGGGGGCACGTTCCCCCGTCCGAAGGCCTCCAGGACTATCGCCCTGTCGCCCTGCGAGACGCAGAAGTCGATCTCCCGGGAGCCCAGCCCGGCGGCAGCCCTGACGAGACCCACCCTCTCGTCCAGCTCCAGCCGGCCGGAGCCGGGCGGGAGGTGCAGGCGCCTTAGCGGCATCCTCGCGAAGATCACCCTGTCCTCGTCGACGAATCCCAGCGGGCCGTAGCCGGGGGAAGCGAAGCTGCTCACGTTGCTCGTATAGGTCTTGGTCACCCTGGCGGCGGCGTGGATCTCGTCGTTCAGGACGACCACAGTTCCAAAGTTCTGAAATCCGTTACTCACGGCCGTCAGCAGGGAGCCCTTCAGGTTCCGGGGGCCGTCGACCCCGAGCTCGACGCTGCTGCGCATTGCCGCCGTGAAGACCACCGGGGTCCTGCCCTCGAGGGATATGTCTGCCAGGAACGCGCTCTCCTCGAGCGTGTCTGTGCCGTGGGTCACGACGATGCCGTCCCACTTCCCGCCGTCCTCGAGATCCTTCAGCATCCTGCAGAGCTCGGCCATGCGGGCCGGCGTCATCGCGGGGCTCGGCAGGGCGAACAGCCTGACATGCTCCACCGACAGCCAGTCCGGAAGCCCCTCCGGATCGGATGGACCTCCCGGATCAGCGGGCATCACGAAGCCGGAGCTGCCGAGGGCCATCTCGATCGTTCCTCCCGTGGAGACCACGACGGCCCTCCGCTCCCGTCCCCCCGCTCCGGCTGCAGTCAGAGGAGCTCCTGGAGCCTGGTCTTGAGCGCGGCTGGATTGTCGGCAAGCTCCTTCACCATCTGGAGCGAGCCGGTGTCCCTGACCCTGGCGTCGAGGAGGTGAGTCAGCTCGGTGTCCCTGCCGGTGGCCTCCAGAAGGGCCGGATGCATCTCCAGGACTTCGAGCAGCTCCTCCCTGGAGGGCTCCAGCGTCCACCTGAGGAGGATGGCCACCACCTCCGCGTTGTCGCGGTAGCGGCGACGCATCTCCATGCTGATCTCCTCGGCCTCCTCGGCGGTGACCGCGCCGGCCCTGCGGAGCAAGGCCCGGAAGACCTCGGAAGCCGCCTCGAAGGCCTCTCGAGCCGAGTCGGCGGCAGAAGCGGCCTCGCTGCCCTTGCCGCTGAACAGCCACACGTCCGCGAGCGAGTCGTGGATGTGGAGCACCTGCCTCCGGTCGTCCAGGGCGAGCGCGGCCTCCTCCACCGTGAGGAGTATCTGGCCGAACTTCCTGAGGAACCTGACCTGGGCGACTATGCCGGAGGACTCCTTGGACAACCTGTCGAGCAGCCTGTCAACGAGCTTCTCGCGGTTCTGAAGGCCGGCCACCAGGAGATCCACCCTGCTCATCGCGCGCCGCCTCCAGAGCGGACGGAAGAGCTGCTTCTCGACGGTCTTGAGAGCGTCTCTGACACCTGTCGGCGCCTTTCCGCCCTCACCCATGGACAGGCAGCGCTCGAACGCCAGCAGCAGCTCGTCGCCCCCGGTCTCCGTGCCGAGGAACTCGGCCACCTCGAGGAAGCTCTCGACAAGCTGGTCGATGGCCGACGGCTTCGCTCCGTCGAGCGCGATCAGGTCGACGAGGCATGCGCCGAGCGGCGTGAAGCTCTCCAGACGCCAGACCCTGCAGGCCGTCTCGCCCGGAGGTCCAGGCGGCCTGCGATCGAAGAACTTCTCGGCCTTCTCCACGGAAGGCGAGGAGGTCAGCCCTTCACCGCGCTCGAACAGCTTCACGACGTCGAGCAGGTTCCCGCCGCCCACGTCAGTCAGATGCTGGATGCCCTGCGGCAGGTTCTGCTTGAGGAGCGCCGGCCTCGTCAGAAGGCCGGCCCTGGACATCCCTTCCCAGAGCTTCCTCGCCTCGTGCGCAAAGAGCCTCTGCAGCTTTCGGTCCGGCGTGAGGGCCCTGGCGACCTGCGCCGTGTCGCGCACAAGAGAGGCCTCGGCGGCGCGCGAGCGGTTCCACCACTCGTAGACTTCCGAGGCCCAGGCAGGCGTGAACTCGGATGCGCTCATGCGCTTCCCGCCCACGAGAGCCTGGAAGCGGAGCGTGTAGTTCTCTATGAGCTGCTGCTCGAGGCGGAGCGCGACCTCGGAGAGGTACCCCGCCCCGGCCGCCAGCCCCTGGGTCGTTCTCACGGCCTGGTTGCAGACGGCCTCGGCGAAGACCGACATGCCGTCGGCGTCATGCATGAACAGCTCGATCGCCAGGGGAAGCACCTGGCCGAAGTAGACCACTCCGGTCTTCATCTGCCAGCGAGCCATCTGCGGATCCGGCTCCGGCCCGCCGGCCGAGGGCATCAGCTTGTCCAGGATGAGCTGCATCTTCTGGCCGGCGAAGCTGTCGAGCACTTCGGGGAAGTCTACCGAAGAGCGGACCAGCCTCGGCAGACCGCGCTGCAGGAACGCCGGCAGTGAGCTGTCGGCCGTGTCCTGCCATACTGCGAGCCGGCCGAAGGCCGAGCACAGCGTCTTGACCGATGCGACGAGGTTCGAGGCCCTCTCGCCGCTGACGCCCGGCATCTGCAGGAGATTCGATATGGCGTCCTCGATGGCCTGCGACCTGTCCCCGGTCCTGAACAGCCTCTGCAGGAGATCGTGCTCCGCATCCCTTATCGAGCCCTGGGAACCCACCTTGTTGTACTCGGTAAGGGCGGCCACGAGGTATTCCTCGAAGACTCCGCCCCGCGCCGGAAGCTCCTCGAGCATGGGCGCCACTATCTTCTCGAGGAACCGCAGCCGGTGCGACCTGTCGCGGAGCTTCTCCAGAGCGCTGATGACCATCTCCAGGGCCCCGCTCTCCTCCACGGCGAGCGAGACCAGCCAGGGAGGCGGGAGGCTGGAGAGGAGCTTCTCCTTCTCCGGCGGGCTCAGGAGACCCAGGAGCCCGGCAGTCTGGGATGTGCGCGAGAGGACCGCGCCGGTCTGCCCCGGGGTCGCCGACCTGAGCAGGAATGAAGCGGCGACGAACACGTCCATGGGGGTCAGGGTGGGGATCGTGAGAGCCTTCTCTATCGCGAGCAGGGCGTTGTCGGAATCGGGCGCGGCGACCAGCGCCTCGAACACCCTGCCTACAGCGTTCTTCAGCGCCCTGGAGGGCTCTCCTTCGAGGCCGGCCGCAGGTCCGAGGAGCCTGAGGAGCCTCATCCAGGAGTCGGCAGGATGCCTCGGTATGGGGGGCCTCAGGGCCGCCACCAGCTCCACCGCAAGCAGGATCTGGGGCTCGCTGATCTGTCCGTCGAGACGCTCCATCATGGCGAGCAGAGTCGATATCTCGAGCCTCCCGCCGGCAGCCACCGTTGCCAGCTTCACCAGGCCGGCACCGGTCTTGAAGGGCTGGGCGAGCGTCCCCCTGAGGGCGGCGACCTGGGCGATCAGCTCCATCTCCCCGACGGCCTCGAGGGCGGTGTATACCTCGGGAACCGACGCCAGCGCCTCATCCACCACCGCACGGTCGTGCTCGGCGAACATCCCCTCGACGACGCGGCATCGCACCTCCGCGATCATCTCCTCCATGCCCGACTTCTCGAGCTCCCCCAGCACGCCGGACAGGAGCTGGAGCGACGAGGCCGGGATCGCCATTCCGCGGAGCCTCCGGAAGAGCACCTCTCCCAGCCGGCCGACGGCGTTCCAGAGGGCGAGGTCGTCGCCCAGGAAGCGCCAGCCCATCTCGGCGGCGAAATCGAGCAGGGTCTCTCTGGCATAGGGGGCCGCATCCGGGAGGACGGTCTCGGCCCGCTTCAGGGCCTGGATGACATCGGGGCCCGCATCTGCCGTCCTCTCGAGCCAGTAGCAGAATCTCTCGGGCCAGCGCCCGGCCAGCTGGATGAGGAAGTGGATCATGGCCGCCGACCTGGGGCCCTCTCCGACGGAGCGAAGGGCCTTGTAGAAGAGCGCCAGGACGATCTCCAGCTCTATGCCGGCCACGCTGGCTATCTGGTCCCACATCCACGCGAGCTGGAAGAACTCCATCACGGCCGTGGGGTATGTGGAAGGCAGGAGGCCGCTGATGGCCCAGATCCAGCGTCGGGCGAGCAGGGGATCTATGGGGGGCGGTGCGGAGATCAGGGAGAGGCTCTCGAGGAGCCTCTGCCTGGAAACGTCGCTGAGCCTCGAGAGGAGGCCGGAGAGATCACGGCTGACCCCGTCCCAGTGGGGGTCTTCGAAGGCCCTCAGCCCCGAGAGCTGAATGCTGAGAGAGGAGTCGGGGTTGATGCCCTCGGGAGGGCTGACAGGGAGCGTCGCGTCGGCTCGGAACTCGGGCACGGGCGAGGGCCTTGGCTCATTGGCCATGTACCAGAGCTTGATCTTCTTGGCTAGGACCGTTGCCGCCGGGCCCATTCGACCTCAGTTCCCGATGCTGTCCTGTTCCCCTGCTTCCCCCTCGTCCGACTCGAAGACCGCTGCATCTACCAGCCGGTCGTCCTCCGGCAGGTTCATCAGGCGGACGCCCTGCGTGTTTCGGCCGCAGAGCCGGACGTCGCTCACGAGTAACCTTATCACCATTCCGCGCGCGGAGACAAGTATGAGCTGGTGCGAGTCCAGCGTCTGCTTGACCGCGACGACCGGTCCGTTGCGTCCGCTGGCGCGGATTCCGATGATCCCCTTGCCGCCGCGCCCGGTCTTCCGGTAGTCGTCGACGGGCGTCCTCTTGCCGAACCCGTTCGAGGTCACGGTGAGGATGTTGCCCTCTCCCGAGAGCACCACCATCCCCACTACCGAGTCCCCTGGAGGCACCCTGATGCCGCGCACGCCGCTCGTGTAGCGTCCGGTGGGCCTGACGGCGGACTCGGAGAACCTGATGGCCCTCCCCCCGGCGGTCGCGAGGAGGACTTCGCTCGAGCCGTCCGTCTTCGCCGCACTGATCAGGCTGGCGCCCTCGGTCAGCTTCACGGCGCGTATGCCCTTCCTTCTCGGCCTGCTGTAGTCCGACATCGGCGTCTTCTTGACCGTGCCGTCGCTCGTGGCCATCAGGATGAAGCCGCCTTCAGCGAAGTCCCTCACGACGACCCTCGCCACAGGTCGTTCCCCGGGGGAGAGCTGGAGGAGGTTGGCGATGGCCTTCCCCTTGCTCTGCCTGCTCTCTTCGGGGATGCGGAAGACCTTCAGCCAGTGGCAGAAGCCCAGATCGGTGAAGAAGAGGATGCTGGAGTGGTTGGTGGCGACGAACACCTGCTCGAGGGAGTCCTCCTCGCGCGTGGTGGCGCCGGTGATTCCCTTGCCTCCACGCCTCTGGCTGCGCCAGGTATCGACAGGGAGCCGCTTGATGTACCCGGCTTCCGAGACGATGATGACCATGGGGTCGTCCGGGACCAGGTCCTCCATGTCCAGCTCAGAGGAGGAGTCGAGGTCGAGCCTCGTGCGCCTGGGCTGGCCGAAGGCCTCGGCGACGGCCTCGAGCTCCTGGAGCACGACCTCCATCCTGCGGTCCCTGCTCGCGACGATCGCGCCGAGCTTCTCTATCTCGGCCAGGAGGGCGGCGCTCTCCTCCTCCAGCTCTCCCCGCTCGAGCGCCGTGAGCCTGTGCAGCCGCATGTCGAGGATGGACTGCGCCTGCTTCTCGCTGAAGCCGAAGTTCCCGCAGAGTGCTGTCCGGGCCTTCTCCGCGTCCTGTGACGAGCGGATGACGGCTATCACTTCGTCGATGATGTCGAGTGCCTTGATCAGGCCCTCCACGATGTGGGCCCTCTCCTGCGCACGGTCGAGGTCGAACTGAGTGCGGCGGAGCACGACATCGTGCCTGTGCTCTATGTAGAGCTTCAGCATGCTGGCCAGGTCCAGCCTCATCGGCGTCCCTCCCACGAGGGAGAGCATGTTGGCGCCGAACGTGGTCTCCAGATCAGTGTGCCTGTAGAGCTGATTGAGGACTATGTCCGCGATCGCCTCGCGCTTGAGCTCGACGACTATCCTCATGCCCTCGCGATCGCTCTCGTCCCTGATGTCGGCGATGTCCTGGAGCTTCCGCTCCTTGACCAGATCGGCCATGGAGGCGATCAGGGAGGCCTTGTTCACCTGGTAGGGGATCTCCGTGATCACTATGGCCTCCCGGCCGCGCTCCGTCTTCTCCACCGAGGCGGTCCCGCGCAAGGAGATGCCCCCCTGTCCGGTCGTGTAGGCCTGACGGATTCCGGAGCGGCCCAGGATGATGCCTCCGGTCGGGAAGTCGGGCCCGGCCACGACCCGCATCAGGTCGTCGACCGTCGCCCCGGGGTTCTCGATGAGGAGCCTGCAGGCATCGACCATCTCCCGCAGGTTGTGGGGAGGGATGTTCGTCGCCATGCCAACGGCTATCCCTGAGGCACCGTTCACGAGGAGGTTGGGGAACCCGGACGGGAGGACCTCCGGCTCCGTGAGCCTCGCATCGAAGTTGGGGGCGAAGGGGACCGTCTCGCTCTCGATGTCCCTCAGCATCTCCTCGCCGATCCGGGACATCCGGGCCTCGGTGTACCTGTAGGCTGCGGCAGGGTCGCCGTCGACCGATCCGAAGTTGCCTTGTCCGTCGATCAGCGGATGACGGAGGCTGAAGTCCTGAGCCATCCGCACCATGGAATCGTAGACGGCGCTGTCTCCGTGCGGGTGGTACTTGCCGAGGACGTCACCGACCACTGCGGCCGACTTCTTGTAGGGCCTCTGGTGGGTCAGTTTCTGCTCGTACATGGAGTAGAGGATGCGGCGATGAACGGGCTTCAGGCCGTCGCGCACGTCGGGGAGGGCGCGGGACACGATCACGCTCATCGAGTAGTCCAGGTAGGAGCGGCGCATCTCGTCCTCGAGGTCCACCGCGATCACCCTGGTCTGCGCCTGGGGCTTTGGCTCGTCAGACATCCAGGTTCCTCACTTCGGCGGCGTGCTTCTGGATGAAGAGCCGTCTCGGCTCCACCTCGTCACCCATGAGGATGGAGAAGGTCCGGCTCGCCTCCACGGCGTCCTCCACGCGCACCCTCATCAGAGTGCGGGCATCCGGGTCCATTGCCGTGGACCAGAGCTGGTTCGCGTTCATCTCGCCGAGGCCCTTGTAGCGCTGGATCGTCACCTTGTCCTCGCCCAGCCCCTTCACGATGGAGTCCCGCTCCTTCTCCGAAAAGGCATAGCGCGTCTCCTTGCCCTTCCGGATGCCGAACAGCGGCGACTGAGCTATGTAGATGTGGCCTCTCTCGATGAGCTGGGGCATGTACCTGTAGAAAAAGGTGAGGAGGAGCGTCCTTATATGGGCGCCGTCGACGTCCGCGTCGGTCATGATGATCACCCTGCCGTACCGCAGGCGCGACAGGTCGAATTCGTCCTCGCCGATCCCCGTTCCAATAGCGGTCACTATCGTCTTTATCTCGTTGTTGCCCAATATTCTGTGGAGAGGGGCCTTCTCCACGTTCAGGATCTTGCCGCGGAGGGGCAGCACTGCCTGGTTGTGCCTGTTCCTCCCCTGCTTCGCGCTCCCGCCTGCGGAGTCGCCCTCGACCAGGAAGATCTCCGCGTTCTGGGGGTCCGTGACCGTGCAGTCCGCGAGCTTCCCGGGAAGGGCCGCCGTCTCCAGGGCGCTCTTCCTCCGCGTGAGCTCCCTCGCCTTCCTCGCGGCCTGCCGGGCGGCGCTCGTCTCGATGCACTTCTGGACGATCTTGCGCGCGACGGGGGGATTCTCCTCGAGGAACGAGGCAAGGCCGGAATAGACGATCGACTCGACGGCGCCCTTCACGTCCCTGTTCCCGAGCCTGGTCTTCGTCTGGCCCTCGAACTGCGGGTTCGACAGCTTGATGCTGACCACCGCTGTGAGGCCCTCCCGCACGTCGTTGCCCGTGAAGGCCTCATCCGTCTTCTTCGACATGCCGAAGGCGGATGCGTAGTCGTTCAGGGCCCTCGTGAGGGCGGCCCTGAAGCCGGTGAGGTGCGTGCCCCCGTCGATCGTGTTGATGTTGTTGGCGAAGGAGAAGACCTCCTCGGTGTAGCCGCTGTTGTACTGTATGGCGGACTCGACGAGGAGGAAGCTGCCGTCCTCGATCTCCGTCTCCTTCCTGACGTAGATGGGCTCGAAGTGGAGCGGGTGACGGCCGGCATTCAGGAAGCTCACGAACGAGGCGATCCCCCCCTCGTAGCTGAACTCGTGGTGCTTCCCCGACGATTCCGGGCGCTCGTCGGTCAGCGATATCGTGAGCCCGCTGTTGAGGAAGGCAAGCTCGCGGAGCCTCTTCGACAGCATGTCGAAGCTGAACTCGGCCGTGTCGAAGATCTGATCGTCGGGGCGGAACGTGACCCTCGTGCCCGTGTCCGGGGCGGGACCGAGGCATTTCATGTCGGCCACCGGCGCACCCCGCTCGAACCGCTGCGTATAGACGAAGCCGTCCCGGTGGACTTCGACCTCGAGCCACTCGGAAAGGGCGTTCACGACACTCACACCGACGCCGTGGAGGCCTCCGGAGACCCTGTAGGCCTTGCTGTCGAACTTGCCCCCCGAGTGCAGGGTCGTCAGGACCACTTCGAGTGCGGGGCGGCCCATCTTCGCATGGAGGTCGATGGGTATCCCCCGGCCGTTGTCGAGGACGGACAGCACGTTGCCGTCCCGGAGGCGGACATCGATCGCAGTGCAGAATCCCGCCTGGGCCTCGTCGACGCTGTTGTCGACGACCTCCCAGACCAGATGGTGCAGTCCGAGCTCGCTGGTCGAGCCGATGTACATGCTCGGGCGCTTCCGCACGGCCTCGAGGCCCTCGAGGACCTGGATGGACTCGGCGTCATATCGCCGCGGTGACTCTGGGGACACCGAACCAGCTCCCTTCACGACCGGCGCACCGAGATCCTCCGAAGAAGATCCCGGCCAAGCGCCCTGTTCAGGGAGGCGAGTATCTCGGCCTCCCTCATCCTGAGCTCCAGGACGGCCCCGGGGTGCCCCGCCGTCACGGACAGGACCCCCGCGCTCACCTTCACGGGCCGCGAGAACGAAGCCAGGGACTCACCTGCCGCGCCCGCCCACGCGGCCGAGATGACCGCCAGGCCGGCCCCGTCTCTGCCGGGGCCCTCTGAGCGCAACGAGTCCATGATCGATCCGAGGCTCTTCATCTCGACTCCGGCGGCGCCCGGATCTCCGACCCGGGCCGGGACCTACACCCCTCCTCCGGCGGACGGGCCGCCGGGCGAAGGCAGCCGGACAGGCATGAGAAGAGCCAGGTAGGTTGTTCCAGGCTCGGGGGTCTCGTTCTCTATGACTACCGCCGATGCGCTGTTCTTGAGCTTGAGGGTTATCCGCTCGGCATGCATGTTGCGCAGGATCTCCATCAGGAAGTCGCCGTTGAAGCCGAGCTGCAGGGGCTCACCCACATAGTCGGCCTGGAGCTTCTCCCTGGCTTCTCCCGCATCGGTGTTCTCGGCCTGGATCATCACATTGCCGTTCTCCATGGCGAGCTTGACCTGGTGAGTCGCGGGATTCGCGATGATCCGCATGCGCCGGAGAGCGGAGAGCAGATCTTCCCGGACTATCCCGAGCTGCTTGTCGTTGTCCTTCGGGATGACCTTCTCGTACGGGGGGTACGGGCCTTCGATCGTCCGGCTGTAGATGACCGTGGGTCCGAACTCGAAGGAGATCTGGCTCCCCTGGAACCTGACCGTCGCCTCGCCTTCTTCGGCGAGCCGGGCCAGCAGGTTCAGGGCCTTGGGGGCGACTATGGCCTCGAACCTGTTGGAGGACGTGACCTCGCCCAGATGAATGCGGGCGAGCCTGTGTCCGTCGGTCGCGACCATCTCGAGTCCCTCGGGCCCCAGCTTCCACAGCGCCCCGTTCAGCGAAGGCCTGTAGTCTTCCTTGGCAACGGCATAGGACGTTCTGCGTATCGCCGATGACAGAAGGGCCACCGGCAGACCGGTTCCTGCCGCGTCGGATGCGTGCGGCAGCTCGGGATAGCTGTCCCGAGCGCTTCCCGCCACGACGAAGGAGCTGGACCCGCAGGTTATGCTGATCCTGTTCCCGGTGCCGCTGATGGAGATATCGCCGGATGGGAGCTCGCGGACGATCTCGTGCAGTTTCCGCCCGGGCAGCGCCACAGAGCCGGAGGTCGTCACGGTTGCGGGAATCCTCGTCGTGATCGTGGTATCAAGGTCGGTCGCGGCCAGATGGAGCTGATCCTTGTCTGTCTCCAGCAGTACGTTCGTGAGGGCCGGCAGTATCGTCCTCGGAGGCAGGGCCGATGCTACTGTGTTAAGACCTTTGAGCAGATCGGATTGGGATAGCAGAAGCTTGATCATTTCCACGAGCCCCCCGCGATCATGGGTAACTGAACGAATAGAACAAGCTTGTTGTTGTTATTATATCCGTATCGTTGTGGAAATGCCATAGTCTTGCTCTCTGCGTCGGCATCCGCGTTGTAGAGAACCCTGTCGAAAACCTCGTTGCGAAAGGCCGGTTTTCCACAGTCGCACTTTCCTCCCCGGAAGATCCCAGGCTATCCACCGTGTCAGGAGGAAAAGCGCGTGCGGAGTTCCTGGATTCGCCTCTTGAGGACGGGATCGTCCGAACTCAGCGTGCGGATGCGCTCGATCGCGTTCAGGACCGTTGAATGATCACGGCCGGAGAAGAACTGGCCTATCTCGACCAGGGGCATCCTTGTGAGCTCGCGCATGAGGAACATGGCGACCTGGCGCGGGACGAGGACATCGCGCCTGCGATGCTGACCCCTGAGCTGAGCGGGGGAGATGCCGAAGGCCTCTGCCACGGCGGCTGCGATCTGGCCTGCTGTGGGCGAGGCCGCCGATGAGCCGAGGGTGTCGGCCAGGGTCGACTTGGCGAGTTCCATGTCGATGGGGATCCTCCGGAGACGGCTGGTCGCCGTCAGCCGGTGAACCGCCCCCTCCAGCTGGCGCACGTTGCTCTTGATGGACGAAGCTATGTACTGGAGGACCTCGGGTGGGAAGAACTCCTCCTCCTCCCTGGCCTTGAGCTCGAGAATCGCGAGCCTGGTCTCGTACTCGGGCGGCTGGATGTCGGCGACCAGGCCCGACTCGAAGCGCGAGATCATCCTCTCGTCCAGCTCTATCTCCCTCGGCGCCCTGTCCGAGGTGAGAACGATCTGCTTGCCCTGCTGGTACAGATCGTTGAACCGGTGGAAGAACTCCTCTATCGTCCGCTCCTTGCCCACCAGGAACTGGACATCGTCCATGAGCAGGACGTCCACATCCTGGTAGCGCCGGCGGAAGTCCCTGAAGTCGGGGGTCGCCGTGTCGCGCACCGCGGATACCACGAGCTGCAGGAACTGCTCGGAGGAGATGTACCAGAACACCTTCTCGGGCGCCGTCCTGCGGACCTTGTGGGCTATGGCCTGGATGAGGTGGGTCTTGCCGAGGCCCACGCCCCCGTAGATGAAGAGCGGGTTGCGCGAGGGATGTCCGGGCTCGAGAGCGACGGCATGCGCCCCCGCGTGCGCGAGCTCGTTGCTGGGCCCGGCGACGAATCTCTCGAATGTGTAGTTCGGGTGGAGGTACGCCATGCGCACGTCCGTCTGCTGAGGCAGGCGGGCCGGGGCGGCCTCGGTTCGCGGCGGCGCCGGATCGCCCACGCAGACGAGCTTCAGGTCGGGTCGGCCGGTCAGGTCCCTGAGCTTCTCCTGAAGCATGTCTCCGTAGTGCGCCTTGGCCCACCTCGCCTTGAAGTCGTTGGAGAACCTGACATAGAAGCTCTCGCCGTCAGATACCTCGAAGATGGAGTCGGCGAGCCACGATTCGTAGGAGACCGTGGTCAGGGATGCCCGCACTGCTCCGAGGCACTGGGTCCAGACGCCCGAGTAGTCCGACGAGGGGATGGCTTCAGGTTCCACGGTGCGGTAACCAGGCTCCATTCATGCGAAAGAAGAGTTCTCCACATACTTGCCCACAGTGAGTCAAACGCGTATCCCTTTATTTGCAAGGAGCTTGCCTTCTCGTGGATTCCCGACCCAGGGGCCGCTGTTGATCAGGCGCGGAAACTCGTGCAACGCACACCTCCGCTCTTGACACGACCCCCGGTCAGGACTAGCTTCCCGCTTCCTGCCGGAGGCCGGGAGAGCTTAAGAATCTCGGGTGCCCGGACGGGTGAGTCAAGCTGCGGAGTGCTCCTGGCCGCCGCGGCGGGGAGTGGAGAGAGATGAAGCGCACATATCAGCCCAGCAGACTGTCGAGAGCGCGCAGGCATGGGTTCAGGGCCCGCATGGCAACCAAGGGCGGGCGCAAGGTTCTGAATGCCCGCCGCCGCCGGAACCGCAAGCGCCTCGTTCCCTGACGGCGGAGGTCGCCCCTCGATCCGCTACCTTGGCGGAAGGGCGGCTTTCGACAGGCTTCACCGGTGCGGGAGAAGGTTCCGGGGCAGGGTCCTGCGGGCCATCCTGTGCGAGAATACCCTGGGCGTGACCCGCCTGGGGTTTTCCGTCTCGTCGAGGCTCGGCGGGGCCGTCGCACGGAACCTGTTCAAGCGAAGGGTGAGGCAGCTCATCCGCGAGCTGGCCCCGGGCCCGGTGGACATGGTCGTGGGACCCGCTCGCCCGGTCGCGGAGATAACTTGGCAGAGCCTGGCGGAGGACGTAAGGGATCTCGGGGAGGAGCTTCGGCGGCAGCACGGGCCGCAGTCGGTCTGATCGTCCTCTACCGGAGGTTCCTGTCACCGCTCGTTCCGCCGGCCTGCAGGTTCGTGCCGACCTGCAGCGAGTATGCCATGGTGGCGATAGGGCGCTTCGGGTTCCTGCGCGGAGGAGTCCTCGCGGTCAGGCGCCTGCTCAGGTGTCATCCCTTTGCCAGGGGCGGGTTCGATCCCGTCCCGGGAGAAGCTGACAGGGAGTCGGAGGTCGACGAGTGAACGACCAGCAAAGGCTTCTGCTGGCATCGGTGCTGATGGCCATCGTCCTCATAGCTGCGTGGACCCTGGGATCCCGCAGGTCCCCGCGGCAGCCTGCGCCGGTTCCGACCGCGCTGTCCGGAACGGCTGACTCCACGGCGCCCGTGATTCCCGACACCCTTGCGGCAGAGGCCCCTGCAGGACCCGACTCGCTGGCGCCGGCCGCCCCGGATTCGGCTGCGGCATCGGCAGAGGCCGAGGTGCGGACGGTAACCGTGGCCATAGGCGATCGTGGGGGAGCGACGATCGCGGTGGGAAGCCTCAGCACGGCGGGAGGCTCGCTCCGGTCCTGGATCCTGCCCGGATACCGCTCTCTGTCGGAGGCTGACGGCCTGGTGGATCTTGTCGCCCGGCCCGCCTTCGAGACCGACGGAGCCGACGGCACCCCCCTGATCCTTCACACGGACTCTCCGGAGACCCTTCTCGTGGCTGCCGGGGCTGACAGCGTCGTCTTCGCGGGCCCCGACGGATTCAGGAAGGTCTACAGATTCGAGCCCGGGAGCTTCTCCTTCGGACTCGGCACTACCGGTGGCTCTGCGGGAGGCATCTCGCTGGAGCCCGGGGCCCTGTCGTTCACCGAGACGGCTCCCAGCGCCGGCGTGTACTTCAGCGCTGCCTGGTACGCCGAGAAGTACAGGACCGCCCGTTCATCGTCGCTGGAGGACGAGAGACCCCTCGGCCGGGTGAAGTGGGCCGGGGCCAGGTCCCAGTACTTCTGTCTGCTTCTGCTCCCGGAGGATCCCGAAGGCAGGTTCGACGCTTTCGCCCAGGCTCCCTCCAGGGAGGTCTCGCCCGGGATCCGCGTGCTCGACGACCGTGTGACGGTCTACGCCGGCCCTGTGGACTACGAGGAGCTGAGGGCCCTGGGAAGGGGCACCGACAAGCTGGTCGACTTCGGCTGGCCGGTCATCCGATGGATCGGTAGGCTGATCTATCTCTTCCTGTCGGTCGTCCTGGTCGGCATTCCCAACTGGGGCGTGCGCATCATCATCCTCTCCGCTGCGATGAAGGCCCTCCTCTGGCCGCTCTCCTTCTCCAGCGCCAGGTCGATGAGGCGCATGCAGAAGGTCCAGCCTCAGCTCCAGGAGCTCCAGAAGAAGCATGCGAACGACCCGATGCGGCTCCGCCAGGAGATGCAGAAGCTCTACAAGGAGCATGGGGTCAACCCGCTGGGAGGGTGCCTGCCCCTTCTACTCCAGATGCCGGTGTTCTTTGCGCTCTATCGTGTGCTGCAGAACGGTGTAGACCTGCGGGCCGCCGGGTTCATGCTCTGGATGACCGACCTGTCCCGCCCCGAGGTGCTCATCCCGTTCGGCGCGCCCATCCTCGGCATGAACGGCATCGGCCTGCTCGCGGTGCTGATGGGCATCTCGATGTTCTGGCAGCAGAAGCTCACGATGACGGACCCGAGCCAGAAGTCGATGCTCTACATGATGCCCGTCCTCATGACATGGCTCTTCATGAAGTTCCCGGCCGGGCTGACGCTGTACTGGTTCGTGAACAACATCCTCTCAATCATCGAGCAGGTCATCCTGCGGAGGGGCCGCCCGGCTGCCGCCCCGCCCGCAGCGTCCAGCCCCAGGTGATCCAGACAGATGTGATAGTCGCCCCGGCTACTCCTCCCGGGGCTTCGGCTCTTGCCGTCGTGAGGTTGAGCGGCGGCGGGTGCGCCTCGCTCGCCGAACGGATGCTGGGCCTTCCCGCTGGGAGGCTCTCCGGCATGCGCAGGGCCGTCGGGGCTGCAGGCGGGAGCCTGGAGCCGGCGATGTCCGCGGTGGCGTTCTCCTGGCCCGAGGGACGGAGTTTCACCGGGGAGGAGATGGTCGACATCATGTGCTTCGGCTCCCCCGGGGTGGTCGAGGCGGTCCTGAAGGCCGCGTTGGAGGAAGGCGCGCGCCCCGCGGGTCCCGGCGAGTTCTCCCGCCGGGCCCTGGCTTCAGGCAGGATGAGCCCGCTGGAGCTGATGGCGCTTGCCTCCGCCTGGAGTCCGGGGACCCCCCTGGCGGGGGGCGGCTCGGGGGACCTGGAATCCGAAGCGCGGCGTCTCCTGGATTTCCTCCAGCGGCTCCAGGAGGAGCTCGAGGGATCCATCGAGTTCGGGGAAGCCGCGGGTGTCGATTCGATGGACCGGGACGAAGCCCTGGCGGTCCTGGGCCGGGCCCGGGCTGCTGCCGCTTCGATCACTGCGGCGGCTGCAGCGGCCGAAGGGCCTTTCCGTGTCTTCGTGATGGGGCCGGCGAACTCGGGGAAGTCCTCCCTGTTCAATCTCCTCGTCGGCAGGAAGCGGGCGGTGGTCTCGCCTGAGCCGGGGACGACGCGGGACGGGGCCATGGAGACCATATCGATCGACGGGATCATCTGCGAGCTGGCCGACACCGCGGGGCCCGGTCCGGCTGCGGGCCCTGACGTGGACGCCCTGTCCATCTCGCTGGCGGAGCTCCGCGCCGGCGACTGCATCCTCTGGCTCAGCAGAGGCGGGTCGCAGGGCATTCCTTCATGGGCCTGCCGGGAGGGCGTCAGGAGGCTGGCGCTATGCAGTTGCTGCGACCTCTCGCGGGGCGACGGGCTCAACATCTCCTCCCTGACGGGCGAGGGGATCGGGGAGTTGAGGCGCTGGATAGCCTCCGAAGCAGGGTCGGTGGGAGCCGCGGCATCGGCCGGGAGGCTCGAGTCACTGCTCGCGGAGGCTTCCTCGTTCCTCGAGTCGGGAGAGGACGGCTTGGCGACGGCGGCTCTCGGCGAGGCCCTGGCTCTGCTCGGATGGCTGGTGGACCGCTCGGATGCCCCCGGGACGGCGCTGGAGAGGGTGCTGT